>JADMIO010854507.1_pt1 | contig 14398 bp, 14 predicted proteins | sample 8958161 | NCBI WGS metagenome assembly JADMIO01 (sample SAMN16585339, study PRJNA669376) | soil metagenome | isolation source: Crop rotation soil | place: USA: Cullars Rotation, Alabama | collected 2011 | reverse complement strand
CAAGCGAAGCGTTCGACTATCTCGATGCCCCGCCGACAAAGGTCACCGGCAAGGATGTGCCGATGCCCTACGCCGCCAATCTGGAAAAACTCGCCCTGCCGCACACCGACGACATCGTCGCTGCGGCGAAAGCGGTTTGTTATCGGACCTGATCAATGGCAAAGCAGAAACTCAAAACCCGAACAGGCGGCTGCCATTGCGGCGCGGTGCGGTTTGAAGTTCAAACACCGGATGAAATCGAACTTGTCGATTGCAACTGCTCGATCTGCACCAAGACAGGCTATCTGCACCTGATCGTGCCGAAGGCGCGCTTCAAGCTGGTGAAAGGCAAGACCAAGCTCACGACCTACACATTCAACACCGGCGCCGCCAAGCACATGTTCTGCTCGGTCTGCGGCATCAAATCGTTCTACATCCCGCGCTCGCATCCCGATGGCTACAGCATCAATTTCCGTTGCCTCGACAAATCCGAATACAGCTGGATCAGCACCACGGAGTTCGACGGCCGCGAGTGGGAAAACAACGCGAACGCCCTCGCGCCGCTTGAGAACGCCTGATGTCCACCAACATCCTCATGCCCGCGCTATCGCCCACCATGGAGGAGGGCAAACTCGCCAAATGGCTGGTGAGCGAGGGCGATGAGGTGAAGTCCGGCGACATCCTCGCCGAAATTGAAACCGACAAGGCCACGATGGAATTCGAAGCGGTCGACGAAGGCCGCATCGGAAAGATTTTGGTCCCCGAAGGCACGGAAGGCGTAAAGGTCAATCAACCGATCGCGACGCTGATCGGTGAAGATGAAAGCGAAGGCGACGGCGGCAAGGACATTGAAAGCGCAATGTCCTCGATCAAGGATGCTGTTCATGCAGAAGCAAAGCCCGCACAGCCAGATCCTAAGAAAACGGAACAGCCATCGCCGCCTGCGAAAATCGAAACGAAACCTGCTGCGCCCGCTTCAGCCAAACCGGCATCCACCGGACGCATCTTTGCCTCGCCGCTCGCCCGCAAAATCGCCGAACAAAAAGGTGTCGATCTCGCAGCACTCCAAGGCTCCGGCCCGCGCGGCCGCATCGTAAAAGCCGATGTCGAATCCGCGAAAGCCGGAACAAAAGCGCCGTCCGCCAAACCCGCGCCGGCAACGCAGCCCTCAACGTCGGCTGTCATCTCCGGCATCGCGCCGCTGCCCGACGCAAGGCTCTACTTCAAACCCGACGAGTACGAAGAAATCCCGCACGACTCCATGCGGAAAGCCATTGCCAAGCGCCTCACCTCGGCAAAGGCGCTGATCCCGCATTTCTATCTCACCATCGACTGCCGCATCGACAAACTGATGGGCACGCGCGCCCGCCTCAACGCCAGCGCGCCGAAAGAGGGCGGTTACAAACTCTCGGTCAACGATTTCGTCGTGAAGGCCGCTGCCTTCGCGCTCCTGCGTGTGCCCGAAGTCAACGCAAGCTGGACCGACGGCGCGATCCTGCGCCACAAGCACGCCGACATCGGCGTAGCGGTCGCGCTCGATTTCGGCCTCATCACCCCCATCGTCTTCCACGCCGAGGAGAAGGGTCTCGCGGTCATCTCCAACGAGGTCAAATCGCTCGCCGAACGCGCCCGCACCAAGAAGCTGAAGCCGCAGGAATTCGAAGGCGGCACCTTTGCGATTTCCAACCTCGGCATGTTCGGCATCCGCGAGTTCACAGCCGTCATCAACCCGCCCCATGCCGCCATCCTCGCGGTCGGTGCGGGCGAGGAGCGCGCCATCGTCCGCGACGGCAAGGTGGAGGTCGCCACCGTGATGACCGTCACCATGTCCTGCGACCACCGCGTGATTGACGGGGCGACGGGCGCGCGATTCCTGCAAGCGTTCAAAACCTTCGTCGAAGACCCAGCCGCGATGCTGCTATAAAGGTTCCATGACCGGCGAGATGGAGGGCATCATCGAACTCGGCGGCGCAGCGGCCGTAGAGGTCGCCGCGTCCACGATCGCCAATCGCGGTCAGCCATCCCTCGACAAGTGCAAGAACTGCCACGCGCCCCTCATGGGCCCCTATTGCGCGGTCTGCGGCCAGGAGCAGGACACCCACCGCCGCACCGTTCGCGGCCTCGCCCATGATTTCGTCAAGGACGTCGTCAATTTCGACAGCCGAATCCTGCGCACGGCGCGCGCGTTGCTGTTCCAGCCCGGCGAACTCGCCTGTGCCTATCGCGAAGGCCGCACGCGCCCTTACGTACCGCCGGTGCGCCTTTATCTCTTCGTCTCGCTGATTTTCTTTCTGATCCTCGCCTTCGCCAATATCGGCATCATGCAAATAGCCGTGCAGGTCAAAGGCGAAGCGAAATTCACCAGCTACGTGAAATCGCCCTACGTCCTTAAGATCAACCCCAATTCAAAGATCGACGCCAAGACAATCGCAGAAGCGCGCAAATTCGGCGTCGATCTCCAGCCCGGAAAACTCGAACCGGGTGCCGCCCCGATCATCACTGGCGACGTGCGCTTCTTCGCGCCCATCGGCTCCGTTCAATCGCAGTTGCCGCCGCAGACGCTTGCGATGATCTCGAAGGCGCGCCAGCGCGTCGCCAAGCAACTCACCAACACGCCCTTCGCCGGATCGGATCGCGTGCTGCAAGGCGTCGAGCACATTGCCAAGGATCCCGCCGCGATCAACGGCCCGCTCACCGTCTGGGTGCCGCGCGTGCTGTTCATATTGGTTCCGCTGTTCGCTGCCGTGTTGATGGCGTTCTATTTTCGCGCGCGCAAACACTATTACTATGTCGATCACCTTGTCTTCACACTGAACTATTTCTGCGCGGTCTTCGTCATCCTGCTGATCACCGCGGGGCTCACACAGCTTTTGCCCGGCCCGCTTGTGGCGTTGCTGACGCTGTTCGGCCTCAGCGCCTATCTCCTTCTCGCGATGAAGCGGTTCTACGGCCAGGGCTGGGTACGTACGACCGTGAAATTCCTGGCGTCCATGGCGATCTACCTGATCTTCATTCTGGGACCGGCCATCGTGATCGTGGTTCTCATGAGTATTTCGGAGGCGTAAGTGGCAGAACAGTTCGACGTCGTTGTGATCGGTTCCGGCCCGGCAGGCTACGTGTGCGCCATACGCGCCTCGCAGCTTGGCCTCAAGACGGCGATCATCGAACGCGACAAGCTCGGCGGCATCTGCCTCAACTGGGGCTGCATCCCGACAAAGGCGTTGCTGCGTTCGTCCGAAATCTGGCATCTGATGCACCGCCTTAACGAATTTGGCTTCAGTGCCGACAATTTCAAATTTGATCTACCCAAGGTCGTCGAACGCTCGCGCAAGGTTGCGAACCAGCTTTCCAACGGCGTCGCCTTCCTGATGAAGAAACACAAGATCCAGGTCATCAACGGCGAGGCAAAACTGGAAGGCGCGCGCAAGATCGCCGTCACCAAAGACGGCAAGACGGAAGAGGTGAGTGCCAAAAATATCGTGCTCGCTACCGGCGCCCGCGCCCGCGCGCTGCCCGGCCTCGAACCGGACGGCAAATTGATCTGGACCTATCGTGAAGCAATGGTCCCCGACATGTTCCCGAAATCGCTGCTGGTGGTCGGCTCCGGCGCCATCGGCATCGAGTTCGCCAGCTTCTACCGCACGCTCGGAAGCGACGTGACGGTGGTGGAAGTTCTCGACCGCGTGTTGCCGGTCGAAGACGAAGAAATCTCCCAACTCGCGAACAAGGCGTTCGTGAAGCAGGGCATGAAGATCAAAACTGCCACCACGGTCGAAAAGCTGGAGAAGGGCGCAAACAACGTCACCGCCACGCTCAAAGCCAAAGATGGCAAAATCGAAACGCTGACGGTCGACCGCGTGATCCTGGCCGTCGGCATCGTCGGCAATGTCGAGAACGTCGGCCTCGAACAAGCGGGCGTGAAGGTGGAAAAAACCCACGTCGTCATCAACGAATGGGGCGAAACCGGCGTGCCGGGCATTTGGGCTATCGGCGATCTCGTCGGCCCGCCGTGGCTCGCGCACAAGGGCATGCACGAAGGCGTCATCGTCGCCGAACGCATCGCGGGCGTGAAAGGCACGCACCCGCTCGACACATCGAAAGTGCCGGGCTGCACCTATTGCTATCCGCAGGTGGCAAGCGTCGGCCTCACCGAAGCGAAAGCCAAAGCCACGGGCCGCAAGATCAAGGTCGGACGCTTTCCTTTCATCGGCAACGGCAAGGCGATTGCGCTCGGCGAGCCGGAGGGTCTGGTCAAAACCGTGTTCGATGCCGAAACCGGCGAGCTATTGGGCGCGCACATGATCGGCGCCGAAGTCACCGAACTCATTCACGGCTACACAGTTGCGCGAACATTGGAAGCAACGGAAGCCGATATCGCGGCGACCATCTTCCCTCATCCAACGCTATCGGAAATGCTGCACGAGGCGGTGCTGGCGGCGGATGGCCGCGCGCTTCATATATGATGCAACGGCTCGCGGTGGTGCTTCCACACCGTGTTGCGAACATAGCCGAGCGCGCAGGTGAGTGCCGTTCCGCATAATCCCGCGGCGGCCAGTTGCCCCACCATCATCTGTATGTCGGCGCTCGCTAGAGTCATGTCGATGGGCACGAGCATCGCGAAAAGCTGCGCGCCGCCTATTCCGCCCAATCCTCCCACTATCGTGTTGCCCCAGGGCCCAAGGCTGAAACGCGGTGCGGATTCGCATGTCGCATTGCCGCCGATCAGACCCACAACGAAGTGGATGATGAGATTGGTGAACATCTCTGGCGCTCTCCCGTGCCGTTCGTCTGTCGCGAAGCAGCACAGGAAGCGTGAGGCATTTCCACAGAAACGCAAAGGAAATTCGATTTTGCAGCGCAAAATCGAGCTTTTTACATCATAGTCAATATCGTGGCGCGGCATCTGTCGCGCCACGATAACTGTTAGAAATCAAAGCGTTTTACGATGAAGCCTGGCCGCCCATCGAATTCTTGATGAATCCCGCAATGCCGGTGAGCACCGCACCACCGGCGCCGCCAGCCACAACCTGGCCCAGGATCGAGCCCATATCCTGGCCGCCCATGGCCGCGGTCATGGCGGGCATGAGCATGGCCAACAGTTGCCCACCGCCGACGCCGCCGATCGCGCCCGCGATGGTATTGCCGATGGGGCCGAGACTCATGGATTTTACGGCGGAGCCTGCTGCGTTGCCGCCAATAGCGCCTGTAACGAGTTGGATAATCAGATTCATGACCATGCCTGACATGCCAATTCCTCCCAATATCCGTGGTCTCGACGCTCCGTTTTGTTGCATGACGGTGTGCCGCCACGCGTACATTCTATCAGTCGGGAAAGATTCGCACACGAACTATCGCGGCAACTTCGTTGCGCGGATCAGTTCAGGAGAAAGCGAAAGGCTTTCGATAGAGCAGCTTGATCGCCGCTGTGCATGGTGACGAAGCGTGCGCGGCCTTCGCCGTCGAAGAAAAAGATCGAGTTGGAGTGCGTGACTTCATAGGCTTGAGTCGCTGACGCTGGCGTCACGCTGTAGGCGACGCGATAGCGTCGCGCGAGATCGGCGATCTGATTTGGCGTCCCGCGCAGCCCGTCCACCTCCGGCGCAAAGGCATTCACATATTCCTTCAGCACCGGCAGCGTATCGCGCTCCGGATCGACACTGACGAACAGCACGCGAACCTTCTTGGCATCGTTGCCCAACGCCGTCAGCGCCAAGGAAAGATTGGAAAGCGTTGTCGGGCAAACGTCGGGGCAATGCGTGTAGCCGAAATAAAGCACCGCGATCTTTCCGCGATAATCGTCGGCGGTGACGGGTTTGCCGTCGTTCGCACGCGTCATCGAAATGGAAAGCCCCGGCATGATGCCTTTGATGTCGGTCATGTCGGGCGGCGGCGCGCTTTGCCCGCAGGCGAAGAGTGCGAGCGCGATAAGGCACCCGGCGGCGTGTCTCCAAAATCGCAACATGGCTCGGAAATAGCACAGGGCAGGGCGCAAGCGATCCTGTGACCAATCGCCTCCCGCGCAAGGCCGCCGCCTTTATATATTGCGGCCATGAGCGGTTCGGTGCGGGATTGGAGCCTTTACGGCGCGTTGCTTCTTCTGGGCGCGGCGCTCGATTTCGTTTGCCGCTTCTATCCGGCCGATCTGCCGTTCTGGATGCCGTGGGAATTTTCCTGGCCGATCTATCTGGCAACCGCGCTGTCGCTCGCCTGGTATGCCAAAGGCTGGCTCGCGCTGTCGCCGTCCGAACGACCGCCCGCGTGGCGCACGTTCTGTTTCATATTCGGCGTTCTGTCGTTCTGGTTCTCGCTGCAATCGCGCGTGGATTATTACGCGCAGCACATGTTCTTCATCCACCGTGCGCAACACTTCGTGCTGCATCACCTCGGCGCATTCTTCATCGCGCTCGGTTTCGCGGGGCAGGTGCTGTGGAAAGGAATGCCGGACTTCCTCAAACCCGTGGTGATGTGGAAGCCCATTCAACGCACTGTCGATTTCATCCAGCATCCGGTCATCGCGCCCACGCTGTTCGTTGCGATGATCTATTTCTGGCTGCTGCCGTCGCTGCATACCCGCGTCATGCTCGACAAGACGATTTACGACATTATGAACTGGACGATGGGCATAGACGGCATCTTCTTCTGGGCGCTGATATTGGACCCACGCCCCAGCCCGCCCGCGCGCATCTCAAGCCTGCTGCGCCTGTTGCTGATCATTCTGGTCGAACCATTGCAGATGGTATTGGGCGCCGTGCTGTCGCTCTCGATGACAGACTTCTACCCCGTCTACGAAATCTGCGGCCGCGTCATAGACATCCCCGCCATCAGCGACCAGCACTATGGCGGTTTGATCATCTGGCTCCCCGGCACATTCCAGAGCTTTGCCGCGTTTATCATCGTGCTGGTGTGCATGCGGCTGAATGAGGAAGCAGAAGAACGCGAAAGGGAACAAGCGACAGCCTAAATCTTACCTCCCCCTTGTGGGGAGGTCGGAGAGCGAAGCGATCCGGGTGGGGGGCGATGTTCGACGTCGGTCCCCCACCCGAAAAATCTTTCGCTTCGCTCCAGATTTGTTCGACCTCCCCACAAGGGGGAGGTGAGATCATCTAATACCCAATCGCCTGTCCATCCTTGCGCATCTCCGACGCCCCCCAATAAACCTTGTTCTTCGCATCCCACATGATCGCCTGATATCCGCCAAACCCGCCGCTGCCCGGTTTGATCGTGTATCCGCGTTTCGCCAACTCCTCTTTCACCGCCGGATCGAAACCCGACTCCATTTCCACAGACCCAATCCCTTTCGACGGCTCGCCCGTCACTTCCGAACTGCCGGTGTGATACCAGCGCGCCGCATCGTCGGCTTCCTGCACGTTCATCCCGAAGTCGATGATGTCGGTCAGCACCTGCACATGGCCTTGCGGCTGCATATCTCCACCCATCAGCCCGAACGCCATGAACGGCGCGCCATCCTTCATCACAAAACCCGGAATGATCGTCTGGAACGGACGCTTGCCCGGCGCATAAACATTCGCCGCCTGCGGATCGAGCGAGAACAATTCCCCGCGGTCCTGAAACATGAAGCCGAGATGATTGGCCACAAGCCCCGATCCCATGCCGCGATAATTGGACTGGATGATCGAAACCATCATCCCGTCCTTGTCCGCCGTGCAGAAATAGGTCGTGTCGCCTTGTCCCAGTCGCGGATCGCCCGGCCCGATATTCGGATTGGCATCTTTGAGGTCGATCAGTTTGCGCCGCTGATCCGCATAGGCGTCCGACAGCAACCCTTTCATCGGCACTTTGGTGAATGCCGGATCGGCATACCATTTGGCGAGGTCTTCATAAGCAAGCCGCTTGGCTTCCAGCATCGCCGTAATCGCATCCGCCGATCCGGCACCCATCTTCTTCAGGTCGAACCCTTTGAGGATTTGCAGCATCTGCAAAACCGCCGCGCCCTGGCCATTCGGCGGCAACTCATAAACGTCATAGCCGCGATAATTCACCGACAGCGGCTCAACCCATTCGCCGTGATGCTTGGCGAAATCCTCGTAACGCAAATCGCCGCCGATGCGTTTGAAATAGGCGTCAATGGTCTTCGCGATACCGCCCTTGTAGAACTCGTCGCGCCCGCCTTTGGCGATCCGCGAAAGTGTCTCCGCCAGATCGGGATTGCGGAACACTTCGCCCTCGGCGGGCGTGTGCCCATCGATCAGATAGGTCGCCTTGGCGTTGTCGCGTTCTTCGATCATCGCCGCATTCTTCTCGAACGCCGCGAAATTGTGTTTCCAGTACAGCGCCACCAACTGCGAAACCGGGAATCCGTTCTTTGCATAATGGATGGCGGGGTCGAGATCGTCGCTGATCGGTAGCTTCCCGAACTTCTCATGCAGCGCGAACCACGCGTCCACTGTGCCGGGAACGGTAACAGGCAGCGATCCCAGCGCCGGGATATGCGGCGTATAGGGGCGGCCGGTTTTTGCATCGACCGCCTTCACCTTCTCGATCATCTGCGCCAGATCGCGCCCCATCGCAGCGCGGCCCGAACCGTTATAGCCATAAAGCTTCTTCGTCTTCGGGTCCCACACGATGGCGAACAAATCGCCGCCGATCCCGTTCGACACCGGCTCCATCAGTCCAAGCGTCGCGTTCGCGGCAATCGCCGCATCCACCGCGCTGCCGCCGTTGCGCAAAATCTCGATGGCCGCCTGCGATGCAAGCGGCACGGCCGTCGCAGCCATGCCGTTCTGTGCCACCACGGGCGAACGCGTCGCCCATGGCGCCCCGGAATAACGGTCGCCGCGCGAAACCTGCCCATACGCCGCATTCGCGACCACCCCGATTGCCATGACGATCGCCGCTCCCCGCAAAAGAGTTTTCATGTTGCCGTTTCGAGAATTTGTCCGCCCGTCACTATAGGAAGGGATGGCGTTTGACGCACCCCAAGCCTTCGCCTAAGCCCGCGTCCATGAGAGTCCTCATCATCGGCGCGGGCGTGGCGGGTCTCGGCATTGGCTGGCGGCTGGCACAGCGCGGAGCCGAGGTCACGGTACTGGAGCGCTCGCAGCCGGGCCGTGCCGCCACATGGGCCGCTGCCGGTATGATCGCGCCGGTGGGCGAGGGCGTGCATGGCGCCGAAGCGGAATTCGGGCGCAAATCCAGCGCGTTGTGGCCCGATTTTGCGGGAGAACTTGAAACGCTTTCTGGCCTCGATATTGGCTACCGCAAAAGCGGTGCGCTGCTTGTCGCCGCAGATGAGACCGCTGCCCACACGCTCGGCGAACGCTCCCTCGAAGAAGAAGGTCTGGAACTCCTCAACACGCCGCAGGCGATGGAGAAGGAGCCGATGTTGTCGCCGCTGATCTGCGGCGCCGCCTGGGCCTCCGACGAAGCGCAGGTCGACAACCGCCTGCTCGGCGATGCGCTCGCACACGCCTTCCTCCGCTCGGGCGGCAATCTCCTGCGCAACGAAGCCGCCGTCCGGCTCGAAGCCGACGAGGACAAAGTCTACGGCGTCCGTAGCCCCTTCAAGCTCTATCAGGCCGACGCCTATGTGATCGCCGCGGGCGCATGGTCCGGCCAGTTCGAAGGCTTGCCCTCAAACGCATTGCCGCCCGTCACGCCGGTGAAAGGCGAAATGCTCGCCCTGAACGCCCCGCAAAACGCGCGGATGCCCGAACACGTCATCTGGGGAAACGAAGTCTATCTCGTGCCGCGCCGCCGCCGTTTGTTTGTCGGTGCAACCGTCGCACAAGCGGGCTTCGACACTTCGGTCACAGACAACGCAGGCGAATGGCTGCGCAGCCATGCCATCGGCCTTCTGCCCACGCTCGCGAATTGGGACGTCGGCGAACATTGGGCGGGCCTGCGCCCCGGCTCGCCGGACGATCTGCCGATCCTTGGTCCCACGCGCATCTCAAACCTGTTCGCCGCCACCGGCCAATATCGCAACGGCATATTGTTCGCGCCCGCCATCGCAGACGTGGTGGCGCAAACCATTCTCGACGGAAAACTCCCCGCCGATTGCGCCGCTTTCGACGCGCGCCGTTTCGCATGAGCGATTTCAAGCTCCACCCGCGCCTCGAAGCCGATACTGCCTTCGTCGCGGATTTGCCGCTCTGCCGCGTGCTCGCAATGAACGACGCGCGCTATCCGTGGCTGATCCTCGTGCCACGCCGCGAAGCAACCGAACTGCACGATCTCAATGCCAGAGATCGCGCGCTCCTCATCGAACAGATCGCGCTGACAAGCGAGAAACTGAAATCCCTCACCAACGCGGCGAAGATAAATGTCGGTGCGCTCGGCAATCTGGTGCCGCAGCTCCACATCCACATCGTCGCGCGCAATCCCGGCGACGCCGCATGGCCCGGCCCTGTCTGGGGCCACGGCGCGCCAATCCCTTACGCGCCCGACGCGCTGAAAGATTTCGTTAAGAGGCTTGGCACGGCCATTGCTCTGTAAGCGGTCAGGAGAACCGCCATGCAGGCAGAAGCCGCATCCGCCCTCACGGGCACCAAGACCCAGATCGTCGCCGCCCTTCACCAGGCGGCCAGCGCCACGGGCACGGATTTTCAGTATCTGCTGGACACCGCCACGCGCGAATCCGGCCTGAAAACCCATGCAAAATCCGCCACTTCCAGCGCCTCGGGCCTTTTCCAGTTCGTGGACCAGACCTGGATGGGCCTGGTGAAGAAGTATGGCGCCCAGCACGGCCTCGGCGCCTATGCCAACGCCATCAGCCAGGGCCCCGATGGCCGCTACCGCGCGGACAGCAATGCCGACCGCCAGGCAATTCTTGCCCTGAAGAACGATCCGCAGACCGCCGCCCTGATGGCCGGCCACTACGCCAGCGATACCAAAGACGCGCTCGAAGGCTCGCTCGGCCGCGATGTCGGCAACGGCGAACTCTATGCCGCCCATTTCCTCGGCGCCGACTCCGCCTGCCGTCTCATCAAGCTGAACGCGAACAACCCGAACGCCTGCGCCGCGACCAGCTTCCCGCAAGCCGCCAACGCCAACCGCAGCGTCTTCTATCACGCCGACGGCTCGCCCAAATCGGTGCGCGAAGTTTATGCCTGGGCCACGAAACAGAATTCTTCTTCCAGCCTCGCGTCGTCGGCCCCCGAACTGCGCACCACCGCGCGCCTCAACCTGCGTCAGTCGATTGCGGAAGATAAGAGCTCGCTCCCGTCCGACGCGCTGCCGATGATGTTGTTGAGGAACACCGGCGATATGGCTTCGCTCGGCTCGTTCGATAGCCTGCCACGCCTGCCCTTGTCGCTGTCGTCGAGCGTATTGGATGTGCTGTCGTCGCTGCGTCCTGAAGAACAGGACAAGGCCGCTTAAATCTTGTCGGCGTAGATCATCCGCCCCGGCCCGAGCTTCGCGAAAATCTCATCGAGGCTCGAATTCGCCAGCGCAAAGCAGCCCTGGCTGCGTCCCAGCACGCCGCGGGCGCGCGCCATATCGTTGCTCACATACCATGCGCCATGCACGACGATCGCGCGCGACTCCGCATTGCTGTTGCTCGCATCGAGCCCAGCCAACCGGATCGAACGCCCATGACCGCCGACATAAAATCCTTCGGTGCGATAAGCCCCCGCCGACGTCGCGTTGGAGCTTGGCACGTTGGAAAACCGTTCCAGCCACCCCGTATGCGCCGGATCCGACCCGCGCCCATGCGCGACCAGATGCGAAGCAACCGCTCCGCTCGTCACGTCAAGCAAATGAAACCGTCGTGCGTAAGAAGGCTGCGAGAAATCCGCAATCGCGATCACATCGCGATGCGTAATTGAATCCTGATGTTTCTGAAGCGCCGCCAATGCGCGGCGGAGCAGGGCAGGCGAGACGCCCGCGTTCACATTGGCAAGCGCCGGACGCGCAGCCGAGACCGCCAGTCCCGCCGCACCCGATGCCAGCAAAAAACGCCGCGATAACGCCAATCAACGCACTCCACGAAACGGCACGAGCGCCCAAAATGAGGATGAATTCGCCGAAGTCAATCTCTTGTCTTTGCGGCGGCTCCATGGCGAAGTGCCGTCGGTCCCATAAAAACAAAAGATTATTTCAAATATCCTGACGATCCGGTTTTGAAGACAAAGCGATAGCGGAGTTCGTGATGCGCCGTTGGGCCATGGGTGTGTTGTTTGTCGCAGCCGCGCTGCCTGCGCTCGCCTTCGATCCCGGCGCCAAAACCTCGTCCGTCACACAGACAGACGTTAACAGTTTGAAGCCCGGCCATTTCATCTGGGCGCCCAATCTCGCGCCCTCTGGCCCCATGACCATCGTGGTCAGCCTGCCGTCGCAACTGCTCTATGTGTATCGCAACGGTATCCGCATCGGTGCATCGACCGTTTCAACGGGAATGCGCCGCCATGAAACGCCGACCGGCATCTTCATGATCCTGCAGAAAGACAAGGATCATCATTCCAACCTCTATAACAACGCCTCGATGCCTTACATGCAGCGCCTGACATGGGATGGCATCGCGCTGCACGCGGGCGGTTTGCCCGGCTATCCGGCATCGCATGGCTGCGTGCGCTTGCCGTTGCAGTTTTCCAAACTGCTGTTCGAACAAACGACCGCATCTGGCGCCACGGTGATCATCACCGAAGACAAGGCAAATGTGCGCAGCTTGTTGAGTCCCGGCGTTCTCAATCCCGCACGCACGGCGGACACGCCCGGCTACGCCGCCGCCGACAGGCTCGCCGAGCACGAAGAATTCCGCTGGCAGCCTTATCGTTCGCAATCCGGTCCCGTCACCATCATCATGAGCGCCGCCGACCAGCGCGTGTATGTGTTGAGAAGCGGCATCGTCATCGGCCGCGCCAAGATCGCTCTCGCACCTGACGCCATCAAAGGCACGCACGCGATGACCTTCACCGGCTTCGACGAAAAGGGTGAAGCCAAATGGCTCTATGTGGGTTTACCGGGCGACGACGAGACCGCCACCAAACCGCTCGACATGATCGCCACAAAGAAAGTCCGCGTGCCGCAAGAATTCTACGACGACGTGCGCGCGATCCTGAAACCCGGAATGAACATGGTGGTAACAGAAGACTCGCTGGAAGAAGGAAGTCCCGGTGCGCCGGTTACGGTGCTGGCGAATTCGTGAAATTACTTGGGGTGTCACTTAGCGGTTTGCAGGTCAAGGACCGAAGGGCTTCTCGCGGGATACTGACGACCGCTGATACTTCAGTCTCCGCAAGAGAAAGGTACCATCAAAGTTCTTTCATCCAATATCTGCTTTCCATTAAGGATGCGAACGTCAAGGCTTAGTTTGATGCAACCCTCATCGTACAAAAAGAATGGTATATGCAGCACTTGTCCCGAATGCCCGGCCACAAACATCCCCAAACCCACTCGTTGCGTGCGCGCCGGCTCCTTGCTGGCGGGACGTGTTGTGAGCTCGAGTACTGGGGCGTCGTGAATAGATTTGGCTTCAGCCGACACCGCAATTGATACTTCAATATAGCTTATCGGCGTTCCCAATGACACGGGATATTGAGAATCTCTTTTGTGACGATCATTCTCAAAGATGTAGTTGCGTACAGACTGCTTAGGATCGAATAGATTGCCGCTTTTTTCGATTTCTCCGGAATAGCTATTGTAAGGTTTGGCTTGCACCGAGAGAATCTTAGCGAGCACTGGCCCATTTGTGGGATTTCCCATCGTAGGGGATGCGCTCACAGTTGAAAGAAGCGCAAGTGCGGTCCCGCCTATAACTCGTATTATATGTTTTCGGTTCTTTGACGCCATAGCTTGCAAGCTATTTCACCTTCGCGCGCGGGTCGTATTCCACATCCCAACCTTCCGCGAACCGCGTCAACTCCGCATCCGGTTTCTCCGGCAACGTCACCACCAGCTTTACATACATGTCGCCCGCCGGTTCACCGCCGCTCGATGATCCGTGCGCCGGAATTCCTTTGCCGCGCAACCGCAACGTCGATCCCGTGTTCGATCCCGGCGGCACCGTCAGCGTCACCGGCCCGGTCAATGTCGGCACCTGAACTTTTCCGCCCAGCACCGCTTCCTTCAACGTCACCGGCAAATCCAGTTTCAAATCGCGCCCGTCGCGCGTCAGATAAGGATGCGCCGCCACCGCGACCTGAATGAGAATATCGCCCGCAGGTCCGCCATTGGCGCCCGGCGCGCCTTGGCCTTTCAATCGCACCTGCTGTCCGTCGCGGATGCCGACCGGAATGCGCACATCGACATTGCGCCCATCCGGCAACGTCACGCGCCGCGTGCCGCCGCGCGCGGCTTCCTCGAAACTCACCGTCACGTTGAGCGCGTAGTCTTCACCACGACGCGGCTGCGCGCGCCGTCCGCGCCCGCCGAACAGGTCGGCGAAAATATCCTCCGCGCGAAATCCTTCCGCGCCGCCTGGTCCGCCGCCCGTATAGGTGTATTCGAACCCGCCCGG
>JADMIO010607289.1_pt1 | contig 14399 bp, 13 predicted proteins | sample 8958161 | NCBI WGS metagenome assembly JADMIO01 (sample SAMN16585339, study PRJNA669376) | soil metagenome | isolation source: Crop rotation soil | place: USA: Cullars Rotation, Alabama | collected 2011 | reverse complement strand
GTCGCCTGCGCCGCCGATGACCAGATCGTTGCCACCGGAGGCGGTGATGGTGTCGTTGAAATCGCCGCCGGTGAGCGTGTCATCGCCGCTGCCGCCGAGGATGTAGACCTTGCAGACGCCCGGGCCGACGGTGACCGAGTCATTGCCGCCACCAGCGAGGATGTTGAACTGCGCGATGCTCGCGGGGTCGAGGGTCTGCTCGTCGCCGTTGACGTCGAGCTTGTATGCGCCGTCTTCCAGCGTGATGGTGATCACGTCGGCTTCGTCCGTGCCGCTGACCAGCAGGGTTTGGGCATCGTTGTTGATGACGCCTTGCGGGAGCTGGCCGCTGAGTTCGTACTGTCCGATGTCGCCGTAGCTGCCGTTGGAGCTGACGTAAACGTAATACGTGCCCGCGGTCACGGTGGCGGTGAGCGCTTCACTCCAGTTGAGCGTGTCGCTGCTTGCGATCACGGTGCCGAAGGCGTCGCGAAGTTCGAGCGAGGAATTGAGCATGGGGCCGTAGCGGGCGACATCGAGATTGAAGCTGACCTGGCCCGCGGGCGTGGTGATGCTGAAGACGTCGACGTCGTCGGACTCGGTGATCACGCCGGCTGCGCTGACAGTGCTGTTGGTGCCAGTCAATGTGGTGGCGGAGAACTGCGTGTTGCCGTAATCATCCGCGCGGAAGCCGAAGCCGTTGGTCGGGCCCGAGAGGATGGCGAGGTCGTCCTGGATATTGCCAGGGCCGGTGTCGTCCGCGGCAACAGCCCACAGGCCACGACTGGCGTAGTAGCTCACGCCCATGATGGGGGAGGATTGGTTGTTGCCCGGATCGTACTCCTCTGCCACCTCCCCGCTCTCGGTGTAGGTGCTATGATGCAGCAGGCCGAAGGTGTGTCCGGCTTCGTGGGCGACCGCCTCGGAAATGCCTTTGGTCGTGAATCCCGGCAGGGCGGAAAAGACATAACCGGTGTTAGGCGAGTCGTTGTTGAAGCCATTGATCGGCGCGACTCCGCCGGCGTCGGCGCCGAGCCACTCACCTTCGCCGCCGATGACGATCCGCGACGTCTTGAGATTGTCGAGGTTGCCCGGATCGACAGTGGTGACGTCGAGATTGAACGGCGAATACTTCTCAGCGACGCGTGCCCAGATTTCCTGGATGTTTTTCAACTCGTTCGAGCTGAAGGTCGTGGCATCGCCGTCGGTGTCGTAAGCAGGGGTTTCCGGAACGGGGAGTCCGACCCAATCGGGGGTGGCGGGATCGCCGTTGAAATCAAGGTAGAGCTTTGCGTGAGCTTGAGGCAGGCTGTGCAAAGGCGGAACGGCGGTCAGCGGGGAGGCGAGCAGGAGGCGGCGCTCGACCGCTTCGATTTCAACGGATGAACCGCCACGCCGGGATGGAGTACGAACGCCCGCGCATGCCGCCCAGAGCGACCAGCGCCGCACACGCAAGGAAACGTTCACGACATCGTCCTCAACTACAGATTTGTTGCTCATTCGTCATAGCCGGAGACACACCCTCCTCGGCTGCTGCTCATGATACCGGTTGGAGGCGGCGAACCCAACAAAAAGCAGCGCTGAAATCCCGGCAAGCGACCAAACGCCCGTAAGTGGGGTAAATTCCCGCAATCGCGGTTTTTATGCCATAAAAGCGTTCACGGCGGGGTGGTCATGTCCTGGTAGCGCTTGTCGAGTTGGTCGATGAGCCGCTGGATCTTGTCTGCTTCGTCGATCAACCGCTGCTGTTCAGCGCGGAGTTTGCCGATCACCTCCGAATGCGTTCGGCCGGCCTCGCGCAGCGCCGAATCGTGGGGCGCGAGCGCTCGTTCCCATTGGTCACGCAGATTACGGATGAGGGCGTCATCGGCGCCGAATTGGGGTCGGGAGGTGGCGCTCGCTTCGGCCTGGGGGATGGTCAGGAAGCGGATGTCAGCCCGGCTGAGGGCATTGATGACATCCCGAGCGGCGGTGTTCTCTTCGATCGAGTTGGCGACCGCGAGGCGAACCCGCTGGGCGGGTCTCTCGCGCTTCTGGAGCGCGGTCACCAACGCCTCGGCCGATTCCACTGCTGCATCGTCCAGCTTGATCGTTCCCTGCGCGTCGATCTTGACCAGCGGGACGTCAATCGGCGGATTGGCCGGCAGACCCTCGCGAGCGCCGGCGTCGACGTCGAGCTGTGTTGCAGGCGCCACAGCACCGCCGGTGGGCGTGATCACGAGCGTCACAGGCGTCCCAGCGGGAGGCATGCGCTCGACATTGGTCTCCCATTCCAGGGTCTCATTGGCGCTGCTGGCGAGCTTGGGGATGTCGATGACGGTCAGGTCAAAATTCACCACGCTGACGAGATATCCGGTCTGATCGGCGGCATAGACGCCGTTTTCCATCACCCGCGAACCGGCGAAGATCCAAGTCAGCGCTGGCATCTCTTTTTTGGATTTGATCTCGCGCATCAACCGATAGGCCGGCACTTCGATCTTCTTCCCCTCGCGCTCGAAGCGCGCGACCAGTTGCAGCGACGGGCCATGCGGGGGGAACCATACCTTTTTCGCGTCGCTGAAATGCACCGGCTCGCCCGGCTTCAAACCGAGCATGAGCAGCGCCGCGTGGAGATGCGACGGCTTCACCTTCGAGCGCAGCACGGCTTCGTGCTCATTCGTGCCTGTCGAACAGAGGAAAAACTCCAGCGGGTTGCGGCAGTCGAGTGCTTCGCATTCGACTTCGATGACACGCGAGCGCGCGTCGACCTGGAGAAATGGAAAACGACCGACAGGGCGCGTGGCCGGAGAATCCTGGGCGACGGCACAACCGCAAACGGTCATTACGACGACGGCGGCGAGTCCGAATCGCATGCGAGTAGTGTACCGATTGCCGATTTCCAATTGCCAATTTTCGATTGGAATTCAAATCGGCAATTGGCAATCGGAAATCCCCGTTCACCTATGCGCCCACGGCACATCCGCGACGCCCGCCTGCTGGTTGGCCAGCCGGGCCTGCACGAAAAGCCAATCGCTGAGGCGGTTGAGGTAGGTGACGATGATGCCGGCGACGGGGCGGTCGTGCGCGAAGCGGACGACCAACCGCTCGGCCCGCCGGCAGACGGTGCGGGCGACGTGCAGCCGCGCCGACAGCTCGCATCCGCCAGGCAGGACAAAATTACGCAGCGGCGGAAGCTGGGCGGTGGCGGTGTCGATCTGCATCTCAAGTCTGGCGATGGCGGATTCCTCCAACGCGGGAAGCGATGCCGGGGACGCTGACCCCTCGCCGATCGCCAAGTGCGAACCGATGACGAAAAGTTCATTCTGGATCGGTCGCAAACTCTCAGCGAATGCGTCGCCGGCGATGGTCGCTGTCCATCCGATCGACGCATTGAGTTCATCGACGGTGCCGTAGCACTCGATCCGCGCGTCGCTTTTGGGCACGCGCGAACCGCCGAGCAGGCCCGTGCTGCCATCATCGCCGGTCTTGGTGTAAATCTTCATCGTTCCGCCGCAGGCATGATTGCGCAATGTCGCGCGGCAATCAAGCGAGCGGCGCAGGAGCGTACGGCGCACGAGACGTGCGGCTCTGTTTTGCCCCCTCTCCCTTGCAGAGGTAACCGCGAAGCGGTTGGTGGAAGGGCTGGGGGGGAGGGTAGAAGCGCCCATCAACCAGCGAGCTTCTCTGATCGATGAACGTCTCAACCCTCACCCTAACCCTCTCCCTAAAAGGGAGAGGGGACCAAAAATGACGCGCGGGCGCGGCTCCTGCGTTATCATCGCTTCGATGTCGGCAGCATTGATTGACGGCGTTGCGTTGGCGGAAGCGATCAAGCGCGACGTGAAGAACCGCGCCCAGGCCCTTTCACGGCCGGTGCACCTGACGGCGATCCTCGTTGGGGGGACCCACGCGGCTGAGCTCTACGCCCAGCGGCAGGCGGATGCCTGCGCGGCGGTGGGCATCGATTATCAGTTGCTGAATTTCCCCGCGGAGATCAGCGCGCACGATCTGAAGACCGAAATCCGCCGGCTCAACGCTGACCCCGCCGTCACCGGGATCATGATGCATCTGCCGCTGCCGTCGCATTTGAGCGCGCCGCGGATGCAGTACGAGATCGATGTGGTGAAGGATGTGGAAGGGGTCAACCCGGCGAATATCGGCTACGTCGTCTACGGCAAAACGCTGATCGCGCCCTGCACGGCGTTGTCGGTGTTCGAGTTGATCAAGTCGACCGGCGTGGAGATTCGCGGGGCCGAGGCGGTGGTCGTCGGCGCTTCGGAAATCGCGGGTAAGCCGATTGCGTTGCTGCTCGCCGAGCAGATGGCGACGGTCACGCTCTGTCACATCGCCACCAAGGACTTGATCGCGCACACGAAGCGGGCCGAGATTCTCGTGGTCGCCGTCGGTAAGGCCGGCTTGATCACCGCCGATCACGTTCGCGATGGGGTCATCGTCATCGACGTGGGCATCAACCGCGTCGCTTTGCCGGATGGGACGAAAAAGACGGTCGGCGATGTCGATTTCGACGCGGTGAAGAGCAAGGCGAGCCACATCACGCCGGTGCCGGGCGGGGTGGGGCCGATGACCGTCGCGATGCTCCTGCGGAACACGCTCCGCAGCGCGGAAATCCTCGCGGGGAGCACCTAGCGCGGTGGGCGACACCGCGGCTGGGGATGCGCTCTCAATTCGCGCGTGATTCGGTCATTTTCGAGTAAATCGCCTGGAATTTGCCCGCCATGGCGACCTGGAAGTCGGCGAACGAGTTGTATCGACCGGCGTTGACTTCGGCGAGCATTTCTTTGGCGAGCTTGCCTTCAGCGATGCGGAGATCGATGCCCTCTTTCTCTTGGGCAAAATGCGCGGCGACGGCGACGCGCCAGCCGGCGGCGTCCTTGTGAACGACCGGCCAGTCTCTGCCCTCGAAGCGCGCTTCGTCTCCGTTCACGACCACCTTATATTTTTCGACCTCCTGCCACACTCGCGCGCGCTGCTGGGGATCTTGCGGGGATGATCGTCCGCCAAAGCCTTCAGCGGCGTCGCCGAAGCGCTGGAGGAGCGCGTCGCGAAGGGCGTCGTGGGCTTTGGACGCCTCGACCAGCGCCGCCAGCATCGGCCGCGCCGAATCGCGCGGATCGACCGCTTTCAGAAGCGCCTGGTGGTCGCTGATCTCCTCCGCGACGAGCGCGCCGCGGAGCGCCGACTCGGGGGTCGAGCAATCGATCGCAAAGGGGGCTGTCGGCGCGGCCTTGGCTGCCTGCTCCAGCGCCAGCAGCGTGTAGCGGCGGTGCGCGCCGTGGATCTCATCGACGTTGTGTATTTTGCCCGCCTGGATGTCAGCGGCGACCTTGTTGCACGCGGTCGTGAACGCCTCCAGATCCTCACCCTGGGTCGCGGCCAGGCCCATGTTCATCGATTCGGGATTGACCTTCCATTTGCCGTCGGCGCGGGTTGCGGTGATGCGCACGCCCGGGTCGGCGGACTTATCGAGCAGCCAGCGCGCCTGATCACCCTTGATGTCCCACATTCCCTTGGCTGCGTATGTCGGAAACGTGCGCAGTTCCTGGAGAATGCCGTTGTCGACCTCTGGAAAGCGATGGAGCGTCGCTTGGGAGACCTTCTCCAGGTTCTTGTGCGCCGCAGCGGCGGCGACCAGGCGGGCGACGAATTTTCGCGATGCCTCGTTGTCCGGGACCGCCAGGCGCGCCGACGCCGCATCGCCCGCGAGCGCGGCTGAGCCAAATGCCTGCGCTGCGGCTTGCGGCGTCGACAGATCGGGCGCCCCCGGCGCGGGCTGCACGAGCATCGTGATTGCTAAAATTGCGGACAGCATGTCACTCCCTCCGTCACGTACGGCGCTGATTCGATCCCTATCGGCAAAAGCGCGCAGTCATTTGATTCTGCCCTGAGGCTGGTTACCTTTTGACCTCGAGAGGAGCCTGCCCATGTCCCCCGCGCCCGCAAAATCGGAACAAGGTCACGCCGCCCATACCAAGCGGGCGGATTCGCAGGAGGGGCTGAGAGGGAAGATCAATCGGCCCATCAAGATCACCTTTCTGGGCGCGGGGTCGGGTTTTTGTCCGACCCTTTGCCGGGATGTGCTGCTCATTCCGGGTGCCGAGCGCGGCGAGTTTCGATTGGTCGACGTTGATGCCGACCGACTCGCAATGATGCACAAGGTCATCGCCAAGTTGATCAAGGACTGCGGGCGGCAGGGGGGATGGAGCGTTCGCGGCGCCGCGAATCGGCGGGAGGTGTTGCCGGGAACGGATTACGCCGTCTGCTGCGTCGAGGTTTCGGGGACGGCCTGTATCGAGTTCGATCACGACATCCCGCGGAAGTACGGCGTCGATCAATGCATCGGCGACACGATCGGCCCGGGCGGGTTGTTCAAGGGCCTGCGCACGATCCCGGTCTTTCTCGACATTCTGCGCGACATGCGCGAGCTCTGCCCCGATGCGATCATGCTCAACTACACCAACCCGATGAGCATGCTGGTGCTGTCCGCCGGGCGGGCCGTGCCGGAGGTGCCGGTGGTGGGGTTGTGTCATAGCGTGCAGGGGACGAGCCATCTGCTGGCGGGTTATGCGGGCGTCGACTACGCCGAGATGGAATGGGAATGTGCCGGCATTAATCACCTCGCCTGGTTCACGAAGCTGCGTCATCAGGGCAAAGATCTCTACTCGTCCGTGCTCTACGACAAGTTTCGCCGTGAGATTGAAGAGGGGATCAGGGAAGCCGAGGCTGGCCTGGCGTCATTCGATGACACGGACGACAGCCACGGCGTGGCGGTGGAGAAGAAGTACAAGCACGAAGATCTGGTTCGCAAAGACATGTGCGTCAACTTCGGCGCGTTTATCACCGAGTCATCCGGGCATCTCAGCGAGTATCTACCGTACTACCGCAAGAGCGAGGCGGGCCGAAAGCTGCTCCGCATTGGCTACCAGGGCGGCTCGCGCTTCTACGCGAGCCACTGGCCGAGTTGGCGTAAGAACGCGGATGAGCATCGCGGCAAACTGGTGCGTGGCGAAGCGACGATCAAGCTGGAACGAAGCTGGGAATACGCCAGTTGGATCATCGAAGCGCGTGAGAAGGACGCGGCCTTCCGCATCCATGGCAATGTGATGAACAACGCCGAAAAAGCGGGCGAGCGCGGGTCTGGCGAAGGAGGGAAGCTCATCACGAATCTGCCGGGTGATGCCGCTGTGGAAGTCGCCTGCATGATCGACCGCAACGGCATCAATCCGACCCGCTATGGCCCCTTGCCCGCACAGATGGCACACATTTGCCATAGCAACATGGCCTACATCGATCTTGCCGCGACAGCATGCATCGAGAAGAGCAAGGAAGCGGCCACCCACGCCCTCATGCTCGATCCGTTGACGGCAGCGGTGCTGACGCCGGGGGAAATCCGGCGGATGGTGGGAGAGTTGTTCGAGGCAGAGCGTGATTTCCTGCCCGGCTATCGCTGAAAAAGGCAATCTTCTCCCCAATTGACGCTCGTCCGATAATTCGCTTGTCGAAATCGCGGATTTCCCCTCATTGGCGGGGGCCGGGGTGTTAGAGTCGATTTCGCGATGAAGGCGATCCTCTTCCTGCCGCTGGCATTTCTGGTTGGAATCGACGGCTTTGCCATGTTCGCGCCGTACGCGCTGATGGTGATGACGATCGCGTACGTCGCCAGCCGTCCCCGCCCGCAGGCGGCTCCTGTCGTGATCGCGGTGAAAGCGGTCTAACGACCCCTCTCGCGCAGTACGGTTGAGCCCGCAAACGGCCTTCCCAACTTCACCAACCCGCGTTGTCTGCCTAATTTGACCCCCGAGCAAAATTTACTCACCCGATGGGTCATTTGGCCGTTGTTCCACTCCGCTGCTGCCAATAGCTTCCCCGGTCTGCTGTCGGAGTGGGTCATGGTTGTCCGCAGGGTTTCCGCCCCCGCCATTTATTTCGCGTGTGCCTCCGCTGTTGCCGGGGTGGTTCCGACCCCCGATCACATCGTGATCGTGGTCGAGGAGAATCACGCTGGCAACGAGATTCTCGGCAACGCCACTGCGCCGTACATCAACTCACTCGCCAGTGGCGGCGCGAGTTTCAGCGACTTTTACGCGCTCAGTCATCCGAGCCAACCAAATTATCTTAATCTCTTCAGCGGATCGACACAGGGTGTCAACGGCAATTCGCGTGCATCGGCGCCCTTCACCACGCCCAACCTCGCTGCGTCGTTGATCTCGAGAGGTTACACCTTCGGCGGCTATTCTGAATCGCTTCCCTCGACCGGATTTGATGGCGAGACCTCAGGCGGCTACGCGCGCAAGCACAATCCCTGGGTGAACTGGCAATCCGCGACGCCGAGCGGCAACCAAATCCCGATGAGCACGAACCTGTCGCTGAGCAGTTTCCCAAGTGATTATTCGAAGCTGCCGACGGTGTCGTTCGTCGTTCCGAACATCGCCAACGACATGCATGACGGCTCGATTGCGACCGGTGACGCGTGGCTGTCCTCCAAGCTTGGCGCGTACAACACCTGGGCGAAGACAAACAACAGTCTGCTGATCGTTACATGGGACGAGGACGAGGGGAACAACAACAATCGCATCGCGACGATCTTTTCCGGTCCAATGGTAAAGAAGGGTGTCTATTCGACGAAGTACGACCACTTCGACCTTCTGCGGACGGTCAGCGACATGTACGGGGTCAGCGCGCCGGGGGCCGCCGCTGGCGCATCCGACATCACGGGCGTCTGGGCGACCAATTTGCCGCCGCCCCCGCCCCCCACATCACCGCCGCCGCCGCCCCCACCCCCTCCGCCCCCGCCACCGCCACCGCCGCCTCCTTCGCAGAAGGTTACGCGCACCTTTCGCAAGGGCGAGAAGAGCTATACCGGCGCCCACGACACCTACGTCGCCATCGCGGGACCCAAGGCCGCGCATGGCACATCTTCGCCCGTGGTCGCGGGCGGCACGACCAAGAGCAGCGTGCTGGTGCGGTTTGACAGCCTCTTCGGCTCGAGCTCGTCACAGATTCCCGCCGGGGCCAAGATCTCGTCTGCCAAGCTCTCGCTGAACACCGCCAAAGGGAGCGCGGACGGCAGTGTCAGCAAGTTCTCCATCCACCGGCTGCTCAAGAGCTTCACCGATTCGTCCACCTGGGATTCGCTGGTCGGCGGCATCAGCGCGGATGGCAAGGAAGCACTCACGAGCGCCGATTCGAGCATCACGCCCGGCGGCGTCGGAAAGCTCGTGACTTTCGATGTTACCAAGTCGCTGCAAGCCTGGTCCGGCGGTTCCAAGAATCTCGGCTGGGCGGTTCTGACTAACGGGACCGATGCGTGGCGATTCGACTCGAGCGAGTTCTCGTCGGTCTCGCTTCGTCCATTACTTCAGGTCAGTTACATGACGCCGGGCTCGGCGTCCGCGCATTCGCTGTCCGTCGTTCCCGAGCCCACTGGCGCTGCGCTCGCAACAGCGGTGGGTTTCGGCACGTTGCTCCGGCGTCGACGACGCGTTTAATGCGCTTCTTTCCGGACCTCCATGAGCGGCTTTCAGCGGGCTTCTCGTCTCGCCGATGTAGTTGATGATGAGCATCCCTGAAGCCGTTAACCCTGTTCCGCGCCGGTCGATGCGCGCTTATTGGACCCCCCTGTTGCTGGTCGCAGCGGGTGTGATGCTGCCGACGATGTGGGTGCTTAACTCGATCGAACCGTCGCCGAATAAGGTCGAGCAGCCGGAAACGTCGGTCCCGCCGTGGGTGCTGATCCCGACGATGAGCATGCTGCTCCTCGGCAGCGCCGTCAGCAGCGAATTGACGGCGCGCAAGCAGTTGGCGCTGGCTCGCGCCGGTCAGACCGCGGAGGGGACCATCGAGACCGTGCGGAAATACTGGCCCAGCAAGAAGCGCGTGGCGACGTGGAGCTTTGTGGCAGCCGATGGGCATCGATATGAGGGGCGTTGCATGCTGAGCGAGATCGACGCGGTGGTGCTGCAAAGCGGGTCGGAAGTCACGGTGGTGTACGACCCGGTTGATCCTTCCAACAACCGGATTGAGAGTGCGTTCTGGGCGGTGGAGTGGGAGTGAAGGTTTAGAATTGCTTTCGCAATGCGCTGCGTGGACGCAGCGGCTAAACGGCGATTAAAGGGCGGGTCCGAGAACTTCTCAATTTGCTTCATCCCAACCTGCGCTGTTCGCTTGCCGATGATGACCGTGTGAGTGACATCCCATCGAGTACGGGGCTTCCCGATCGTCCGGTCCGGCGTTCGTTCAACGGTTATCTTGCGCCCATTGCGATCGCCGCGATCGGGGCGGCGTTGCCGATGTTCATTACCTGGCAGCGCGAACATCTGGCGGAAGCACGGGCGGGGGAAAAGCCGCATTGGGTGGCGGATTGCGACGGTGCGTACAAGCTCGTGCAACCGGCGCCACCGCCGGGGCCGCTCTCGCCTTGGTTGATCCCTTCGCTGGTCGGAATGACTGCGTTTTTCGGCGTGGCGATGGAATTGTCGGTGCGCCGGCAGCTCGAGTTAGCGCGCAACGGATTGGAAGGGGAGGCGATCGTCGACAGCGTGACTTCCCGCCGTGGCGGCCGCAGCGAGCACCACTCCGCCCGCTGGAGCTTCATCGCCGCCGATCAAAAGCTCTATCACGGCTCGAGCACGATCAGCGGGATCGATGCCGAAGTGCTGCAGACCGGTAGCCGTGTCGTCGTCTACTACGATGCGACCAACCCCAGCCGCAACCGCATCGAAAACGCCCTCTGGGCGGTCGAATGGGACCAGCCGGCAACGGCGTGAACCCATTCACTTCTTCCACGTCAGCCAGCGCAACCGATGCCAGATGGCAATGCCAAATGCCGCCGACGCCACGCCGTAGGCGATTAACACTGCGCGAGGCACATTCATGCGCACCAGATCACCGGCATCGGTGTTACGCCACGCCCATCCCGTCGCCATGTAGACGCCGTTGGCGATGAGACAAAAGCCCGTGAAGAACTTGAGGGGTTCGGGCACGCGGCGGCGAATGAGATAAGCCAACCCGCAGGCGAGGGCGGGAATCGCAACGCCCCACGTTGACCCGCCTTGTGCGACAAAACGCGGGTTGGGATTGGGATCGACGATCGTCTGTGACGTCATCCACGGCCGAAGCGGGATGCTGACATTCACCACCTGCGCGCCTGAAGACCACGCATTGAGGACGTGCCCCAGCTCGTGCACGGCTTCCATGCCGATCCAGCAGGCGTAGAGAAAAACCAGCGCGACCAGCCCGCGGCAGATCGGCCGAGCGTGCGACAATCGCCGATCCGGCGGAGCGTGAGCTGTGGTGGTGGTCATCCTTGCTCCTCGCGATTTGGTCTTATTGGTCCGCGAAGAAAATGTCCGCTGCAAAGCGAGCAGGACGCGGCGTCGGTCCGCATCAGGCCGTTATCCGCTGTGCGGGCGAAGCATTGCACTAGGTGCGTTGGCCCCAGGTATTCCCGGGGAATTGGCGGGTTTGGGCTGATGCTTGCCGCCCTGTTGTGGCTTCCCTACGATGCTCGGCTCAGCATTAAAGGAAGTTGCAAATGGCTCAGAAAATACTGGTCGCCGACAAGCTCGCTGACGAAGGTTTGGAGTTTCTCAAGTCCGCCGGTGTCGCGTTCGACGTCAAAGTCGGCCTGAAGGAGGACGAACTGGCGGCAGCGGTGCCGGGGTATGATGCGCTCATCGTGCGCTCGGGGGCGAAAGTCACTGCGAAAGTCCTCACCAGTCCCGGAAGCCTGAAGGCGATCGCGCGGGCAGGGGTGGGCGTTGACAATATCGATCTCGAAGCGGCGACGGCCAAGGGCATTCTGGTCTTGAACACCGCAGAGGCGTCGACACTTTCCACCGCGGAGCATGCGCTGGCGCTGATGATGTCATTGGCGCGGAAAATTCCCGCGGCTCATGCGCATTTGCGGTCGGGCGCCCTCGATTGGAAAAAGCGCAGCGCGTATCAGGGGACTCAGTTGGCTGGCAAGACGCTGGGCGTCGTGGGGCTGGGTCGAATCGGGCGGACGGTCGCCTCCCGCGCCATCGCGATGGAGATGAAGGTGCTGGGGTTCGATCCATTCTTCAGCGGGGAGACCGCGCTGGATGGGAAGGTGAAGCTCATCCGCGATTTCGATGAATTTCTCCGGCAGCTTGATGTCATCACATTTCATGTCCCCGGCGGCGAGCAGACCAAGCACCTGATCAATCGCCAGCGGCTTTTCAACGTCGCCAAGCCGAATCTTCTGGTCATCAACGATGCGCGCGGCGAGGTGGTCGATGAATTTGCCCTCGCGGATGCGCTGAAAGAAAAGAAGATCGCGGGAGCGGCGCTGGATGTGTATCAGACCGAGCCGCCGGCGAAGGATCATCCGTTGTTCGGGCTGGAAAACGCGGTCTTGACGCCGCACCTGGGCGCGAGCACGGATGAAGCGCAGACGGCAGTCTCGGTCGAGGCGTGCAAGGCGATCGTCGCGTACCTCAAGAGCGGCGAGATTCGCGGCGCGGTGAACGCTGGCGGGATCAAGCTCGATTTGCCTGCCGATGAAGCGCCCTTCGCCAAGCTGGCGGCCCGCATCGGCGCGCTGCTCGCGGGGTACTGCGAGGGTGGTTACAAGACGATCACCCTCCGCGCGAGTGGCACCAAGGCGCCCAAGCACATGAATACGCTGCTTCGCCTTGCCACGGTGGAGTTGTTGAAGCCGCATCTCGATACGCCGGTGAACGTGATCAACGTCGAGCATTTGGCGCGAAGTCGCGGCATTGAGCTGGTGCAGGTTCACGAGCCGCAACCGCCGTCGGGATTGGTGGGCGACATCGTCGGCATTCGCGTCGATCAGCCCAATGGCGAATCGCATCGCGTGCTGGGGACGGTTTACGCCGATCAATGGCCGCGCGTGCTGCGGATTGATGAGTTCGCGATGGACATGATCCCCGAGGGGCAGATGGTGATCATCGTCAACAAGGACGAGCCCGGCGTCATCGGAACGGTGGGCTCGAGCTTCGGCGACGAGAAAGTGAACATCGCCGACATGGTGATCAGTAGGCAGAAGCACGAGGATGGAACGGCGACCGCGCTAATGGTTCTGAAAGTCGACAGTGAACCCCCGGCAGCGCTATTGAACCGATTGCGGGCGCGTCCGAATATCGTGCGCATGAAGTCGATGGCGCTACCGGCGCGGGATGCGTGAACGGTTTTTCGCGCGTGCGCAGTGCGTGGGAGAACGAGGTAGGTTTCGTCGCGACACGGATCGTGCGCCGCGCAGGAAATTCATAATTCTGTTGTCGCGTAGCGGTCGGGTCGAAGACCCACGGTCTTCACCAAAAAAGGATGGGTCTTCGACCGATCCCCCACGCGGAGAAGAACGAGCAACCGTGGTCCGTGAACCGCGCCGCGCGAAGGACGAGACATGCTTCCTCGGGTCATCGCGTACCATTTGATCATCACCGCGTATGGGTTTTGGTTACCGAACGATCCGCGCGGGTCATGGTCGGATTTCGTGCGTGCCTGGGAGCTATTTGCTTTTGGAGGTCCCGCGACGAAGACGGACCAGCGACGGTCACTGGCGCGCAAGACCCATAATGTCGCCAAGCGATTGGAAGCAAAGAAACACCTGGCGCGTCCAGAAGTGAAGTTCACGGGAATTCAGGCCCGCGCGATCGCCAACGGGTGCGCGGATTATGTGCCGCGCTCGGGTCTCATCATCCATGCGTGCTCGATCCTTCCCAAGCATGCGCATTTTGTGATCGCACGACACACGTGTTCGATCGAGCAAGTTGCTCGACGCGTGAAACAAGCCGCGACAACATCTCTTCTGAACGCGCAACTTCATCCATTTCAAAACGAGCGCTATGCGGACCGTCAACATCCATCACCCTGGGCGCGCGGAGAATGGTCGGTGTTTCTAGATTCGCGCGAGGACATCGTGCGTTCGGTGGATTATGTGAATCGCAACCCGTTGCGCGAGGGATTCCGCGCGCAACATTGGAAGTTCATCACCCCCCATGTCGCGTAGCGGTCGGGTCGAAGACCCACGTTTTTCTTCTTCGCGTAAGACAAGTCGGCCATCAACCCGACCCCGATCGCGCACACTCCTCGTCGCGCTCGGAATCCCGTTCATCATCCCGTTTGCGGTCCTCTGCATCCTACTAGTCATGAACGTGCGCCTGGGCCAGGGGTATTTCGCCTACCGATACTCCGAGGTGCGCGAACTAAGAACCATGCATGCAGGCGCCGCCCTTGGCATCGGAGCGATCGCGACCGCGGCAGTCTGGTGGTTGGCGAAATCGCGCCGGCGCTGGATTGGTTTGAGCGCCCTCGCGGCGGCGTTTGCACTCTGGGGCGCGTGGACGTTCTTCGGACCGCCCGACGCGCTGGCGCAGCAGCTATACGCCTTTCCAGCACAGTGGGATCCGAAGCTTGGAATTCACGTGACTTGAAGTCGC
>JADMIO010607288.1_pt1 | contig 14400 bp, 9 predicted proteins | sample 8958161 | NCBI WGS metagenome assembly JADMIO01 (sample SAMN16585339, study PRJNA669376) | soil metagenome | isolation source: Crop rotation soil | place: USA: Cullars Rotation, Alabama | collected 2011 | reverse complement strand
GACCTGCGCCGCGCCCTCGGTGATCACCGCCGCGGCCGCCGGGTGGCGCAGGATGACCTCGTAGAAGTGATCGGCGATCGCGGGCAGCTCGGCGGCGACCAGCGGGTGCAAGGCGCGCAGCGCGCGCTCGTCGTCGGCGCCGAAGCCGACGTAGCGCTTGATCTCGTCGAGATACCCGGCGTCGGTGGCCGCGTCGGCGCTCACGGCTTGCGGATCACGGCGGCCACGTCGGAGCGCGGCGCGGCGTTGTATTCGTGCAGGCGGTACTGCACGGTGCGGACGCTGATGCCCAGCGCCTCGGCCGCCTTCGACGTGGAGCCGCCGGTGGCGCGCAGCGTCTCGAGGATCGCGTAGCGCTCGAGCTCCGCGAGCGTCGAGCCGGGGATGGGCGGCGCGCCGCCGGCGATCCGCTGCGACGGGCGCACCGACGCCGGGAGGTGGCGCGGCTCGATCGCCGGCCCGGGCGCCATCACGACGGCGCGCTCGATCGCGTTCTCGAGCTCGCGCACGTTGCCCGGCCACTCGTACGCCATCAGCAGGTCGAGCGCCTCGGCCGACAGGCCCTCGATCGGTCGGCCGTTGTCCTTCGCGTAGCGATCGACGAAGAACTTCGCGAGGGTCGGGATGTCGCTGCGCCGCTCGCGCAGCGGCGGCAGCTCGATCGCGACGACGTTGAGGCGGTAGAAGAGGTCCTCGCGGAAGCGGCCCTTCGCGACCTCCTCGGCGAGGTTGCGGTTCGTCGCGGCGATCACGCGCACGTCGACGCGGATCGTCTGGCCGCTGCCGACGCGCTCGAACTCGTGCTCCTGGAGGAAGCGCAGGAGCTTGACCTGCAGCGACTGCGAGATCTCGCCGATCTCGTCGAGGAAGAGGGTGCCGCCGTCGGCGAGCTGGAAGCGGCCGTCGCGCCGCGAGACCGCACCGGTGAAGGCGCCGCGCTCGTGGCCGAAGAGCTCGCTCTCGAGCAGGTTCTCGGCGAGCGCCGCGCAGTGCAGCTTGATGAACGGTCCGGTCGCGCGCGTCGACCGCTGGTGGATCGCCGACGCGATCAGCTCCTTGCCGGTGCCGCTCTCGCCGGTGACGAGCACCGTCGACTTCGAGGGCGCGACCTGATCGACGATCTCGAACACGCGGTGCATCGCCGGCGACGAGCCGACGATGTTGCGCGGCGCGAGCTTGTCCTTCAGGCGCTGGCGCAGGCGGCGGGTCTCGGCCTTGAGCGCCTGCGTCTCGAGCGCGCGGTCGAGCACGACGACGAGCTCGTCGAAGTCGAGCGGCTTGGTGAGGTACTCGACCGCGCCGGCGCGCATCGCCTCGACCGCCGACTGCACGGCGCCGAACGCGGTCATCACGACCACCGCGGCCGGGTCCTCCATGGCGTGGATCTTCTTGACCAGCTCGATGCCGTCCATTCCCGGCATCTTCAGATCGGTGAGGACCAGGTGCGGCGAGAAGGCGTCGTACTTGCCGAGCGCCTTGAAGGCGTCGGCGGCGGTCTCGATCTCGAAGCCCTCGTCGCGCAGCAGCTCCGCCAGCGCGGTGCGCGCGTTCACCTCATCATCGACGACCAGGATGCGACCTTGACGAGCCACGTGGGTGGCCCTAGCGAGGCCCGTGCCACCCCCAAAGCACCGCCGCCGCCCTCGGAACGCGCAGACCTTGCGTCGGCGGCGCCGGACCGCGCAATCTTCGCGGGGGCAGCGGCCTTCAGCAGCCCAGCTGCGCGAGGGTCGCCCGGATCGTCGTCGCCACCCGCTCGCACTCCGCGGCGATCTGCTCGAGGCGCCGCGGATCGCGGATCGAGGCGGTCAGGTTCATGACCACGTCGTCGATGTACCGCTCGAGCTCGAGCTGCTCGAACGGCGACAGGCGATCGCAGAGCATGATGCCCTCGCGCACCGGGCCCAGCTGCAGGCATCGCTCGTCGATCGTGCCGGTGCTCGCCGAGTCGCGCCGGCTGGCCGGACCATAGAGCTGGCCCTGGATCAGGCGGGCCTCGTCGCGTTGCTCGCGCGGCATGCGGCGGGCGCAGACGCGGTGCTCGGCCGGGTCGCGCGCGAGCGCGAAGCAGCGGACGATGTTCGGCCGCCACCCCGAGGAGCGGCAGACCTCGGCGAAGCGGGGCTCGAGCTCGGCGACCCGCTCCGCGGCCTCGGGCGCGGCGGCCCGCAGGCCTCGCACCATGCTGGCGGCGGCGTCGGCGCAGGTCGACCGCGGCGGGCCCGGGTGCTGGCTCCCGCCGCAGGCCATCAGCGCCAGCGCGAGCGCCAGCGCCCTCACCGCGACAGGTACTTCTCGAAGGCCTTGAAGTCGTAGTCGCGGCCGAGGAAGTCGTGGACCAGCACGGCCGCGTCCTTCTCGCCGCCGGGGACGAGGATCTTGTCGCGGTAGGCGTACGTCGTCTTCGTGTCCATGAGGCCGGTCTTCTCGAACGGCGTCAGCAGGTCCTTCGCGATCACGAGCGACCACATGTACGTGTAGTACACGGCGCTGTAGCCCATCAGGTGGCCGAAGCTGGTGTGGAACGCGGTGCCATCGACGTACGCGAACGGCGTGTACTTCGCCTGCAGCCGCTTCACCTCGGCGATCGGATCGAGCTTCGCCGGGTCGGCCGTGTGGAAGTCGAGCGAGATCGCGGCGTAGAACATCTGCTGCACGGTCTGGGTGCCGAGGCCGAAGGTGTCGGCCTTGCGCATGCGCTCGACGAGCTCCTTCGGGATCACCTCGCCGGCGGCGTTCTTCGCGAACCGCTTGAGCGTCTCGTGGTTCCAGGCCCACTCCTCGAACATCTGCGACGGCGCCTCGACGAAGTCCTGCTCGGTCGCGACGCCGGTCTGGCGGATGAACTCGTGGTGGCCGCCGAGCACGTGGTGCATCAGGTGGCCGAACTCGTGGAACATCGTGACGACGTCGTCGTGCTCCATCAGCTCGTTGCCCTTGGCGAAGTTGCAGACGAGCACGCCCTCGGGGAGCTGCTTGCCCTCGACGCCGTCCTTCAGCGCGAACTGCGCCGCGTGCTTGTACTTGTTCTCGCGCGGGTGCATGTCGAGGTACACGCGGCCGAGGTTCTGGTCGCCGCGCATCACGTCGTAGACCTTGACGTCCTCGTGCCAGGTCTTGGCGTCGGGCACCGCGACGTACTGGATGTCGTAGATCGCCGACGTGATGTCGAGCAGGCCCTGCAGCGTCTGCTCGAACGGGAAGTACGGGCGGATCTCCTTCGAGTCGACCTTGTACTTCTTGATCTTCACCCGGTTCTCGAGGAAGGCCTTCTGCCAGTCCTCGACGCGGGTGGCCTTCTTGTCGATCGTCTTCAGCTCCTTCAGGAGCTCGTCGTAGTCCTTCTTCGAGCGCTTGGCGGCGAGCTTGTTGACGCGCTCGATGAAGGCCGCGGCCTTCTTGCCCGAGCCGATCATCTTGTCCTGCGTGACGTAGTCCGCGAAGTTGTCGAAGCCGAGGAGCAGCGCCTTCTCGGCGCGCAGCGTGAGGACGTCGAGCAGGATCTTGTTGTTGTCGCGGTCACCCTCGCCGGCGCCGCGCGACCGGAACTTGACGTAGAGGTCCTTGCGGACCGCGTCGTTCTCGGCGTAGGTCATGAGCGGCAGGTAGTCGGGGTAGTCGGTCGTGATGTGCAGCGTGCCGTCCGCGGCCTTCTCGTGGGCGGCGATGAAGTCGTCGGGGAGGCCGGCGAGCTGATCGGGCGTGACGTCGACGGCGCGGACGTCCTCGCTGATGTTCTTGGCGAACTGCTGCGCGAGCTTGGTCAGCTCGTCGTCGATCTGCGCGAGGCGCGTGCGGGTGGCCTCGTCCTTGTCGACGCCGGCGATGCGGAAGTCGCGCAGCTTGAGCTCGACGAAGCGCTTGCCCTCCTCGTCGAGGCCGGCGGCGGGCACCGCGGCGACGGCGTCGTACAGCTTGCGGTTGAGCGAGAGCTCGCTGCCGAAGGTGGCGCCCTCCTGCTCGCAGGTGCGGGCGGCCTCGCGGACGCCCTCGTCGGGGTGGACCTCGGAGTAGAGGCCCGCCATCGACATCGCGTTGCCGAGGTGGATGAAGAGGTCGTCGAGCGGGCGCAGCGTGTTCTCGAGCGTGCGCGGCCCGGTGGCGTCGAGGATGGCGGGCAAGAGCGCGCGGGCGGCGACGACGTCGCCGTGGCACTGGTCGGTGAACTGCTCGGCCAGGGTCTTGGCCTTGGGCGGCGCGGGTGGCGTGACGTCGGGTTGCTTCACCGGCTTCTCCGGGGCGGGCTTGCTCGGACCTCCGCAGGACGCGGCGGCGAGGATGACGGCGGCTGCGGACAGGACCAAGCGTGGGCGCATCGCGGCGGTCTTAGCACGGCTTGACGAACGGCGGCGGGCCATCGAGGATGCGCGCGTGTCCGAGCTCCCGCTCACCGCGACGTCGCCCGCGTGGGTCGCGTGCGCGCTCGCCGACCTCGACGCGGTCCATCAGGACCACCTGCACTGCGAGCGCAAGGCGGCGCAGTCGGCGCTGTCGCTGGTGCGCAGCTATCCGGAGCGCGGCGACCTCGTCGTCGCGGTGGCGCGGCTCGCGCACGAAGAGACCGCGCACGTCGTGCAGGTCGGCCAGCTCCTCGCGCGCCGCGGCATCACCGCGACGCCCGATCACGGCGACGAGTACGCGTCCGCGCTGCGCGACCTCGTGCGCCGGCCGGAGCCGCTGCGGCTCCTCGATCGCCTGCTGGTCTTCGCGCTGATCGAGGCGCGCTCCGCCGAGCGCCTGGCCCTGCTGGCGGAGGCGATCTCCGACGAGGCGACCGCGGATCTCTACCGCGGCCTCGCATCGGCGGAGGTCCGCCACCGCGACCTGTTCCTCGACCTCGCCGCGTCCGTCTCACCCGACGACTGGCAGGCCCGCCTCGCCGTGCTGGCGGCGGCGGAGTCGGACGTCGTCGCCCGCCTCCCGGTCCGCCCCCGCATCCACTGACGTCAGACGGTGGCGAAGGCGGCGGTGGGGATGTCGAGCGGAGAGCGGTCCTCCTTGCCGATGAGCTGCGCCTTCTGGGGCACGGTCGCGACGACGTTGCCGAGGAAGTACTGGGCGGCGTAGCGCTTGCCGGCGTAGAAGGCGCGGTCGGGGTGGTCGGCGGGCAACGCCGCGCTCGCCTTGTCGCCGATGATCGCGGCGTCGAGGAGGAGCCAGCCGATCGCGGTCTCCGCCATCATCTCGAGGAAGCGGTTCGCGGCGAGCGGCACCATCTCCATCTTGCCGGCGCCGAACCAGCCGAGGAAGCGCATCGCGGTCTGCATGACGGCGTCGGCGGCCGCGCCGAGGATCGCCGCCTGCTCCTTGAAGAGCGGGTGCTCCTTGTTCGCCGCGACGCAGCCCTGCACGTCCTTGATGAAGGCCTGCAGGTTGGCGCCGCCGCGCTGGCCGAGCTTGCGGCCGACGAGGTCGAGCGCCTGGATGTGGTTGGTCCCCTCGTAGATCGAGAAGATCTTCGCGTCGCGCGCGGCCTGCTCGAGCGGGTGGTCCTTGAGGTAGCCGGCGCCGCCCATCGTCTGGATCGCGGTCGCGCAGATCGAGAACGCCTGATCGGAGCCGTACGCCTTCACCAGCGGGACGAGCAGATCGACCTGGCCCTGGTGGTACTCGGCGGCGGTCTTGTCCGACGACATCGCGCGCACCTTGTCGAGGTGCAGCGTGAGCTTGATGATGAGCGCGCGGATGCCCTCGACCCGCGACTTCATGTCGAGCAGCATGCGGCGCACGTCGGGGTGCTCGATGATGGCGACGCGCGGCGCGGCCGCGTCCTTCCACTGCTTGATCGACGGGCCCTGCTTGCGCTCCTTCGCGTACTCGAGCGCGTTCAGGTACGCCGACGACGCGACGGCGACGCCCTGCAGGCCGACGCCGATGCGCGCGAAGTTCATCAGGTGGAACATCTGGGCCATGCCCTTCTGCTCCTCGGTGCCGACCAGCTCGCCGATGCAGTTGTCGTCCTCGCCGAAGTTGAGCACGGCGGTCGCGTTCGCCTTGATGCCCATCTTGTGCTCGATCGAGCCGACGCGGACGTCGTTGCTCGTGCCGTCGGCGCGGTCGCGCGGGACGATGAAGAGCGAGAGGCCCTTCGTGCCCTGCGGCGCGTCGTCGGTGCGCGCGAGGACGAGGTGGAGGATGTTCTTCGTCAGGTCGTGATCGCCGCCCGAGATGAAGATCTTGGTGCCCTTGATCTTGTACTTGCCGCCGCCCATCGGGATCGCGCGGGTGAGCGCGCTGCCGACGTCGCTGCCCGCGTGCGGCTCGGTGAGGCACATCGTGCCGGCGTAGGTGCCGTCGTGCAGCTTGGGCGCGTAGGCCGCGACCTGGTCGGGCGCGCCGAAGTTCTCGACGACGTCGGCCACGCCCTGCGTCAGCGCCGGGTACATGTTGAAGGCCGGGTTCGCGCCCGACATGAACTCCTCGGCGGCGATGCTGATCGTGAACGGGCCCTCGAGGCCGCCCATCGCCTCGGGCGCGGCGAGCCGCCGCCAGCCGAGCTCGTAGAGCGAGCGCCACGCGGCCTTGAAGCCTTCGGGCGCCTTCACCTTGCCGTCCTCGAGCTTGCAGCCCACGGCGTCGGCGACCGCGTTGAGCGGGCCGATCTGCTCCTGCGACCACTCGAGCGCGGCGGCGAGGACGGTCTCGACCTCGTCCTGGCTCCAGTTCGTGAAGGGCGGGCGGCCGAGCAGATCCTGGAGGCGGAACTGCTCGAACAGGAGGAAGCGGGTCTCGCGGAGATCGGCCTTGTAACGATTGCTGGAGCTGGACATCGAGAGCCTCCGAGATCCGTTATCGACCGTCGCGGTCGAAGCTGAATGAACCGTCATTCATTTATGGCCTCGGTGCCGCGTTGCGTCAAGGCCTGATCTGCTAGCTTCCTCGTCGATGGCGAACCCTCCGATCTCCCTCGCTGACAAGGTCGTGATCGTCACCGGCGGCAGCCGCGGCATCGGCCTCGCGATCGCCGGCGCGTGCCGGGACGCGGGCGCGAAGGTCGTGATCGCCTCGCGCAAGCAGGCCGACCTCGACGGCGCCGCGGCGAGCCTCGGCGGCGAGGTGGCGGCGATCGCGTGCCACACCGGCAAGGAGAGCGACGTCGCGGCGCTGTTCGAGCAGGCGATCGCGCGCTTCGGGCGCGTGGACGGCGTCGTCAACAACGCGGCGACGAACCCGTACTTCGGGCCGCTCGTCGACACGCCCGACGCCGCGATCGACAAGACGATCGAGGTCAACGTGAAGGGCTACCTCTACGTCGCGCGCGGGCTGGTGAAGCACGCGCGGGCGCGCGGCGGCGGCGGCTCGATCGTCAACGTCGCGAGCGTCGCCGGCCTGCGCGCGGCGCCGATGCAGGGCATCTACGGGGCGACGAAGGCGGCGGTGATCAGCATGACGCAGACGCTCGCGTTCGAGCTCGGCGGCAGCGGCATCCGGGTGAACGCGATCGCGCCCGGGCTCGTCGAGACGAAGTTCGCCAGCGCGATCGTCGGCAACCCGATGCTGCGCGAGCACGTCGTCAAGCGGACGCCGCTCGCGCGCCACGCGCAGCCGACCGAGATCGCCGGCGCCGTGCTGTTCCTCCTCTCCGACGCCGCGTCGTTCACGACCGGCTCGGTCATCACCGTCGACGGCGGCCTCACGTCCTCGTGAGGGCGGCCCTTCGACTCCGGTCCTCGTTACGCTCGGACCTGCGGCCAGGGCGAACGGGGAAGGATGGCCGTGTCATACAACGCGGTATGTTCAAACCGTTCGCGCGGAGTCGAAGGATCGTCGTGCTCGCCGTGCTCTGCGGCCTGACGTCGGTCGCGCGCGCCGACGGCGGCACGATCACCGGCACCGTGGCGTGGAAGGGCGCGGCGCCGGCGCGGCCGATGCTCGACCGCGCGAGCGATCCCGTGTGCGCGGCGAACCCGCGCGCGAGCGAGGAGCTCGTCGTCGACAAGGGCCGCGTGAAGGACGTCCTCGTGCGGATCAAGGTCGGCACCGCCGGCACCCACGCGGCGCCGGCCACGCCGGTCGTGATCGTGCAGGATCAGTGCATGTACGGCCCGCGGGTCGCCGCCGTGATCGCGGGCCAGCCGCTCGAGATCAGGAACGGCGATCCGACGTTCCACAACGTGCGCGGCAATCGCGGCGGCAAGGTCGTGTGGAACCTCGCTCAGCCCGCGTCGGGACCGGCGCTCACGCGCAGCGAGCTCGGCCAGCCCGGCGACATCGTCGACCTCCACTGCGACGTCCACCCGTGGATGCAGGCGTGGGTCGCGGTCATGGATCATCCGTACTTCGCGGTCACCGGCGCCGACGGCGCGTTCACGATCGCGGGCGTCCCGCCCGGCTCCTACACGCTCGAGGCGTGGCACCCCGTGCTCGGGATCACGTCGACGAAGGTCAAGGTCCGGAAGGGCAAGGCGACCAAGGCCACGTTCACGCTCGCGGCGCCGAAGCCGTAGATCGCGCCGCCGCGGGCGCGGGGATTCGGTAGATTCCGCGCGCCATGCGCCGCCATCTCTTGTGTCTCGCCCTGCTCGTCCTCGCCGCCGGGCTCGCCGTCTCGCTCGGCGCGCGCGGCGCCGCCGCCGACACGATCAAGATGGGCGGCAACGTCATCAACGAGACGTGGACCCCGGCGGGCAGCCCGTACATCCTGCAGGGCGACATCACGGTGCCGGTCGGGTCGACGTTGACGATCCAGGCCGGCACGACGGTGCGGGCCGCGAACAGCGACAGCCAGGCGGCCGGCTTCGACAACGCGCGCGTCGAGCTCACGGTGAAGGGCACGCTCGACGTGCAGGGCACCGCCGCGATGCCGGTCGTGTTCAACGGCCAGGCCGCCGGCGCCGGCTCCTGGTACGGCGTCGTGATCGATCCGCTCGCGACCGCGGCGACGATCAACAACGCGAGCCTCGACGGCACCGTCAACGCGATCCGCTACCTGTCGGCCGGCAACGTGCTGTCGACGAGCGCGGTCGCGATCACGAGCGCGAGCCGGAAGGGCGTGTGGCTGAGCGCGGGCTCGCCGACGATCAACGGCGTCTCGGTGGCGACCAGCGGCTCGGGCGGCGCCGACGCGGCCTTCTACGTCGACGGCAACGCGAGCCCGACCCTGAACAACTGCCAGGCGCGCAGCCAGAGCGGCCAGGGCGTGTGGTTCGACGACACCACCGCCGGCCGCACGCTGTCGATCGTCAACTGCACGATCGATCGCAGCACCGGGTACGGCGTCTACAGCGAGGCCTCGCCCGGCACCGTCAACATCGTCAGCTCGATCATCACGAACAACGGCAACGCCGGCGTGTACCGCAACGACTCGAGCGTCGTGACGGTCACCTACTCGGACGTGTGGAACAACAGCGGCGGCAACTTCCTCGGCGGACCGACGCTCGGCATGGGGCTCGTCGCGAGCAACCCGCTGTACGTCGCGATGAACAACCTGCGCCTCACGTCGAATTCGCCGGCGCGGTTCGGCGCGATGGGCGGCGGCGACATGGGCGCCCTGCCCTACATCGCCGACGCGACGGTCGGCGTCGTCGGCACGCAGTGGACGAACCGCACGTTCACCGCCGCGGGCTCGCCGTACACCGTCGCCGGCGACCTCACCGTCGGCGCCGGGGTCACCGTCACGATCGAGGCCGGCGTGACGTTCAACTTCGCCAACAGCGATCAGATGGCGGCCGGCGCCGACGTCGCGCGCGCCGAGCTCCAGGTCGCGGGCACGCTCGTCGCCGACGGGACCGCGGCGCAGCCGATCACGCTCACGTCGGGCAACGCGGCGGGCAGCTGGTACGGCGTCGACGTCTTCACGAGCGCGCCGGGGACGGTCCTCGACAACGTCGAGATCCGCAACGGCGTCAACGGCCTCACCCTGCGCACCGCGCAGCCGGTGACGATCACCGCGACCGCGATCAACAGCGCGAGCCGGAAGGGCGTGCAGATCCTCTCCGACTCGGCGACGATCGGCAGCGTCTCGGTCGCGACCAGCGGCTCGGGCGGCGCGGACGCCGGCATCTACCTCGCGGGCAACGCGTCGGCGACGATCAGCAACTGCGCGATCCGCGGCCAGAGCGGCCAGGGCGTCTGGTTCGACGACACCACCGCCGGCCGCACGCTGAACCTCGTCAACTGCACGATCGACCGCAGCACCGGCTACGGCGTGTACAGCGAGGCGTCGCCCGGCACCGTCAACATCACGAGCTCGATCATCACGAACAACGGCAACGCCGGCGTGTACCGCAACGACTCGAGCGCGGTGACGGTCAGCTACTCCGACGTGTGGAACAACAGCGGCGGCAACTTCCTCGGCGGGCCGACGATCGGCATGGCCAACCTCGCGACGAACCCGCTCTACGTCGCCAACAACAACCTGCGGCTGACCGATCACTCGCCGGCGCGGTTCGGCGCGATGGGCGGCGGCGACATGGGCGCCTTGCCGTTCATCGCCGACGCGACGGTCGGCATCGTCGGCACCCAGTGGACGAACCGCACGTTCACCGCGGCCGCGTCGCCGTACACGATCGCGGGTGACTTCACCGTCGCGCCGGGCGTCACCGTGATCCTCGAGCCGGGCGTGACGTTCAACTTCGCGAACAGCGATCAGATGGCGGCCAACACCGACGTCGCGCGCGCCGAGCTCCTGGTCGCGGGGACGCTGGTCGCCGACGGCACCGCGGCGGCGCCGATCACGCTCACGTCGGGCAACGCGGCGGGGAGCTGGTACGGCGTCGACGTCTTCACCGGCGCGGGCGGCACCATCCTCGACAACGCCGAGATCCGCAACGGCGTCAACGGGCTGACGCTGCGCACGCCGCAGGCGGTGACGGTCACCGCGACGTCGATCAACAGCGCGAGCCGGAAGGGCGTGCAGATCCTCTCCGACTCGGCGACGATCGGCAGCGTCTCGGTCGCGACCAGCGGCTCGGGCGGCGCGGACGCCGGCATCTACCTCGCGGGCAACGCGTCGGCGACGATCAGCAACTGCGCGATCCGCGGCCAGAGCGGCCAGGGCGTCTGGTTCGACGACACCACCGCCGGCCGCACGCTGAACCTCGTCAACTGCACGATCGACCGCAGCACCGGCTACGGCGTGTACAGCGAGGCGTCGCCGGGCACCGTCAACATCACGAACTCGATCATCACGAACAGCGGCAACGCCGGCGTGTACCGCAACGACTCGAGCGTCGTGACGGTCACCTACTCCGACGTCTGGAACAACAGCGGCGGCAACTACCTCGGCGGACCGACGCAGGGCATGGGCAACCTCTCGCAGAACCCGAACTACGTCGCGATGAACAACCTGATGCTGCAGGGCACGAGCGTGTGCATCGACGTCGGGACCTCGACGGGCGCGCCGGCGGTCGACTTCCGCGCCGTCAGCCGGCCGCTCGACGGCGACGGCATCGGCGGCACCGGCTACGACCTCGGCGCGTACGAGTTCGTGCTGATGGCGGTGTGCGGCAACGGCGCGGTCGAGCCGGGCGAGATGTGCGACAGCGGCGCGCAGAACGGCATGTACGGCGCCTGCAACGGCACGTGCAGCGGCTTCGGGCCGCGCTGCGGCGACAGCATCATGAACGGGCCCGAGCAGTGCGACGACGGCAACCAGTCGAACACCGATGCGTGCCTCGACACGTGCCGCACCGCGGGGTGCGGCGACGGCTTCATCCGCGCGGGCGTCGAGGCGTGCGACGACGGCAACATGATCGCGACCGACGCCTGCACGTCGGCGTGCCAGGTGGCGGCGTGCGGCGACGGCTTCGTGCGCGCCGGCGTCGAGCAGTGCGACGACGGCAACATGATGCAGACCGACGCGTGCCTCAACTCGTGCACGCCGGCGAGCTGCGGCGACGGCTTCATCCGCGCCGGGGTCGAGATGTGCGACGACGCGAACCTGGTCAACACCGACGCGTGCCCGAACACGTGCCAGAGCGCGCGCTGCGGCGACGGCTTCGTGCAGATCGGCGTCGAGCAGTGCGACGACGGCAACATGGTCGACACCGACGGCTGCCGGAACAACTGCACGAGCGCGTCGTGCGGCGACGGCAACGTCGGGCCGGGCGAGGCGTGCGACGACGGCAACATGTCGAACACCGACGCGTGCCTCAACTCGTGCACCGCCGCGCGATGCGGCGACATGTTCGTGCGCGCGGGCGTCGAGCAGTGCGACGACGGCAACCAGATCGACACCGACGCCTGCGCGTCGTGCATGAACGCGCGCTGCGGCGACGGCTTCGTCCTGATGGGCGTCGAGGCGTGCGACGACGGCAACCTGGTGGACACCGACGCGTGCCGGAACAACTGCGCCGCGGCGGCGTGCGGCGACGGCGTCGTGCGCATGGGCGTCGAGGCGTGCGACGACGGCAACATGTCGAACACCGACGCGTGCGTGTTCGGCTGCCTGGTCGCGCGCTGCGGCGACGGCTTCGTGCAGGCCGGCGTGGAGGCGTGCGACGACGCGAACCAGGTCGACACCGACGCGTGCCGCAACACGTGCGCGGCGGCGGTGTGCGGCGACGGCGTGATCCACGCCGGCGTCGAGGACTGCGACGACGGCAACATGGTGAACACCGACGCCTGCACCGCGGCGTGCAAGGTGGCGGCGTGCGGCGACGGCATCGTCCACGTCGGCACCGAGGAGTGCGACGACGGCAACATGGTGCAGACCGACGCGTGCATCAACGGCTGCGTCGCGGCGCGGTGCGGCGACGGCGTCGTGCGCGCGGGCGTCGAGGCGTGCGACGACGGCAACACGATCAACAACGACGCGTGCACGAACGCCTGCGTGTCGTCGACCTGCGGCGACGGCGTGACCCAGCCGGGCACCGAGACGTGCGACGACGCGAACATGGTCGACACCGACGCGTGCCGCAACAACTGCATGCAGGCGGTGTGCGGCGACGGCGTGATCCACGCCGGCGTCGAGGCGTGCGACGACAGCAACACCGTCGCCGGCGATGGCTGCGGGCCGACCTGTCAGGCCGAGGTGCTGACGCCGGCCGACGGCGGCGGCTGCTGCTCGACGGGAGCCGGCGGCCGCGAGACCGGCGTCCTCGGCATGCTCGCCGTCCTGTTCGCGCTGCGCCCGCGCCGCCGCCGCGGCGTCACTTCTTGAAGAAGGCCGCGAGCGGCGGGGCCATGTTGGCGGGGATGTTGTCGCCCCACGCGCCGCCGTCGATGGAGTCGCCGGTGGCGACGCCCTGCGCGTCGAGCCGGTAGAAGACGGGGATCGCCCCGGCGGGGAGGTGGTTGCTCGCGAGCTCGGCGGGGGCGACGTCGTCGATGTCGATCGCGAGGAGCGCGGTGCCGGCGAAGGCCTCCTGCATCATCGGATCGCTCTCGCGCGTCGCGGCGATCGCCTTGCACGGGCCGCACCACGAGGCGTGGAGGTACGCGTACGGCTCGAGGCCGGCCGCCTTGGCGGCGGTCGCGCCGGCGGCGAGCTGCGCGGCGATCGGCTCCTTCGCGGCGAGCTCGGTGTACGTGGCGCGCGGCGCGGCGGGCTTCGACGGGACCGCCGCGGCGGGTGGCTCGCGGTGCGATGTGGGCTGCGGCTTGGCCTTGTCGCAGCCGGCGGCGAGGGCGAGCGCGAGGAACGGGGCGATGAGGCGGCGCATGGCGCGACCATCGCACGCGCGCCGTCAGTCGAACAGCCGGCGGCGCCAGGCGTCGAGCTTGCCGACCCGCGCGAACACCTCGATCTCGTAGAGCCAGACGACGTCGCCGACCGTGCCGGGGACGCCGCCGGCGAGCGTCGAGCACGGATCGACGACGACGCGCACGCGGCGCGTGGTCACCGGCGCGAGCTCGTTCGTGACCGGGACCGCGTCGCCCTTGCCGCCCGGGTACCAGCGCGGATCCATGCCCTCGCGATTGTCGCGGGTCGCGAACGCGTCGCGGAAGCCGCCAGCGCCGTCGTCGACCTGGATGCGCAGCGCGGCGGGCACCATCGGGCCGCCGTGGTACCAGGTGCGCACCGCGGAGATCGACCAGCGGCGGCCGAGGTCGACGGTGATCGCGCGCTCGCCGCAGTCGCCGGCGGGATCGAGCTGGCCCGCGCCGCCGTTGCACGACGCGCGGCCGGGGACGCGGCCGCCGCAGTAGTCGATCATCGAGAGATCGACGCACGCGTCCTTCGCGCCCGCGAAGGCGAAGCCGTGCTCCCAGTCGCTGTAGCTCGCGAGGCCGTCGACGAGATCGGCCGGGCGGTGCGCGCAGCCGAAGCCGCGGCCGTCGGGCGTCACCGCGGCGCCGACCGCGACGTTCCAGCGGTCGCGCGCCACGCGATCCGGGCCCCAGAGATCGGCGCGCCACGGAGCGCGGCGGCCGGCCGGCGCGGGGACGACGGCGAACGCGGCGGCGGCGGCGAGGACGAGCAGCGCGGCGGCGAGCGCGGCGCGGCCGAGGACGCGG
>JADMIO011374094.1_pt1 | contig 14401 bp, 11 predicted proteins | sample 8958161 | NCBI WGS metagenome assembly JADMIO01 (sample SAMN16585339, study PRJNA669376) | soil metagenome | isolation source: Crop rotation soil | place: USA: Cullars Rotation, Alabama | collected 2011 | reverse complement strand
CGACAACTTGTCCACGTGGAATTCTAAGCTTAGGATCCCAATGTGCTGGAAAGCAGATCGTCGATCAATCGGGCTTCGTCTGCCCGACCAAATGCCACTTCTTCAACGATGCGGATGGCCGCGACATCGCCAGACATTTCAGAGCGGATAATCATCGCATCACACCAGCATCGACTTAACCGAGGCCGCCGCCTCGCGCAAGCGCGGCAGGAAGCGTTCGACCATCTCGTCCGACGACACGCGGTCGACATGCGCGCCCATGTTGATGGCGGCGACGATCGCGTCGTCATAGCGGCGGACCGGCACCGAGATCGAACGAAAGCCGGGCTCGGCCTCGCGATCGACCAGCGAATAGCCTGCCGCGCGATCGGCGATGATCGTCTTCAACAGTTTCTTCCTGTCGGTGACCGTGAACGGCGTCAGCGCCGCAAGCTGCATTTGGCCGAGCGCTTCTGCCAGTTCGTCGTCGGGCAGCCGCGACAGCAGCACGCGGCCGACCGAGGTACAGAACGCCGGCAACCGGTAGCCGATATCGAGGCCTGCCGAAAATATCCGCGTCGGGCTGGCGCGCGCGATGAAGACAACGTCGTTGCCGTCGAGGATCGCCATCGACGAAATCTCCTGCGCTTCACTCGACAATCTGTCGAGCGCAGGCTGCAGCACCGAGACGACATGGTTGGAAGCGAGGTAGCTGGACGCCAGCACCAGCACGCGCGGCATCAACCGAAACAGTTTGCCGTCGGTCGCGACGAAGCCGGCGCGCTCCAGCGTGAAGAGAATCCGCCGCGCGGTCGCGCGCGGCAAGTCGGCGGCCTTGGCGAGGTCGCTCAACGTCATCGGCTGCTGGCGGCCGCCGAACACCTCCAGCACGCGCAGGCCACGGTCGAGGCTTTCGATGAAATCGGTCGCACCGCGGTTGTCTGCGTCCCCGGCCCGCTTAAGCTTCGGCACCGCTGCCTCCATAATCCGCTTGCCTCACACCTATTCTAGTTTAAAATCGCACAAAAGTTCAATAGGCGAACAAAATCCAACCCCGGAGGTCCCTCGCCATGATGAGCCAGGAAGCGAACGACCTGATCACCCGTACCGGCCGCAAGGACCCCTGCGGCAAGCTGATGCGGATGTATTGGCAGCCGGCGGCGCTGGTGGATGAACTGCAGGGATCGCGTCCGGTGCGTCCGGTGAAACTGCTCGGCGAAAACCTGGTGCTGTTTCGCGACGAGGAAGGCCGCTACGGCCTGATCAACCGCCACTGCGCGCATCGCGGCGCCGACCTCGCCTTCGGACGGCTGGAGAACGGCGGACTTCGCTGTGCCTTCCATGGCTGGCTGTTCGATGTATCGGGCCAGTGCCTCGAAACGCCCGCAGAGCCGAAAGACTCAAAACTGTGTCAGGGCATCAAGCAGCGTTCCTATCCCGTGATCGAGAAGAGCGGCATCCTCTGGGCGTATCTCGGCGAAGGCGAACCGCCGGCATTTCCGGAGATCGACTGCTTCGTCGCACCCGACAGCCATACGTTTGCATTCAAGGGCCACATGAATTGCAACTGGCTGCAGGCGCTCGAAGTCGGCATCGATCCGGCGCACGCCTCGTTCCTGCACCGCTTTTTCGAGGACGAGGACACGTCCACAGCCTATGGCAAGCAGTTTCGCGGCGCTTCGGCCGGCAGCGACATGCCGATGACGAAGATTCTGCGCGAATACGACAACCCGATCATCAATGTCGAACACACCGAATATGGGCTTCGGCTGATCGCGCTTCGCGAACTCGACGAAGAGCGCACCCATGTGCGCGTCACCAACCAGCTCTTCCCGCACGGCTTCGTCATTCCGATGAGCCAGGAGATGACGATCACGCAGTGGCACGTGCCTGTCGATGACGAGAACTGCTACTGGTACGCGGTCTTCACCAGCTACACCGCCCCGGTCGACAAGAAGAAGATGCGCGACCAGCGCCTCGAATTGTACGAGCTGCCGGATTACAAGTCGCGCAAGAACAAGAGCAACGATTACGGATTCGATCCGCACGAGCAGGCGACCGAGACCTATACCGGCATGGGCGCCGACATCAACGTCCACGACCAGTGGGCGGTGGAATCGATGGGCGCGATCCAGGACCGCACCAACGAGCATCTCGGCACATCCGACAAGGCGATCGTGCAGTATCGCCGCCTGCTGCGGCAGGAGATCGAAAAGGTGGTCGGCGGCGAGAAGCCGTTCATGTTTCTGGACGCGGCACATGCACGCAGCATCCAGGGCCCGGCGACAATGGACGGCATCGGGCCGACCCGCGGCTGGGAAATCTACTGGATGGAAGTCGACGTCAAACGCCGCCGCGGCGCGCCGTGGGCGGCGCCGGTGCCGCGCGAAATCGCCGGCAAGGTTCCTCACCTGACGGCGGCGGAGTGATGCGTTGAGCTTCGTTAAACGTCACGGTCTGTGGTCGAAGGAGCAGCAGGAGGCCGCCAGCCGCCTGCGCAGAATCGTCGAGGAGCAGAAGCTAGAAGTCATCCGCCTCTCATTCCCCGACCAGCACGGCATATTACGCGGCAAGACGCTGGTGGCCAGCGAAGCATTGGCGGCGCTGGAGAGCGGCTGCTCGATCACCACCACGATGCTGGCCAAGGACACCTCACACAAGACGGTCTTCCCCGTGTTCACGGCCGGCGGCGGCTTCGGCATGAAAGAGATGGAAGGCGCCGCCGACGTGCTGATGGTGGCGGACCCCACGACCTTTCGCGTGCTGCCGTGGGCGCCGACAACGGGCTGGCTGCTGTGCGACCTCCATTTCAGCGACGGCCGTCCGGTGCCGTTCGCCACGCGGCACCTCTATCGCAAGGTAATCGATCAACTCGGAAGCCGTGGTTACGATTTCGTCGCGGGGCTCGAAGTCGAATTCCACCTCTTCAAGCTCGACGACGCCCATATGGCGCCGGAGGATGCCGGCCAGCCGGGTCGGCCGCCTTCCGTCAGCCTGCTGTCGCACGGCTACCAGTACCTGACCGAGCAGCGTTACGACCAGATGGAGCCGGCGCTGGAAATTATCCGCCGCGACGTGTTGGCGCTCGGCCTTCCCTTGCGGTCGGTCGAAGTCGAGTTCGGCCCGAGCCAGTGCGAATTCACCTTTGCGCCGACCAGGGGACTAACGCCCGCCGACAACATGGTGCTGTTTCGGTCGGCCGTGAAGCAGATCGCGCGTCGCCACGGCTATCACGCGACCTTCATGTGCCGCCCGAAACTGCCCAACGTGTTCGCCTCGGGCTGGCACCTGCATCAATCGCTCGTGTCGCGCGCGAATGGTGAGAACGCGTTCATGGCGAGCGACAAGGGCGAAGCGCTGAGCCCGTTCGCCAAGCATTATCTCGCAGGCCTGCTGGAGCATGCGCGGGCGTCCACCGTGTTCACGACGCCGACCATCAACGGCTACAAGCGCTACCGCTCCTATTCGCTGGCGCCCGATCGCGCGATCTGGGGCCGCGACAACCGCGGCGTCATGATCCGCGTGCTCGGCGGCCCCGGCGACGCCGCCACGCGGCTGGAAAACCGGATCGGCGAGCCTGCAGCCAACCCCTATCTCTACATGGCCTCGCAGATTCTCTCAGGGCTCGACGGCGTCGACCGCAAGCTCGATCCGGGGCCGTCGGCGGATACGCCGTACGAGACCAAGGCGGCGCTGCTGCCGAAATCCTTGCGCGAAGCCGTGTTCGCGTTGCAGGACGATCCGTTCTTCCGGCAGGCGCTGGGCGCGGAGTTCGTGGACTATTACGTTCACATCAAGAATGCCGAGATCGAGCGGTTTCAGGCCGAGGTGTCGGACTGGGAGCAACGCGAATATTTCGAGATGTTTTGAGGGGTTGTCGGGCACCGCGGCCACTCCACTCGTCATGCCCGGGCTTGTCCCGGGCATCCACGTTCTTGGTTACGATTAGCAAGAAAGACGTGGATGGCCAGGTCAAGCCCGGCCATGACGGATAGGGCTAACCGCCGTCATTGCGAGGAGCGAAGCGACGAAGCAATCCACGGCTCAGCGAGCTGATGGATGGATTGCTTCGCTGCGCTCGCAATGACGAGCGGATCTCAAATTCCCAGGTACCGGTGCTGCAGATCCGGCTCCGCTAGCAACTGCTCGCTCGTCCCGGTCCACACCGTGCGGCCGCGCTCGATCATGTAGTGACGGTCGGCGATTTTGGCGAGGTTGGCGACGTTCTTGTCGATCACGAGAACCGACTGCCCCCTGCCCTTCAGCATCGACAGGCAATTCCAGATTTCCTCGCGGATCAATGGCGCGAGGCCCTCGGTGGCCTCGTCGAGGATCAGGAGCTTTGGATTGGTCATCAGCGCGCGGCCGATCGCCAGCATCTGCTGCTCGCCGCCGGACAGCGTCACGCCCATGTTGTCGTTGCGCTCGGCGAGCCGCGGGAACAGCGCATGGATCTTGTCGATGGTCCAGGGATCGCGGCTGCCGAGGCGATTGCCGGAAGCCGCCACCAGATTTTCGTACACCGTCAGGTTCGGGAAGATCTGCCGGCCTTCCGGCACCAGCCCGATGCCGAGCTTCGCGATCTTGTACGACGGCAGGCTGCGCACTTCCTCGCCCGCGAAACGGACCTTGCCCGCGCGCGCCGGGGTCATGCCCATGATGGAGCGGATGGTCGTGGTCTTGCCCATGCCGTTGCGGCCCATCAGCGCGACCATCTCGCCTGCATGGACCTTCAACGAAAGGCCGAACAGCACCTGGCTGAGGCCGTAGCAGGTTTCGATGCCGTCGATTTCCAGCAGGGTCTCAGCCATGACGCGTCACCGCATGCTGCTCACCGAGATAGGCGCGCTTGACTTCCTCATTGCTCCTGATCGCGCCGGAATCGCCCGAGGCGATCACGCGGCCATAGACCAGCACGGTGATGCGGTCGGCGAGCGCGAACACCGCCTCCATGTCATGCTCGACCAGCACGATGGTGACTTCCTTTCGCAGCTCCTTCAAAAGCGCCACCATGCGCGCGGATTCGGTAACGCCGAGGCCTGCCATCGGCTCGTCGAGCAGCAGCAATTGCGGCTTTGTCGCGAGCGCGACCGCGAGTTCGAGTTCACGCTGTTCGCCGTGGCTCAGTTCGGACACCGGCACGTTGGCGCGTTGCGCGAGCCCTACCCGCGTCAGCGCGGCCTGCGCGGCATCGCGCAGATGCTTTTCCTTGCGGGCAGCGCCCCAGAACCGGAACGAGTGGCCGTCATGGGCTTGCGCGGCGAGCGCGACATTATCTGCCGCGGTGAAATCCGGCAGCAGGCAGGTGATCTGGAACGAGCGCGCCAGACCGAGCCGGCTGCGCTGATAGGACGGCAGCCAGGTGACGTCGCGGCCGGCAAAATGCACCGTGCCGGAATTCGGCATCAACTGCCCGGTCAGCTGGCTGATCAGCGTGGTCTTGCCGGCGCCATTCGGGCCGATGATGGCGTGCAGTTCGCCCCTGGCGACATCGAGCGACAGATTGTCGGTGGCCTTGATGCCACCAAAGCTGCGAACCAGATTTTCGACGCGGAGCAAGGGATCAGGCACGGCTCAACCTCCCCAGCAAACCCATGATGCCGCCGCGCGCAAACAGCACGATCAGCAGCAACAGCGGGCCCATGATCAGGGCCCAGTATTCGGTGAACTGCGACAGCACCTCTTCCAGCACGAGAAACACGATGGTGCCGATGACAGGCCCGAACAGCGAACCCATGCCGCCCAGGATCACCATCACCATGAGATCGCCGGAGCGGGTCCAGTACATCGTGGCTGGGCTGATGAAGTCGGTGTTGTTGGCAAGCAGCGCGCCGGCAAGGCCGCAGATCGTGCCTGAAATGACGAAGCAGACCAGACGATAGCGGTTGGCGTGGAATCCGATTGCCTGCATGCGCTGCTCGTTGGAGCGCACGCCCCGCACGACCATACCGAACCGCGAATTGACGATGCGCCAGATCAGATAGATGCCGCCGAACAGGCAGGCGAGGCAGAGATAATAGAACTGCACGCGGTTTGACAGGTCGATCAGGCCGCCGAAGGTGCTGCGCTTGTAGATGGTCAGGCCGTCGTCGCCGCCATAGCGCGACATGCCCGACGTGACGTAATACGCCATCTGCGCGAAGGCGAGCGTGATCATGATGAAATAGACGCCGCGGGTGCGCAGACTGAGCGCGCCGATGACGAGCGCATAGAGTGCCGACGCCGCCAGCGCCACCGGCCACTGGATGAAGCCAGAACCAAAACCCTCAAAGGCGAGGATGCCCACCGCATAGCCGCCGATGCCGAGATAGGCGGCATGGCCAAAGCTCATCATGCCGCCATAGCCCATGATGAGGTTGAGGCTGGCGGCGGCGAGCGCAAAGATGACGATACGGGTGAACAGCGTCAGGATGAAGATGTTGCCGGTCAGCGCCGAATAGAGCGGCAGCAACAGCAGGCCAAGCGCTGTGAGCGCCACGACGACGTTGCGGGCATTGATGGGAGATTTCATCGTTTGGCGGCCGGAAACAGCCCCTCCGGCCGTACCACGAGCACGATGGCCATCAGGAGATAGATCAGCATCGACGACAGAGCGGGCGCGGCGGTCGAGGCGGCAGCGGAGGAGAGCACGGTGCGCAGCAGATCCGGCAGGAAGGCGCGGCCGAGCGTGTCGATCATGCCGACGAAGATTGCGGCCAGGAACGCGCCGCGGATCGAGCCGATGCCGCCGATCACGATGATGACGAAGGCAAGGATGAGAATGTTTTCGCCCATGCCGATCTGCACCGTGAGGATCGGCGCCTGCATCAGTCCGGCAAGGCCGGCGAGCGCAGCGCCTAGCCCGAACACCAGCGTGAACAGCAGCTTGATGTTGATGCCGAGCGCACCGATCATTTCGCGGTTCGATGCACCGGCGCGGATCAGCATGCCAATCTTGGTGCGCATCACGACGACATACAGCAATGCGGCGACCGCGAGCGCGACCACGATGATCGACAATCGATAGGCCGGATAGAACACGCCGGGGAGAATCTGCACCGGCACGGTCAGCCAGGCCGGCAGCGGCAGCGCGAGGCCGGCCGGGCCCCAGATCAGCCGCACGGCGTCGTTGAAGAACAGAATCAGCCCGAAGGTCGCCAGCACCTGGTCGAGATGGTCTCGGCCGTAGAGATGTCTTAGCGCGACGAATTCAAGGACGATGCCGAGCAGCAGCGTGGCGCCGAGCGCCAGCAGGATGCCGAGCACGAAGCTGCCTGTCCACGCCACGAAAGTGGCCGCGAAATAGGCGCCCATCATGTAGAGCGAGCCGTGCGCCAGATTGACGAAATCCATGATGCCGAACACCAGCGTCAGGCCGGCCGCCAGCAGAAACAGCAACAGGCCGAACTGCAGGCCGTTCAGCGATTGTTCGATAAGGACAAGCATGGATCTCTAAATTCTGGACCTAACAAAACAGCGGCAGCACATTTGCGCCGCCGCCATTTTCTTGTTGGGCGGATGATCTGTCGCAAACCGCCCCCGGGTCAAGCCCGAGGGCGTGCGCGCGAGATCATGCACCGGTCATGCCAACCATCACTTCATCGGACACTTGTCGGCAAAGCGATCCTGGTCGTCCTTGACGATGGTGGCCACCGTCTTGAGCGACAGCTGGCCATCGGCGTCCTTGACCACGTCCTGCAGGTAGAAGTTCTGGATCGGGATTTGGTTGTTGCCGTACTTGAACGGGCCACGCACCGATTTGAAGTTCACCTTCTTCATCTCGGCCCGCATTTCGTCTTTCTTCGCCGTATCGCCCTTCACCGCGACCACCGCGCTGTTGATCAGTTGCGCAGCGTCATAGGACTGCGCGCCGTAATAGGTCGGACGCAGGCCGGTGTACTTCTTGCGGTAATCCTCGACGAACCTCTTGTTCTCCGCGTTGGGCAAGTCGTTGACCCATTCCTGCGCGCCTGGAATCCCGATCGCATTGTCCTTCTGCAGCGGCAGCGACAATTCGTCGACGGTGAAGGCGGTATAGAGCGGCATCTGCGCCTTGAGACCGGCCTGGGCATATTGATTGAGGAACTGCACGCCGGCCGCGCCCGGATAGAACACGAAGATCGACTCGGCCTTGGAGTTCTTCGCCTTGGTGAGTTCGGCGGAGAAGTCGAGCTGGCTCGGCCACACTGTGTATTCCTCGCCCACGACCTGGCCCTTGAAGGTGCTCTTCAGGCCGGCGAGCATGTCCTTGCCGGCGGCGTAGTTCGGGCCGATCAGGAACACCGACTTGACGCCCTTCTGGTTCATGTACTGGCCCATCGCCTGCGGCGTCTGGTCGTTCTGCCAGGAGGTCGAGAATACGTAGGGCGAGCACAGTTCGCCGGCGAGCTGCGAGGGACCGGCATTGGCCGAGATCAGGAAGGTTTTCGAATCGACTGCGGTCTTGAGCGAGGCCAGCAGCACGTTCGACCAGATGTAGCCGGCGATGAAATCGACCTTGTCGGACTGGATCAGCTTTTCGGTCTTCTGCTTGCCGACGTCGGGCTTCTGGCCATCGTCCTCATAGATCACTTCGACCGGCTTGCCACCCATCTTGCGGCCCAGATGGTCCAGCGCCAGCTCGAACGAGTTGCGCATGTCGTTGCCGATCACGGCGGTCGGGCCGCTGAAGGTCGAGACAAAGCCGATTTTGATGGTGTCGCCAGCGGATGCAGGCTGCGCCAGCGCCAGAACGGTTGCGCTCGCCAGCCAGAAAGCCTTTTTCATAATCACTCCCCTCCTCATTATCGAACCAGACCCGGTCAACCGGGCGACCACGCGTGTCTCGCGCGCCTCATTATCAGGTGAGGTATTTTGTGCGCGAAACAGCCGGTCTGCGGCAAGCATGAACCGCCGGCCCGGCTTTGGACCTTCGGCTCATGCCCCGATGGCCTGCACCATAATTCGTGGATGCGGGAAATAGCAAGAACTATAGTGCCGGTTGCCGAGGCAACAATTGTCGCACCGAAACGGCGTTTCAGACCGAATATTCGGCGCCGTCGATCGCATAGGGCGCGTGGCGGAAATCCCGGATGGTCGTGACCTTGCCGGCGGTCCAGCCCAGCAGCATGAAGTATTTCGGCCCCGCATCGGGGGCGTTCGGATCGAACACCAGGATGGCGGGATGTCCCTCCACCAGGCCCACGACCAGGCGCCAGTCGCTCACCGCGTCGTAATTGCCGAAATAGCGTGACACTTCGGCCTTGCCGTGCAGGCGGGTCCGACTGACGAGATCGAGCCTGACATCGTCCGTGATCATGGCGCGGATCGCGTCGAAGTCGCGCGCGTTGAAATGGGTGACATAGGCGCCGAGCCGCGCGCGATCGGCATCCGACAGTTTTTGCAGCGGCGTGTCCTCGGGCTCTTCGGCGATCTCCCGCAACTGCATGCGTCCACGATGCAGCGCGGCCTTGGCCGCAGGCAGGCTGCACGCCATGATTTCGCAGATTTCCTGAAGCGAGCAGCCGAGCACGTCCATCAGGATGACACTCGAGCGCTGCGCCAGCGGGAGGCGCATGAAAGTGCGCAAGGAAGTGGCGGCTATCTGGCGGCTCTCCACGGCATCGAGCTGGTCAACGATCATGTCCATCTCCGCCGGTCCGCGCAGCGCCTCCTGACGATTGCGCCGGCGCAGGAAATCCAGCGCGGTGTTGTGCGCGATCCGGAACAGCCAGCCTTCGGGATTTCCGATGTTGTTGGCTGAAGCCTGCGCCCCGATTGCCTTCGTCAGCGCGTCCTGCAGCACGTCCTCGCCATCGATGACAGAGCCGACCATGCGCGCGCAGTAGCGATGCAGCCTTGGCCGCATCGCCACCAGCAGGCGCTCGAGGTCGAAGGCCTCGGACATCTCCGGCACCACGCTTATTCTACCTCCGGCAAGCAGGTTCAGGTCTCGCCCAGCATGCGATAATTGCCAACGACGGTGGCCCCCTTGCGCATCGGCGGTTCGGCGCAACGCTCCCGGATGCCGTTTTGAAACGCAGCGAACGCCGGAAGTTTTGGCAACGGACTTGAACCGTCATCGGCCGTCTCGACGACATGGATGAAGGTGTCGTCCTCCAGCCGCAGAGACATGTAACGCAGATCTTGCGGCTGCGCCGCCTTTAGTTCTGCAAACACCGCCGCGACCAGTTCGGCGTTCGTGTCGGCCATCTCGGGCTTCGTCCTGTATCTTATCACGGTCTGTTTCATCGCGTTCTCCTCGTCGGCGGCTGCGACAGCAGCGCTTCGATCACAAGGACGTTTGGAACCAGCCAAAGGATGCGGTCACGCGAAAAATCTTTTCGTACCGTTGCGCAATACGTATCCGTTATGGGCCGATAGGCAAACGCGCCTTGGACCGCAGGGAGAAATGATTACATAGTCTTATGTCTTGAGAGATCTGAAACCGGGGTTTGATGCCATGACGACAGCGCTGCAGCAGCTCCATCACGTGGTGATCGTCGGCGCCGGTTTCGGCGGATTGGAGGCTGCTTTCGGCCTCGCCGGCGCGCCTGTCCGGATCACGCTGATCGATCGCCGCAATCATCATCTGTTCCAGCCGCTGCTCTACCAGGTCGCGACCGCTTCGCTGGCGACGTCGGAAATCGCCTGGCCGATCCGCTACCTGCTGCGCGGGCGCAAAGAGGTGACGACGCTGTTCGCAAATGTCAGCGGCGTCGATGCCGCGGGCAAGCGCGTGCTACTCGATGACGGCGATGCGATCCCCTACGACACGCTGGTGCTCGCCACCGGCGCCCGCCACGCCTATTTCGGCCACGACGAATGGGAGCCGTTCGCGCCGGGCCTGAAAACGCTGGAGGACGCCACCACGCTGCGGCGACGCATCCTCGTCGCCTTCGAGCGCGCCGAGCGCGAGACCGATCCGGCGAAGCGCGCGGCGCTGTTGACCTTCGTGATCATCGGCGCCGGCCCGACCGGCGTCGAAATGGCCGGCACCATAGCGGACCTCGCCAAGGACACGCTGCCACCGGACTTCCGCAGCATCGACACCCAGAGGACTCGCGTGGTCCTGGTCGAGGCCGGCCCGCGCGTGCTGGCCGGCTTCCCCGAAGATCTATCCGCTTACGCACAGCGTTCGCTGGAGGAGATCGGGGTCGAGGTGGTGCTGGGGCAGCCTGTCACTGAATGTGCGGTCGACGGTGTCGTCTATGGCGGCAACAAGCTTGAGGCCAGAACCATCGTCTGGGCCGCGGGCGTGCGCGCGTCGCGCGCGGCGGAATGGCTCAACGCGCCCGCCGATCGCGCCTACCGTTTGAAGGTCGAGGCTGATCTGACCGTTCCCGGCCATCCCGATATCTTTGCCGTCGGCGACACCGTGACGATCGCCGGCCCCGACGGCAATCCCGTGCCGGGCATCGCGCCGGCCGCCAAGCAGCAGGGGCGTTACGTGGCAGCGCTGATCAAGGCCCGCCTCGACGGCGGCACGCTGCCACCGTTCCGCTACAAGCATGCCGGCAGCCTCGCGCAGATCGGCAAGAAAAAGGCGGTGATCGATTTCGGCTGGATCAAGATGCGCGGCAATCTTGCGTGGTGGATCTGGGGCCTCGCCCACATCTACTTCCTGATCGGCCTGCGCAACCGGCTCAGCGTCGCGCTGAGCTGGCTGTGGATCCACGCCCGCGACCAGCGCGCCGCGCGGCTGATCACGCAGGGCTCGAGCAAGGTGACGGGATAATTCCTTGCGCTGGCCAACCATGCTGTGATGCGGCGGCGCGTCGTTTCGGCTGACGTCCGCACCGATTAGCACCCAGACAAATGCGGATAAATACGAGCTTGACGAAAGCTGGAAAGTCGGCGTCGCATCGAGGGATTTACTGGTTGAGGCCGCGATCACCCAACTCACTCAGCAGCGCTCGGGCCGCCTGTAGGTCCGTGATATCGGAGCCTTCCGTGAACCAGCCGCAGATCCCAGCGAGGAGAGCCTGCGCATTGCGTCGCTCACCGCGTTCGTCCCATAGCCGAGCGAGCGACGTCGCGGCGCGAAGCTCGAGGGACTTGGCCTGTTGATTGCGCGCGATCCCGAGCGCCGTTCGAAAGCAAGTCTCAGAGGGCGAATCGTTTCCCGGATTGCTCCGGAGCAGCAATGCGCCCCTGAGGCGATGCAACTCGGCCTCGTAAAAGCGCTCCCCCCGATCCCGAACGATGTCGAGGCCTTCGGCGAGAACCGTGAGTCCCTCGTCGATGCGGTTCGCTTTGTCGCATACTTCGGCAATCAGGGCGAAGAAGCACGGCTGCCAGAGGCCCGCACCTGTCGCTCGGAGATCGGCCAGCCCTTGCCGCATTTGCGCGATGCACTCTTCAGGCTCATGTCCGCTTTCGCTCAGCGCCCAACCGTGAAAGATGGCCCCCATCGGCTTCCAGAGCGGATAACCGTGCTCGCTACAGTGCCGGATTGCTGCATGCGACAATTCCTGTGTGCTTCGCACTTCGCGGCGGAGCTGGCTTAGCCACGCTGCCCAGACCAAGGCCAAAGCTCGACTGTGGGGATGCGAGAGTTCCTCAGCCAAAGTAAGCGCTCTCCGACTTCTGTCGAGAGCATGGTCGGCAAAGCCTAGAAACCACCAAGCGAGGGCTGCATAAGAGAGACACACGACGCCGGGGTCAATGCCATAGGTATAGACATGCGATCGCACCAGCTTTGCATCGTAGAGTTTTATTCCTTCCTCAAATTCAGCGCGGGCGAGAGCCACCTCTCCGAGCCACATCAAGGGTACTCCAAGCGCGCGGTGAGCTTCCACTAGGAGGGGCTGATCGCCCAGGCTCTGCCCCAGCTCGGTCAGGTGCTCCCCGACCTCCCGGGCCAAAATCAGATCACCGCGGACGTGGTAAATCCTGTAGAGGCCGTGAAGTACCGGGAAAAGCTGGGGTGTGAGACCGATACGGCGACACAACGCCCTTGCCCGAACGTAGGCCTGCTCCACCTCCGGGGCCGCATAGCCCTTGGTCGCCATCAGTGCCGACCCTAGCGCCAATTGCAGTTCGAGTTCGCGTTGCACGCGTTCGGTGCTGTCCGTAGACGCTTCGAGCAGCTCCAATCCACGGATCAAGTGACTGATCGCTTCAAGGTAGGCTGAGCGCTCCAGGGCTTGCCCGCCCGCCCGCTGGAGGTAAGCAACAGCCTGCTCTTTTAGCCCTGCCTCGGCGTAGTGCTGGGCGAGAACTTCGGGTTGCGAAGTGGCGGCCTCGGGGAATTGCATTTCCAGGGTCTCGGCAATGCGGCGATGTAAGGCCCGCCGCGATTGGCGGAGCAGGGTGCCGTAGGCCGCGTCCTGCACAAGCGCATGCTTGAAGGTGTACTCGGCGTCCGGCGGCGCCCCCCGCCGAAAGATCAATTCGGCGCGGATGAGCTGCGTCAGGGCATCTTCAAGTTGTGACTGCGGCATCGCCGCGACGGCGCTGAGAAGTTCGTGCGAGAACCGCCGTCCAAGCGCTGAACCAATCTGCGCGACCTCCTGAACGGCCGCAAGTCGATCGAGTCGCGCCAACAGCGAAGCGTGAAGGGTCATCGGGATAGCCAAGGGCATCACCGGCGCCGTCACCGGGTAACCGTTGTCTCCGTCCTTTGTCACTACTCCGCTCTCAAGGACGGATTTGGTCAGTTCCTCGATGAACAGCGGCACGCCATCAGTGCGATCGACGATCTGCTGAAAGATTTCCTTGGGTAAAGCGTTGCTACCGTTCATGCGGATGATCATCTCGGCGCTCTGCTCGGGCGCCAAGCGGTTGAGACTGAGCAAGGTGACATGTGGACTGCCGGCCCAGGGCGGCGTGAACTCCGGTCGAAAGGTTAGGATCATCAGTACCCGCAGCGTTGCCGTCCGCTCGATCATGAGATGCAGCCACTCCAGCGTGGTCGGATCGCTCCAGTGGATGTCTTCCCACAAGATCAGCAGCGGCTGCCGCGCTGCGAGTCCCTCGACCTGAGCCAGCTGCACCTGAAGCGTTCTTTCTTTGCGCTTCTGCGGTGTGAAATTGAGCGGCGGGTAGCGGTCGCCCGTCGGTATGGCGAGCAAGTCCGCCAACAGGGGGACAGCTTCGCTCAGGTCCTTGTTTGCCAGAGACAGCACCGCAACAAGCTTGGCCAGGCGCACCTCGGACATGTCCTCGCGCTTAAATCCGGCGGCCTGCTGGAGCTGAGTGATACTGGGATAAAGCGGGGTGTGCTGATGGTGCGGTGAGCAAAAGAAACGCAACCGCGTCTGGGGCTCGTTGGCCACCTGCTCCAGCAGGGCTTGGGCGATGCGCGACTTGCCAATGCCCGGGTCGCCTGCAATCAGGACGACGGAGCCGCTGCCGGCCTTTGCCTGATCCCAGCGCCGCCTCAACAATGCGATCTCTTCCTCGCGGCTTTCCAGCACAGTGGGATCCGAAGCTTGGAATTCACGTGACTTGAAGTCGCGGC
>JADMIO010941465.1_pt1 | contig 14403 bp, 10 predicted proteins | sample 8958161 | NCBI WGS metagenome assembly JADMIO01 (sample SAMN16585339, study PRJNA669376) | soil metagenome | isolation source: Crop rotation soil | place: USA: Cullars Rotation, Alabama | collected 2011 | reverse complement strand
GAGTTTATTAGTAATATTAAAAACCTGCTGCTGGTTAAGCAGGTTATCTTTATAAACATAGTCCACAAGATCATTTTTTGTTTGCATTAGTGGGTAAGCATTCACTGCAGAAAATTTAAGAACCGTGTCCAGGCCTTTGCCTAGCCATGTAGATTGTGAGGGTAGTTTGATTGCATAGCTGTTCTTTAGATGACTGAGCAGGGTAGGGGCAATATCAAAGTGCGAAACAAGGCTTCCAAATATCCTTGGTTTTTTCAACATAGGAGAATAGATAATTAATGGAACATGGTAGCGTTCCAACTTATCTTCCATTGGAATCTCCGGCATCCTATGATCGCCAGTGAATACAAAAATGGTATTCTTAAAATCTGCTCTTTTTGAATAGGCATTCATGAACTCTCTAACAGCATCATCCATATACAGAATGCTAGCGAATTGTTGTGTATAAGGCTGAGCTTTGGATTGAATTGATTTGTCTTTTTCAGCAACAAAGGATTCAAACTTATCGAGATATTGCTGTTGTTCATTTATTTTAAATGGATTGTGTGTAGACACGGTTAATACCACATTGCAGTAGCTTTTTTGTGTATCCTGTGGTATTGTTTGAAGATAGTGTTTGAACAGGGCCTTATCACCATATCCCCATGTAAAGCCATTTACTGCGGGCATCTTGCTTACATTAGCGGGAAAGCTGGCAATATCATTAATCTTGTCGATTTTACTATTTTTCAGAAATAATGACATGTTATCAAACGATGCATCACCTCCATAAAAGAAGTTTGTGCTATAACCATTAGTTTTTAGCAAGTTGATCAATGTAAAGTGTGCCGGTGCTTTATTGCCCAATTCAGCAAATCCATTATTACCAAAGGGAAGAGAACCCAATACTGAGGGCAATACTCCAAATGTGCGGCCCTGGGTGCTTAGTGCGTTAGGCCAGTATAGCCCTTGCTGCGAAAGACTGTCTAAAAATGGCGTAAAACTACCCCAACTTGCTTCCTTATTAGAAAACGACCTGCCAAGGCCTTCTATTAAAAGGATAACTATGTTAGGCTTAGTGTGTGCCTTTTGAAATAGAGGACTAAGCACATCCTGCGTTTCATCCTGGTGTAGAAAAGGATAGTTAGCTTCATCTATATATTTAAATTCAGCGGAAGTTTCATCAACACTTGCAGGTTTATCTTCAGCATATAAATCTATCCCATCTTCGCTTGCACCCGGAAAAAAATATCGGTATGAGTTTTTATAGAAATAAGCAGATTTGTTATAGGATAAATTAGCTGCATATTCATCTCCTTTAGCCTGGAAATTAAACAAACTAAAATTAGACAACATACCAATAATCACCAGGCTACAAATAAACACCCCTGAAGCTTTGAAGCTTAGCTTAATCTTGGAAACGAAGCTCTTGAACAAATAAATGGCAACAGCGGTAACAAAGACTATCAACAAAATTTGCATAGCTGAAATACCTGCCGATCCCAATGTTTGTTTGATGTCTTTCCATGTATAACTCCAAAGGTCAGCACCTAAAGGCACGAGTGTTTGTGAAAAATATTCAATTAAGACAAATTGTACGATTAACAGCAATATCCCCAATGCAACAAACAAAGCTGCAGATATCTTTTTATTTAATATATACAGTAGAACATATGGGATGATAAATGTTAGTGTTATTATGGATAACCATTGTATGTCGTTTAGCAGTGCGGTGAAAATTACTGAAGAGAAGGTTTTGGGGTTACCATGTAAGTTAATCTCCTGTATAAGTTCGAACATCCTTAATAATAGTAGCCCTGTACAGAGAGTTATTGTCCAGCTTGCAAAATTCCTTAAGGCACTTTCCAACTTAGTTCCCAGTGCTGGTTTTTGCTGTACCAGTATTTCAGGCGCCTGGATAGCAGTTGCAGGTTGAGCAACGGGATGGGTTTCTGCAGGTTTGGGTACAACAGCCTCGGCTGCAAGTGCTGGTGTTGCAGGTGTAGCTGGGGTTGCAAAACCTTGTCTTGTCATTTCTCCCCAGCTCTTTTTCTTCTTAATTAAATCAACATAGCCTTTCACCGCACTCCACACAACAAAGGGGTGAAAAACAAATGGTTCACTCATTGCAGTTAATGCCAACTTTACTATTTCTTTCTTTCTCCGATACTGGTTGTAAGTACTAACTTCCATGTAGATAGCAAATCCTGAATAGACATAGCCAAATAGCACAATAAACAAAAGCAGTAACAAGAACATCTTCCAGGCAATTAAGCCAAAACAAGCCATCACAATCAAAGCAATCATTCCAAAAAACTCAATCAGCGGAGCCAGCATTTCATATAAAACCCAATAGGGGAAACTTAATAGCCCCAGCACACCATAGCGGGGATTTAGAAACATTTTCCTGTGCATCCACATTGTTTCAATGGTTCCCCTGGTCCACCTGTTTCTTTGTCTTCCCAATATCAGGTAAGATACCGGTGCTTCAGTCCAGCATAGAGGATCGGGGATGTAAGTAACAGCATAGGGCAGCTTATTTTCCTCCATATACCTGCGCATTCTTACTACCAACTCCATATCCTCACCAACAGTATTGTGGTTGTATCCACCACACTTTATAACAATTTCTTTATCAAATGCTCCAAATGCACCGGATATAAGCAGTAGTCCATTTATCCTGCTCCATGCCATCCGTCCAAGTAAAAAGGCCCTGATATATTCCAGCGCCTGCATTCTTGCCAGGTAATTGTCGGGTAAGTTTACTTTTACAAGTTTGCCATCCTCTATTACACAAGAGTTTGCAATTCTTACTACTCCGCCTGATGCAATAACCCTCTTACCTGTTTCTTCAACAAATGGTTTTACCATTTTCAGAATTGCATCCTGTTCAAGTATGCAGTCAACATCAATACAAACAATATAATCGCGGGAAGCAATGTTAACTCCTACGTTTAAGGCATCTGCTTTACCCCCGTTCTCTTTGTCTACTACAATCAGTTTATTATAAACCGGGTTGGTGCTTTTGTAGATTCCCCTAACGTTTTTTGTTGCAACCTTATATTCAACCAGGAATTCTATCTTTTCAAGATTGTATGCATTTACCAGCTTAGCAAGTGTATCATCCTTACTGCCATCATTGATGATAATTACTTCAAGGTTGTTGTAGTAGATGGATAGCAGTGACCTAACGTTTTCAATGATGGTGGCTCCTTCATTATACGCCGGTGCAAGTATGGAAATGGAGGGGGCATGCGGAGAGGCCGCAAGCATCCGGTAATCTGTAAACATGTTGCCATTAAGATATTTCCGGGTTTCAGGTACAGCAAGTATGCCTATTAAGATGTACGATACCAGCAATACAACTGAGTATATAAAGATACCATAGGTAAGCATGGCTGATATGAAAGACAAAACACTCACCTGGCTACTTCAGATTTAACGTGATTGTACACTGGTATAAGCTCATGATTTGTTTGAACTTGTTCCTCAAGCTTTCTTAATCCTACAGGCCCAGTTTTCACTAATGCCTTTGCTGCGTCTAATTTTAACTCTATGGCCTCTTCCTTCAGTACAGTACTTTCTAAGAAAGCTAATTCACTTGCTGTTGCAATTGATCCTAATGCTGATAAAATTTTCAGCTTGTTATTATATGACTCTTTCTGATAGATGGAGGTAAGTAGCTGGGGTGTAGTTTCAGTAGCAATGGTGCACAAGGTTTTAATTGCCTGTGATCTAACTTTTTCGTTTTTATGTTGAAGACACATTGCTGCATCATCATGAGCATGATATTGCTGAAAAACTTCTACCAGTTTCAATGCGAATATGACTACATAATCATTGACCGATTTTAACCATTTACCCAGTTTGTTCATTTGCTGCACGTCCATACGTCTTAACTGCTCAATCATCTTTAGCTGTTGCCATTCACTAATGGGTAGAGAGGTAACATCTAAAAACCTAAGTCCATCAAATCCTGAAAAGTTGATGACTGCGGTTTGAGCTTCCATACGTACAAGATCATTTTTGTTGTTGGTATGTTTATAAATTGCAGGTAGCATATCCTTCTGATCCATTACATACAGCTCTTCAATTCCTTTGGCCTTTTTATACCACCTGGATGAATTAAAGTTCCTTAAGCTATCATTCTTTAAGCCCAGCTGGATATAAATATTTACAATATTCTGTGCAACAGTTCCTGTAAGCTCTTTTTTGCTTCCAACAAGGGCTTCCATCGTATATTGCCTTACATGTATGTTTTTCAGTCTTTTGTTAAATCGTTCAGGAATGATTATTCCTCTTGATTCTCCTTCTTCATATTCCTCAAGTATAGATTTACTTATCCAAAGCTCAAGACTTTTCTGGACATTGATTTTAAGAAAGTGCTTTCTTTTTTTGTTGTACAGCTGCGCAAATATCATTGCCATAATCAGCAACAACGCCAGGATAAAAAATACTATAGCGATAGACAACCTTTCAGGGCTAATGAGGTGTTGTATAGGATTACCGCTTTGGAGAAGGACCATGGTGTTTACCCCTGTTCTTTATGGGGTTATCTGTTGACATAATTTCTTAATTCTTAAAACCAGCTCATTAAGGCTAAATGGTTTTACTATGTAATCATCTGCACCAAGGTCAAATGCTTCTTCTACAGCTTTTTCCTGGCCAAGGGCTGAAAGTACTATGGTGATGGTTTTTGAGCCTGATTTCTTTATCTGTTCAACTATTTCAAGGCCTGAAACAAAAGGAAGCATTACATCAGTAATAACAACATCGGGTTGATGAAGCTCATAATTCTTAAGCGCCTGTTTGCCGTCTTCGCAGGCAATTACTTCATACCCCTCCTTCTTCAATTTCAGAACGATTGTTTGAAGTATTAAACTCTGGTCTTCGGCTACTAAAATCTTCATCTGTGCAATGTCTTCACTAAGCTGCTAATATAAATCAGTAACCCTAGAGTACCCATTTTTGTTTGGCAGAATAAGTAATTTACTCATTCTCAGAATAAGGAAGGGCGATTATAAATTTAGATCCTTTGCCCGGTTCACTTTCAATAGCCAGCTTTCCCTTAAGCATATCAACATAATCATGCACCAGTAAAAGTCCAAATCCCGTTCCTTTTTCCCTGGCCGTACCATCCCTTGAAGCTACTACGTTTCGGCTCTTAATCTTTTCCAGGTCGGCCGTAGCTATACCCCTGCCATTATCTTCAACTTCAATATATATAAGGTTATCATCATGAGAGCTTCTAATTACAATAACTCCTTTATCAGTGAATTTATTGGCATTGCCTGCAAGATTCCTTAATATAAAAGCAAGACCTTCTGTATCTGTTACAAGCTCTTCTTCCCCTGCTTCCAACTGCAACCTGTTTCCTTTAGCAGCAATATTTTCAAAGAGCTGCCCCGCAACCCTGTTAATGATTTCTTTTACTTTAATACGCCTTTCGGTTGATTCACTTTCTGTCACCATTTTCTTACTCCAGCCCACAAGATCATCCACCAGCTTAAGACCGGAGGCAACTGTTTCCTGTAGTTGTGGAGCAAAGGTTTTAAGATTTTCTATGTCCAGTTCTGCCTCTTCAATGGCGTTTAATACCTGGGCTACATTGATAAATGGTGTACGTACATCATGAGAAATAATACCCATCATCTTTTTAAGCACCTGCTCACGCTCTTCCAAGTGTGCATGGTTAAGCAGCAATATTTTGTTCTTAAGCCTGAGATCGAAAAGCCTTACTACGTGATCCCTTAAGTGTTTAAGGGAGGTGATTTGTTGTTCAGATAGAAAATGAGGAGGATTGATTACACAAAGCATTCCCAGCTTTTGTTTATTATAAACAAGTGGTACTCCACCGTAATACCGGATATTGGGACTGCCTGTTACATAAGGATTGGCGTTAAACCTGTCGTCTTCAGTGGCATCCTTAACTTCAAAAAAATCTGTATCTGTATCAATGCCTACATTACAAAATGCATGTTCTCTTGCAGTTTCATCCGCATCCATTCCTACTTTGGCTTTAAACCACTGCCGGTGTTCATCCAGCAAAGTAACCAGGCTGATGGGAGCATTTGTAATGGCAGCGGCAATCTGGACAATATCATCGAACTCCGTTTCATTATGGGAGTCCATAATTTCCAGGTTATACAAGGTTTTCAATCTTTCAGTTTCACTCATGGGGCAGGAAATTTAAGCAATAGTACTAAGGATGAGCTGAATATAATGGAATCGTATAGGGTTTACATAAGCCGTACGCTTTTCTCTTGTACAAAAGACATTCATCTTTTCCCACGGCATCAAAGCTTCGCCCGGTGTTGGTGTACAAGCAACTACAAGTAAATCACCTAAAGTTCCTCGCCTCTGGAAATAACTTCTCTTGCGCATTTTCCCTTACCTGTGTTCTTTTATCCTGGGCAGGAGGTAACGACTTTTCATCTGCCCTCGACAAGGTAAGCAGGGGCAGGTCTTCATTCCCAGTAGACGTTAGCTTTCTCAATAGCTTGGAATAATCATGGCAGGACCTAACAATTACATGTATCACATCACCCTCTCTTTGCAGCTTTCCCTGAACCATAATTAGTCGCGACTGCAGAATGGGTTTCCTGTACTCGTCAAATAAGCTGGCAAATATTACCAGGTTAGCAACACCAGTTTCGTCTTCAATAGTCATGAAGCAAATACCACCTGCGGTTCCGGGCCTTTGTCTCACCAGTACCAGTCCTGCAACTTTTACTATATCACCATCTTTAGCATTTGAAAGGTCTTTGGTGCTGAGCACTCTAAGCAGGCTTAGTCTTTCTCTTACAAAGCTTACAGGATGAGCTTTCAAGGATAGGGAAGTAGCTGCATAATCATGCACTACATGATCTGATTCTGCCATCTCTGGTAAAACCTGTTGTTCAGATGCATCTTCTGATGATTGTCCTGCATACAAAACAATAGGATTATCTTTTACAGATATTTCCCACAACGCTCTTCTCCTGTCCATTCCTATAGACCTGAATGCATCTGCATCAGCTAACTTCTCCAATGCTGCTTGTGATACACCTGCTTCTCTTAATCCATTTATACTGGTATATCCTCCTTGTCGGTTGGATACCAGCAGTTCAATGTCATCTCCCCTTATACCTTTCACCTGCCTGAATCCAAGCCTTAGTGCACAAGTTTTTTTCTCAATGAATAGTGGTTCCAGGGTATTATCCCAATTAGAATAATTTATATCAACAGGCCTTACCTCAACATCATGATTGCTGGCGTCAATAACAATCTGTGCGGGCTGGTAAAAACCCATAGGCATGCTGTTCAGCAATGCACAGGCAAATACATCAGGATAAAAACATTTGATCCATGACGATACATAAACCAGCAAAGCAAAGCTGGCAGCATGGCTCTCAGGAAAACCATAGCTACCAAAGCCTTCCAATTGTTTGAATACTCTTTCAGCGTATTCCCGTTGATAACCCCTTTCCAGCATACCATTGATCAGCTTGTCATGAAACTGGCTTACTAATCCTTTCAGCTTAAATGTTGCCATGCTTCTTCTTAACTCATCAGCCTCGGCAGGAGTAAATCCTGCAGCTACTATGGCAATCTTCATGGCCTGTTCCTGGAACAGGGGAACCCCAAGTGTTCTTTGCAAAATATCTTCTAAGTCTTTCGATGGATATACAATGGGTTCTTCTCCATTTCGCCTGCGCAGGTAAGGATGCACCATATCTCCCTGTATAGGCCCGGGCCTTACTATGGCTACCTCAATCACCAGGTCATAAAATGTCCTCGGCTTTAATCTTGGCAACATAGATTGTTGTGCCCGGCTTTCTATCTGGAATACCCCAATGGTATCAGCTTTACAGATCATATCATAAACCTTCTCATCATCCTGTGGAATATTAGCCAGGGTAAGATTAAGTCCATAGTGCTGTTTAGCTATGTCAAATGCTTTCCTAATGCAGGTAAGCATACCCAGTGCAAGTACATCTACTTTCATAAATCCAAGCGCATCTATGTCGTCCTTATTCCATTCAACACAAGTCCTGTCTGCCATTCTTGCATTCATTACAGGGCATAGATCTGTTAGCTTACCTCTTGTTATAACAAAGCCACCTGTATGCTGACCTAACTGTCTTGGAAAGCCCATGAACTGACGGGTAAGATCAAGTACTTTGCGCAGGTGCTTGTCTTCCGGGTTCAGTCCCTGTTCTTCTATTCGCTTTCCTTCAAACCATTCATCTGTAAACTGCCATATAGATGAAGAAAGCCGGTTGATGGTATCTACAGATAAGCCCATTGCTTTAGCAACATCTCTAATGGCACCTTTTTGATGCTGCTGTGTAACTGTAGCAATAATGGCTGCACGGTCTCTCCCGTATTTATCATAGATATATTGAATCACCTCCTCTCTTCGCTCATGTTCAAAGTCAACATCAATGTCAGGAGGTTCATTTCTTGCGGCAGAGATGAATCTTTCAAACAATAAATCAAACTTGGTGGGATTAACAGAGGTAATGCCCAATAAATAACAGATGGTTGAATTTGCTGCAGAACCTCTTCCCTGGCAAAGTATACCCTTGCTTCTTGCAAACTTTACAATATCATAAACGGTAAGAAAGTATGGAGCATAATTCATGTCCCCAATAAACTTAAGCTCATGGTGAATAGCCTCCGTAATCTTAGCTGGTATGGCATTCCCAAACTCATTCCTTGCGCCTTCCCAGGCCAGGTGTGTCAGTTCCTCCTGTGGTGTTCTGCCTTCAGTTGTGATCTCTTCAGGATATTCATATTTCAATTCATCTAAACTGAAGGTACAGGCATCTGCTATTTCCTTTGTGCGAGTAATAGCATCAGGGTATTGCCTGAACAGTCTCTGCATTTCTTCAACCGGCTTAAGGTATCTTTCTGCATTCATCTGCAGGCGATAGCCTGCATTATAAATCGTACACTTCTCTCTTACACAAGTAACAATATCCTGCAACTGCCTTCTGCCGCCATCATGATAGTAGACATCATTGGTAGCAACCATGGGGATCCTCAACTGCTTTGATAGCTGGTTGATTTGATACAAGTATTTTGCATCATTACCTGTATAATACCTGCAGGCGGCTATATAAAGCTGTGCCTCCAGCTTCATGCTGTATTCCATTGCATCTCTTACAAAGCCATCATCAAACTGAAACCTATCATTTAAACTATTGGGAGGGATGAGCACAAATATCATATCCCTGGCATGAGCATATACATCTGCTTTGTATAAAAGACATTGGCCTTTTTCTGTTCTAAGATTACCGGTACTCAGCAGGTTGCAGAGTAATGAGTATGCAGATTTGTTGGTAGGATAGGCAAGCAAGCTATGGCCATCAGCAAGATCAAGCCTGCAGCCTACAATTAGCTTCATTCCAATCTTCTTAGCTGCTGCATGTGCCCTTACAATACCTGCAAGACTATTCCTGTCAGTAATAGCAACAGCATCATACTCTAACTTATGTGCATATTCAACCAGTTCCTGAGGAAGGGAAGCACCCCGAAGGAAGCTGAAGTTGCTGGTGATATGTAATTCTGAATAGCACATGCCTCTTAATTTTCCTAGGCAAAAAAGCCATGTATGAACCAGTTGTTTGTTTTATCACCAGTGTAATGTCCTAGCCTGAACAACCAGTACCTGCATCCATCTTCATCTTCAACATAATAGTAGTCGCGGTGTTCACCATCCTGTATCCACCATTCCTGTTCAATGCGTTCAGGGCCGTCGGCCTTAGTTATTCTATGAAGCACTCCTTTGTATCTGAACATCATTGGCGGATAGTCGGGAATGGGTGCGGTTACTTCTACATACTCAGGCCTGGGTAAAATATGTATGGGCCTTGACCGCTCCTGTTTCCATGTAGTATCCAATGGAGCAAGCAGGGGAGAAGCGGGCTTGAAAGAACGTTCAGGCCAGTAATGTTCTGCCGGCAGGTAACGTTGAATATGTTGTGCACCAAACTTCAGGCTAAGCCTGTCCAGCAACTGGCTGATGTCTTTATGATATAATCCCTTGCTTTCTGCCCAAAGCTTTTCCTGTGTTGAACTGACAGCTTCTGTTTTGCAGGCATGAAGTATAAATAGTTCAATGCCCAGGGCAGGTTCAAAAGTTGGAAGCCTTAACTGGAAGAGTTTAAACAAATGTGCTGCATTGCTGCTTGCCTGGTTGGTTGAGATTTCCATCTGTACAACTTTCCCATCAACCCTGTAGCCTTTCAATACCGCATGTCTTAAACCCAGTTGCTCTTGTTTTAACTTAGAACATATTGTACCCAGCAATGTTTCAACGGCTATTTCTATACCCTTAACGCCGGCAACAGGTTCTATGCAGGGCAGCCTTTCCTGCCAGGGCTCAATGGGTATAACAGGAGTAATGATCTCTTCTTCATCACCCAATGCAAAATCAATAGCAATCACCAGCGATTTGCCAAACCTCCTGAATAGCACTTTACGCGGCATAGCAATAAAATCACGGATTCGCCTAAGCCCCAGCTTGTTTAAAAGAATGACTATTTCTATATCAATCCTTAGTGCTGCTGCAGGTAAGTTAAGTATAGCATTCAAATGATCACCGGGTGCAATTACCTGTTCATTACTATACCTGCTGCATGCCCATGCTGCACCAATAGTATCTGCAATGGCAGCCTTAACATGATAGCCAAAGTTTTTTAGTTGTGTGCAGATAACGTCAAGGTATTGCTGCTCACCACCCCATAAGTGAGCGCAGCCTGTAATATCCAGTATAATTCCTTCACTCTTATCAACAGCAGCAACAGGGGTAAAGCGAATGCACCATTCAGCAATGCGTTTCAACAAGGTATCGCTTAGCCCTGGCTTATCATCCATTACTGCAATGCCGGGGTAAATAGCCCTTGCATCTGCTACTGCCATGCCTGGTACAATTCCTTTGGCTTCGGCAACGGCATTCATGCTTTGTATTACCATCCTTCCATGATCCGGTGCTGCCAGTACAAAAGCCTTGCTTTTAAGTGCAGGCTCTTTGCGACTGAACCAGTCAGTCTTCAAATACCTAAACCATATAGCCATAAAACGCTTTGCCATTATGCTATTTGTTCATATTGTTCTGGTACTATTGCCTTCATTGCAGGAACATTGCGCAACCTTCCTGCATTCCATTCTATCAGCCATCGGCCGGGAGTGCCGTTTCTTACTTTCAGTAATTCAACATTCCAGCGGGGAAAGCCAATGCCCGGCATACCATCCTCCGCTACACTTGATGCATGGGTGATTTGCCACCTGCTAACACAAGCTGTGGGTTCAGGCTTGCGATAGTTATGCCTGATGATAAAGCCTGTAACCTTGCTTTGCTCCACTGCCAGTTGCAGCCTGCGCGAGGCAGTAAAATCAAGCGAAGTTGTTTCGCCTACCACGGCAGCAAAAGCATCACACTTCAACATCTCTTCAATGGTCCATAGAATATCCTTTTCCCTGCGCAGGTGAATGAAAATGATGCTGGATGCATCTATGCCAAATCCTGCCAGAGCAGGAGGATAAATATTAGCACTATTGCTTATCCATGCAGTAGCCTCTTTATTCTGCATCAGCATGGATAGTACTGCCGAAATAAATCCTGAAGTAGCAGGCTGGTTTACCGTATCAGCACAGCAAAACTCATGCACTGCTGCTTTGGGAAAGCATTGAATAGGAAAGGCTGCATTGATAGCCCCAAGATCTACCTGGTTAACCCCAACCCCTTGAGCAGCAGGCTTGAATTGCTGAAAGAGAATGTCTTTCTGCAACCTTGAGATGATATCTGCTTTCCCTGCTGACATGGAGTAAATAAGGCAATTATAATGCTAAATATATTAGCAAAGGTAGGGGATTGAAATAATTAACATGGTGGAGAGATTGTGTGGGGGAAACATAGTACTGCGATCCGTCGTAAAGAGGAGGCCAAAGCATTAAATAGCGGTGTTGATTATATAGCTAATTTATTTAGTAAACGTACTAGTGACCTACTTTAGACGTACTAGTAATGTACTATTAATGGGTGTTTACATAGTTTTATCTATGTGAGTACTATTGTAACCTGCCCCTAAATTAGGACAATTTAAAACTAGATTTTTCTAACTTTAAATTGTTCAATTATGAAAAAAACAAGATTTACAGAAACGCAGATTGTAGCTGCGTTGAAAGAGTATGAAGCCGGCAAGAAGGTAGCTGATATTTGCCGAGAGCTTGGTGTTAACAAACAAACCGTTTACAACTGGCATAAGAAGTATGGCGGTATGGAAACCCAGGATCTGAAGCGATTGAAAGAGCTTGAGGAAGAGAACCGCAATTTAAAGCAGATGTATGCTGAGCTTGCTATGGACAACAAGGTGCTGAAAGACGTTATTGCAAAAAAGTTCTAAAGCCCGGTGAGCGTAAGGAGCGGGTTGACTATATCCGTGCAGAACATGGTTATAGTCTCGCCAGGGCTTGTAAACTCATCAACCTGCCTAGATCCCTGTACTACTATACTCCAAGCAAGGACGATTCTGAAGTGATAGCCAAGCTAGAGCAGCTGGCTGATAAAAAGCCTATGGAGGGACAGGACAAGTTCTATGAGCGCATCAGGAGCGAGGGAATCAAATGGAATCACAAACGAGTTCGACGTGTGTATAGAATGCTGGGAATGAACAAGAAAAAGCGCACCCGCAAACGACTTCCAATGCGCGTAAAGCAGGCCTTGGAAGTTCCTAAAGCACCTAACCAGACCTGGTCTATGGACTTTATGTCGGATACTCTTATGAATGGCAGGCGATTTAGAGTACTAAACATAATTGATGACTATAACAGAGAAGCATTGAAAATAGAATCTTACTTCAGCATCACTTCTACCAGAGTGATAAGCATTATTGAACGCCTTGTTCTTGAGAACAGAAAACCTAGGGTGATCAGAGTAGATAATGGTCCCGAATTCATAGCAGAAGTACTGCGGCAATGGTGTATTGACCATGACATAACATTGCAATTTATTCAACCTGGCAAACCCATGCAGAATGGCTATGTAGAGCGGTTTAATCGTTCTTATAGGCAAGACGTGCTGGATGCAAACCTGTTTGCTAATCTATCACAGGTTCAGGAATTAAGTGATGAATTCATGGAGGACTACAATCTGTTTAGACCGCATGAGTCCTTAGGTAATTTAAGCCCAGTCGCTTACAAATTAAAACATGCTGTGTGAAGGAGTTTAGGTTTTTTGAGGCATTAGCACAAAGAATATATCTGTATAAACAATCATGCGCTGTACCAAAGTACAAGCGCATGATCATACATTCTCAGTGCCTCATCTTATCCCTGGCGAGTTGCTCCTCAGCAGAGCTCGCTTCCGTTTTGGATGAGCCATGCAAAAATATTTCGCTATTTGTATATTTACACCCTGTCCTAAAAATGGGGAGGCTACACTATACTTATTCCATTAGGTTACTATCTAGCTGCTATTAGCTTGCTACTATATAGCTATTAGGATAGTACGATTTAGAACAGGTGTAAATACAGGTTATGTCGCCTGCAAGAGCGGTGGAGTGAACATAAAGGAACTAGTGGCCAATTAGCAAAGAGGTGAATCAATGCTGATGCAGCCATCTAGTTGAGTTAAGAAGGATTTGATTTTTACAGTAGGGACTACGGTCAGCCTTTCACCAGTCTCTCTGTTTTGTATTCGGCAAAAGTCATGGTCTTTGAATAATGAGCAGTAATTGAGCGCTAGTATTTTACCAAAGAACCGTGGCTTTATAAAGGTGAAAATTTTTATCCTTGGATACAAGTGTTAGACCATTGTTGAAGCTTTGCACAATAATAATTCTATCAAATGGGTCTCTATGATGAAAGGGTAGGGTAGAAACCGTGAGTGTGTCCTCAAAAGTGACCGGCAGTACTTCAAAGCCATTCTGTTCTATTTGTCTGCCAATTTGACTAAATGGAGTTTTCAGTTCCAATTTACCCAAACTGATTTTGACAGCTATTTCCCACAAGGAAGCAATGCTTATAAAGTTGATAGTATTATCTGCTTCAATGGCAGCCTGTGCATTTTTGGAAAGTTCCGGCTCTCCATTGATGTACCAAATAAGTGTATGAGTGTCCAGTAGGTTTTGATGCATTAGTGCATATATTCTTTAAAATCATCTAATGGCTCGTCAAAGTCAGGTTTTATAACAAACATACCTTGACCACTGCCAAACCTGGGCTTTTTCTTCTCCTGTGATTTCATGTGCCTGGTTGCCAAAAAATCAACAAAGTCAGAGACTTCTGCTTTTAAGTCATCAGGTAACGTCGCCAATTTGCTATATAAGCTTACATTATTCACTGTTCTTCTATTTACTTTTCAAATTTAAGCAATCTTATTCAAGCTGAAAAAGACGCTGCAACGTAATGGATGTGAGCAGCTTGCGGACAATGGAT
>JADMIO011614270.1_pt1 | contig 14404 bp, 17 predicted proteins | sample 8958161 | NCBI WGS metagenome assembly JADMIO01 (sample SAMN16585339, study PRJNA669376) | soil metagenome | isolation source: Crop rotation soil | place: USA: Cullars Rotation, Alabama | collected 2011 | reverse complement strand
GCCGCGACTTCAAGTCACGTGAATTCCAAGCTTCGGATCCCACTGTGCTGGAAAGGCGACGCCTTGATGCCATCGAATCGCGCCGTGTATTCGAGCACTGCCTCGTCGCCGCGCTTGCGAACGTCGGCGATGATGGCCGCGACCACACCGTCGATCGACGGGTCCTGCCCCGCTTCGAACCGGACCAGCGTGTCGAGCTCCGCCTCGAAACCGACCGCGCGCGAATCGAGCTCACGCAGCTTCAACACCGGCGCGTGCGCGTTCACGCGTGAGCCGTTTCCGGCTGCTGCGCAGCGGCCGCTGCCGCGAGCGCATCGAGCAACGGTTTTGCAAGCTCGCGCTTGAGCTTGAGCGCACCCGGATTGACGATGAGCCGCGCGCTGATTGGCATGATCTCCTCGACGGCGACGAGATCGTTGTCGTGCAGCGTACGCCCGGTCGAAACGAGATCGACGATTGCGTCGGCGAGACCAGCGAGCGGCGCGAGCTCCATCGAGCCATAGAGTTTGATCAGGTCGACGTGCATGCCTTTTGCCGCGAAATGCTCGCGCGCCGTGCGCACGTATTTCGTGGCGACGCGGATGCGACCGCCGCGTTGCACCGACCTGGCCCAGTCGTAGGCCCGGCGCGTCGCCACCACGAGCCGGCAACGGCCGATCCCAAGATCGAGCGGCTGGTAGAGGCCCTCCCCACCATGCTCGAGCAGAACGTCCTTGCCCGCGATGCCGAGGTCGGCCGCCCCGTACTGAACGTACGTCGGCACGTCGGTCGCGCGCAGGATGACGAGCGAAACGCCGGCAGCCGACGTCGAGATGAACAACTTGCGCGACGCACCGGGATCGTCGGTCGGGACGACACCGGCCCGCGCAAGCAGTGGGAGCGCTTCGTCGAGCAGTCGACCTTTCGAAAGCGCTATCGTCAAAAGAGGCACGGGGCAGAACCGCGGGTTCAACCCGTCGATTCTACCGGAGCGTGCCTCTGTGCCTTCCGAACGGCGGTCCGGCGGTTACGTCGTGTTGCCGTCCGGGGTGCCTACTGACCTTTGTCGATGTACGGGATCGACGGCGACTGATAGCCGTATATCACGGTGGGCTGCCCGGAATAGGTCGTAACCACCGGTGCGCGGTAGCCCCGGTAGGTGATCGCCGAGTCCGAATCCCGTGTCAACGCCGGATCCCGATAGACGACGGTTGGCTCGTCGTAAGTCATCGCTGGCGTGTACGTCACCACCGGCGCCGGCGCGACAACGGGCGCTTGCGACACGACCGGTCGGGAATCGTAGTTGTAGCGATAGTGGAGCAACGGACCGCCCCAATCGACGGACGTGGCGCAGCCGGCGAGTGCGCCGGTCAGAGCGAGCGCGGCGAGCGATGACTTGACGAAGGGTTGCTTCATGGCATGCCTCCAGTTCGATTGGACTGCAATCGATAGGGCAGCATGCGGCGACACCGGGTTCCGGCGCGTTGGCCGCGATGTCTCGTCAGTGTCGTCCTACAGCGCCAAGGCTGAAGCAACGCGAGGTGCCCACAACGCCGAGTGCTCACACTGCGAAGTGCGCAGAATGCGAAGTGCGCGCACCGCGAAGTGCGCACAATGCGAGCGCACGGCTACGCGAGCGTGCGCTCAGCGCTGTGCGGCGTCGCGATCCCACGCAAGACGTCCCGCCACGTACGTCGCACGAATCGCACGGTCGTCGCCCAGCGCCAGCTGGACGGCGAGCGTCTCGTCGATGCTGCTGGCGTAGCGCATGCGAAATTCGATCAACGGCGTCGAGTGCAGGTCGATGACCACGATGTCGGCCTCGCGTCCCGGCGCGACGGTGCCGATCCGATCGCCGATGTCGAGCGCTTCGGCCGCGCCTCGCGTCGCGAGCCACCATGCAGACGTCGGCGGCAACGGATGACCGCCGAGTTGCGCAACCTCGCTTGCCGCCTGCATCGTCCGCAGCATCGAGAACGTCGTTCCGCCGCCTAGATCCGTGGCTAGCGCGACGTGCACTGGCCGCTGCGCGTCGCGCGCGCGATGTAGCGAAAAGAGTCCGCTGCCGAGGAAGTTGTTGGACGTCGGGCAGTGCGCGAGCGCGGTGTGCGTTTCGTGCAATCGCGCGAAATCTGCTTCATCGAGATGAATACCGTGCGCGTACACCGCGCGGCGCCCCAGCAACCCGAAGTGCGCGTACACATCGAGATAGCGCGCGTGGCCTGGATACAGCGCGCTGATCCACTCGATCTCGGCGACGTTCTCCGCCACGTGCGAATGGACATACGCGCCGGGCGTCTCGCGCCACAATGCACCGGCCGCGTCGAGCTGAGCCGGCGTCGACGTCGCGGCGAAGCGTGGCGTGATCGCGTACGCGAGACGGTCGCGACCGTGCCAGCGGCCTATCAGCGTCTTGCTTTCGTCATAGCCGCGCGTCGCCGTGTCGAGCAGCTCGGCCGGCGCGTTACGATCCATCAGCACCTTGCCGCCGATCATGCGGAGCGACCGTCGCGCGCTTTCCTCGAATAGCGCATCGACGGATTCAGGGTGCACCGTCCCGAACACGGCGGCCGTCGTGATGCCGTTGCGCAGGTTTTCGTCGAGATAGCGGCCGACGATATCGCGCGCATACGCGGCATCGCCAAACCGCGCTTCCGCCGGAAACGTGTACGCCGTCAGCCAGTCGAGCAGCGGCATGCCGCCGGCGCCGATCACGGGCAACTGCGGGTAATGAACGTGCGCGTCTATGAACCCCGCGCTGATCAACGCGTTTTCGTAGCGCGTGACCGGCGTCTGCGGGGGCAGTCTCGACTGGACGTCGCTTGCGCCGCCGCAGTCGACGATGCGACCCTCGGCCATCGCGACAATTGCATCGCTCTCGAATCGGCATGCGTCGCTGCCATCGGCAAAAGGATCGCCACCGAATGTCAAAAGCGCGCCGCGAATCGCCGTGACCGGTGCTCGCGGCGGCGGCGGTTGCATGACCTTGACTACTGGCGCGCGGTCCGGACGTTGTCCGGCTTCGGCACGCCGGCGTTCGTGCGGAATGGATTGATGTCGAGCCCGCCGCGGCGCGTGAACCGCGCGAGCACCGTCAATTGCTCACACCGGCAGCGCGTAAGGAGGTCCACGAAGATGCGCTCGACGCAGTGCTCGTGGAATCCCGCGTGGCAGCGGTAGGACACGAGATAACGCAAGAGGCGCTCGCGATCGACCCGCGGACCGCGATAACGGACCTGCACCGAGCCGATGTCGGGTTGTGCGGTTACCGGGCACACTGACCTGAACAGCCGACTCGCGAGCGTTTCGGTGACGACATCGCCGCACGCGTTCAGCAGCGCAGGCTCGACGTCGTAAACGTCGCAGGCAACCGCCAACTCGTCGATGCTTTCTCCGCCGAGCTCGCTGATCGACTGGGCGTCGAACGAGGCCGGACCGTGGATCGAAATGCCCACTTGCGCACCGATCGCGCGCGACAGATCTCGCCGGATTGCGGCGGCCACGTCGGTCATCCCCGCAAACCGGCTCTGCGCGAACGAGCCGAGATAGAGCTTCATCGACTTCGATTCGATGAGCGATGCATCGATCGGCATCTCGATCGTTGCGAGCGCCACCTGCGGCTTTCCTTGCATGTCGAGCCACGTGAGCTCGTACGCGGTCCAAACGTCGAGACCGGTAAACGGGAGCACGGCGCCAATGCCGAGCGCGTCGCGTTGCGGCTGTCGCGGCAGCGCGAACAGCACGTCCGGCGCATATCGGTCCGGGTGTCCGCTCGGATGGCCAAGCGGTGCATCGCGCAAGTCGGTCACGGTGAGATCAGCGGCCGCGGAATCGCCCCGCGACGTGTCGATTCGATCTCGCGAGCGCGATTCGGCAGATTCGACAGCGTCGGTCATTGCATGCGGCGAATGCGCGCGCCGAGCGCCGACAGCTTGTCCTCGATGCGCTCGTAGCCGCGATCGAGATGATAGATGCGGTCGATCGTCGTCTCGCCATCGGCGATCAGGCCGGCGATGACGAGGCAGGCCGAGGCGCGCAGGTCCGTCGCCATCACGTTCGCGCCCGTGAGCCGCGGGACGCCTTCGATGACGGCGGTGTTGCCTTCGACGTCGATGTGGGCGCCGAGCCGCAGCAGCTCCTGCACGTGCATCATCCGGTTCTCGAAGATCGTCTCGGTGATGACCGACACGCCCGAGGCACGCGTCGCGAGCGCCATGAACTGCGCCTGCATGTCGGTTGGAAACGCCGGATAAGGCGCGGTGCGAATGTTTGCGCCGCAAAGATCGCCGGTGCGACGCACACGAATCGTCGACTCGGTCGCAGTGATGTCGGTGCCGGCCTCGCGAAACTTATCGAGGACGGCAGTCAGCGAGCGCGGATCGGCGCCCGAGATGAGCACGTTGCCGCCGGTCGCTGCCGCTGCGCCGACGAACGTTCCCGTCTCGATGCGATCGGGCATGATCGAATGAGTCGCGCCGTGCAGGCTGCGAACCCCTTCGATGACGATACAACCCGTGCCCGCACCTTCGATGCGTGCGCCCATCGACGTCAGGCATTCGGCGAGGTCAACGATCTCAGGCTCGCGCGCCGCGTTTGTCAGCGTCGTCGTGCCGTCGGCGAGCACGGCCGCCATCATCAGGTTCTCGGTCCCGGTGACGGTGACGACGTCGAAGTTGAAGCGTGCCCCCGTCAGACGCGACGCACGGGCGTTGATGTAGCCGTGCGTGAGGTCGATTTCGGCGCCCATCGCCTGCAAACCCTTGACGTGCTGATCGACAGGACGCAAGCCGATCGCGCAGCCCCCGGGCAGCGACACGCGCGCCTCTCCGGCGCGAGCGACGAGTGGACCCAGCGCCAGAATCGATGCGCGCATCGTCTTGACGAGCTCGTAAGGCGCAAGCGGCCAGTCGATCGTCGCGGCATCGAGCGTGACCGATCCAGCGGTGGTCGTGTCGGCCTTCACTCCCATTTGCGACAGCAATGACTGCATCGTCCGCACGTCGTTGAGCCGCGGAACATTCGTCAGCGTCACCGGCTCGCGGCACAGCAGCGCCGCGCAAAGAATCGGCAGCGCGGCGTTCTTCGCACCCGATACGCGGACTTCGCCCTCGAGTGGCGTGCCTCCTTCGATGACGAGCTTGTCCATCCGTGGCCCGCGACGTTCGCGCGTTATCGCGCCGCGCGCTCGTCCGGCGTGACCGTCGTCATCGACAGGGCGTGAATCTCGGCGCGCATCCGGTCGCCGAGCGCCGTGTAGACGAGTCGATGCCGCGCAAGTCGCGACAGGCCGCGAAACGCGTCGGACACGATCACCGCCTCGAAATGATGTCCGTCGCCGGCGACCTCGACCGCAACGCACGCGATGCCGGCCTCGATCGACGTCTTGATGGAATCAGCGGTGACCATGCAAGCCTCTTTTCAACGAGCGGTACCAGGGCCTGTTAGCGGGCCCTGAATCAGTGCCGCAATTTCCATCCGCGCGCGAGCATCAGGAGCGCCGTCGCGGCAAGGATGATCGCCGCAGCAGCAACGAGTGCGAGACTCACGAGCGGCGCAACGTCCGACAGTCCGAAGAACCCGTAGCGGAAGCCGTCGATCATATAAAAGAACGGATTGAAATGCGACAACGCCTGCCAGAACGGCGGCAGCGAATGAATCGAGTAGAACACGCCCGACAGAAAGGTGAGCGGCATGATCAGGAAGTTCTGGAACGCCGCGAGCTCATCGAACTTGTCCGCCGCGATGCCGGCGATGACGCCGAGGGTGCCGAGAATTGCGCTGCCCAGCACGGCAAACGCCAGCGCGAACAGCGGGTGGGCGATCGTCAGCGACGCCCCTACGAGCACCAGGGTCACGATGAAAACGCCCATCCCGACAACGAGCCCCCGGACCATCGCGCCGAGCACGTAGGCCGCGTACATGTCGAGCGGCGACAGCGGTGGCAACAGCACGAAGATCAGGTTGCCGGTGATTTTCGATTGGATCAGTGACGACGACGCGTTGGCGAACGCGTTCTGCAGCACCGACATCATCACGAGGCCCGGGACGAGAAAGGACGTATATGCGACGCGCCCGTCGAACACAGCGACGCGCGACTCGAGCACGTGCGAGAAGATCAGGAGGTACAAAAGCGCCGTCAGCACCGGGGCGGCGATCGTCTGGAAGCTCACCTTCCAGAAGCGCAGCAGCTCCTTCTGCAGCAAGGTGATCCAACCCGTACCAGGGCCTTCGATCACGGCGCCTCCGGAACCGCCACGAGAGGGGGCGCGTCATCCGTGGTCTCGGTGCCCGACATGATTCGCAGGAACACCTGCTCGAGATCGGTCTCGGCGAGCGCCAGTTCGTCGATCGCAATGTGCTCGACGCGAAACGCCGCGAGCAATTGCTCGAGCTCGCTATAGCTGTCGAGGCCGAGATAATGGACGTTGCCTTCGCGTCGCAAAAGCTTTGCGGTCCACGTCGAAGGTACCTTGGCCGCTGACACGCGCACGGTGACGCCAGCGAACCGCGACAGCAGGTTCTGGGTGGAATCGAGCGCGACGATTCGACCCGATTTCATCATCGCGATGCGGCCGCACAACGCTTCCGCCTCCTCGAGATAATGGGTCGTCAGGATGATCGTGTGGCCATCGCCGTTCAGCTTGCGGATGAACGCCCACAGGCTCTGCCGCAGCTCGACGTCGACGCCCGCGGTCGGTTCGTCGAGGACCATGACCGGCGGCTTGTGAACGAGCGCCTGGCCGACGAGCACGCGACGCTTCATGCCGCCCGATAGCGAGCGCATGTTCGCATCGGCTTTTGCGGTGAGATCGAGATGATGCAGAAGCTCGTCGATCCATTCGTCGTTGTGGCGAAGCCCGAAGTATCCGGATTGAATGCGCAGCGTCTCGCGCACGGAGAAGAACGGATCGAACACGAGCTCCTGCGGCACCACGCCAAGTGCGCGGCGTGCCGCGCGGTAATCGGTCGCAACGTCGTGGCCGAGCACTTTGACGCTGCCGCGGTCGGCGCGAACGAGTCCGGCGAGGATCGAGATCAGCGTCGTCTTGCCGGCGCCGTTGGGTCCGAGCAGGCCGAAGAACTCGCCCTGCGCGACCTCGAGGGTGACGCCGGCGAGCGCCTGCACGCTCGCAAAGCGGCGCTCGACACCGATGGCCTCGACGGCGCTGACGCTCATCGCGCACTCATCGAAAAGGGGCGGGCTTCGACCCTGCGGAAGCTGCGAATCGGAACGCGATTCACAGCGAAGCTACGGCGCGCGTTCAGGAGCCGGCATCCACCAGGTAATGCTCGACGCCGTAAACGATCGCGAGCGAGCGCAGCGAAGCTGGCAGTCCGGTCAGGGAGAGCGAGCGCCGCTCGCTCGTCGCGCGCCGTTTCAGCGCCATCATCACGGCGAGCGCCGCGGAATCCGCCTGCATCAGCCCGCCAAAGTCGACGATGCCGCTTTCGGGCAGCGGCAGCGATTCCGACGCGTGCAGGACTTCGGCTGCGTTGTCCAGCGTCAGCGCACCGCCAAAAGTCCAACCCGTGCCGATCACCGAGAAGGCGCCAGCGTGCGCGACATCCCTTATTGGCGCGTCAATCATTTACCCGCGCCGCCCGCGTTCTTCGCCGCGAGCGATTTGATCAATCCGTCGACACCACCGGCTTGCACCTGTTGCGTGAACTCGTCGCGATAATTGGTGACGAGCGAAACGCCGCCGACTATGACGTCGTACGCCTTCCAGCCTTCGGGTGTCTTGCCCATGCTGTAGTCGATTTGCACCGGGGGCTGGCCCGGCCGAACGACCTCGGTGCGCACGACGGTATCGGTTGCAGCCGGGTCCATCCGCAAGGGCTTGTATTCGATCGTCTGATCGCGGTACTGGTTGAGCGCTGACGAATACGTGCGGATCAGCAGCGTTTTGAACTCCTCGCCGAGCCGCTTTTTCTGCTCGGGGGTTGCCGATCGATAGGCGCGGCCCGCGGCAAGGGCGGTCATCCGGTCGATGTCGAAGTACGGCGTCAGCTTCGTCTCGATCAACTCCCGAATGCGCGCCTGGTCGCCCGCTTGCACCTTCGGGTCGGTCTTGATGATCTGCAGCGCTTCCTGCGATACGCGCTTGACGAGCGCATCAGGCGCTTCCTGCGCGAGCGCCGACATTGCAAGCGTCAAGAGCATGATCGCTGCCGCAGTGCGCAGGCGCGCAAACACGCCGAGGAAACCGCTGCGCTGGACTGCCGCGGCAATTGAATATGAATCGGTCATTCGTCATCTTCCTTAAGCGGCGGCGGCGCGCCGTCGTACACCAGATAGCGGCGCCGCTGCAGGTAGGCCCTGCGGATGAACGTATAGCGATCGAGCGACGCCTGGTTGACAAGCGACTCCGCTTGCAGCGCGGACGCGCGCGCGTCGATGAAGCCGATGCTCCACAGGATGTTGCGCGTCGGCACATCGGGGATATAGCCAATGGGCGATGCGAGGCCGCGGATAACGAGACCGGTCCCGTCGCGCACCGTCGTCGGCCCGAGCACGGGGATGAACAGGTATGGCCCCTGCGGTATCCCCCAGTAACCGAACGTTTGCCCGAAGTCCTCGTCGCCTTTCGGTATACCGGCGTCGGACGCGATGTCGATCAGCCCGACGAGGCCAAAGCCGGTATTCGTGATCACGCGCCCGAGGTTGTGCCCCGCCTTGTCGGGCTTGTTCTGCAGCATCGCGTTGATGAACGAGAAGAAGTCGTCGATGTTGCCGAAGAAGTTGCTGACGCCCTTCTGCACGAGGCGCGGCGTGTAATCGACATATGCCTGCGCGATGGGTTTGACGACATGGCCGTCGACGACCTCGTGCACGGCATACGACGCGCGATTAATGGGCTCGAACGGGTCGTCGCGCGACGGCGCTGCTGCGCAGCCGGCCAGCAACGAGGCGGCGACGAGCGACGCCAGCGTCGACGACATCTTGGCCACGATCTTCGAATCGTTCATTTCGGTCCACCTGCGATGGAAGCGTCGGTTTGCGCCGAGGGTTTTGGCGGATCCTTCGCGACATTGGTTCCGGCGGGCGCCGTCGTTCCCGACGCCGCCTTGTCGAACATGAACTGCCCTATCAGCTTTTCGAGCACCATCGCCGACTGCGTCTTGGCGATGCGCGCGTTGTCGGCGAGCATCTGCGTGTCACCGCCCGAATCGAGACCCACATAGACTTCACCGAGCAGGCCGGACGTCAGGATCGAAGCGATCGTGTCCTTCGAGAATTGATAGCCCTTGTCGATGCGCATCGACACGACGGCCTGATATGACTGTGGATCGAGCGCGATCTTCTCGACGCGTCCGACGACGACGCCGGCGGCCTTCACCGGTGCGCGAAGCTTCAGCCCACCGATGTTGTCGAATGCCGCGTCGAGGTGATAGCCGGGTGCGCTGCTGACGGACGTCAGATTGCCGACCTTCAGCGACAGGAATGCAATCGCCGCGAGGCCGATGACGACGAAGATACCAACCCACAGATCGATGGCGGAGCGGTTCATTAGACCCCTATGCCGCGAAACATGAAAACCGTCAGGACGAAGTCGAGCGCGAGGATCGACAGCGAGCTCGCGACGACCGTCCGCGTCGTCGCCGTCGATACGCCTTCAGCCGTAGGCCTGGCGTTATACCCTTCGAAGACCGCGATCAGGCTGACCGCGACGCCGAACACGACGCTCTTGATGATGCCGTTCGCGATGTCACGGCGAAAATCGACGGCCGACTGCATGTTGCCCCAGAACGCACCGGCGTCGATGCCGATCAGCCTGACACCCACAAGATAAGCGCCGAACACCCCGAGCGTCGAGAACAGCGCCGTCAGCAACGGCATCGAGATGATGCCACCGAAAAAACGCGGCGCAACGACGCGCGCCAGCGGATCGACCGCCATCATTTCCATCGCCGACAGCTGCTCGGTCGTCTTCATCAGGCCGATCTCGGCCGTGATCGCGCTGCCCGCGCGGCTTGCAAACAGCAGACCCGCGACGACCGGCCCCAGTTCCCGCACGAGCGACAGCGCGACGAGCACGCCCAGCGATTCGTTCGCGCCGTATCGCGTCAGCACTTCATACCCTTGCAGTGCAAGCACCATGCCGACGAACAATCCCGACACCATGATGATGACGAGCGACAGCACGCCCGAGAAGTAGATCTCCCGCATCGTCAGCTGGATTCGCCGCAGTGCCGCCGGCGAATGCGTGAACACCGCGACCGAGAAGCGCGCAGCGAATCCCATTCGCTCGATCCAGCTCAGCGTGCGCTCGCCAACGCGGCGCAACGCCCACGTAAGCGCGTCAGCCCGCACGCGCGAACTCCCGCTCGAGCGTTTTCGCCGGGTAATGGAACGGCACCGGGCCATCCGGCGCTCCGTCGACGAACTGACGGACGAACGGATCGGCCGACGCGCGAACGTCCGCGGGCGTTCCTTGCGCGATGATTCGACCTTCCGACACGAAGTAGATGTAGTCCACGATCTTGAGCGACTCGTAGATGTCGTGCGTGACGACGACCGACGTAATGCCAAGGGCGTCGTTCAGCTTGCGGATCAGTTGCCCGACGACACCGAGCGAGATGGGATCGAGACCGGCGAATGGCTCGTCGTACATGACCAGCATCGGGTCGAGCGCGATGGCGCGCGCCAGCGCGACACGCCTCGCCATGCCGCCCGACAGCTCGGCTGGACGCAACTGCGCAGCGCCGCGCAAGCCGACGGCGTTGAGCTTCATCAGCACGAGATCGCGAATGACGTCCTCGGGCAGCTCGGTGTGCTCGCGCAGCGGAAACGCCACGTTCTCGAACACCGACATGTCGGTGAATAGCGCGCCGAACTGGAACAGCATGCCGATCTTCCGGCGAAGCGCGAACAGTGCATCGCGTTCGAGCGACATCACGTCCTGGCCAGCAACGGTCACCGATCCGCGCTGCGGCCGAAGCTGGCCACCGATGAGCCGCAGGATCGTCGTCTTGCCGCAGCCGGAACCGCCCATGATCGCGACGACCTTGCCGCGCGGGATCACCATGTCGATGCCGCGCAGCACGGGACGGCGCCGGTCGTAGCCGAACGACACGTCTTTCAACTGGACAGCCGTTTCAGTCGGACACGTCGGAACGACGGCGCCGGACTCGGACATGGGTGTCGGGGATGGAAAAATGCGGAAGGCGGATTGTAGCCGCTGGCCGGAAAAGCCGGAAATAGGAGGCGCTCCCACGTCGCCCGAGGACGACAAAAACGCTGAATGGCTATACGAGCCGCCTGACCCATCGCCGAATTCACAGCGTCAGGTCTCACTCCCCATCCAGCAGCCGTTTCTCGGCGCGATCGAGGTCGGCAGGCTTGCCGAGCAGCACGACGGCGTCGCCCGGCTCGAAGCGCCACTGCGCATCGGGTGCGACCGAGCGTGCGCCGCGCCGCCTGACGCCCGTCACTTCGACGAATCCGCCGACGCCGATGTCGTCGAGCGAGCGGCCGATCGCATGCGCGCGCTCGTTCAGGAGCACTGTGTGCAACCTCGGCTGCAGGTTCTCGGCTGCATCGGAAAGATCGGTCGCGCCGTGAAAGAAGCCGCGAAAAAGGCCATAGCGTTCTTCGCGGATCGTCCGGATCCGCGTCAGCACGCGATTGAGCGGGACGCCGAGCACAAGCAGCGAATGCGAGGCGAGCATCAGGCTGCCCTCGAGCACTTCAGGAACGACTTCGGTTGCGCCTGCGGCGAGCAACCGGTCGAGCTCGGAGTCGTCGCGCGTGCGCACGATGACCGGCAACTCGGGCCGCATTTGCTGGACGTGATGAAGGATTTTCAGCGCGGTCGGCGTGTCGGCGAACGTGATGACGACCGCTCGCGCCTTCGCGATGCCCGCCGACGCCAGCGTCTCGCGCCGGCTCGCATCGCCGTAGATGACGCTCGTCCCATCGGCCGCCTCCCGAACGCGCTGCGGGTCCGAGTCGAGCGCGACGTACAGGATGTCCTCGCGCTCGAGCAGCCGCGTCAGGTTCTGCCCGCTGCGACCGTAGCCGCAAACGATCACGTGACCCTGGCGCGCCATCGACAGGGCCGCAACCTGCGTCATTTCGGCCGCGCGTGCGAGCCAGTCGTTCGCCGTGAGCTTGCGCACCCACGTGTTCGCGTGCTCGATCAACACCGGCGCGATCAGCATCGATACGATCATCGACGCCAGCACCGTCTGCATGAAATCGGGAGAGAGCAGCCCGTGCGCCAGCGCCAGCGACAGCATGACGAGCGCGAACTCGCCCGCCTGCGCCAGATAGAACCCGGTGCGCAGCGCCGTCGCGAGTGGCGCGCCAAATAGCCGCGCGAGCACGATGACGAGACCGAGCTTTGCCGCAACCGGAACGACAAGCAAGCCGACGAGCGCGACGACGTGGAATTTCGCCTGCCCGAGATCGAGCATCATGCCGATCGTGATGAAAAAAAGCCCCAGGAGCACGTCCCGGAACGGCTTGATGTCCTCTTCGACCTGGTAACGGTATTCGGTCTCCGAGATCAGCATGCCGGCGAGAAACGCGCCGAGCGCAAGCGAGAGTCCCGCGGCCGCCGTCACGGCTGCCATGCCCAGCGTCACCAGCAGCACGTTCAGCACGAAAAGCTCGGGCGACCGCTGCCGTGCAACGACGTGAAACCACGCACGCATCGGGCGCTGGCCGATGAACAGGATGAGCGCGAGCGCAATGGCCGCCTTGACGAGCGCGAAGCCGAGCGCGCCGCCCATTGCCTCGCCCGATCCCGCGAGCGATGGAATCAGGATCAGGAACGCTACGACGGCGAGATCCTGGAACAGGAGGATGCCCATGACGTCGCGGCCGTGCGGCGTGCCAAGCTCGGCGCGCTCGGCGAGCATTTTCGACACGATCGCCGTCGAGCTCATCGCGAGCGCCCCGCCGAGCACGATGCCCGCGCGCCAGTCGTAACCCATCGCCTGCACGACGATCATGCCGGCGATCGTCGTGATCGCGACCTGCGCCGCGCCGAGGCCGAACACGGCGCGCCGCATCGTTCGCAATTGCGGCAGGCTGAATTCCAGCCCGATCGAGAACATCAGGAACACGATGCCGAACTCGGCCAGCTCGCGCGTCGAGGCATCGTCGGGAACGACACCGAGCGCGTGCGGGCCAACGGCGATCCCGACCAGCAGATAGCCGAGAATCGGTGGCAGCCGCGCCGCACGGCAGGCGGCGACGACAATGACCGACGCCGCGAGCAACAACAGTATCAGCAGCAGCGTATGGGGCATCGCGTCCTTCGCATCGGCGGCGACAGGACGTTATCACGCGCCCCGCCTCTCACGCGGCCGCTTCGAACGCGGGCGGTATACTTTCACGATGACCGCCCAAGCGGACGTGCGCAACGATGCGCGCAACGCGGAACGCCGCTCCGTCGATACCCCGCGCGCATTGACGCTCGCTCGCGACGTGCTCGACACCGAGGCGCGCGCGATTGCAGCGCTCGGACGAAAGCTCGGCGCAGACTTCATCGCCGCCGTCGAGCTGATGCTCGCCTGCAAGGGACGCGTCGTCGTCTCGGGCATCGGCAAATCGGGTCATGTGGCGCGAAAGCTCGCGGCCACGCTGGCGTCCACCGGAACGCCGGCGTTCTTCGTCCATCCGGCAGAAGCAGGACACGGCGACCTCGGCATGATCACGGCCGACGACGTCGTCGTCATGTTGTCGAATTCCGGCGAAACCGATGAGCTCCTGCTGCTGACGCCGCATCTGAAGCGCCAGGGAGCTGCCTTGATTGCGCTGACGGGTAACGAGCAAAGCTCGCTAGCGCAATCGGCCGACGTTCATCTCGACGCATCGGTCGATGCCGAAGCGTGTCCGCTCGGATTGGCGCCGACGGCAAGCACGACGGCGGCGCTCGCACTCGGTGATGCGCTCGCGATTGCGCTTCTCGATGCGCGTGGATTCTCGGTTGACGATTTCGCGCGCTCCCATCCAGGCGGCTCGCTCGGTCGACGCCTGCTGACCCGTGTGTCGGACGTGATGCGCACCGGCGCAGCGGTGCCGAGCGTTGCCGACACGGCGACGCTCGCCGAGGCGATCGTCGAGATGAGCGGCAAGGGGATGGGGATGACGATCGTCACGCATGACGGTGCCGTTGCCGGAATCTTCACCGATGGTGACCTGCGGCGCTGCCTCGGTGCCGGCGGTGATCCGATGCGCCGCGGCATTGCCGACGTGATGACGCGGACGCCGCGAATCATCGATGTCGATCGGCTTGCGGCCGATTGCGTGCTGCTGATGGAGACGCCGCCGAAGGTCACGCAGCTCGTCGTCGTCGATGCCGCCGGCGCGCTGGCCGGTGCGATCCACGTGCACGATCTCTTCCGCGCGCGCGTCGTCTAGGGAGCCTCTGCATAACTATGGCAATCGCGACGGAGCGCTGTTCGGGATGGG
>JADMIO011130908.1_pt1 | contig 14406 bp, 12 predicted proteins | sample 8958161 | NCBI WGS metagenome assembly JADMIO01 (sample SAMN16585339, study PRJNA669376) | soil metagenome | isolation source: Crop rotation soil | place: USA: Cullars Rotation, Alabama | collected 2011 | reverse complement strand
AGAGGTGAGGATCATCGCCTCCGACGCGTTGAGGAAGAACGCGACGCTCGGCCCGGAGGTAGCCGATGCGTGCTGGGCGGTGATCGACCAGGTCGATCCCGAGCGGGCGAACCAAGTGCTGGGGACCCTCTGGGAACTTCCGCAATCGGCCGGCTCCTTGAACCGCTGTCTCCAGGAACTCCGCGGCATTCCGAAGGACGCGAGCGACAAAACCCAAACCACCCGACGGCAGCGACTCCAGCGCGTTCTGACCAACGCGGACGCGCGCGTGCTTCGCGAGGTCGATTGGAACGCCGACGAAAACACTTCCGCGCTGGACGAGCCGACGCGCAGCGCGTTGACGTTCAACGCCGGACTCCCCGAGAAGTCGTTCGACGCGTTGTGGGCCGAGTTGATCGAAGTGAACGATCGGCTGATGAAGGAGTCGGACGCTGAGGAGGGCGACGACGAAGATCTCGCCGATGAGGAAGAAGGCGGTCTCGATGACGCCGACGATGAACTGAACGACGACGGCCCCGAGGAAGACATCGACGAAGACGTCGACAACCTGACGGTGCCGGGCGAGGAGTGGCACGAGCAGGCGGGGATGCTCGTGCGCGTGCTGGCCGGGCATCCGGAGGCCCCGGCGCGTGCGACGGAGATCCTGCAGGGGCCGTCGCTGGGCGATTGGACGGAGGTGTTCTGCATCGAAATCCTCGGGCACGCGCGCCACGCGCCGGCCGTGCCGCTGCTGGTCAGTTACGTCCTCGACGAAGACGCCACCGAAACCGGCGAAGCCGCCGCCGAGGCGCTGGGTCGAATCGGCACGGACGACGCCGTTCGGAGCGTCGTCGAGAAGGTCGACCTCACGGGCTTCATGAGCCCGACGCGCGTCGCCGACGCACTGCATTGGATGCACCGGCCGGAATCCGTCGCCGGGTTGATGCGGTTGCTCCGAAAGGCGCTGGCCGACACGCGCGTCGAGGGCGCCACGATCACGATCCTCGCCGACGCGTTCCTGTGTCAGTGCCCGACCGAGCCCGACGAACTGGAATTGCTTCGGCAAGTGATCAACTCCCGCCGCTGGGACATCACGGTCGAAAGCCTGGACGAGATGCTGCTCGCGTACGGATCGATGATCGGCTACGAGCCGCCGGAAGCCGCGCAATGGCGGAAGTCGCTGGAGACCCGCACGCAGGACATCATGGCCAAACGGCGCAAGGACCACCCGGACTTTGCAAAACTCGTTGACCTGCTCGGCAGTGTCGCTGACCGGGACGATTCGTTCGACGATGAAGCGGGCGACCTGTCTCCGACGGGCGGTTACACCGACGAAGTGACCATGCCGATCCGTCGCGACGAGCCGAAGGTCGGCCGAAACGATCCGTGCCCCTGCGGGAGCGGGAAGAAGTACAAGAAGTGTTGTTTGAACAAGTCGTGACGGTTGCACGTTGAACGGACGAACGGTCAACGGGCGAAGGATAAGCGCCTCCTTTCCTGCTCATCGGAACCGATTCCTCAGCGGGCCGTCGCGGGGTTCGAGCTTGACGGTATCGTCGTTCATCAGCCAGCCGTCGATCGTGCCAGTCTCGGCGTTGAGCTCGTAGGCGAAGGTGAAGTGCGCGGCGTCCTTCAGATCGGGCTGGCCGACGAACAGGCGGAAGCGGTCGGCGGGGTGGAGGTCGACCCGGAGCGAATCACTGCCGCTGAGGTCGATCGCCCGCAGCCGTTCGTTCACCCCGGTGGGCGTGAAGATCGGGCGGAGTCGCGGTTCCAGCGTGAGCGCGGGGCTGCCGCTGGTCTGCAGGTACGGCATACTTACTTTGACGAGCCGCTCCGATCCGCCGTCCGCCTGCCGGACGTGTGAAAACGCGTGGCCGTTGACGTGGTGCTCGTTCTCGATCTCCGCGAGACGTCGCAGTGCCGGAATCGAAAACATCGCCGTGCCGCTCCCGTTCGTCCCGGCGATGTAACTGCCGCCGGATTGAAGCAGGCGAGCGGCCTCGGTCGGGTCGTTCGTGAACGCGATCTGCTCCGGCGGCGCGACGAAGGTCATCGCCTGCTTCTGGTAGTGGAGCATGAACATCCGCCGGCCCGTCGCCCACAGGAGCAGGGCGGCGATCGCCACGACCCCCACGACGAACACCGCCCGCACCGTCTTCCGCACGGCCGGTCGCTCGTGCCAGTGTGCCGGCGGCGCGTACTTCAGCCGCTCGGGTTCCGCGGGCGAATTGGGCTCTGGCGTTTCCATGAATGAACGATAAATCTTACGTCGAACGATTCCCGAATTCCGCGCGGCGATCGTGCCCCATTGTGGGGCACGGCGGATTTCGCGGCGCGTCGGAACGACCGATAAAAACGGCGTTCGCAGGTCAAATGTGGAGTGTGAAGTCGATCCCGTCAACCGGCCGATAGTTCTGAAAGCGTGACGGACAAACACCCCGATAACCTGTCGATCGATCAAACCCTTACGCGCCAACTCCTGATGGCGCAGGACCAGTTGGATTCGCTGAAGGAGCAGCTCACCGAAAGTCAGCGGCTGGCGACGATCGGCACGATCACCGCCGTCATCGCCCACGAGTTCAACAACCTCCTCACGCCCATCGTCAGCTATTCGCAATACGCGCTCCAAAGCGCCGAGAGCGAAACGCCGGACATGGGGCTGATCAAAAAGGCCCTCTCGAAAACCTTCCAGGCTTCGAACAAGGCCGGGAAGATCTGCACGTCCATGCTGAGCCTCGCGCGCGGCGAATCGACCTTCGGCGAAGTGTCGATCCAGCACCTGATCGACGAGGTGCTGATGGTACTCGCGCGCGACCCGCAGAAGGACGGTATCGCGCTGCGGGTGCAGGTGCAGCCGGGCATCACCGTGATGGGCGACCCCGTGCAACTCGAGCAGGTCATGCTCAACCTCCTGATCAACGCGCGCCAGGCCATGCTCGGCAAGGGCGGCTCGCTGACCGTGAAAGCGGCCCGGCTCGAAGACTCCGGGCAGCTCCGCATCCAGGTGATCGACACCGGCCCGGGCATTTCCGAAAAACTCCTTCCGAAGATCTTCCAGCCCTTCTTCACCACCAAGGGCACCGCCCGCAGCGGCGAAGCGAAGGGCACCGGCCTCGGGCTCGCGATCTGCAAGGAAATCGTCGAGCACCACAAGGGCCGGATCGAAGTCGAAAGCACCGTCGGCAAAGGCACGGCCTTCACGATCTACCTCCCGCTCGACCCGAAGATGGTCATCTCCAACCCCTCGATCGAAGGCGAAGCCCGAATCATCCCGCCGCACGCGGCGTAAAAATAGGGGCAAGTAATAAGGCGCAAGAGCCGAAGGCTCATGGGGCAAGTGATTAAAGGACTTGCTTCACGTCTTCACGTTTTCACGTTTCAGTCTGAACAACCGAATCGGCTTCGGTCGCGTGATGACGGGCTCTTCGAAGCGCTCGACGGTCCACGGCTTGTCCTTGATCCACTCGATGAAAAGGTCGCCGGTTTGTCGTCCCGGTTCGCCGAGGAGGACCGAGCCTCCGTCGGCCAGGTGGTGTTGCCAGAAGGGTTCGAGGTAGTCCCACTGGCTTTTCTCGTAGAGCACGTCGGCGCCGATGATGAGGTCGAATTGCTCGTCGAGGCGGTCCTTCTGCCAGTTCAGCCGCCGGGTGCGGGCGCGCCGGCCGAAGCGGATCGTGTTCAACCGCGCGAACAGCAACGCATCCTGCTCGAGATCCGCGAGCAGCACCGAATGCCCGAGCGTAGCCGCGACGGCCCCGGTCAAACCCATGCCGCAGCCGAGATCGAGCGTGCGGGTCGGCGTCGTCCTGCCGGCCTCGATCGCTTCGTGCGAATGTCGCAGGTGGTCGCGCACGACGAACTCGCTCACGCCGAACGCGCTGTCCCACAGCTCCGCCCAATAGGGCAGGTGCAGCTCGTCCTCGTCCCGCTTCCGACCCGCCAGCTTGTCCCGCCGGTCCTCCTCGGCCACCACCTCGTCCAGCACCTTGTCCGCATCCCTCACCTGCACGAACGGAACCCGCAACGCCCCGATCGCATACACGTTCGACACGACGTCGAACCGCTTCCGGATGCGGTGCAGCAACTTCCCGTGAAGGGACCGAAGCAGACTCGATGTTTCAACGGCTGAATTCATGGACGATGGATGATAGTGGATTCGGGCATCACGCGGGATCTTGAGGATGGGTGGGTTCGTTCCACACGGGGAGGAAGGTGTCACGGTAGAAGGTGACAAGGTGCAAGGAAATGCGTCGGACGTCCTCCCTTGGAACCTCCAAACCCTGTCACCTTGACACCTTGCGATCGCATTGGCTTCGTTTCGCACATTGGGTCTGCTCCTTCTGACAACCGGCAACCGACCCCTGACCACTGCTCGCGGTGGGTTCGTTTCGCACACTGGCGCGTGCAACCGTATGCAACGCCATGCAACGTAATGCAACGCCATGCAACGCCATGCAACAAAATGGGTTCGTTTCGCACGTGGCGCACGCGCGTTTGCTGACAACCGACAACCGACCACTGACAACTACTCCCGTGGCTTCGTTCCGCACGGGCGCTTTCGCGCAACGTGGCGCAACGTGGCGCAACGTGGCGCAACGTGGCGCAACGCGGCGCAACGCGGCGCAACGCGGCGCAACGCGGCGCAACCTGGCGCAACCGATTGGCTTCGTTTCGCACGACGTCGTTTTCGCTCCGCACTCTGCATTTGGCACTCTGCATTCCTCCTCGTCCGGTTCGTTCCGCGCGTCTTCGTTCAGCGTTTAGCGTTCAGAGTTCAGCGTTTCCTCCGTAGGTTCGTTTCGCATGGGCGCGTACTTCTTATTTAGCCGCTCCGCTTGCGGAGCGCGTCTAGGTGCATCCGAGCAACCGGACGCGCTCCGCGAGCGGAGCGGCTAAATAAGAAGGAGCGAGGATCGAGATGATTCGGGATCGGGATCATCGCATTCTGGTTGTCAAAGAGCAGGCGCGCAGCGGTTCCGTTGCCGGCGTGCGCCTTCACGCGTACATCGGACGGAAGGGCGCGCCGATCAGCGCCCGATCCGAAATTATTTCGCGCAGTCGTCGTGCCGCGATTTGCTTTGCCCGGGAGTGGACGAGTGCTGAAAACTGCTCCGCTTCAACGGGGCGTCGAACCGGGTTGGACGCGGTCGGTCGGAACATTTCTTCGTTCGGCCGTTCCCCGATTCGACGTGGTCGGCGGACGCAAACTCTGGTAATCATGGGACGTGCGCGAAACGATCCTTTGCCGATCCTGTGGACTCGTTCATTCGATGCGGCCACTGCGGTCGGGAATGATGGCGAGGTGCAGGCGGTGCGGGTCGGTCATGACGCGCCGGCCGGCGGGCAGCCTGAGCCGAACCGCGGCGTTTTCGCTGGCGGCGCTCGTGCTGTACGCGCCCGCCAACCTCTACCCCATCCTCATCATGGAAGTGCAGGGACGCGCGACGACCAACACCGTGTGGGACGGCTGCAAGGCGCTGTTCAACGACGGCGACTACTTCATCGCCGTCATCGTGCTGCTGGCGAGCATCGTGATCCCGTTGCTGAAGTTGATCGGCCTGTTCGTCCTCGTGACGACGACGGCCGTGCGGTCGCGGCGATGGCGCGGGCCGCGCACGTGGATGTACACGCTGATCGAGGGCATCGGGCGCTGGGCGATGCTCGACGTGTTCGTGCTGGCGATCCTCGTGTCGCTCGTCAAGCTGCAGGGGCTCGCGCGCGTGCTGCCGGGCGTGGGGCTGTTCTTCTTCGGCGCGGTCGTCGTCTTCACGCTGCTCGCGTCGGCGAGCTTCGACCCTGAGCTCATCTGGGAACGGGAGAGACAACAAAAATGAATCGTCCGACCGACACAACTTCTTCGCGGGAACCCGACGATTCGAAAAAGATCGAAGAGTTGCCCGAGCCGATCGTCGAGCGATCGCGCTGGCCGTTCCCGCTGATCTGGCTGGTGCCACTGGCGGCGGTGATCGCTTCGGGGTTTTACCTGTACGTGCGCCACAAGGATCGCGGGCGCGAGATCACGATCGAGTTCGCCGACGCGTCGGGCGTGCGGCCGGACGAGACGCCGGTGTACATGCACGGGGCGCAGGTGGGGCAGGTGACGGCCGTGTCGGTCAGTCAGGATCACCGGCACGTGCAGGTGCGCGTGCAGCTACTCGGCCGGGACCGATCGATCGGGCAGGAAGGGGCGAAGTTCTGGATCGTGAAGCCGGAGTTTTCGGCGGGAGACTTCAAGGGCCTGGGCACGATCGTGAGCGGCCCGTATATCGAAGCGGTGGCGGGGGAGGGGAAGGATGCGTCGCAATTCAAGGGGCTGGAAAAGCCGCCGCTGAACGTCGCCGACGGGCTGCGCGTCGTGCTGCATTCGGACCGATTGGAGAAGATGCAGGTGGGATCGGAAGTGCAATTCCGCGGCCTGCAGGTCGGGGTGGTGCAGGACATCCGACTCGGCTCGGATTCCACGCAGGTCAACGCCACCGCCCTCATCTGGCACCACTACGCGCCGCTCGTCCGCAAGAATTCGGTCTTCTGGACGGTCAGCGGCGCCGACGTCCACGGCGGGATCCTGACGAACGTCCACGTGAAGCTCGGGTCGCTCCAATCCCTGATCAGCGGCAGCGTCGCGTTCGCCAGCCCGAACGAGATCAACGACCCGGCCCAGGACGGGCAGGAATTTCAGCTCCATGCGGATCCTAAGGACGAGTGGCTGAAGTGGTCACCCCTGATCGACCTCCCCGGCGACCCGCCCAAGCCCGGCGACGATCCGAGCGCGTCCGACCAGACCCAGGACACCAAGCGCGACCAATCGACGGCCCAGAAGGCCGCGGACAAGGTGATATCGAAGCTGGGAGACGACAAGCGGAAGTAAGCGATCCGAAATCAACGGCGTCCACGAATAACACGAATGGACACGAATAAGAGGGATCGGAATGACGGGTGATGGCTGCCGAGTGAAGCAATTAAGTGTAGTCACCGCCTATCACCCGGCATTCGTCATTTCTGCTCCGTATTATTCGTGCCGATTCGTGTTATTCGTGGATGCGCTTTCTTCCGCACTCCTTTGACGAGCCACACCCGGTTCCTGACCCTACCCACCGAGCCCTCATTCGACACGATCCTCCGCTTCCGTTACCTTTCATGCCATGGCGAAGCGGTTTATTCCGATGGTTCTGACTGTGCTGGCGACGGCCCTCCTGACCGGGGTGGTCGGGTCGCTGGCGGGGTGCGAGAGCGAGCTGGAGACCGGTTATAAGCCGCGCAAGATCGGCGCCAGCTCGGCCGAGCGGCGCGGTTTTTACGCAAGCCCGTTCACGCCCGAGGCTAAAGCCGCCGGTCTGGAGCGGGAGCAGGAATTGGATGCCCGCCGTCCCACGCCCGGCTATTGAATCCCCGGCTATTGAATCCGCGCAACATACTGGAAACGGACCCGCTCTAACGTCTAAACTTATGGCGTGAGCGAGACCGCATCCATCAACTCCGCAAAGTTCGTGAAGATCGTCCAGCCGTTGCTGGAGCGGCAGGATCTGGAAGGGCTCGTCGCCACGCTGAAGAAGAACTGGACGAAGGACCAGATCTGCGGCCTGCTCCACGACTCGAACGGAGACGTGAAGAAGGTGGCCGCCCTCGCGATCGGGTTCGTCGGCTGCAAACGCTGCCTGAGCGATCTGGCGGATCTCCTCAAGGACCCCGACCCCGTCATGAACGAGATGGCGGAGCACGCGATGTGGTCGATCTGGTTCCGCGGCAGCACGCCCGACGCGAACAACCAACTCGCCCGCGGCGCCCAGGCGCTGAACCAGCGCGAGCTCGAGCAGGCCATCCACCACTTCAACAAAGCCCTCGCGATCGACCCCGAATTTCCCGAAGCCTTTAACCAGCGTGCCATCGCCCACTACCTCGCCGAGCGGTACGAGCATTCGATCCTCGACTGCCGGCGGGCGATCGAGCGGAATCCCTTCCACTTCGGCGCCTGGGCCGGCATGGGCCACTCCCACGCCCACCTGAACTGCTTCATCCAGGCCATCGACTGCTACGAACGCGCCCTCGACATCAACCCCCGCCTCGACGGCGTCCAATCGACCCTCGACGAACTCCGCGAGCAGACCAGCTTGTGAATGGATCGCGTGACCCGTACCTCACGGGTCCACTCGTCCTCGCGCTCGTTCGTCCCGACCCGTTTCCGCTCCACCCCCGTTTTCAACTGTTTTGTCGCGCGGACGGTGCGATAATACCGACGTGCCTTTTCTCGACCACATCCTCGACCTCTTTGCACCGATGCCGGTCGCCACGGCGTCGGCGTGGCTGCTCCTGGTCAACGTGCTGATGTTCCTCGTCTCCGTGGTCGGCGGGGAGTTGGCGGTGAGGTGTTTTCGCGGCCGGCGCATAGCGTCCGTGCCCGACCCGTTGGAGCGGACGGAAGTCCTGCTCGCAATCTCCTGCGTGATGTTGAACACCGTCGTCGCGATCGCGGGCTGGTGGCTTTGGCGACACGGGTGGATCACCGTCCTTCGCGGTGGCGGGTGGCGCATCCCGCTGGACGTGGCGGTCCTGCTGATCGCGATGGACTTCCTGATGTACGTCTTTCACCGCGCGGCACACCTGAAATGGGTCTTCCCGATCGTTCACTCCACCCATCACCGCTACGACCGCCCGAGGCCGCTGAGCTTGTTCGTGCTTAATCCGATGGAAGTCCTCGGCTTCGGCGTCCTCTGGCTGATGCTCCTGTGCGTCTACCCGGCCACGTGGACGGGAATGCTCCTGTACCTGTCGCTGAACCTCCTCTTCGGAACAATGGGACACCTCGGCGTCGAACCGTTTCCACAGGCTTGGTCGCGCTGGCCGGTGTTTCGGAACATCGGCTCCAGCACGTTCCACGCCACGCATCACGGCGATCGCGACGTCAATTTCGGTTTCTATACGAACGTGTGGGATCGGCTGTTTGGGACCGGTCGCTAGAACCGACTTTGGACTGGCCGGTAATCCGACTTCCCGGGACCGCTTTCGAATACTTGTCTCCCGAATTTCGCGGTTGCGCGTTTTTCGTGATCGCGTTAGACCATGGCAAAGGAGTTTGCCATGGCACAGTCATTTACGGCGGCGTCGGGGTCCTCGAGTAACGGGTCAAGCGGCGGACGGCGGAAGGTGTTGGTCACCGGGGCGGCGGGGAACATCGGGGCGTATTTCTCGGAGCATTCGAGCGGGCGGTACGACCTGCGGCTGATGGTCCATAAGATCGACGACGACGCCCGCAAGATCGAATCGTTCGGCGAGCTCGTCACCGGCGACATCACGCGCCTCGACGACATGAAGAAGCACTGCCAGGGCATCGACACCGTGCTGCACCTGGCGGGCAACCCGTCGCCGGAAGCGACGTGGGAGAGCGTGCGGGACGTGAACATCGAGGGGACGTACAACACGTTCGTTGCCGCCAAGGCCGCCGGTTGCAGGCGGGTGATCTACGCGAGCTCGATCCACGCCGTCAGCGGATATCCGGCCGATTACCAGGTGCACACGAGCGAGCCGGTGAACCCCGGCGACTTGTACGGCGTGAGCAAGTGCTTCGGCGAAGCGCTCGCCCGCTATATGGCCGAGAAGGAAGGGCTGAGCGCGATCGCGCTGCGGATCGGTGCGTTCCAACCGCTCGAAAAGATGCAGGAACCCAGCTCCGTGGGCATGCTCGACGCGTGGGTGAGCCGGCGGGATTTGAACCAGCTGATCGAAAAGTGCATTGACGCGGAGAACCTGAAGTTCGCGGTCTTCCACGGACTGAGCGACAACCGCTTCAAGCGCCTCGACATCACCGACGCCCGCGAACTCGTCGGCTATGCCCCGCAGGACGATTTGACGGAGGTGAATCCGAAGCTCGAGCCGCTGCACCTGCGGTCGACCGTCAAGAAGCACAACGTTCAGGACGAGGGCACGCGCGCGGGGTTGCGCGAGGAGGTGGCGAGCGACGCCAAGCGATCGGGGTGAGCGTGATGGGCGTCGGCGCTCAGCCGCGATTTGCCGTGGGATCGCAGGGCGTGTCCGTTCTCCCTGGACGGCGTGGGCGCGTGCTCCTTCTTAAAGAAGAGCGCGTCACCGTCGAAGAGGCCGAACGCGCGCAGGTGGCGGTTGGAGATGAACCAGATCTGCCGGTCGGTGTTGCTGAGGATGAAATAACTCTCGCCCGTTTCCGACGGGTTGTACATTCCGAGCACCTTGTAGACGAACGCCGGATCGAAGTGCCCGTCGCGCACGGGGTGCGGCTGCGGCGCCCGATCCCCCTCGAACGGCACGATCTCGACGTATAGGCGATCGGAGATGTTCATACTCAATATTAGAACGCGCGCGGCGAATTGTCGGCAGGTGTAAAAGCTTGCTCCAAATTTCCTGAAAGGAGTAATTCAGGATTCCCTTTGGCGTAGTGCCGGGACCAAAGGTCTACGTCGTATGGAGCAGGCTTGAGGTATCCGCGAGCGATCGCTGAGCGGAGTTGATGCGATCGCGACGGGCACGCATGTGCATCGCGCCGAGGAGCACGACGGCGGTCGCGAGCGTCAGCCACGATTGAAGGCCCATGATCCCGACGCGCCACCAGGCGTGCGTCGTCATTTCCATCACGCGCGGCACGTGGCGGGCGAGGTTCGTCTGCCACCCCACGGGCAGGACGAACGGCGCGAGGATCAGCAGCGTCGCCACCGCCCAGGGTCGCTGCCGCGTGCGGACCGAACCGATCGCCCACGCGAGCGGCAGGAGCAGGAACGTCGCGTCGTAATATCGGTGATAGATCGGCAGCAGCACGATGGCGGCCAACCCCGCGGCGGGAAGGAGCGCGGCGGGCGTTTCATCTATCCTTCGCGAGCCCGACGCGTCCTCAGTCCCGCGACGATAGAGACGGTAGATCAGTGTCCAGGCGACGAAGAGCACCGACGAACATCCGATCGCGAGTCCGTTCGCCAACGTGCGGCTGGCGGTGATCGCGTAGAAGGGCATCTGCAGGTTCACGAAATGGTCGCGCGTGGGGTTGGCGGTCGAGAAATCGTTCACCTGTCCCGGTGCGGAAGACTCGCGCACGTTGCGGAGCCAGTCGTGCATCCACGCGGGGTCGCGCGTGAGGATCGGGACGAAACTCACGACCACCACGGCGACCGTGAGCGCGAGCGTGAAGAGGCCGGTCCTGCGGGGCGGGTGGATCAGGAAGAACAGGGCGAACGGGAGCACCAATTGCGATTTGAAGGCGATGCCGATCGTGAGTAGCATCGCGGCCGCGAACGGATGAGATGATCGGGACGTCGTAGGCATCGTTGTGAAGTTGGCATTTGTGGTATTCAGCGATTCATCGGGCACGTCGCCGGCGCGTCGCATCGGCCGAGCGTGAAGCCACAGCGCGATGATCGCCAAAGCGATCGCGGGGGCGGCGGGTTGTCCGGCGTGGATCACGCTCTGGGCCGGGCCCAGCAGGAGCGTGGCGGCAAAGAGGCAGAGCCAGCCGGGCGAGCCGGGTCGCAGCCCCGCGAGGTCCGCCGCTGCCGCGACCGCGAGCAGGAGCAGGACGATCGACACGGTCATCCAAACCGGCCCGGCGACCGCGCGCGGCAGCGTCGCGAACGGCGCGAGCGCCAGCAGCGTCGGCGGGGGTGCGATCGGCGCCAGCCACCGGCTCGGCGCGCCCGACGTGGTCGACCAGTCGGCCACCCAGAGCCGTTCGAGCTCGGCCGGGTCGAAAGGGTTTTTGCCCGCCACGTAAACCCGCGACGACTCCGCGTAGATCGAGAAATCCCACAGCGGCTTCCCAGCTTTAAACACCGTGCGGGAGCAGAACACCGCCCCGGCCAGCACTAGAAACACGATCGCGGCGATTACCCGACCGCGATATGACATAAACTCTCCCCTTCACAAGCTCAGATCGACCGCGGGCGGTGAAAGTGCGTCAGACGTGTCTGAAAGGATGGCCACAGAGACACAGAGAGAGAAATAGGTACAAGTAACCAGGGGCAAGAGCCAGAGGAGGCTCAGGGGGCAATTAGAAGACGGAGCACGTTTCACGTCGTCGCGTTTGACCTCTTCAATTCATCGGTGCCGATCGGTGCCCAATCGGTGGCAAAGAACTTTTCCCCCGTATTTCTCTGTGCCTCTGTGTCTCTGTGGCTAATCTGCATTTTAATTGCATCTAATAGCCAAGCCACCAACCGTATTGGTTGCGCTTGTGGCCACTGGCACGCGTGCTCCCCGCTTCGATCACTCCTCCTCCACGTGCGGCTTGTACTGCGACACGACCTGCGCCTGCACGTTGCCCGGGACGGGCTCGTAGTGGCTGAGGGTCATGTCGAACGACCCCTGCCCGCCGGTGACGCTCTTGAGCTGGCTTTGGTACTGCATGACCTCGGCGAGCGGCGCTTGCGCCTTCACGACGGCCATGCCGCCGCCGACGAAATCCTGGCCCTGGATCCGGCCGCGCTTGCCGCTGAGGTCGCCCGTGATCGCGCCCATCTTGTCCTCGGGCACGGTCACTTCCAGGTCCACGATCGGCTCGAGCAGCACGGGCTTGGCCTTTTTCACGGCGTCGATGAACGCGTGCTTCCCCGCGGCCTTGAACGCGATCTCCTTGCTGTCGACCGGGTGGTGCTTGCCGTCGTAGACGATCACGCGCACGTCCTGCAACGGGTAGCCGGCGATCGCGCCGGTGTCGATCACCTCGCGCACGCCTTTTTCGATCGCGGGGACGAATTGGCCGGGGATCGCGCCGCCGAAGATCTCGTCGACGAACTCGAACCCCTTGCCGCGCTCGAGCGGCTCGATGCGCAGGTAGACCTCGCCGAACTGCCCGGCGCCGCCGGTCTGCTTCTTGTGGCGGTGATGTCCCTCGGCCTTGGTCGTGATCGTTTCGCGGTACGCGATCTTCGGCGGCTGCGTGTCGACGTGCAGCCCGCGGTTGGCGAGCTTCTCGAGCACCAGCCGCAGGTGCAGCTCGCCGAGCCCGTTGATCACGACCTGGTGCGTCTGGCGGTCCGTGTGCCACTTGAACGTCGGGTCTTCCTCGGCCAGTTTCGTCAGCAGGGTCGACAGTTTCGTCTCGTCGCCGCGCGCCTTGGGGGTGATCGCCAGGCCGTACATCGGCGAGGGGTAGGTCAGCGGCTTGAGGTGCACGCTGTCGAGCGCGTGGTCGTCGTGCAGCACGTCGTTCGTGTGGATCTCCTCGATCTTCGCGACCGCGCCGATGTCGCCGGCGATGATCTCGTTCACCTCCTTGTGCTCCTTGCCTTGCAGGTGGAACACGTGGCCGAGCTTGATCGCCTTCTTGTTGTATCCGATATAAACCTGCGATTGCCCGGTGACTTTTCCCTGGTGCACGCGGAAGATCGCGAGCTTGCCGACGAACGGGTCCGTCGTCACCTTGAACACGTGCGCCAGCAGCGGCTTGTCCGCGTCGTTGTGGTACTCGAACGGCGCCTCCACCTGCGGCGAGCCGACCTGCGCGCCGGCGCGGTTCTGCAGGAACGGCCGGGGGTTGCCCTCCTCGGGCGAGGGGAAGTGGTTCGCGATCGCGTCGAGCAGCTCCGGCACGCCCACGCCGCCCTTGGCGTCGGTGAACAGGATCGGCACGACGTGCGCGTCGTCCATCGCGAGCTCGAACGGCGCGTGCAGCGCCTCGTAGTTCGGCTCCTCGCCGCCCAGGTATTTCTCCATCAGGTTCTCGTCCATCTCGACGATCTGGTCGAGGATGGCGGCGTGGCAGCGCTTGACCGTGTCGAAGTCGGCCTCACCGGAATTGTTCAGCAGGCACTCGACGACGGCCTTCCCCTTGCCCGAGGGCAGGTTGATCGGCAGGCATTCGGGGCCGAACGTCTGCTGGATGCGCGTCAGCAGGCCGGCGAGGTCGAGGTCGGGCAGGTCGATCTTGTTGACGATGATCGCGCGCGGGAGGTTCAGCTCCTTCGCGACGTCCATCAGTCGGCGCGTGACGACCTCGATGCCCGACTGCGCGTTGATCACGCACGCGACGGTCTCGACGGCGGGCATCGCGGCGATCGCGGCGCCGATCAGGTCGGTGGAACCCGGCGCGTCGATCAGGTTGATCCGCTTGCCGAGGTGATCCAGGTGCAGCACGGACGCGTAAATCGAGTGCTTGTGTTCCTTCTCTTCCTTCTCGAAGTCCGAGACGCTGCTGCCGTCGAGGACCGACGTTTTGTGTTTGAGCGTGCCGGACGCGAAGAGCATCGCGTCGGCGAGCGTCGTCTTGCCCGACCCTCCGTGGCCGACGAGCAGGACGTTCCGGATATCAGCGGTGGTGTAACTGGGCATGTAGGACTCCTCAAAACGAAGACTCCGATCCTTGGCCCGCCAGTATAAAGCGCACATTTTGAAAACCACAATCGGGGATGCGCGATCGAATGGTAAGACTGGCGGTGGGACGGCCGGTTTTCCGGCGCGGACGAAGTAACC
>JADMIO012736550.1_pt1 | contig 14409 bp, 16 predicted proteins | sample 8958161 | NCBI WGS metagenome assembly JADMIO01 (sample SAMN16585339, study PRJNA669376) | soil metagenome | isolation source: Crop rotation soil | place: USA: Cullars Rotation, Alabama | collected 2011 | reverse complement strand
CTTTCCCCGGTGATAGGGCTGGAGGGTCTCGGGGATCGAGGTGCTGAAGAGGGTGAGGTCCTTGCGCAGGATACCGTGCGGGGCGCCGGTCTCGTCGCGCGCGAGGAGCACGGCCGTGGCGCGGCCGGTGCGGGCGCGGAAGCCGAGGGCGGCGGGGGCGGGGGGCACGGGCGGATTCTACGCCCGGTCTGCTGCGGTCGGGGGGCGGTCCGCGCGAATCCGAATGCTCGGGACGCCATGGCCGCGCACTGGCGATCGGTCCCGCTTCCCTCTGCTTCGCCGTTGCTCGGGAGGCGTGGTTGCGCGAAGGGGTCGGGTGCCTTCTCGGAGTCCGGGGCGCGTCACCCACCCCTCGCACGGCCCATCGCTCGATGAAGCTTCGAGCGATGGACCGCGCGAGGGCCTTTGAAATCGACCGCGTGGGCTGGCGCGTACGGCGAAAGCCGCCGAGACTCGCCGAATCCCGCAAGAGCTCTTCGGCGCGCAGCGCGAGCGACGCGCCGCGTTACTTCGCCGCCTTCGAGGCAACGGCCGTAGCGAGCTTCGCCTTCGCGTCCTTGCGCACGAACGCGTAGTTGAAGTTGAGCGCGTTCCACTCGGCTGCCTTGCGGTACGCCTCGCGCGCCGCGTCGCGGTCGCCCTGCCCCTCGAGCGCCATGCCCAGGTAGAGCAGCACGCGCGGGTCCTGGTCCCCCGCCGCGCGGAGCTCGGTCACCGCGCGCGCGAAGTCCTTGTCCCCGAGCGCAACGCGCCCGAGGAGCTCGTGGTGCTGGAGCACCTCGAGCGGGTTCCCCTTCGCCGCGACCTCCTTCCCGAACGCCTCGGTCTTCGCGCGGGCGGTCGCGAGGTCCGCGCGCACGAGCGCCGACATCGCGGCCTCGTAGAGGCGGTGGCGCCGTCCCTGCGCCTTCACGTCGGCGGGGACGTCGGCCTTCTCGAGCAGCGCGAGCGACTCGTCGAAGGACGCCTCGGCCTTGTCGGTCGCGCCGGCCGCCTGGAGGATGGTCGCGATGGCGTTGACGTCGTTGCTGGCGGCGCCCACGTCCTTCATCTCGTCCGCGACCGCCCGCTCCTTCTGGATCTCGGCGATTGCCTTCTCCGTGTCGCCTTCGTGCACGTACGTGATCGCGGTCCAGAAGATGGCCTGGCGCTTCTCGCCCGGGTTGCGCGCGCGCGCCTGGAGCTTGCCGAGCGTCTCGCGCGCCGCCGCGCCCTTACCGAGGAAGATCTGGTCGTTGGCGATGCCGACCGCCGAGGCCGTGAAGTTGGGATCCAGCGCGAGCGCCTTCTCGTAGGTCTTGATCGACTCCTCGAAGCGGCCCGTTTTCATGAGCAGCTCGGCGTACGAGTCCTGCGGGTTGGGGTCGTTCGGGATGAGCTCGATGTAGCGCTTGAACGCCTTCTCCGCCTCGTCGTAGCGGCCGAGGAAGCGGTGCGCGTAGCCGAGCTGGTTGTAGGGTGTGGTGAAGCTCGGGTCGATCTTGATCGCGCGGTTGTAGCACTCGATGGCCCTCTCGTACTCCTGCTGGCCGAAGTAGTTCGCGCCGAGCAGCATCTGCGCGCGCGGGTCCCCGGGGAACGCCGCCGCGACCTTGGTGTAGAGGCCGCGCTGCGTGCGCGCGTCGCCGCGCGCGCCGGCATCGAGCGCGGCGATGACGTCGCGCTCCGCGGCCGAGGCGTGCTCGGCGTGGGCCTTGGCCTTCGCGACCGCGTCGAAGAAGTCGCGGTTGGTGGTCGAGGTGTTGGCGAGGCCGACGTACGCGAGCGCGAAGTCGGGATCCTTCGCGACCGCCGCGAGCATCTTCTCGCGCGCGTCGGTCACGCGCAGCTTCTCGACCAGGTCGCGTCCCTCGAGGTAGAGCTTCTTCGCCTCGGGCGAGGCGGTCGTGATGGGCATCTGCCCGGCCTCGGAGACGGTCACGGCGGGACCGGAGCCGGCCGTCTTCGGGCCGCTCCTGGCGGCGTCGGGGGTCGCGGCGCTCGCCGCGCTCGCGAGGAGCAGCACGGCGGCGGCGGCGGTTGCGGCAGTGGTGAAGGAGTACGTGGGCACGGCTCTCGTTCGAGGCATGTTCCCTCCCTTTCCCGCGTTGTAGCGGACGGGAGCAGAGGGACGTTCCATGCTCTGGCCTGCCTCGTGGGGCGCGCTCCGGCTCGCCGCCGGATCCCCGCGTTTCACCGCCGCGAGCGGGCAGGTGGCCAGCGCGCGCGCAGGGCGAGGTCCGTCACATGCGATAGGACCGGACCTTCTCGCAAGCGGTCTTTCTCCGCACCGGAGTGCCAGCTGACGTCTTCGTACTTCACGTGCGCCCTCTCGGCTCGTAGCGCATCGCCACCGCCCCGGAGCCGAGCTCGACCCGGCCCACGGGCTTCAGGTCGACGTACTTCGAGAGCCCCGCGAACAGCTGCGGGCCGTGTCCTGCGAGCCGGGGCTGCACGACGAACTCGTACTCGTCGATCAACCCGAGCTCCGTCAACGCGAGCGCGAGCTTCACGCCGGCCACGGCCAGTCCCCTTCCCGGCGCCTGTTTGAGCTCCTGGACGGCCTTCGCCAGGTCCCCGCGCACGAGCTCCGCGTTCCAGTCCACCCGCTCGAGGGTGCTCGACACGACGTACTTCTTCGAGGCATCGATCGTGCGGGCGAACGGCTCCATCCAGGCAGACATCCAGTCCGGCCGCACTCCGGTCCGTGCGACCGGCCGCCACGCCGCCTCCATCATCTGGTAGGTCACCCGGCCGAAGACGATCGCGTCGGCCTGCTCGAGGTTCCGGGCATGGTGACGGTGCAGCTCCTCGTCCGCGATGCCCGCACGATGATCGCAGCAGCCGTCCAGCGTGACGTTGATGGAATATCGAAGGGGTCGCATGAGGGCTCCTCGAGACGCTACCGTTCAGCCAAGACGCATTGCGTCGCGCCATCTGGTGGACGCGATCGTCGAGCGGCGCACGCACGACGCAGGAGCGCCGCCCCGAGAGCCTCGGCAGCGCCGGCCGTCACTTCGCGGGCTTCCGGCGCGACGGCTTCTTCGCAGCCGCCCTCTTCTTGTTCGCAGCCGCGCCCTTGATGAGGAGACTGCCCTTCCCCGTGGAGGGCAGCGGAATCCTCGCTTGAGCCGTCGCCGCGGCGATCAGCGCCTCGACATCGGGATGCGCGAGGCGACTGGCCGCTTCCACCTCGACGAAGCGTGCCTGCTTTCCCGCCCCCAGGAGGATCCCCTTCGGGTCGGGCAGCTGCGATCCCTGGCCGAAGTAGAGAGCGACGCCGGTCGCACGCCCCGAGATCGCGACGATGCCATCGATCCCGCGGTCGGTCGGCGAGTAGCTGATGACGACGGAGCTGCCGTAGTCGTACGCGAGCTCGTTGGCGGTCGGGAAGCGCTTGCGCAAGGCGGAGCGGACCGATCGCACGAGCTTCTGGCTCTTCGGATCGAGCCTGTCGATGTAGGACTGGAGCTGGGCCTCGTGCGCAGGCTCGGCTTTATCGCGCTTCGCGGTCAATGCATCCTCCTGCTCGTGCTCCTCGACGTCCGCGCCGGATCCCCCGACGCGCTCCACGCCCGCGGGCGGATCCGGTGGCCGCCGCGGCGGGTGTCGCTGCGCTTGGGGCGAGGTCCGTGTCGCGTGCCCCTTGCCCGCGACGAGCGCAAGGTATTCGTCCCGGACATCAACGTCGACGTGGACCGCTCCACCGCCCGCGATAGTAGAGGGTGCGACGGGTGTTCGAGAAGGTGACCCGCCCGATCCACGCCGGACCGTTGTCGCCGTAGCCGGACTTCAGCTCCACGTACATGATGCGGGAGACGCCGCCTCTGTCGAGCTGCGACATCGGAGTAGGTCCCTCAGGATACGCCGGATCGATTCGGGCACACGCGAATGGCGACGCCCTGGCCGCGGACATCCCCGCAGTCGACAAGAACCCCGCTCGCTCTCCGAAGTTCGGGAATCCCTGCTCATTCGCCGGAGGCGTCACGGACGCCGACGATGAGCTTGTCGCTCGGGACCGCTCCAAGATAGACGACGGTCCCGTCCGGATCCCGATCCAGATCGCGCCCGAATTCGAGCCGCCTGCCGAAGGCCGAGGGCCGAGCGCTGAACCGGTCCCTGAGGCCGGCGTCCGCGAGCCTTCCGATCGTTGCAGCCGATCGCAGCAAGTAGTACTGGCTCGAGTACTGGAATCCGGCGATCAAGAGCTCGACGACATCGAGCTTGGTGCCCTCGATCTGATGATGGTCGGCACAGAGGTCAGCGATCTCGCCGACCTTGACCAACCTTCGACGCTCGCCTGTACGGGCTTCGTCGCGTCTCCCCGCCACCTCGCGACCGGCTGCCATGGGCCCCGTCCGTGCCTTCCGCCGCAGAGGGCGTCGGCGCCGTCACTCACAGGTGCTCCGGCAATCCGTCAACCCAATCGATGCGACCCTCGTGATCCAATCCGACGAGGTAGCGCCGGCCAGAGGCCTCGACCACGAGCAGTGGCTCTTCGAGATCGTAGGGCACGAGGGCCCACATGTACCCGAGCTCCTTGTCGGTTGCCACGCGAACGTGGGCTCCCGAGCCCTTGCCCCAGGCTTCCCACAAGGCCATCGAGAAGCGCTCGCGATTCTTGTCCCGGATCATTCCCGTATCGATCATGACGCGGTGTTTCGACTCGGGCGCAGCCGCCACGGCATCCAGGGCCCCGCGCTTATCGTCAGGAAGCGACTCCCGGTCCGTCGGCACGATACCCCATGCGGCCGCCCTTTTCGGATCGTCGAATACCACTTGCGCCACGACCAGCTTGCCGGACGTCAGGTCCATGTCTTTACGGACCTGGACCCAGAGACGGGGACCACACATCGTCAATTCCGCAAGCACGGCCGCGGATTGAAACTTCTCGGGCTGCGACAAGGTCTGCCCGAATGCAACGCGAGCGGCCTCGCGCTCGGCCGGCTTGAGCCGAACGACGCGGACCGCGCCGTCGGCGGCAACCAAAGCGGGCATGCTGAGTGAGCTGAGGACAGCGAAGACAGCGACTCGGTTCATCTGGTTCACCTGTTCTGGCCTGCCGTCGCCTCGGTCGCGACCCGGTGATGCGAACACCCGGAGTCTACCACCAGCAATGTCGATCCGGCCGTCGGTCACATGCGCTCGCTGGCCGGTCGGCAAGGCGATTGGACCACCAAGGTTCGGCGGATGGGGAGCACACCTGCATTCCAGCTGGCGGCGGTCACCGCCGTGCACGGCTGAAGAGCGCGTCGAACTGTGGCCGACGCGTGACGTCGTGTATTTCGGCGCGGGCGCTGCGAGGTTCAGCCATCGCCTCGAGGTAGGCCGCGCGCAATGCGCGACGAGGCAGCGGCGTCGAGCGGGAAATACGTTTGTCCTTCGAGTCGAAGACGTGCACTTCAAACAGACAGCTGGGAAACGCCGAGCGGAGCGCCTCTTTCGATTCACGCAAGTCAATGACAGGCCATCGCCGGGCGCTGGGCGGTAGGGGCTCGCCATCGAACCACAGTGCCATGCCTTGCATGCCTCCGTGCGCCGTAGTCAGCTTCTCCGCGAGCTCCCACTCGAGATCGAGCGCGGTCTTGGGAGTACGGTCAGCGGAGGCGAAGTACTGGCACAGATCATCGGTGATGCAGGCGACGAAGTGCGTGCAATCTTGCATCAGATGCAGAACATCTTCAGCCGAGCGACCCGCGTCCAGTTGCCTCGGGTCGCGATCGAAGACGACATCGTAGCCGCTCATGTGCAGGCCGCCGGCGGTTTCGTCTGGCACCAGATCCGAGTACGGATTGTCCGACCAGCGGTACGAGAAGAAAAGCCGGGGGGCTCCGAGAGCTCGAGGGAGTGACGTGCCGTCCTTCGCGGCAGCGCGCTCCTCTTCTACGAGCTCCTGGCTCCAGGTCATCTTGCCATAGCGAGTCGCCATGCGACTGGGCAGATGCAGCGCAAACTCGACGCCACGCGGGTGGACCGTGGTCGCGGCAGATAGCGCTGCTTGGGGCAGCCCACGCGCGACCATGAGCACGTCCGCGAGCAACGCATTCATCTCGGGCCAGGCGACGCGCGCGACGTCAGTCGCTTGCGCGGCTGCTTGCGCCACTTCCGGGGAGGGGTCGTCCAGGAGCGCCGCCAGCAGGCGCAGAAGGCGTCGCGATGGTGGCCCGCTCACCAGCCGCGATGGCCCGAACTTATCGAATGCGGAAAGCACGGCGAACGGGGGGTCCATGGCCACGGAGTAGGTGATGGCGTGAGCCGCGGCCACCCTCCGCTCCTCGCTCTGCTGCACGAGCGCCTCGATCACCGCCATGCCCTTGTCCTCACCGCGCAGCCGACCTGCGACCTGTGACAGGTAGCCGAGCGTCGCCGGGTCGAGGTCTTCGCGCGCGGCCAGCGCCAGCAGCACGCCTTCTTCGACCAGGGTCGAGTCGTACTCGCAGAGCTTGGAGCATGCACGCATGGCAGCGAGCCGTGGTCCCGGAAACGCGCGCGCGGCCCAGCGCTCGATCAGTCCGGCATGAGGCCGCGAGGTAAGCGCGCACGCCGCCAGAACCTCGCCCGCCAGCATCGCGGGCTCGAAGAACTTCTGCGCTCCCAGCGCTTCCAGGTGCCTCAACGGCAAGTCGAACACGAGCACCGCGTTGGGTTCCCCGGCCGGCGCCTGCCACGGTATCGATGCCAGGAGCTGATACAGAGCGTCAGCGCGCGCACCCGCCTCGGGAGCACCCTGCTCGCGAGCCACCAGGGCATCGCCCAGGGCCCGAACGATGTCCCGTCCCTTCATCGCCCCATAACCTCCGCTGCGGGTCGAGACCTCAATCGCATCACTCGTCGAGATGACGTATGTCGCTCAATCTCTGTTTGACGCGACCGGTCGAGTTGTCCTTGAGTCTGAACCTTGCGCGCACGTCGTCGGAACCGTTTGCATCCTCGTCCAGCAGATCCCTGCTGACCACCGCGGTGAAGACCTGATCCACGTTCAGGAGGTCGATGAGGGCTCTGAAGGTCTTGCTTCTCGGATACTGAAACAGGACCTCGTCGGAGTCCTGTCCTGGGTCATTGGCGCGGATGGCGCATCTCAGAGTGAAGCTATTCCCCAGCGCGAAACTGGCGATCTCGGTCGGCGTCAGGTCTACGTGGCACGCTGCGACGCACTCCACGGTATCGGTGGACGGGTCCTCGGTCAGGGTCAGCCTTTTCTTCGTGATATTCATTCTGCCCTCCTGTGTTCACATGGAGTCCTCGCCTCACGGCGGTGTGTCCGTCGGGCCAAGCAAGCCCGCGGGTAGCCGCCTCTCGTCACCGCTCAGCCGCCTGGGTGCGAGCCCACAGGATACCCGGGTCAGGCGCAGTATGGATCGAGATCAAGAACGGCGCCAGACCTCCGCTGCCGACCGCGAAAGAAGGCGGCACCGGCAACAACGATAACGTACTCAACCACCTTCGATGTTCCATCATGAGAGCGGCACGCATTCTCAGGAAGCGAGAAACGAGCCACTCACAGGAGAGCATCGACAGGATGCAGACCAATGACCGCCAGACGGAGGCGGGGCGCCTCCGACCACGGGCCAACCAGCGAAAGCGGTAACACTCGCGCGCGGGAGACGCAGGTCGCCCAGGACTCCCTCGGAGCGGACGTGAGGGAGCGCGCTCGTCGAGGACGGCAGCGTATACCGGCTTCGGGGCGGTCCGCGCCATGATCGCCGCGGTGCTCATCGCGGTCGAGCTGATGATGGCCTTCGCGGGACCGGTGTCCGCGTTCGTCGAGCGTCACCCGACGGTGAGAAGCGGCTTCCGCTGACCCGCGTCACGCGTGCGTCTTCCTGATCGTCGCGAACCGCACCCCAGCCGAACCGCCACCGGCCTTCTCGTCGAAGACAACCGATACTTCCCCCCACGGATATTGCCCCGGAGCGAAGCCCTTCGAAATCAGCCACACGCGTAAGCTTTCTGCGCGCGCTCGCTCCTTCGCTTCCGACCATTCTTCCGGGCTGCTACCGAATTGAGGATCGATGTTCTGCAAGCTGATGACTTCAAGCTTGCCGGACTTGTAACCAAGCCCGATGAGAAGCGTGATCCGGCCCTCTTGAAATGGCGGCAGCGTGTACCAATCCCAGAAATGGCGAGCGTCAGGCTCGGGCGGACCAAACGCGACGAGATCACGTTCACTCAGATCCCTCGAGATTCGAACACCTGCCGGATGCTCTATCACGAATGACAACGTTCTCCCTCCCGCAGGCACATAGCCGCTAGGTCGCCGCCGCACCGGGCGTACGCACGCGTGACGATGATGCGGCCGTCAGTCGCATCGGGACGACACCGGGAGGTAATCATCGCCCAACGTTGGTCATCACCCGCGGGCGGAGCCCGTCGGGTGCCTGGCCTGGTTGGGCGCAGAATAGCGCCTCTGCTACTCGGACGCAAAGTCGACCGCACTGACCACACCATCGGTGTTGAAATGGATGAAGACGTAGGTGTCTTGCATGACCTTGCGCTGGGAGTTGTAGAGCCAGTCATCGACCGTCAGGTTCGGGTAGCAGTCGTCCGCAGGGCCGCCGATGCAGACTGGCTCACCAAGAATGCGGCGGACGTCTTCTCTTCGTGCAACTGACCGCGGACTCAAGAGGTAGGTGTCGATAAGCTCCAGCAACGCGTAATGGCTGTGATGCTGACGCCAGGCATCGTGTACGCGGTGACTCGCAGAGTTGTACCAGTCATCCGACCCAAGGATCGGTTCGCGCTTTGCGGCGCAACCGAGATGCATTGCGAACAGGAGCACTATCGGGTACCGGCGCACGCTATCTCACTGCCCAACGTTGCCCCAGCAGGCGCGGGCGGAGTCCGTCGCCTGCATGGGCTCGTTAGACCGCACGCTGTTTCGGCGGCGTCATGGCGTTCTGCTCCCTGAACCCCAGTAGAACACGCCCGACGTTTGCTTGACAGTAAACCGCCAGCCGATGGCAGCAAGCTGCTCCTCGAGATCCACTGGGCGATACGGTACCTTCACCGCGCGAAATGTCGTGCCGTTCCTAAGACGACGTTGAACGGTCGTTGAAGATTCGCCCTCGGTCAACTCGTCCGGCGTACGGACCGCGTCGTCGACGAAGAAAACCCGACCTCCCGGCCGTAGGCAGTCGCCGACGAGCGCCCAGAATTCTTCGAAGCGGTCACGGGGCACGTGGGAAAGCCAGAAGCCAAAAAACACAATATCGTAGCGCCGGTCAGGTCTCCAGGAGAAGAGATCGGCCTGAACGAAGGACACGCGTCTCTCACCTACGCGTGCTTTCGCTAGTTCGAGCATTTCCGGAGCCGCATCGACGGCCGTTACAGACGCCGCTCGGTGGAGAAGGAGCTCAGTCCATATGCCCGGCCCGCACGCCAGTTCAAGCACGTCCCCCTCGGGCGCAAACGTGTCGAGCGCTGCGACGACGTCCTGCCCCCCCCAGCCCGGGAGGGAGAGACTCCGGTATTCAGACGAGACGGCGCGGTAGTAGGCGATCTGCTCAGCGAGGAGGAGATCGATATGATCCGCACTGCTCATCGTGGATGCCACGCCTGTCGGTCAACGTTGCCCGTCAGCCGCCGGCGGAGCCGGTCGGCTGCACGGGCGGGTTAGACGGTTCGTCGCTTGCGGGAATCGATTTGAGCGTGACCTTCATTAGTAGGCCCAATAGCTCGGCAGTGAACGCCTCGGTGGCGGAGAGCCAAGCTTGAACCGTGCCTCGGTCGATCGTGATAACAGTTGACGGCTCGACAGCCACATGGGACAGATCCGCCTCGTGCACAATCTGGTGCCGCCGCTTGATCATAGCCGCGAGCCGGGAAAAGTGCGGCTCGAGCGTTGCCGTGTCGAGGCCCAGCTGCGTTTTGAGTAACTGCTGTATGTCATATATATTGTTGAACGTTCGTCTCGACAGCTGCTCGCGCACGGAGTCGACAATCAGATCGTCGACTGACTTACCTCGGTGCGGTAGCAATTCATCGAGTGTGAACTTCTCTGCGCGACTGCCACTACTCCCGGCTAATGGTACTGAGCGAAGAGCTTCGCCAGTCCCACGCGGCAAGCGAATAATCGCGATGCTACGCAATAGGTCTTCGAGAGTCGCATGACAGAACACGACGGCGGCTCGCAAGAGGTCGTCTAACAATATGGGGTCAAGCGATGGGTGGCCCGCCAGCGCATCATGAAGGCGAAGGAGGTTCTCCGCGCGAACAAGGTTCGACTGTGAGCGATCGACGTAAAGCTGGACCGACTCGAGCAACGCCGCCTTGATGGCATCCTTCATGCTGAATCGTCCAGCCGTCTAACGCCGCGCTTCAGGGGCCGGCGGAGCCGGGGATCGTCGAACTCGTCAAACACGAGCCGATCAGGCGCACGCGAGCCAGGGGCGTTTCTTCGAGCGCGGCGTGTAGCGCGTCAAGCGTCGCGTCAGCGACGATGCTCGCGCCAGGGCCCCAGTCGTCGTTTACTGCGCGCGCAGCCATGTCGACGTACCTGTCTAACGTATAAGGTCGTTTACGGAGTCGCGGCGGCACCGTGTCGCGCGCTGGCACCCGTCGGCGGCCGCGATTCCGTCAACGACCCGTTGGACGAAACCGCGGTGGCGGAGCCGCTATGGGAATTGTACGGCTATCGCTCAGGCTGGAGAACCCAGCTGAGGGCCGGGCGGGACATCAACGCTGCGGCGGACATGCACCGAGAGGCACTTTTAGGGCCGTGCGGGGAGCCCCGGCGCAAGTGCGCTCGTCGTGCGTTGCCCCTCGGGGCAGATCTCGCCGTCGCCCTGGGCCGGTGTGCCAGGGTCCGAGCGGTGGCATGGTTGAGCTGCTCATGACGGCGGCGCTCGAGGAGGTCCGCGCTTGGTGTGATGCCCTGGTTCGATGGTTTCGCGCAGAACCAGTTGGCCACCGCACTGCGGACAAAGCGATGGATCGCGACCGGTCACGCGCTCGAGAAGTTGCTGCCACGTCTCGTGCTCGAAGGTTTCCGTGGGGTGAGCTTCGTCTCCGAGAAGCGCACGGCACTCGGCCAGCGAGTCTTTGCGTGACGCGTTCGCAAGCAGACCATAGTGGCGTACTCGCATGAAGCCCGCAGGTACCACGTGCAAGAGGAACCGTCGCAGGAACTCGAGCGCATCGAGAGTCATCAGCTTGACGCGATCGCCCTGAGCGCGGTCTCGCCAACGGAAAGTGACCTTGGCGTCATGGTGAGCGACGAGACGATGGTTCGAGATCGCAATGCGGTGGGTGTACCGGGCCAGGTAGCGCAGGACCGACCTCGGGCCGGCGAACGGAGGTTTGCTGTAGACGACCCAGTCCTTTCGTGCGGCTCTACGAAGCAGATCCCGACCCTCCTCCTCGCCTACCCGAAATTGGCCCTTCTCGAGCGCGTTCTCGATCCGGTTGAGGAGCTTCCCTCGGAGTAGCCGAGACAAGACGTGGACCGAGAAGAGGAATCGGGGTTTCGCCGCGATCCACCGCCCACCGTCCGGATGAAGCCCCCCACCCGTGACGACACAATGCACATGAGGATGGTAGGCGAGGGTCTGTGTCCAGGTGTGTAGCACCGCCGTGAATCCGATGCGAGCGCCGAGATTCCTCGGCCGGAGAGCCACCTCCTGTAACGCCTCCGCCACCGTCGCGAACAGCAAGGAGTACCCGAGACGCGGTCGGTCGAGGAACAGAGGATGAAGTGCGTCGGGAATCGTGAACACGACGTGGTGGTAGTCGATGGGCAGGAGCAGCGTCTCCTGCGCCTCTCTCCAGCGCACCTCATCGAGGCCCTGGCACTTCGGGCAGTGGCGATTGCGACAGGAATTATACGAGCGCTCGCGATAACCACACCCGTTGCATCCCACCTCGTGCCCCCCGAGCACTGCGGTTCGGCAGCTCGCGAGAGCACGGACGGTTCGCGTCTGCTGGTAGCTCAGAGCTGGCAGCTGATCCTCGTACTGGCGGAGCAGGTCACCGAGTTCCAGCTTCGGGCGGCGCACGCGAGGCTCGTAGGCCGCGCGGCACGGCATGCCTCAGCTCTTCGTGCGCGCACGCTTCGCGGAGGAATTCGCCTTCCTTCTACCTGGAGGCAGGTCGAGCGGGCTCTTCGTCTCCTTCAAGTAGTCGCTCGAAACGTGCGTGTATACCTCAGTCGTCGAGACCGTCGAATGGCCCAGCAGCTTCTGGATCCGACGGATATCCACCCCATCCTCGAGCAGGTGGGTCGCGAACGAATGTCGTAGCGTGTGGACTGAGACTGGCTTATCGATCTTCGCGGTGAGCCGGGCCAGGTGGAAGGCCTTCTGGAGCGCGGTTGGATGCAACGGCTTGGTCCCATCCTCGCCCGGAAAAAGCCAGTTCCGAGGACGCGCCTCCTTCCAGTACATTCGCAACGTCTCCAGCAAGCGCTTGGGAAGCATGACATACCGGTCCTTCTTGCCCTTCCCCTGCTCGACGCGGATCACCATGCGCTGGCTGTCGATGTCTGAGACCTTCAAGTGAAGGATCTCCGACAAACGCAGCCCCCCACCGTAGGCCACCATCAGCATCGCGCGGTGCTTCAGGCTGGGCACAGCCTCCAACAGTGCCTCCACCTCCTGAGAGCTCATCACCTGCGGGAGACGCTTCTCGCCCTTCTGCCGCGGAATGGCCTCGAGGCCCCAGTTCCGTGGAACCGTGACCCTGTAGAAGAACTTGATCGCCGCGACGGCCTGGTTGAAGTACGACGAGGAGACGCCGCGCTCCGTCAGATGAAGCTGGTATCGGTGGATGTCTTCAGGCGTGAGCTCATCCGGCGCTCGACCAATACACCGAACGAATTGGGTCATGCATGCGAGATACGTCTCCACGGTCCTGGGGCTGTACGCGCGGACCTTGAGGTCGCTCTCCATTTGCTCGCGAAACTTGCCCATAGCTTCCTCCGTCTCCGGGACGATTCCCGGCCGTGCCCCGATAATCCGGGCGAACGAAGGAAGCGACAATTGCGAACAGGGACGTTACGCGTGATCGGGTAGCGACAAGGGAGGGAGAGAGCGACGAGAGAGGCTTACAACGACGCTGACGAATGCAGCGTTTGTGCGCCGACCGATTCTTTCACCGCGGAGCGGTTTCGTTCAACTATGAACTTCAGCCGGTCTGCTTAATTCCATTTTGTCGCGCGCTCCGGTCGGCCTAACGCGCAGAATCGCGATGGCCATCGGGGCGCCCTAAAGTACTGCACGCGAATGACATCCAGGTCGACCGGATCACAGGCTCGTCTGCGCGTTATGCCGCGAGCGCGTCGGCCTAATTCCGGCCAGCCGCCGTCTCGGTGCAAGGATGAGCCCGGCACCCGGGGAAGTCAACGCCAGCAACCTCGCCGTGTGAACGCGAGAGCGTCCGCGGCCCAAGACCCGAGCGCCGAGTCCGGCGCACGAGGACTTGCCAGCCGAACTCGGATGCGCGGTTCCCGCCCACAGGAGCACGCTGCCCGCCCCATTCTCTCGCGTGCTATCCTCGATCCGTGCCCTCTCCGCACCCTTTCTCCTACGTCCGGCGCCCGACCCGCGAGGTCATGGTGGGCGACGTCGGCGTCGGCGGCGCGAACCCCATCCGCGTGCAGTCGATGACCACGCCCGCCACGACGGACGTCGCCGAGACCGTCGCGCAGATCGAGCGCCTGGTCGCCGCGGGGTGCGAGATCGTGCGCGTGACGGTGCCGTCGAAGGCCGACGCCGAGGCGCTGCCGGCCATCCGCAGGGAGCTCGCGGCGCGGCGCGTGCGCGTGCCGCTCGTGGCCGACATCCACTTCACTCCGGCGGCGGCGCTGCTCGCGGTCGAACATGTAGAGAAGGTCCGGGTGAACCCGGGCAACTACGCCGACCGCAAGCGCTTCGAGACGCGCGAGTACAGCGACGCCGAGTACGCCGCCGAGATCGAACGCATCGCCGAGAAGTTCATCCCGCTCGTGCGCCGCGCGAAGGCACTAGGCGTGTCGATGCGCATCGGCACCAACCATGGGTCGCTGTCGGACCGCATCCTCAACCGCCACGGCGACACGCCGCTCGGGATGGTCGAGAGCGCGCTCGAGTTCGTGCGCATCGCCGTCGCCGAGGGCTACCACGCGCTCATCCTGTCGATGAAGTCGTCGAACCCGCTGGTGGCGATCGAGGCCTACCGCCTGCTCGTGCGGCACATGGACCGCGAGGGCATGGACTACCCACTCCACCTCGGCGTCACCGAGGCCGGCGACGGCGAGGACGGGCGCATCAAGTCCGCGGTCGGGATCGGGGCGCTCCTCGACGAGGGGCTCGGCGACACCATCCGCGTGTCGCTCACCGAGGACCCCGTGCTCGAGGTCCCGGTGGCGTTCGCGCTCGCGGCGCCGTACAACGCGCGCCCCGTCGCGGCGGCCATCGTGCCCGTGCTCGCGACCGTGCCGCCCGAGCGCCGGGAAAG
>JADMIO011575655.1_pt1 | contig 14410 bp, 5 predicted proteins | sample 8958161 | NCBI WGS metagenome assembly JADMIO01 (sample SAMN16585339, study PRJNA669376) | soil metagenome | isolation source: Crop rotation soil | place: USA: Cullars Rotation, Alabama | collected 2011 | reverse complement strand
GGGTGGTGACGGGGGCGGAGGTGGGCGGGGAGAAGTTGGAAGTAGATGCGAAGGGGACGGTGGACGTGACGGGGCGGGAGGGGAAGTTCGTGGTGACGTTCCGGGTCGGGGAACAATGATGGGGCGGAAATTTGTTGCGTGGGCGGGGGGCGAGCGTATGATTCGCGTCGGCCGATTCGGGCGGCCGACGGTCCGCGTGAAGGGTTGAACCCGCCCGGCTTGTGACATCCGACATAGCCTTCTTTCTGCCCGAGAGACGCGGACGCCGGGCATTTCGGAAGGAAGGTTCCCTATGTCCCGTACGCTCCCGGAGCGTCCCAGTCTCGAGTTTTTGAAGAAGTCGGCGAAGCAGCGGCTGCGCGTACTGCGAGCGGGTGATCCGCGTGCGAAATTGGCCGACGCGCAACTGGCGGTGGCGCGCGAGTATGGGTTTTCGAGTTGGCGGAAGTTGAAGGCGCACGTGGAGGCGCGGACGCCGGCCGTGGTCTCCGTGACCAGTGAGAGGGTGGCGGAGTTCATCGAGGCGGCGCTGGTGCCGGCGGAGGGGGATCATCGGGAGGGGACACTGGCGCGGGCGGAGGCGTTGCTGAAAGAGGAGCTGGGTATCGCGGGGGCGGACTTGTTCGTCGCGTGCGTGCTGGGGGACGCGAAGTTGGTGGGAAGGATTGTGGAGGGGGATCCGAAGTTGGCGCGACGGGCGGGTGGGCCGCGGGGTTGGCCGCCGCTGCTGTACGTGTGTTACTCGCGATACCTGCGGGATCGGAAGGAGCGGGGGCCGGGGTTCGTGCGGGCGGCACGGCTCCTGGTCGAGCGCGGGGCGGACCCGAACAGTTTGTACGTGCACGAGGGGTTCAACGAGACGGCGTTGTACGGGGCGGCGGGGATTTCTAATGCGCCGGCGCTGACGCGGTTTTTGCTGGGTGCAGGGGCGGACCCGGACGACAAACAGCCGCCGGGGCTCGGGCCGGAGTCGCTGTATCACGCGTGCGAGCATCCGGACAACGAGTGTTTGCGGCTGATCCTCGAGGCCGGGCCGCGGCGGGAGAACGTCACGCACTGCATCGGGCGGAAACTGGATTTCGAGGACATCGAGGGCGTGCGCCTGATGCTGGACTTCGGGGCCGACGCGAATCGGGGGGCGCTGCTTCACGCGATCCGGCGGAGGCGGAGCGTCCCGATCATCGAGTTGCTGATCGAACGCGGAGCGGACGTGAATTGTGCGGGCGCGGACGGGATGACGCCACTCCGGCTGGCGCGGCGGCTGGGGAGCGTCGATGTCGCGGAGTGTTTGACCCGGCACGGGGCACGGGACGAGGCGGACGCGCAGGAGGCGTTTCTGGCGGCGTGCGCGGCGGGGGACCTGCGGGGGGCGAAGAAGGTGGCGCGGGCAGAGCCGGGGATTGTCGGGACGCTGACGGCGGCGGAGATGCGCGTGTTGCCGGACGCGGCGGCGGCGGGACGAGCGGCGGCCGTGCGATGCATGCTGGATCTGGGGTTCGATATCAATGCCAAGGGGGATTGGGGCGGGTCGGCCGTGCAGCAGGCGGCGGGGATCGGGAACGTCGGGCTGGTGCGGCTGCTGATCCGTCGCGGGGCGGATCTGCGGGCGAGAAATGATTACGGGGGGGACGCGCTGGGGGCGGCGTTGTATTGGATCCTGCACGGCGGACAGGGCGCGGGAGGACTGGCCGTCGTGACGGCGATCGTGCGGGCAATGCAGCCGGCGGATCTGGACCGGCACCTCCGGCGTGCGGAGGCAGAGGGGGATGCGGAGGTTTTTGAGATCCTGAAGAAAGCCCTGGGAAAACGGCGCGACGCGTGAGATGCGTGACAAAAGAAAAGCCCCCGCGGCGATCGGCCGCGGGGGCTTTTTATCTTTGCCGGGGAGAGATTAACTCTCGGAGGTCGGGGGTTCGGTGGAGGGTTGCTGTTGGGATGGGGTCTCGGGCTGCTGCTGCTGCTGCTGCTGGGGTTGTTCGTCAGGTTCGGGGGTGACGGAGCGGAGGATGTCGACGGCGGAGGACTGGCGGCCGATGACGGCGCCGGTCAGGTTGGGGTCCTTGGCGGCGCGGCCCTTGGTGCTCTTGGCGGCCTTGGGTTCGCGCGGGGTGCGGGGTTCCTTCCGTTCCTTGACCTGTTTGATGGCCTGCTCGGGCGGGAGGTCGGCCGGGATGTAGAGCATCCGCCGGCAGCTCGGGCAGAAGACCAGCTCGTCGCGGGTGTGGAGGCGGTTGTAGACGTCGACCACCAGGTCCATGTTGCAGGCGGAGCAGACGTACTCCTCGCGGCGGGGGTCGGGGCGGGAGACGGCGGACAACGCCTCGCCCTCAAAACGGTCGGCGAGGCGGTCGAATTCCTGACGGGCGCGGGGCGCGACCTCGGCGGCGGCGGCCTCGCGGGCCGGGCGGAGGGACTCAACCTCGGCCTTGAGGCGGGCCACGGTGTCGCCAATCTCGGCACGCATCGTGGCGAGCTTGGCCTGCTCGGTCTCAAGTTGGGCGGTCAGGTCCTTGATGGAGGCCTGCTCCTTCTCGACGGCCTCCATGACCTTCATGAGCTCATCTTCGGACTTGCCCTTGTCGACCTTCTCCGTGTTGATCTCGACGAGGAAGGCCTGGTACTCCTTGTTGTTCTTGGCGTTGGCCTGCTGGGTGCGGAGCTTTTCGATGCGCTCGTCGCGGCTCTTGATGTCGAGGTCGAGGTTGCCGGCCTTGGCCTGTTGCTCCTTGAGGTGCTGCTGGGCGAGGCGGAGCTTTTCGTTGAGGTCCGAGACGCGGCGTTCCTGGATGCGGACGTTCTTGCTGGCGGATTCGAGACGGCCTTGGGCCTCACGGAGGGCGAGGTCGGCCTGATAAAGCTTGACCAAAGCGACGTTGGTCGGACCCATGAAGATTCCTTTTTCAAATGTCAAAGAGCGGCCGGACCCGCGCTAGTGGCGGCGACCGATGTCGAGCCACCCATTATGCGAAAACCGCGATGAATGAAAAGGGCGCGGCGCCGGTATCGGGGGAAGTCGGTTACAAAAAAGCAAGTGCGCAAACGAAAACTCCCGGGCCTCACGACCCGGGAGTTTCGTATATCTCGCTCTTCGCAATTGAATAGTCGGAAAACCATCATTCGGGCGTCGCCGCCCGACCACCCCTCCGTATCACGGGAGGGACGAGGCTGTGTTGACACGTTGACTCACCCAGGTCGCCCTGGGAGGTGAGTTTCTAAGTAATCCCTTAGAAAGGAGGTGATCCAGCCGCAGGTTCCCCTACGGCTACCTTGTTACGACTTAGTCCCAGTCACCGAGCCCGGCGTAGGCACTCCTGTGTCGGAGCGACTTCGGCCGTTCCCGGCTCCCATGACTTGACGGGCGGTGTGTACAAGGCTCAGGAACACATTCACCGCGGCGTAGCTGATCCGCGATTACTAGCGATTCCAACTTCACGGAGGCGGGTTGCAGCCTCCGATCTGAACTGGGGCGTGATTTCTGCGATTTCCATGAGCTCGCGCTTTAGGGTCGCTTTGTCCACGCCATTGTAGCACGTGTGTGGCCCTGGGTATAAAGGCCATGAGGACTTGACGTCATCTCCACCTTCCTCCGGTTTGACACCGGCAGTCCCCTTAGAGTCCCCGGCATGACCCGATGGTAACTAAGGGCAAAGGTTTCGCTCGTTAAGGGACTTAACCCGACATCTCACGACACGAGCTGACGACAGCCATGCAGCACCTGTACTAGTTGTACCCCTTGCGGGGCCTACCTCGCTTTCACGAGGATAATCCTAGCGAGTCAAACCCAGGTAAGGTTCTGCGCGTTGCTTCGAATTAAACCACATGCTCCACCGCTTGTGTGAGCCCCCGTCAATTTCTTTGAGTTTTAGCCTTGCGACCGTACTTCCCAGGCGGTCCACTTATCATTTTTACTTCGACCCCGACCCCGTCAAAGGGGCCAGGATCTAGTGGACATCGTTTACGGCCAGGACTACCGGGGTATCTAATCCCGTTCGCTCCCCTGGCTTTCGTGTCTCAGCGTCAGCGCACTCCCAGCAACCTGTTTTCACCATCGGCGTTCCAAACGATATCTACGCATTTCACCGCTCCACCGTTTGTTCCGGTTGCCCCTAAGTGGCTCAAGACCCGCAGTATACCGAGCAGTTCCACGGTTGAGCCGTGGGATTTCACAAGGTACTTACGGATCCGCCTACACACGCTTTAAGCCCAGTGATTCCGCCTAACGCTCGGCACCTCTGTCTTACCGCGGCTGCTGGCACAGAGTTAGCCGTGCCTTCCTCTGGGGCTCCTCAGAACTTGGTAACCCCTGACAGTAGTTTACATCCCGAGGGACTTCGTCCTACACGCGGCGTCGCTCCGTCATACTTGCGTACATTGCGGAAGATTCGTTACTGCAGCCCCCCGTAGGAGTCCGGGCAGTGTCTCAGTCCCGATGTGGCTGGCCGTCCTCTCAGACCAGCTACGCGTCGTCGGCTTGGTGGGCCGTTACCCCACCAACTACCTGATACGATATCGCCTGCTCCAAAGGTGCCTTGCGGCTTTGAGACCCAGCAGATGCCTGCCGGGTATGTCATCTGGTATTACCTAGCCTTTCGGCTAGCTATCCCAGGCCTAAGGGTACATTAGCGATACATTACTCACCCGTGCGCCACTGGCGTATTGCTACGCCCGTGCGACTTGCATGTCTTAGCCACGCCGCCAGCGTTCAGGCTGAGCCAGAATCAAACTCTTCAATTGAATTTCTTGGCACGGGTCGCTCCCGATGCCCCCCGCGGCCCGTTGCCGGGTTGGGGGGAGACTGACACTTTCGCGACCCGCGTTTGTCCTCGAAACGAGCGTGATTCACCCTGCCCGTTAAGACAACAGGCAGGGCTGTTACTGCCCCGGACCGGCTAAGGTCCCGGGGTCAGTCGGCCGGCTCCATCCCACGACTTGCGTCATGCGACTTCGCCGAGCCGAATTTTGCAAGGCTCAAACATCTTCGTTGGCTGCCCCGGGTCGCGTGACGGCCCGGGGACTTGCTTGCTCAAATTGATCAAGGAAGATCACTTCTTGCGTGCACCACGAAGATGCTTGAGATCTTGATCGAGGCTTGGTGTGACCCAAGCCCCGGGATCGTTTTTGTCCGCCCGAACCCTGTACACAGGGCCGGCTCGAACGCACATCCTCGCGGCTTTCCGACTATTCACTTGTCAAAGAGCGAAGGTCTCCATCGCACGGCGAAGTTCGGTTGAACTTCGGAGGCGACTTCTGGCCTAAACAGTTGTGGCAACTCTCGTTACCGCAGCCGTGATTCCTTCGTCGGCACTCGTCGTGTCCGACTTGGGGAGGCGAATCTTATCGTCGTTTTCGCCCCTGTCAACTGTCTCGCGAGATTTTTTGGTCACTCGCGTGACACTCGACCAACCCCCTGAGCAACGACGCCGGGACCGAATCTATCGGCCGCATCGGTCGACGACTGAACCCATCGCGAGTTCGCCAAGGGAGCTCTTGCTTACTTGTCAAAGTTGCAAACCGCAACGGACAGTTAACGCCGTTTGGATTGCTACGGTTCAATCACCGCATCCGATCGTTAACCGGTGGTAGGTGAACCAGTGAGGTACGGAGTATGGCGACTCCCGATCGCACTGTCAAGTGAGACATGGCTCAGTTGGTCTTAATCATTACGCCCCGGCGGACGAATGGTTCGCGTCAGCCAAGAAGGACGGCGACTTTACGCCAAGCGCAAGCCTCATCTGTGCCGATCTTTATGTTGTCCCCACGGGCGGGCAGCGTTAGAGTGGCAGGCATAAGCGGATAGGCTTTGATCGGGGGACAGATGAGCGCGTGGCGCAGGCAACATTGAGGATCAACTATGGCTTTAGTCCGCTGCCTGGGGTGCGGATTGGTCTTCGAGGCCGCCGGTAGCACGGTCCGCTGCCCGGACTGCGGCACAGTGATGAAGGTGTCGGCCCCACCGCCGGGGACGGACGCAAGGGAAGCTCAACCGGAGGCGGTGGTCCTGCCACCGGCGCCGACGCCCATACAGCCGGCGGCGGACGCGCCGTGGCTGAGCAACACGGCCAAGCTGTGGATCGGGATCGTCGTGGCGGTGCTGGTGTTCGGGCTCTTCATCGACTGGTTCCGGATGAAAATCACGCCGGCGAAGAAGGTCGTGGACGAGACGAAGGTGGAGCAGCTCGCGCACGACATGGCGAACGACGAGGTCGCGCAACTGAAGGAAAAGCTGGCGAAGGCGGAGGCGGAGCGGGCGAAGCCGCCGGCGGCGAAGATGACGACGACAACGCCGCCGCCTTCGGCGACGGTGCTACAACAAACGCCGCCGGCGCCCGTGACATCGGAAGTGCCGAAACCGGTTGCGCCGGTGGCGACGCCGCCGAAGCCCCCTACTGCCATCGCGACGGCGACGGGGCCGGCGTCGAGGCCGGTACGGAACGAGGCATACGCGTCATACGTCGCGCTGAACCCGGTCATCCCGAAGGACGCACCGGACACATCCGTGACCGACGCGCAAATCCAGAAATCGATCCAAAAGGGTTTGGACTGGCTCCTCGACCAGTTCGCCAAGACCCGGCTGAAGAATGTCGAGTCGTACGGGCCGGACATCTTCGGCGGCGTTGACGCGATCAGCATCTACGCGGCGCTGACGGCGGGGCAGGCGGTGAAGGACGAGCGCGTCCGGCCGTCGACGTCACTGGTGAAGAACGTCCTGGACGGGCTGAAGGACATCCCCATGGAGACCGGGAAGGCGACCTACTCGCGGTCGCTGCGGATCTCGGCGCTGGGGGTGCTGAACCGGAAGGAAGACCGGGTGGCGATCGACAACGACGCCCGGTGGCTGTACGAGTCGAGCATGCAGGGGGCGTTCACTTACGCCAAGCCGCCGGCCGGGGCGGTGCGGGCGAACTACGGGTGGGACAACTCCAACTCCCAGTACGGCGGGCTCGGGCTCTGGGCCGCGTCGGACACGGGGTACCACGTGCCGATGCAGTTCTGGAAGGACGTCGAGGCGCACTGGACGGAGTCGCAGGTGAAACTCTCCGGCGGGTGGGGGTACAGCGGCAACAACGGCCCGGCGTCGCTGGCGATGACCTGCGCGGGGGCGACGATGCTCATGGTCGCGCGCGACCAGATGGCGGTGGAAGGGTCGTCGCTGGCGAACGTGACGGCGCCGCTGTCCAAGCCGCTGGCGCGGGCGATGGAGTGGCTCGACGAGGGGGACCACACGATCAACGACGTCGGGGCGAACGGGCACTACGGGTACACGCTCTACGGGCTGGAGCGGATCGGGCTGGCGTCGGGGTACAAGTTCTTCGGGAAACACGACTGGTACCGCGAGTTGGCGAAGAAGTCGATCGAGATGCAGCAGAAGGACGGGTCGTGGCCGGCCGGCGACCCGGCGACGGTCGAGACGTCGTTCCACCTGCTGTTCCTGTCGCGCGGGCAGGAGCCGGTGTTCATGGCGAAGCTGCGGTACGAAGGGAACTGGTCCAACCGCCCGCGGGACGTAGCGATGCTGACGCGGTTCGCCGGCAAGGCGCTGGAGCGCAAGCTGAACTGGCAGGTCGTGGGGACGCAGCGGGACTGGAAGGACTGGACCGACGCGCCGGTGCTGCTGATCACCAGCGACGACGCCCCGCCGCTGACCGAGACGGACGTGGCGAAGCTGCGGCGGTACGCCGAGGCCGGAGGGCTGATCTTCACGCACGCCGAGAACGGGAGCGAGAAGTTCAACGCGTTCGCGGCGGACCTGGCCAGGAAGCTGTTCCCGGCGTACCCGCTGACCCCCCTGCCGGAGACGCACGGGATCTACTCGGCGATGTTCCCGCTCCGGTCGCCGGTGCCGCCGCTGTCGGGGGTGAGCAACGGTTCGCGGCTGCTGATGGTGCACTCGGCCGGGGACCTGACCAAGGAGTGGGGCGCGACGCGGGTCGACCCGCGCAACCCGGCCAAGAGCCTCGCGTCGGAGCTGGGCGTGAACGTCGTCGTCTACGCGACCGGGAAGCGCGACCTGCGGCGGCGGACGGAGTCGCCGTACGTCGCCGAGCGGACCGGGCAGCCGATCGGGACGGTCCCGGTCGCACGCCTGCGGTACGACGGGAACTGGGACCCGGAGCCGTGGGGGTGGGTGCGTACGGCGCGGCAGTTCGACCAGCGGACGAGCATCGGGCTGGACGTGAAGCCGGTGGACATCGTCGCGCTGGAGCCGCGGACGGCGCCGGTCGCGCACCTCACCGGGACGGCCGCCCATTCGTTCACCGACGCGGAGGTGAAGGTCCTGCGCGACTACGTACAGAAGGGCGGGGTGCTGCTGATCGACGCCTGCGGCGGGTCGCGGGCGTTCGCCGACAGCGTGCGGACGGGCCTGCTGGCGCGGGCATTCCCGGGGACATCACCCCACCTCGTCGGGACCAGCGACCCGATCCTCGGGCACGGGCAGCCGTGGATGGACGAGATCGAAAAGGTCCTGACCCGGGGGGACACGTCTCAGTCGCGTGGATTACAGACGATCACGGCCGGCAAGGGGGTGGTGGTCTTCACCGACTTGGACGTCAGCACCGGTCTGCTGGGGACGACGACGTCCGGCGTCAACGGGTATGAGCCGGCGGTGGCGGAGAAGCTGGTGCACAACCTGATCGTCTGGGCGATCTGGCCGGGCGGCGCGCCCCCGATGCCCAAGCCGGCGGAGGCGACCCAACCCACGGCGGGCCGATAACCGAGCCTTGGCAAAATGGGGTTGAACGGTCCCGGGGGCGCACTATCATCGACGCCCTATGAATAAATCCATGCCGGGTTGGGTCGTGCGCGCGATGCTGGTGAGTGCGGTGGTCGGGACGGCGGGGGTCGCGTTGGGTAGGAACAGGCAGTTGCACGAGGTGCCGCCGGTCCACCGGCTGGAGCCCCCGCCGGCGACCGACCCGGTGGCGTTCGACCAGGCGGAGAAGGACGCCGAGCGGTTCCGCGTCCCCAAGGGGCTCAAGGTCGACGTGTTTGCGGCCGAGCCGCAACTCGCCAACCCGGTCCAGATGTGCACCGACCAGCAGGGGCGGTTCTGGATCGCCGAGACGTTCCGCTACCGCCTCGGCGGCGTGATCGACGTGCGCGACGTCACCTGGTGGGACGAGGACCTGGCCAGCAAGACGGTCGAGGACCGGGTCAACCTCGTGAAGCGCAAGATGGGCGACGACGTCGACCAGATGAGGTGGAACACCGAGCGGCTCCAGATGGTCCAGGACACCGACGGGGACGGCCGGGCCGACCGGTTCACGACCGTCGACGACAAGTTCAACTCCATCGCGTCCGGCATCGCCTCCGGCGTGGCCGTGCGGGACGGGAACGTCTGGTTCGCCAACATCCCCGACCTCTGGCTGATCAAGGAGAAGGACGGCAAGGAACTCTCCCGGAAGGTCCTGCACACCGGCTACGGCGTCCACTACAGCCTCGAAGGGCACGACCTCCACGGGCTGGAGTTCGGGCCGGACGGGCGTCTCTACTTCAGCATCGGCGACCGCGGGCTCAACGTGCAGACCGACCACGGGCGCGTGACGAACATCGAGTCCGGGTCGGTCCTCCGGTGCCAGCCGGACGGGTCGGAGCTGGAGCTGTTCGCGACCGGCCTGCGCAACCCGCAGGACCTGGTCTTCGACGAGTACGGCGACCTGTTCACCGGCGACAACAACTGCGACCACGGCGACCCCGGTCGCTGGGTCTACGTCGTCCGAGGCGGGGACTCCGGGTGGCGCGTCGGGTACCAGCGGATCGCCGGCGGGCCGTGGATGAGCGAGCACCAGTGGGCGCTGCCGGGCGAGCCGGGCGGCGGGGCGTACATCCTCCCGCCGGTCGCCCACATCTCCAGCGGGCCGTCCGGCGTGGCGTACGAGCCGACCGGGGCGCTCGGCGAGCAGTACCGCAACCACTTCTTCCTCTGCGACTTCCGCGGCGGCCGCGTCAACAGCGGGATCTGGACCTTCGGCCTCAAGCCCCACGGCGCGTCCTTCGAGCTGACCGACCGCCAGCAGTTCGTCTGGCAGATGCTGGCCACCGACGTCGAGTTGGGCAACGACGGGGCCCTCTACACCTGCGACTGGGTGGACGGCTGGCCGAAGCCCGACAAGGGGCGCATCGAGCGGATCTCCGACCCGGACCACATCAAGGACGCGAGCGTCGTGCGGACCAAGCAGCTGATCGAGGCGGGCATGGACGGCAAGTCCGTCCAGGAGCTCGCCGGCCTGCTCGGCTACCCCGACCCGCGCGTGCGCCAGGCGGCGCAGTTCGAACTCGTCAAGCGCGGCGCCGGCCCGGCGTGGACGACGCTCTACGGCGTGGCGCAGGCCGGCGGGACCCAGTTCGCCCGCATCCACGCGATCTGGGGCATCTGGCAGCTCGGTGAGAAGGACCCCAAGGCCGTCCTCCCGCTCGTCGGGCTGCTATCCGACCCGGACGCCGAGATCCGGGCGCAGGCGGCGCGCGTGCTGGGGGACTGCTGGTGCGTCGCGGCACATGACCAACTCGTCCACCTCCTCAAGGACCCCAGCCCGCGCGTCCGGTTCTTCGCCGGGATGGCGCTCGGGCACGTCGGCCGGCCGGACGACGCCCAGCCGCTGCTGGCGATGCTGGCCGAGAGCGACGACCGGGACGCGTACCTGCGTCACGCCGGCGTCGTCGGGCTCCAAGGGTCGGCGACCGTCCAGCAGCTCGTGGACGCGGCGTCCAACCCGTCCGCCGCGGCGCGCGTCGGGGCGCTGGTCGCGCTGCGGCGTCTGGCCCGGCGGGAGGTCGCGACCTACCTCAAGGACAAGGACCAGCGGCTGGTCATGGAGGCCGCCCGGGCGATTAACGACGTCCCGATCAACGCCGCCATGCCGCAGCTGGCCGCGCTGATCACCGGCAACGGCTACAACGACGCGACGTGGAAGCGCGTGATCAACGCCAACTACCGCCTCGGCACCCCCGAGACGGCCCAGGCGCTGGCGCATTTCGCCGCCCGCTCCGACGCGCCGGCGAACATGCGCGTCGAGGCGCTGGGGCTGCTGGAGCAGTGGGAGAAGCCGGACGGCAAGGACTACGTCATGGGCCTCTGGCGGCCGCTCCCGGACCGCGACGTCAACGTCGCCAAGTCCGCCACCCAGGAGGTCCTCGGCGACCTGCTGAGGGCCCCGTCCGACGACGTCCGCGTCCGGGCGATCGAGCTGGCCAAGGCGTTCGGGATCGACGACCAGAACACGATGTTCGCGATCGTCTCGGACAAGTCCGCGTCCGACCGCGTGCGGGCGGCGGCGCTGGACGCGCTGGCGTCGCGGAACGGCCCGCGGGCGGCCGAGGCGATCAACCTCGGGCTCAACCAGGGCAAGGGCGTCTTCCGCCAGACCGCCATCCGCCTGCTGGCCAAGCTGCCCGACGCGGTCGCCAAGCTCGACCAGACGCTCAAGACCGGGTCGGTGTCCGACCAGCAGATGGTCCTGGACACGCTCGCCAGCGTCGAGGGGCCGGCCGTCGACCAGATCGAAGAGCAGTGGATGGACAAGATGATGACCGGCAAGATCGCGCCGGAACTGGAACTGGACCTGCTAGAGACGGCGCAGAAGAGCAAATCCAACGCGGTGAAGGCAAAGGTCAAGAAGTACCTCGACGCCAAGCCGAAGGACGACCCGATGGCCGACTACAGGGAGTCGCTCTACGGCGGGAACGCCGACGCCGGGGCGCACATCTTCGCCGAGCGCGCCGACGTCTCCTGCATCCGCTGCCACCAGGCCGGCGGCGCGGGCGGGACGGTCGGCCCGAACCTCGGGGACATCGGCGCCCGCAAGGACCGCAACTACATCATGGAGTCGATCCTGCTGCCCAATAAGCAGATCTCGCCCGGGTTCGACGCGGTCTCGATCCGCACCAAGGACGGCAAGCACGTCAACGGCATCCTCAAGGGCGAGACCGACACGGAGTACACGATCGACGTCCCGGACAAGGGGCTCGTGAAGGTCGCCAAGGCCGACGTCGCCCACCGCACCCCCGGCCGGTCTCCCATGCCCGAGGGCCTCGGCAAGATGCTCTCCAAGGAGGACATGCGGAACCTGGTCGAGTTCCTCGCCACCCGCAAGAGCCCCGCGGCGGCCGAGCAGACCCAGACCGCCGCCGCCCCGACCGGCCACCCGGCCGCCCAGTAGCCCCCCTGCTGCTATCTCGATTCGAAGCCTGAGAGGTGGGGCCGATGGGTCCCGCCTCTTTCGGTTTACGGGGCCTACTTTCTGGTGGGTTTCTTCTTGGGGCGGGACGGGGGGCGTTTTTTGGTGATGGGGGCGGGGCGGTTGCGGCCGCGGCGTTGGGTGGTGGGGTCGGTGACCGCGGCGTGTTCGGCACCGATGGGGGTTTGGCCGGTGCGGCCGCGGATGTGGAGCTTGATGGGGACCTCGGCGTAGGGGAGGAGCTCGCGGAAGCGGTTGGTCATGAACCGCTTGTAGGCCTCGTCGACGTCCTCGGGGTGGTTGACGAAGAGGACGATGGTCGGGGGGGCGATCTCGGTCTGGGTGGCGTAGAAGACCTTGATGCGGCGGCCGCCGCGGGAGCTGGGGGGGCGCTCGTCGAGGATCTGCTGGAGGGCGCGGTTGAGCTGGCCGGTGGTGACGCGGGTCTGAGACTGCTTGTGGAGGTGCTGGGCGAGGTCGAGGACGACCTGGATGTTCTTCTTGTCCTTGGCGGTGGTGAACGCGAGGGGGGCGAAGTCGAGGTGGCGGAGCTCGGTGCGGACGTACTCCTCGAACTTCTCCATCATGACGTCGTTGGTCACGGGCTCGTTGTCCGAGGTGGCGAGCTGCTGCTCGCGGGCGTAGGCCATGGCGAGGTCCCACTTGTTGACGACGAGGATGACGGGCTTGAACTGCTCGGAGATGTATTGGGCGAGCTTCTTGTCGGGCTCGGAGACGGCCTCGGTGCCGTCCATGAGCATGAGGACGACGTCGGCGCGGCGGACGGAGCGTTGGGCGCGGTGGAAGGAGTAGAACTCGACGTCGTCGGTGACCATGTGGCGCTTCTTGCGGACGCCGGCGGTATCGATGACGGTGAGGGTTTTGCCTTCCTTTTCGAAGCGGACGTCGACGGAGTCGCGGGTGGTGCCGGGGACTTCGGAGACGATGACGCGCTGGGGGTCGTCCTCGTAGATCTCGGCGATGGCGTTGACGAGAGTGGACTTGCCGGCGTTGCGTTTGCCGACGATGGCGATCATGAGTTCGGGCTCGGGGACGTCGTGGGGGGCGGATTGGATGTCGACGTTTTGTTTGATGATGGTGTAGATCTCGCCGACGTTGCGGTTGTTCAGCGCCGAGACGCCGACGGGGGTACCGAGGCCGAGGCGGGCGAAGTCGCCGAGGACCTGGTCGGACTTGATGGCGTCGGCCTTGTTGGCGAGGAGGACGGTCTTGATGTTTTTGCGGCGGAGGAGGGAGGCGATCTCCTCGTCGGCGGCGGTGAGGCCGTCCTGGGCGTCGACGATAAAGAGGCAGAGGTCGGCGCGGGCCATGGCGAGTTCGATCTGGTGCTTGATGTGTTCGGTGAGGTTGTCGGGGTCGACGAAGCCGTAGCCGCCGGTGTCGACGAGTTCGACCCAGCGGTCGTCGGGGTCGCCGGCGGCGGTGGTGAGGCCGACGCGGAGGGGGATAGAGATGCGGTCGCGGGTGACGCCGGGCATGTCGTGGGAGATGGAGATCCGCTTGCCGGTGAGGGCGTTGAGGAGGGAGGACTTGCCGACGTTAGGCCGGCCGACGATGGCGATCACGGGCATTCGGGACATAGATGGGGGATTGTAGAGGAGGAGGGATGGGGGGAGAAGAGGGGGGAAGAAGGTGCAAAACGGGAAACGTGAAGACGTGAGAACGTGAGAAGAGGCAGGTTTTCGGTGTTTCTGGCTCAATAACGCGGTTTTTGGCCGTTTTGGACCCGTCGTGGAGGGGGTCGTGCTACCCCCGTGCCCCCCTCGTGCACCCCCCGTGCCCCCCCCGTGCTACCCCCGGTCGGGGGGGTGAAGATGGGCGGTTGCGCTGGGCGAGTGTGAGGTTTTGTGACGATCTGCGACATTTGGGGTGCTGCATTCCGCGAAGAGGCAAGCCACTTCGGACGCGGGTCGGTAAAGAGGGCGCGTGGGACGGGCGATATTCATTTGTCAACGAACGTGCCTGTTCGTCGCACGGTACATCTTGCGCGGGAGGGGGCGGAAGGGAATATATTGTTTTGTATGGTTTTTTGTCAAGGAAAATCTTGCCGGATTTTGGAGTCGGATTGGGGGTGATTAAGGCCAAGAGCGATGGGGGAGGTTGAGGGGAGGGCGGAGGGTGTTGGCGATGTGGGCGAGGTGGTCGCCGCCGAGGTTGTGGAGGCAGCGGAGGGTGGAGCGGGGGGAGGTGGTTTGGATTTGGAGCCAGCAGCG
>JADMIO011435056.1_pt1 | contig 14411 bp, 9 predicted proteins | sample 8958161 | NCBI WGS metagenome assembly JADMIO01 (sample SAMN16585339, study PRJNA669376) | soil metagenome | isolation source: Crop rotation soil | place: USA: Cullars Rotation, Alabama | collected 2011 | reverse complement strand
CTACGAGGCGTCCTTGGCCGTCGAGGCAACGCATCGCCAGCGCACCGAGGACGGCCTGCTGCACGCGCTCACGCACGGCGAACTGCGCCTCCACCTCCAGCCGAAGGTCGACCTCCACGACGGTCGAGTCGTCGGAGCCGAGGCGTTGGTGCGATGGCAGCACCCGCAGGACGGGCTGCTGCCGCCCGCCGAGTTCCTACCGGTCGCCGAGCAGGCCGGGCTGATGGTCGCCGTCGGCGACTGGGTGTTGGACGAAGCAGTGCAGCAAGCACAGGAGTGGCAGGCCCTGTGCGACGGCGGCCCCATGCGCATCTGGGTCAACCTCGCCGCCCAGCAGCTCGCCGCTGGTGAACGATTCGTCGAGCGAGTGCGCGGGATCCTCGCGAGCGGTCGGATCACGGCACGGAGTCTCGGCTTCGAAGTCACCGAATCGACGTTGCTCGAGGACCTGCCGAGCGCGGTCGGCGTGTTGACGTCGCTCCGCGCGCTCGGTGTGGAGATCGCCCTCGACGACTTCGGCACCGGCTACTCCTCGCTCACGTACCTGCGGCAGCTGCCCGTGAGCGCGGTCAAGATCGACCAGACCTTCGTCGCCGGGATCGGCGGCTCGCTCGCCGACGAGGCGATCGTCGAAGCGGTCATTGACTTGGCCCACGCGCTCGGGCTGCGCGTGCTCGCCGAAGGTGTCGAGGACGTCCAGCAGGCCGAGGCGCTCATCCGGATGGGCGCGGATCAGGCACAGGGGTTCCTCTTCGGCCGACCGCAGCCAGCCAGCGACCTGGAGCCGAAGACTGCGCTTCCGTGGTGTGGGGCCGCGGTGCCCGCGCAACTCGGTACCGCTACTGATCGTCGGGCCGACGAGCTACCCGGCTACGGATCGCCCCGAGCTCGTCTCCTGCTCGCCGCCCTCGACAGCGCGCACGACTCGGTCATCGTCACGTCGGCGTCTGCCGGCAGCGCGCTGAGCGCGCCCATCGTGTACGTGAACGCCGCGTTCGAAGCAGAGAGCGGATATCGATCGAGGGAGGTCATCGGCCGGACGGTCGAGATGCTGCTTCCCGAGGGACCGGACTCCGACGTGCGTTCCTGGTTCAACTCGGTCGGTCACGACGGCCGCGCCGCAACCACGGAGTTCGCCAACCGCCGTGCCGACGGCAGCACGTTCCTCTGCGAGCTGACCCTCAGCCCGATCGCGGACGAGCGCGGCGTCGTGACGCACTGGCTGCACGTCCGACGCGACCTGACGCAGCGTCGAGCCGCCGAAGGTGACCGAGCCCGCTTCGAGGGCCTGATCGAGCAGTCGACCTCGCTCGTATTCCTGGCCGAGACGGGCGGCCGTTGGCTCTACGCGAACGCGGCGCAACGTCGAGCGCTCGGCCTCGCCCTCGACGAGCCGTTGGACGATCTCCGCAGCCCGGATCTCTTGTCCGCTGAGCAGCTCGCGACCTACGACGTGGAGATCGGTCCGCGGCTCCAGGAGGACGGCCGTTGGAGCGGCGAGACGTCGTTCGTCGACCGCGTCACCGGTCGGGTGAGCGTCGTCGAGATGGACCTGCAAATGGTGGACGATCCGCTCCGCCCCGGGATCAAGGTGTTCGCAGGCGTCAGCCGAGACGTCACCGACGTGCGGCGACTCGCCGAGGCCGAACGCCGCCGGCGGGATCTCGCCGAGTTCGCGTCTGCGCTGGCGCGGCGCGCTCTGGACGTCGGCAACGAGAGCCTGCTGGCCGAGCTCGATCAGGTGCTCGAGGAACTCGCCGCCCTGCTCGACGCAGACCTGGCGTTCGTCGACGAGATCGATGTCGACGGTGGCGTGCTCCGGCCGCGAGGCGAATGGGTCGGTTCGTGGTGGGCGGACCGTCCGACGCCTCCCACCGAGGTGCCGCTCGCGCAGATGCAGTCGTGGGTCGACCGGATGCAGGCACGCGGTGTGCTCGTCGACATCAACGACGGGCAGAGCTCGACGCCGTGGTCCGAGGAGCTGCAGTCGGTCTTCGCCAACAAGCGGGCCAGCTCGACGCTCAACGTCCCGCTCCGGGTCGGCGATGCGCTGCTCGGCGTGCTCGGCCTGGCCTGCGCCGACCCGACGCGGTCCTGGAGTCAGGACGAGCTCGATCTCGTGCAGCGCGTCGCGGACGCACTCGCCAACCTGCTCCACCGCCAGCGTGCGGAACAGGCAGTGCGGGCCAGCCAGCACGAGCTCGCGGCAATGCTCGCCAACGTCGGCGACGTGCTCGTCGTGGTCGACCGTGACGGTGTCGTCCGCTCGGCGAACGAGCGGACCGCGGGAACGCTCGGTCTGCAGCCCGACGGCCTCGTCGGCCGGCACCTGCTCGAGATCATCCACCCCGACGATCAAGGCGTGGCATCGGCGCTCTACCTCGACACAGCGTCGTTGGACGGAGCGGCCGAGCGCACAGAGCTCCGTGCCTCTCGCACCGACGGCTCCATCGTCTGGCTCGAGGCCGACAGCACGCGCACCGTCGATCCAGCCATCGGCGGGATCATGATCGCCCTTCGCGACGTGAGCGATCGACGCGCTCGGGCTGCGTCGGCCCACGCACGACTCGCCGCGCTCCTCGACGGATCACTCGACCTCGTCGTCGTCGTCGACGAGGACGCGCGCATCCAGTACGTGAACGGCGCCGTCGAGCGCGTGATCGGATACAGCCAGGAGCGGATCGTCGGAGCCAACTTCGTGGAGTTCATCCATCCCGACGATCTCGGCAAGGCCCTCGAGGAGTTCACCGCACTGGTCGAGGACATCCCGACCGATCTCGCCACCCTTCGCCTCGTCCACGCCGATGGCTCAACGGGGTGGTGGGAGGTCCGCACCGGAGTGATGCGCGACCCGGTCGGTGGGGGCTTCATGCTCACCCTGCGCGACGTGAGCCTCGAACGCGAGACCGCCGCGGAGGCGACGGCTCGAGTCGAGCACCTGCGCTACGCGTTCGATGTGGCTCAGTCGGCGCTCGACCTCGATGCCGACGAGTTCGTCGAGAAGCTCGCTGCGATCTGCACGGACATCGGTGCGATCCTCGGCGTCGAGTTCGTGTACGTCGACCAGCTCGACGAGTCGCGACAGGTGCTCGTCAATGTCGCCGGATGGGTCGCGTCGTCCGCCACTCCGAAGGTCGAACCCGGTCTCGTCCTGCCGTTCTCCGCGATCCCGCACTGGGTCGAACGGCTGCGTACGGGCGATCCCATCATCGTGGAGGATCCTGGTTCGGTCGACGAGCCGTGGGTCGTCGAGAAGCGGCGCAACATGGGCTCCGAGGGCGGCATGGTCGCGGTCGGCATGTCGGCCGCGAAGGAGCTGTTCGGCGTGCTCGGGGTCTCGATGCGCGAGGACGCTCGTCGCTGGACCGACGACGAGGTGACGTTCCTTCGCATCGTCGCCGAGACGATCGCCTACGTGCTGGAGCGACGTCGATTGGATCGGGCGCTCCGCGAGAGCGAGGCGCGGTTCCGCCTCCTGTCCGAGACGGCCGCGGACGTGGTTCTGCTGCTCGACGCGAACGGCACGATCGTCTATGCGTCGCCGTCGTCGTTCGAGCTCGTCGGCTACCGCCCCGACCAGCTGACCGGCAGGAACTTCCAGGAGCTCGTCCACCCGGAGAACCTCCCCGAGCAACTGAACGGCGCGCGCGAGCTGCGGCGTGGGAGACAGTTCATCTCCGAGACGCGGCTCCTCCACGCCGATGGCTCGATCGTCTGGGTCGCGAGCTCCGCGTCCACCGTGGTCGATCCCGACACCGGTCTCGCCGTGGAGTATCGAGTCAGCGTGCGCGACCTCACGGATCGCAAGCGGCTCGAGGCGGAACTCGAACGTCAGGCGCTGCACGACCCGGTGACGGGGTTGGCCAACCGCATCCTGCTGCGCAGCCACCTCGAGGTGGCTACGGCGCGGCGCACGTCGCCGAACCACGTCTCGGTGCTACTGCTCGACCTCGACGGTTTCAAAGAGGTCAACGACACCTATGGCCACGCGGTCGGCGACGAGTTGCTCGGCCTCGTGGCGGGACGGTTGGACTCGCTCAATCGACCCTCGGACACGCTCGCCCGCACCGGCGGCGACGAGTTCGTCCTGCTGTGTCCGGACACGGACCTCCTCGGCGCCGTGCGTATCGCCGAGCGGATCGTCGAGCGCCTCGGCCGACCGTTTGCCGTCAATGGGCTCGAGGTCGGCATCACCGCCAGCGTCGGCGTCGCGCATCACGAAGGCGCGATGTCAGATCCCGACTGGTTGATGATCGAGGCCGATCACGCGATGTACACGGCGAAGCGCGCGGGGCGCGGCTGCGTGCGCGTCGCGGGCTCCACCGCCCACGTCTGACCCGACGGTCGTCACGCCAGACGTGATGTCAGGCGACGCAGACAGCGGCGAGGCTGGCGAGCGATGTCGTGCGGCGGGACTCGCGGATGAGGTTCTCATCCAGCCCGTTCGTGCAGAAGCCGAAGCTCAGTCCGGTGGCAGGATCGACCCACGCGAGTTGGCCCTTGGCTCCGTTGTGACCGACCGTCCCGGCTGAGACCGTGCGGCCCATTCCACGCAAGTGGCTGCGCCCGTCCGAACCGGCCTGGATGAGGCCGAGCGTACGGTTGGCGCGCAGACCGGTCAGTCGATCCGGCAACTGGTTGCGGACGTTGGTTCGCACGTCCTCGATCACGTCGGGCTTCCACATCTCGTTCGGGTTGTGCAGGATCGCTTGGTAGTAGAGCGCCAGGTCGGCGGCGCGCATCACGCCGCCGCCGCCGGGAAGACCAACGCGCTGGAGCGCGGGGTCGTTCAGGCCGACGAGCGCAGCCGAGGTCACCTCACCGACGTCGATCGAACGGACGCCGATCGCTGCCTCGAGCTCGTCCGGTGTGGCCTGCTCGCCGACGAGGATCAGCTCAGCGGCTCCGGGTTGGACGTCGCCGAGCACCCGCGGCAGCCCCGCCGGATCGGTGACGCGCTCCTGCACCACCGTGCGGAAGTCCGTGCCGCTCGCGACCTCGATCAGCTCGGCGAGCACCCAGTGGGCGGACGAGGGGTGGTACTCGAACGTCGAACCAGGATCCCAGTTGAGGCGCCACTTGGCGAACGCCCGACGACGTCCTTCGCTCGTGTCGCCGTCGAGGATCGTCAACGGGGCCGAGGGAAACCCGGACGTGTGCAGCATCACCTGCTCGATGGTGATCACGTCCTTGCCGTTCGAGGCGAACTCGGGGATGTAGTCCGCGACCCGCTTCGACACGTCGATGGCCCCGTCGCCGATCATCGCCCACATCGCACCGGCGACGAACGCCTTCGTCGCGGAGTAGACGACGTACCGGGTGTCGTTGTTCGCATCGCCGAACGTCTCGAACGCGATGAGCTCACCGTCCAACGCCAGTGCCACTTGCGTCGACGGCAAGAAGCCGGAATCGACCTCGCGTCGCGCCCGATCCATCAATCGTTCAACCGCATCCTGGTCGACCTTCATGGTGCCCCCTTCGTTCCCCTGTCGACGCGACCTTACGCAGCCGCGATGATTCGCCGATGACTGTGACCACGTCCCGCGACGGCGAGGTTCTCGTCGTCACCATCGACCGCCCTGACGTCCGCAACGCGGTCGACGGACCGACTGCGGCAGCGTTGGCAGACGCGTTCCGCGCGTTCGACGCCGATCCCGACCTCGCGGTCGCGGTGCTCACCGGCGCCGACGGCACCTTCTGCGCCGGGGCCGACCTGAAGGCGGTTGCGTCGGGGCGTGGCAATCGCGTCGAGGCCGATGTCGATCTCGACGGACCGATGGGGCCGACTCGCATGGTTCTGTCGAAGCCCGTGATCGCCGCAGTCGAGGGCTTCGCCGTCGCCGGCGGCATCGAGTTGGCGATCTGGTGCGACCTCCGCGTCGCGGCACGAGACGCGACGTTCGGGGTGTACTGCCGCCGTTGGGGCGTCCCGCTCATCGACGGTGGCACCATTCGCCTGCCGCGCCTGATCGGTCAGGGACGTGCCCTCGACCTGATCCTCACCGGACGCGGGGTCGACGGGGAGGAGGCGCTGCGGATCGGTCTTGCCGATCGTGTCGTCGAGCCGGGACAGGCCCTCTCAGCAGCGATCGAGCTGGCGCATCAGATCGCCGCGTTCCCTCAGGGCTGCCTGCGCAGCGATCGGCAGTCGGCGCTCGCCCAATGGACGCTCGACCTTCCCGATGCGTTGGCCAACGAGACCCGGCTCGGTCTGGACACCATCAGGTCGGGCGAGACGTTGGCGGGCGCAGCGCGCTTCGCCGGCGGCGAGGGCCGCCACGGCGCGTTCTGATCAGGCGACGAGCATCCCCACGAGGGCGAAGTGGCACGCCGCGGCGAGCACGGTGCACGAGTGCCACACCTCGTGGTAGCCGAACGTCCGCGGCCACGGGTTCGGACGTCCCTTGAGGAGCACCGGGATGCCCACCGTGTAGATGACGCCGCCGGCGATGAGGAGGAGCAACTCGGGCGTCGAGAGTCCGTTGATCAGCACCGGGAACGAGATCACGGCCATCCACCCGAGGATCGGGTACAGCGCGTACTGGACGATGCGGAACCGGTCGAACGCGAACTGCTTGAGCAGCACGCCGAACAAGGCGCCGGTCCAGACGACGCACAGCACGACGATGCCCCACGCCTTCGGCATCGCCAACAGACACACCGGGGTGTAGCTGCCGGCGATGAGCACGTAGATCATCGAGTGGTCCATGCGCTGCATGATCCTGCGGGCGCGCAGACCGCGAGCCAATCGGTGGTACGCCGCTGAGGTGCCGAAGCCGAGCAGCACGCTGGCGAAGTAGATCGCAGCCGCAACGCGGGCACTCGTGTGCTGGGCCACGAGGACGAGGTAGAGCCCGGCCGGGATCGCAACCGCGAAGGCGACCGCGTGCATCCATCCGCGCCACGAGGGACGTTCGGGCAGTGGCAATGGACCGAGTCCCATGCAGGGACACTACGCCCCCGTACGCGGATCACGGCAGCGTCCTCCACAGGTCACACGCCGACCGTCCGAGTGCCTCGCCGAGCGCCCGTTGTGACTGCCTGCCCCGACGGTCGACTGTCCGACGCCTGACTGTCCGACGGCAGAGTCGGGGCCGCATACCCTGAGCACGTGCCCATCTCGTCATCGTCCGTCGGCTCGACGGCGTCACTCACGACCGACGTGGACGTCCGGTGGCTGATGTCGTACGCGGCCGGCATCGGCGACCATCGCGCTGCCTTCCTCGACACGGGCCGCCCTGGCGGTGTCGTCGGTCATCCCGTCTTCTCGGTGTGTCCCGAGTGGCCCGTGATCCTCGCGGCAGGCCGCGTGGTCCCCACTGGGTCCGTACGCACCGAGCAGGAGCGCGCCGAGCGAGCTCGCGCCGTCCATTTCACTCACGATCTGCACGTCCATCGGCTCGTCCGCCCCGGTGACACCCTCACGACCACGGCCACGGTGGTCGGCGTCGAGCACCATCGCGCCGGTGTCCTGCAGACGCTGCGCCTCGACACGATCGATGCGGACCGCGCTCTGGTCGCCACCACGTGGCAGAGCTCGATGTTCCTCGGCGCCCGACTCGATGGGCCAGAGGTGATGCCCGACGCTCCGATGCTCGTGACTGCCGATCGCGGGATCGACGACGCGAGCGGCCCCGGCGCAGCGCCCGAGGGCGCGACGGTGCGTCGCAAGGTGGACCGTGGCGCGGCCCACGTCTACACCGAGTGCGCTCGGATCTGGAACCCGATCCACACCGACGTCGTCGTCGCCCGCAGCGCCGGCCTGCCCGACATCATCCTGCACGGCACCGCGACGATGGCGATGGCAGTGAGCGACGTCATCGACGAGTTCGCCGGTGGCGACCCGACGCGCGTCCGCCGCGTGAGCGGACGGTTCGCCGGGATGGTGCTGCTGCCGTCGGACCTCGTCACGCGGATGCGCGCGATCGATGGTCCCGACGGCGAGACCATCGTGTCCGTCGAGGTGGCGACGGATCAGGGCGGCGAGGGCGCTGTGGCGTTCCGTCGCGGCTCCGTCGTCCTCGGCCCATCCGAGCACTGAGATGCTGTACGCCGATGTCGTCGCCGCGTCGTCGGCGGTTGCCGCGACGCCGAAGCGATCCGAGAAGGTCGCCATCCTCGCGGACCTCGTTCGTCGCGCCGCGCCGAGCGAGGTCCGTCCATTGATCGGGTTCCTCGTCGGCGAACCGAGGCAGGGGCGATTCGGTATCGGCTGGGCGTCGATCCGGGGAGCGCAGGCCGAGCCGGCGTCGACGGCCACGCTGTCGATCGCCGAGGTCGACCGAGCGTTGGACGACCTCGCCCGAGCAGGCGGATCCGGCTCACAGCGCGAACGCAGTGAGCGGTTGTCGGCGCTCTTCGGCGAGCTCACCGATGCCGAACAGAATCACATCGTGAGGCTGCTCGGCGGCGAGCTCCGACAGGGCGCGAACGACGGCGTGGTCACGGGTGCAGTCGCGCGTGCCGCCGGGGTTCCGCTGGCGGCGGTGCGCCGAGCGACGATGTTGCTCGGCGACCTCGCCGGCGCCGCCGAACGTGCGCTCACGGGAGCATCGCTCGAGGTCGGGCTGACACCACTCGTCGCCGTCCAACCGATGCTGGCGGCAACGTCCGCAAGTGCGTCCGCGGCGATCGCCGAGGTCGGGCGAGCGAGCGTCGAGTGGAAGCTCGACGGCATGCGCGTGCAGGCTCACCGCAATGGCAGCGACGTGCGCTTGTTCACGCGTGGTCTGAACGACATGACAGCAGCGCTCCCCGCGACGGTCGAGGCGATCCGTCGCCTCCCGGTCGACAGCATCGTCCTCGACGGCGAGGCGCTCGGACTCGACGAGGACGGTCGACCCCGGCGCTTCCAGGACACCATGAGTGGGCTGGGCTCGTCGACGAGCTCGTTCTTCTTCGACGTGCTCCACGTCGACGGGCGTTCGCTCATCGACGAGCCGCTCGCGGCGCGCAAGCAGGTCCTCTCCGAGGTCCTGCCGGGTGGTCTTCTGCTTCCGTCGATCGAGACCGACGACGGGGACGAGGCAGACCGCTTCGCCGAGGAGGCCGATCGCGCCGGTCACGAGGGTGTGATGGTCAAGGCGCTCCTGTCGCCGTACCAAGCCGGTCGACGCGGCGCGACGTGGCGCAAGGTCAAACCGGTGCACACGCTCGACCTCGTCGTGCTCGCTGCTGAGTGGGGTCACGGACGGCGGACGGGCTGGCTGAGCAACCTTCACCTCGGCGCCCGCGGTGACGACGGCTTCGTCATGGTCGGCAAGACGTTCAAGGGACTCACCGACGACCTGCTCCGATGGCAGACGCGCGAACTGGAGGCGCGCGCCATCGCGACGGAGGGCATCACCGTGTTCGTGCGGCCCGAACTCGTCGTCGAGATCGCGATCGACGGCGTCCAGGTGTCCACCCGCTACCCGGGAGGCGTCGCGCTCCGCTTCGCTCGTGTGAAGCGATATCGCCCGGACAAGTCAGCGGAGCAAGCCGACACGATCGGCCGTGTGCAACAGTTCTTGCGATGAACGCGTTGGCGATGCGTTGGCGGGGGATCGTGGCGATGGGGCGGCAGCAATGAGAGTGATGACCTGGAACCTGTGGTGGCAGTTCGGGCCGTGGGAGAAGCGGCAGAACGCGATCGGCGCGGTGATCGAGAGCGAGGCGCCGGACATCATCTGCTTGCAGGAGGTCTGGAGCGACGGTGGCGACAGCGCGGCGCACCGTCTCGCGGCGCGGTTCCGGATGCATGCCGTACTGAGTGACGATCCGTTCGCCGAGGAGCGACGGCTCGGCACATCACCCCACGGCAACGTCGGGTTCCACAACGCGATCCTCAGCCGTTGGCCGCTCGTCGATCCGGTCAGCGTCCCGCTCCCCGGCGCGGACGGTCGTCCTGGTCATCGACGCGCGGTGGCGGCGACCGTCGATGCGCCGACCGGTCGGTGGCCGGTCGTGTGCACCCACTTCGACCACAAGTTCGACGAGTCGGCAGCGCGCGTACGCCAAGCCACGAGGGTCCTACAGCTGATCGCCGAGCGCCGCAACGATCCCGAGTCAGGCCCGCCCACGATCCTCGGCGCGGACTGCAACGCGGTGCCGGACTCCGACGAGATCCGGGTGCTCACCGGTCGCACCGCTGCGCCCGTCCCCAACCTCGTCCTGAGCGACGTGTGGGAACAGTGCGGCGAAGGTCGCGGCATCACCTGGCGCAGCGACAACCCCTATCGCGCCGACACCGCGTGGCCCGACCGTCGTCTCGACTACCTGTTCGTGAGTTGGCCGCGCCGCAAGCCGATCGGCAACCCGCAGCGCGTGTGGATGAGTGGTCTCGGCCCCGTCGATGGTGTCTGGCCGAGCGACCACGCGGCGGTGCTCGCCGACCTCGTCGACTCGTGAGCCGATCCACTCCGCCTCCCCATCCGGCCGGATAGGGTCGCACCCTGCATGGCAACGCTGCGCTTCAGTTTCGGCACGATGGGCTCTGGCAAGAGCACCATGGCGTTGCAGATCCACCACAACCTGGCCAGCCGTGAGCTGTTCGGTCTGCTGCTGACCACGCTGGATCGGGAAGGCGCACAGGTGACGAGTCGTCTCGGTGTCGCGGCGCACGCGATCGAGGTGACGCCCGAGCTCGATCTGTACAAACTGGCCGCCGACTCGTGGCCGATCCACTACCTCGTCTGCGACGAGGCCCAGTTCTACACACCGGAGCAGTGCGATCAGCTGGCCCGGGCGGTCGACGAGCTCGGCATCGACGTGTTCGCCTTCGGCCTGATCACCGACTTCCGCGGCCAGTTGTTCGACGGCACCAAGCGCCTGCTCGAGATCGCCGACGAGCGCGTCGCGATGCAGGTCGAGGCTCGGTGCTGGTGCGGGGCGCGCGCCACGCACAACGCCCGTGTCGTCAACGGTGAGATCACCTACATCGGCGAGACGATCGTCGTCGGTGACACCGAGGTCGCGTCGGGCGAGCAACCGCTGTTCGGTGACGTGGTGCGCTACGAGCTGCTGTGCCGTCGGCACTACTCCAGCGGGGAGCTCGGGGCCTAACAGCGTGCGTCGGCGGGCGTGGTTGCTGGTCGGCGTGCTGTGCGTCGGGTCGGCAAGCGCGCACGCGCTCGACGATCAATCAGCGAGCGCGGGTGCTCGAGCCGTCCGGGTCGCGCCTCCCTCGAGACGGATCATGCTCGCCTTCACCGGCGACACCCTGGTGCACAGCCCCCTCGTCACTCAGGCGGCCCAGACCGCGGCGGCAGCGGGCCAGAACGGCTACGACTTCCGGCCGATGTTCGCCCAGGTCGCGCCGATCGTTCGTTCCGCAGATCTCGCCGTGTGTCATCTCGAGTCCCCGATCGCTGCGCCCGGACGAGCGTGGCAGCCACCGCCGGTCTACGGGGTTCCTGCGGAGGTGGCGCTCGGACTCGCCGACGCCGGTTTCGACCGATGCAGCACGGCCAGCAACCACACCATGGATCAGGGTCTCGAGGGCATCGACGCCACCCTGCAGGCACTCGATGTCGCCGGCATCGCTGGCGCAGGCACGGCCCGCAACGCAGCCGAGGCGGTCGAGCCGGTGTTCGAGGTGCAGGGCATCCGGATCGCGCACCTCTCCTACACGTACGGGTTCAACGGCGCCGGGCCGCCGCCGTCGCAGTGGTGGCGAGCCAACGTGATCGACCCCGGCCGGATCATCGCCGATGCAGCCGATGCCCGTGCCCGCGGCGCACAACTCGTCATCGTCAGCCTGCACTGGGGCAACGAAGGGCAAGCGGCTCCGTCGGTCGCGCAGCGTGTGGTCGCCGCGCAACTGATGGGGTCTGGCCAGATCGATCTGATCGTCGGCCATCACGTGCACCTGCTCCAGCCGATCGAGCAGGTCAACGGGCGATGGGTCATCTACGGGATGGGCAACTTCCTGTCGAACATGCCGACCTGGGACCACTGGGGCCCGCCGTCGCAGGACGGCGCAGTCGTGTTCGTGCCGGTCACGATCGACGCGGCCGGCAAGCCGGTCGTGGGGACGCCGAGCGTCGTACCGACGTGGGTCGACAAGGGCGGCGGGTGGGTGATCCGCTCGGTGCTCACCGACCTCGCCGATCCGTCGCTCACCCCCGACCGTCGCGCCGTGCTCGAGGCCTCGCTCGCCCGGACGCGGTCGATCCTCGGCGCGTTCATGCCCGCGAGTTGACCTCCCGACACAGCGCCCGGTCGTGGCGCGCCGAGGGCGCGGCTACGGGATGACGACCGATGCCGGTTCGTAGTTCGACGGCACGAACAGGGCGGTGATGTGGACGTCCTTCGGCACGACGCTGCCGTTCGTCTGGGTGCACACGAGTTGCAAGGTCTGTCCGAAGGTGGGGATCTGCGGATTGTCGGCGACGCTGATCGGGAGGCTCCGATGTGCCGAGAACGAGGTGTAGGCGGATGCTGTGTCGCGGTCGTTCAGGATGAAGTACGGCAGCGTCGTGTTGATCGCTGCGACCGCTCCCTTCTGCAACTGGCAGAGTGCGCTGTCGGCTGCGCCGTTGTTGAGCCACTGGCCGGTCACTTGGACGTCGACGTATCCGTCAGACGGAACCCGTATCGACGTGCTGACCACCGCGACCGCAACGTTGGTCGTCAGGTCCTTGATGGCGAACGCGTAGTTGTCGGAGAGGCCTGGCTCGTTCTGCGTGTCGGCGTTGGTGACGGAGTTGTTCTGGATGTCGGCTCCGGTGACGGTGTCGTCCTGGATGTCTGCCCCGGAGATCGTCGCGTCCTGGATGTCCGTACCGGTCAGCGAGCCGTCGACGATGTCGGCGCCGGTGTGCTGATGTGCCGTGAAGTAGCCGAACACGTCGACGACGACGTCGACAGCGCCGGCGAGGTTGAAGATGTCGAACCGGCCGTTGGCGGACACGCCGGTGACGACCGCGTTGGGCGTCGGCGGCTCGCCGGGGGTCGGGTTGAGGTTGGCGGTGAAGGGCTGGGCGGCACCGTCGGGCCAGATCGTCAGAAACGTCGGTGCCGTCGCGTTCAGAGCAGTGACGTTCAGGGCCAGACCAGCGGAGGTGGCGGGAATGCCCTTGCAGTTGCCGTTGTCGCCGTGTGCTGCGACGACGTGCGTCTGCCCGCCACCGATCGGCGTGTTGCGGTTGCCGACGTTGTCGGTGGCCGGGCGGGTGTCCAGCAGGCGACATGGCGTGATCGGCACGTACGTGACGGCACCCACGGGCTCGCTCGCGTGGCCGATGCCGAGCGTGCCGACGCTGAGGGTGCCGAGGCTCACACCGACGCCGAGTGCAGCGGCGATGGCAGCTGCGCCGAGTGCGGCCGATCTCCTCCGAGAAATCGAGTGTCTCACTGGTCCTCCCTGGGTCGTTGACCGAAGGATTCACAATGTCACATGCTCGTCGACCGCCCGTGACGCGAACGAGGGTGCGGGATGGTCGCCTCTCGGCGGCATCCCGCGCCCTCGTACGGAGATCAGTCAGGCGATGCCTGAGTCAGATCACGGAGTCGGCAGCGGCTCTCCACCCTCTGCCGGAACATCGCCCACGTCGGCGCCGCTCGCGCCGTCCCCGAAGATGGGGATGAAGATGAAGCCGGTCGGCTCGTACTCCGTTGGGTAGAAGGTGGCGGTGATCTCCACCTCGTCGAGCAGGATGTTGCCCGCTGTCTCGGTGCAGACCAATCGCAGGATCTGACCGAATCCGAACAGCAACGGGTTGTCCGCGACGCTGATCGGCATGGTCCGATGGAGCGCGAAGCTCGTGTATGCCGCGGCCGCGGCATTCCGGTCATCGAGGAGGATCCACGGCGCGTCCGTGTCGACGGTGACTGCGTCGCCCTTCTGCAACTGGCATCTCGCAGTGTCGCTGACAGCCGCCCCGTTGTTGGTCCAGACCCCCGTGGCGTGGACGTCGATAAAGCCGTCCGACGGGACGCGGATGGCGACGGAGGCCGCCGTCTTCGCCGTGGCGTCGAGCGTGGTCAGGGTCTTGTTGAACGCCTCCGTGACACCCGGCTCGTTCTGGATGTCGACGGCCGTGAGGCTGTTGTCGACGATGTCGGCGCCGGTGTGGGAGTGGTTGGTGTAGTAGCCCATCACGTCGACCACCACGTCGACCGTTCCGGAGAAGTTGAAGATGTCGAACTGGCCGCCCGCCGAGATTCCCGTGGTCACGGCGTTGGGCGTCGGTGGCTCACCAGGCGTCGGGTTGAGGTTGGCCGTGAACGGCTTCGCCACCCCGGTGGGCCAGATGGTGAGGAACGTCGGCAAGAGCGCGTTGAGCGCGGTGACGTTCAGTTGCAGGCCGGTCGCCGTCGCCGGGATACCGACGCAGTTTCCGTTGTTGCCGTGCGCAGACACGGTGTGGGTCTGGCCGCTGCCGATCGGCGTGTTGCGGTTGCCGACGTTGTCAGGTGCGGGCCGGCTG
>JADMIO011000840.1_pt1 | contig 14413 bp, 10 predicted proteins | sample 8958161 | NCBI WGS metagenome assembly JADMIO01 (sample SAMN16585339, study PRJNA669376) | soil metagenome | isolation source: Crop rotation soil | place: USA: Cullars Rotation, Alabama | collected 2011 | reverse complement strand
CGATCGAATCCGGCGCGCAACTGACCGCCGATCTTATAGCCAGGACGCCGCGCCCGACCGCGGTCTTCTGTTTCAGCGACGACATGGCGTTCGGCGCCTGCCACAGCCTGCGCGAAACCGGGCTCGACTGCCCGCGCGACGTCTCGGTCGTCGGCTTCGACGATATCGGCCCGTCGCGCTTCGCCGCCCCGCCCCTGACCACGGTGCGCCAGCCGATGCGCGAGATCGGCGTCAAGACGGTCGAGTTGCTGATCGACATCCTGGAACGCGGCGCCAGCCGGCGCGTCAACCTGACCCTGCCGCACGAACTGGTGCTGCGCGCCTCGACCGCGGCGCCCAAAGCCTGAGAATGGCGGGGCAGGATGACGAGATTTCGCAACGCGCCGTCGCCGCGGCTCTCAACAATCCGCGCCTCGTCGCCGCCGCGCTCGATCTTCACGACAACCGCATCCCCGAGGCCGAGCGCACCTTACGCGCCTGCCTGAAGGACGACCCCTTCGACGTCGCCGCCATCCGCCTGCTGGCCGAGGTCGCCGCGCGCATCGGCCGCTTCCGCGATTCCGAAAACCTGCTCAGGCGTGCGCTCGAACTGGCGCCCGGCTTCGGTGCCGCCCGCGCCAATCTGGCGACCGTCCTCTACCGTCAGAACCGTTCGGTCGAGGCCATCGCCGAGCTCGACCAGTTGCTCGGCGACGACCTCGACGGCGACAGTCTGGGCCCCGCCAATCTCAAGGCGGCGGCGCTCGGCCGGATCGGCGAGTTCGAAGAGGCGCTGGGGCTTTACGAAGCAATCCTGAAAGACGCTCCCAACCAGCCGCGCGTCTGGATGAGTTACGCTCATACGCTGAAGACGGTAGGGCGCAGCGATGACGGCATCACCGCCTATCGCAAGGCGCTGGCGCTCAATCCGCACCTCGGCGAGGTGTGGTGGAGCCTCGCCAATCTCAAGACCTACCGCTTCAGCGACGACGATGTCGCCACCATGGAAAAGGCGCTGCTGACACCGTCTTTAAGCGACGCCGACCGGCTGCACCTCGATTTCGCGCTCGGCAAGGCGCTGGAAGACCGCAAGGATTACGCAGCCTCGTTCGCCCACTATGCCGCCGGCAATGCCTTGCGGCGGGCTTCCGACCGCTACGACGCGAACGCCGTCACCGCCATGGTCGACGAAAGCGTCGACCTGTTCACGCCGGCCTTCTTCGGCGAGCGCCGGGGCGTCGGTTGCGACGCCCGCGATCCTGTCTTCATCCTCGGCATGCCGCGCGCCGGTTCGACCCTGATCGAGCAGATCCTGTCGAGCCATTCGACGATCGAAGGTACGCAGGAGCTCGCCGATATGCCGGCCCTGGCCAGGCGCGGCGGCAAATATCCGGCTTACCTCCTCGATCTCGATGCCGCCGATTTCAAAAAGCTTGGGGAAGCGTATCTCGAGCGCACGCGCATCCAGCGCAAGACCGGCCGGCCGATGTTCATCGACAAGCTGCCCAACAACTGGGCGCACGTCGCTTTCATCCATCTGATCCTGCCGAACGCGACCATCATCGACGCGCGCCGCCACCCGCTGGCCTGCGGCTTCTCCAACTTCAAGCAGCACTTCGCGCGCGGCCAGGACTTCACCTATGATCTTGGCGACATGGGCCGCTACTACGCCGATTATGTCCGGCTGATGGCGCACATGGATACCGTCCTGCCGGGACGCGTGCACCGCACAATACACGAGCATTTAGTTGACCGTACGGAAAGCGAAATCCGCGCGCTCGTTTCCGCCTGCGGTTTGGACTTCGAAGACGCGACCTTGCGCTTCTTCGAAACCGAACGCGCGGTGCGTACGCCGTCGTCCGAACAGGTCCGCCGACCGGTCAACCGCGAAGGAACCGAGGCCTGGCAAGGATTTGAACCCTGGCTAGATCCGCTGAAGGCGGCGCTTGGCCCCGTGTTGGACGCCTATCCCGACGCACCCGCCGGCTTTCTACGGTAGCCGAAGGCCACCCAAACGGGTCAGTTGCAATTCTGTCACGAACCGTCTTTTTCGCGGCGCAACAATGACATGGCCGATTGACGCGTGATCACGACAGGGACAATCCTCCGGTCACCTTAACCTTACCCCGGGGTTTTTTCATGCGCGCACGCACATTAGCGGCCTGCCTTCTGTCCACGACCATGCTGAGCTCCCTGCCCATATTGGCGCACGCGCAGACGAAACAGACCAAGAGCGAAGACACCACAGAAGTCATCGTCACCGCCCAGAAACGGACGGAAAAGCTGACCAGCGTGCCGATCAGCATCCAGGTGCTGGGAACGAAAAAGCTCGACCAGCTCAATGTCGGCGGCATCGACGATTATGTGGCGCTCCTGCCCAGCGTCTCCTACCAGAACAACCCCTACCAGGGCTCCAGCGTCTATTTCCGCGGCGTGGCCTCGGGCGGCGACGGCAACCACTCGGGTTCGCAACCCTCGGCCGGCATCTATCTCGACGAACAGCCGGTGACGACGATCGGCGGCCCGCTGGACGTCCACATCTATGACGTGGCGCGCATCGAGTCGCTGTCGGGTCCGCAGGGCACCCTGTACGGCGCCTCGTCGGAAGCCGGCACGATCCGCATCATCACGAACAAGCCCGACAACACCTCGACCTACGGCCGTTTCGACGTCGAAGGCAACGGCGTCGCCCACGGCGGCTACGGCGGCAAGGTCGAAGGCATGTTCAACACGCCGATCGGCCAGCGCATGAGCTTACGCGTCGTCGGCTGGGCCGAGCACAACGCGGGCTATATCGACAACGTGCCGGGCAGTCGCACCTTTACCGGCCTGTCGGACGGCGCCGGCGGCTTCCTGCCGGGCATCACGGTCGACAATTCGAAATACGTCGAAAAAAACTATAACGACCGCGACGTGGCCGGCGGCCGCGCGGCGCTGAAGATCGACCTCGACGAAAACTGGACCGCGACCGCGTCGCTGATGGGCCAGGACAGCAAGGCGCACGGCTCGGCCGGTTACGACCCGAGCGTCGGCGACCTTAAGGTCCAGCACTTCTTCCCGGAAATGAACCATGACCGCTTCTACCAGGCGGCGCTGACCCTTCAGGGCAAGCTCGGCATCTTCGACGTCACCTATGCCGGCGACTGGATGGAGCGCAAGCTCGACAGCCAGGCCGACTATACCGATTACGCCGAGGCCTACGACCAGAACTACGCCTATTACGGCGGGGTCGCCAACTACTTCGCCTTCCTCGATGAGAACGGCAATACGATCAATTCCAGCCAGACCATCATCGGCAAGGACAAGTTCACCAAGGAAAGCCACGAACTGCGCATCGCGTCCCCGTCGGATAAGCCGCTGCGCTTCGTCGGCGGCGTCTTCTTCCAGCGCCAGACGCACCACATCTTCCAGGACTACCAGGTCCCGGGCCTGGCCGCCGGTGAATCGGTCAACGGCCATCCGGGCACCCTGTGGCTGACCGACCAGATGCGCGTCGACCGCGACGCCGCCGTGTTCGGCGAACTCAGCTACGACATCACGCCGACCCTGACCGTCACGGCCGGCGGGCGCTCCTTCACCTACGACAACACGCTGATCGGTTTCTTCGGTTTCGGGGGCCCCGACAACGCGGCCTTCGGGTCGTCGGGCGTGCGCCGCTGTTTCACCACCAACACCTATAATGTCGTCAACCCGGTCGATCCGACGGGTACGCTTTTGCCGGCGGCGATGGCCAATACGCCGTGTACGAACCTCGGCGTCCAGAATTCCGACAACACGATCAGCCCCAAGCGCGCCAAGGGCTCTGGCTTCTCGCCCAAGCTGAACCTGACCTGGAAGGCGACGCCGGACCTGATGCTCTACACGACCTGGTCGAAGGGCTTCCGTCCGGGCGGCATCAATCGCCGCGGCACCGTACCGCCGTATCAGCCCGATTATCTGGTCAATACCGAGCTCGGTTGGAAGGCGACCCTGTTCGACAAGAAGGTTCGCTTCAACGGCGCCATCTATTCGCAGGAATGGCAGAAGTTCCAGTATTCGTATCTCGGCGCCAACAGCTTCACCGAAGTACACAACGGCCCCGACGCCAAGATCGACGGCCTGGAAGGCGACGTGACCTGGGTGGTAAGCAACCACCTGACGATCACCGCCAACGGCGCCGTGACCGACGCCAAGATCAAGCAGAACCTGTGCGCCTTCGAAGGCGACACTGAGGCCGACTGCTCGGGCATCGTCGATACGATCCAGACCAAGTATCCGGGCGGCGTGGCAACTCCGACCGTGACGCACAACCAGGATTTCGTCGCCGCGCCCAGGGGCACGCGCCTGCCGATCACGCCGAAATACAAGGCCAGCATCGTGGCGCGCTACAGCTGGGAGATGGGCAGGTACACGCCGTTCTGGCAGGTCGAAAGCGCCTATCAGTCGTCGGCCTCGACCGATATCCGCACCGCGGCGATCGAAACCGGCACGTTCGCCATCGTCAATCCGGCGGCCCTGCTCGGCCGGCTCAAGGCCTATACGGTCACCAACATCTCGGTCGGCACCAGCTGGGACGACTGGACGGCGGAACTCTACGTCCGCAACCTGACCGACGAGCGCGCACAGCTGGCCCGCTACCAGGAATGCGGCTCGTGCTACGTCCGCTCCTACATCGTCACCAATACGCCGCGCACCGTCGGCGTACGGTTGGGCACTAAATTCTAAAGCCTTCCGCACAAGACAAAAAAGAAGCGCGGTGGTCTCCCACCGCGCTTCTTTTTTGATCCGCACCGGAATCTACTGGATATCGCGGCGGTAGCGGCCCGAAGCGATCGCGGTCTCCACCCATTCGTCGCCCAGGTGACGCCGCAACGCGGCATCCACGGCGATCGCCATGTCATGCGTGCCCGAGACCAGCACGGCCCCGGTGTCGCCCAGCCAACCCTGGAATTCGAGCGTGCGGCCGACGAAGACGTCCTCGACGCGGCGGCCGTCTGCCCCGGCATAGAAGGTCAGGTCGAGGCGCGACAGGCTGCCGTCCTCCTGCCAGCCGATCAGCTCGTCGCACAGGGCGCCGTCGGTGACCGGATTGTGCTCGCCATAGATCAGCCAGCACTTTCGACCGGCGGAGCGAGCTTCCAGAAGGTTGGGACGCAGAGCGGCCAGACCGGCCCCCATGCCTACCATGAGCAGCGGCACATCGCCGTCCGGCGCGCGGAACGCCCCGTCGGCAACCAGACGTACGGCCGACTGGGTGATGGTGGCCGAAGGATCTTCGCCGGCCGGCATCCACAGGCGGATACGCCCCTCGGACGGCAAGGAGGCGATGGCGTAGCGGCGGCTGCCCTGCGCGGTCGCGATTTCGACCGAAGCACCGGCACGCCACGACGCCGCGCCGTCGGTGGGTTCGAGGTCGATCTGCACCAGCTTGTCGGCGCGCGAGTCGGCATTGACGACTTCGCGGGCGGCCAGGCGCCAACCGGCCGCGACAGCCGGCCTGGGGGCGGGCGCCGGGACCGGCGCCGGAGCGGCGGCGACCGGTGAAGGTACGGCCACGGCCGTCGCCGGACGGCGGCGCATCAGGCGCGTCACCGTGCCGACCGCCATCAGCCCCAGCACGACGCCCACGCCGATGCGAAGCAGTTCGATTTCCCACGATGTCATGGCCATGTCCCCAAACATTATACCCAACTCTCCAATACAGGACTTAGAACTTCCCGGATGCCGCCGCTGTCGCGCACGCGCAGCAGACAGGCGACGGAATTTTGCTTCGCGAAGGCACGCGCCTCGGTCTCGCCCATGACGATCAGCGCCGTGGCCAGGGCGTCAGCGCGCCAGGCCTGAGGGTCGATGACGGTGGCACTGGCGATTTCCGGCCGCGCCGGGCACGCCGTGCGCGCATCGATGGTATGCGACAAGATCAGGCCATCGTGTTCGAAGGCGCGGCGCAGGTCTCCCGACGTCGCGATGGCGCGGCCGGAAATCGCCACGACGGTGCGCGGCGCGGCCTCGTCCACCGCCTCGATTTCCACCCACCACGGCAGGCCGTCGGGGCGCGCGCCGAAACCGCGCAGCTCGCCGCCGATCTCGACCAGGGCCGCCGAAACGCCGGGCTCGAACTGCAGCATCTGGCACAGGCCGTCGACGGCGTAACCCTTGGCGATGGCGTTGAGATCGAGACGGAATCCCGCCGGGCGAACCAGTCCGTCCGGCCGCCAGTCGAGCCGGCGCCAGCCATGCGCGTCACCCTTAAGCGCCTCGATATCCGCCTGCTGCGGCAGGCCATCGGGCACGATCCGGGGGCCGAAGCCCCACAGCTCGACCGCCGCCAGAAGACCCGGGTCGAAGGCGCCGCCGGTCAGGCCCGCCATGTCGATGGCGTGACGCAAGACCTGCATCATGACCTGCGGCAGCGCGACGAAAGTATCGGCGGGCGCGTCATTGAAGCGCGTCAGATCGGAATCCGTACGGTAAGGGCTCATCTGGCGGTCGATCAGGTCCAGCCAGGCGCGGATACGGCGCGGCAAGCTCTCTTCCAGACGGCTGGCCACCGCCCGCTCGACATAGAGATCGGTGCGCCAGCCGGTACCGAAAGCGTCGCCGCCGAAGACCAGCCGGACCGCATCCGCGTCGCCGTGCGGCACGGCGTCGATATCGGGGATGATGACGCGGGTATCGAAGGGATCGGGCAGGTGGCTGGTAGGGGCGGCCGTCATCGGCCTCTCCCGGGAGGGGCTGCAGAACACGCCTGTGTCGTCTGGGTCTGCATGTCCGAACCGTTTGCCGCGGATATCCGCGCCACCACCTTTATTTATGGAGAATTTATAAAAGCATGCTGCACCGCATTACACCAGAGGACTCGCGTCCCGCTTGATCGCACGGCTGCGGCATGTCACCCTTTGCCCACAATTTGTTACAAGGGATACGTTTCAAAATGACGACAGAGGCGGCTCAAGGCCTTACCGGGCCGGATCTCGACGCCACCGACCGCCGGCTGCTGGCGGCGCTGCGCGAGGATGCCCGGCTGCCGGTGTCGCAACTGGCGGCGCAGCTCGAAATCCCGCGCGCCCAGGTCTATGCCCGGCTGGAACGGCTGGAGGCGGACGGCGTCATAGGCGGCTACACGGTCCGCCTGGGTGAAGCGTTTTCGCGTACGCGGATGCGCGCCCACGTCATGATCAAGACACTGCCGCGCCAGGGCCAGGCGGCGGAAGCCGGGCTAGCCGGTATCTCCGAGGTGTCGGCCATCTACGCCATCAGCGGCGAATACGACATCATCGCCATGGTCGAGGCGTCGAACAGCGTCGAGATGAACGAACTGCTCGACCGCATCGGCCTGCTCGACGGCGTCGAGCGCACCACGACCTCGGTCATCCTGGCCGCCAAGCTGGAGCGCTAGATGATCAATCTTGTCCTGATCGTCGTTTTCGCGGTTCTGATTGCCGGCGGCTTCGTCGCCCGCTTTATACGTCGCCGTTCAAAGCACAAAAAACCTGCGCATTCCGTGACGGTTACGGTAGACGACGACCAGTTCGAAGTCACGGAAGCGGAAAATCGGGTATCGGTTCGGTGGGCGGATATTACCCGTGTTACCGTCATCACGACCAGCCAGGGCCCGTGGTTCGACGACCTCTTTTATCACATCATCTATACCGGCGGCGACGTGACATTGCCCTCGGAAGCCAACAGTATAACGGCTTTCGTTGAAAAACTTTCGACTCTGCCAGGTTTCGACAAGGGGGCCTTCGACCAGGCCAACCGGTCAACCCGGAATAACAGCTTCGTGGTCGTCCTGCGCAATGAAATAGAGCCTGCCTAACCCCGCTTCATCCCCAGCACGACCAGCAGCAGGACGAACAGCACCAGCGACACGGCCTGCCACAGCTTTTCGGGGTTGGCCTGCCACCAGCGCCCCCGCCGTACGGAGGCCGGCGCCGTCGACAACATGCCGTTTTCCAGCGCATAGACCAGTTCGAACCCGTCCTGGAAGCGTTCGCCGGCCTCGGGCGCGATCGCCGTCATCAGCACGTTGTCGAGCCAGGCGGGCAGGTCGCGGCGCCACTTCCACAGGGGATGCGGACGGCCGAAGACCGGCTTGGTGAAGCCGCCGCTTTCGCCGTAGGGGAACTGGCCGCCCGTGAACATCCGATAGAGGCTGATCCCCAGCGCAAAAATGTCCGAACGTTCGTCGCCCGGATCACCGTCGTAAAGCTCCGGGGCCTTGTAGCTGGGGGTGCCCGGCACGTGGTCCATCTGCGCATCGGTATCGAGATAGGTCAGCCGCGCCACGCCGAGGTCGATCAGCTTCAGTCCGCCGTCGGGCAGCAGCAGGACATTTTCCGGCTTGATATCGCGGTGGATGATGCCGGCACGGTGTAAGGCCGCCACCGCCTTGGCCAGCTTGGTGGCGATATCGAGCCCGGCTTCGAGCGAGATCGGCTCCTTGCGTTCCAGCCGCGCCTCCAGCGTCTCGCCCTCGTAGAAGGGTTGGGCGATATAGAGGCGCGTCTGGCGGCCGGGCGGCAGGGTCAGGACCGCGCCGACCAGGGCGTGCTGCACGCGGCTGGCCACCCAGGCCTCGCGCGCGAAGACGTTGCGCGCCGCCGCCTCGCTGCCGATCGTGTCGGGCTTGGGGAATTTCAGCAGGACGGTGCGCGGCTCCTTCTGGTCGCGCGCGCGGAAAACGCGGCTGTAGTCGCCGTCGGCCAGGCGCTGCTCCAGCTTGAACCCGTCGACGATCTCGCCGGTGGCGGGCGGCTCCTGCATCGGCAGGCGCGCAAAGGCCGCGTCGAGGTCGTCGAACGTCGCGGGCGGCAGTTCCAGCACGTCGATGACCAGGGCCGTGGCATTGTCGTCGCCGTGCTTTTCCAGCGCGGTCGCCACCAGCTTGCGCGCGGTTTCCTCAGGCGCGGCGCGCGCCGCCAGCATCGTCTCGATATCGGCGTCGTTCAAGGGGCCGTGCACGCCGTCGCTCGACAGCAGGAGACGGTCGTGCGGTTGCACGTCATTGACGCGGTAATCGATGCGCAGCGACTCTTCCATGCCGACGGCGCGCGTGATCAGGTTGCTGTCCTCGGCGCCCTCGGGCTTATGGTCGCGCGTCAAGAGGCTGATCGCTCCGTCGCGCAGGCGGTAAAGCCGCGTGTCGCCGGCGTGGAAGCTGTGCAGGCGATGGCCCTTGAGCACGATGCCGGTGAAGACCGCCGCCATGCCCTTCAGCTTCTCGTCCTTCTGGCCCTGCTGGTGGATCCAGTGGTTGATGCTTTCCAGCGCGCGCGCGGCCGTCTTGCGCGGCGGCAGGGCGTCGCTCTGGCTGACATAGTCGTCGATGAAGGCGCGCACGCTCAGTTCGGCGGCGACGCGTCCGCCCTTCTGGCCGCCGACGCCGTCGGCGACCGCCGCGACCAGGCCGTGGTGGCGCGGCGGCCCTTCGAGGTAGGCCGCGCCGAAATCCTGATTGTCGGCGCGCGGGCCTTTTTCGCTGGCAAAGCCCGTGGCCACCTTAAGCTTCTGATCCGGCCCGGCCATGACTTAGAAGTACGTCGCGACGGTTTCGGCGTGGACCACGTCGGGCGGCGACACGAAGAACGGCCCGGCCAGCGCCCGCCATTGCTGGAAGTTGTCCGAGCCGCGGAAGGTGACCTCGTGCGCTTCGACCGTCTCCCACAGCACGCGCAGGTGATAGAGACCCGGCGTTTCGATCACCTTTTCCAGCGCCATGCCGTGACAGCCCGGCGAGCGCTGGAAGTACGGCTTCGCCGCCGCGACGGCGGCTTCGAAGGCTTCGGCCTTTGCGGGGTCGATGCGCAGGGTGGCGATTTCGGTGATCATGGCGTCTCTCATATTGCGGTGCGAACCGGCACGCGGTATTCGCCATCTATTCAATCGGAAGCGAGGGACGCAACATGAAAAAAGTCAGGTGGGGCGTGTTGTCGACCGCGAAGATCGGCGTGGCCAAGGTCATCCCCGGCATGCGCAAGAGCCGTTATGTCGATGTGGCGGCCATCGCGTCGCGCGATCTCGCTGCCGCCGAAGCCGTCGCGTCCTCGATCGGTATCGAAAAGGCCTATGGGTCGTACGACGACCTGCTGGCCGATCCTGATATCGACGCCATCTACAATCCTTTGCCCAACCACCTGCATGTGCCCCTGACATTGAAGGCGGCTGAAGCCGGCAAGCACGTCCTGTGCGAAAAGCCGATGGCGCTCAATGCCGCCGAGCTCGAACAGCTGCGTTCCGTACAGGATAAGGTGCTGATCATGGAAGGCTTCATGGTCCGCCATTCGCTGCAATGGAACGCCGCGCGCGAGAAGGTCCGCCAGGGCGCGCTCGGTTCGGCCCCGCGCATGATCCAGTCCTTTTTCAGCTACAACAACCAGGACCCGGCCAATATCCGCAACAAGGTCGAATGGGGCGGCGGCGGGCTGATGGACATCGGGTGCTATCCCATCGTCGCCGGCCGCTTCTTCTTCGAGGCCGAACCCCTGCGCGTCATGGCGATCGTCACGCGCCACGCGACTTTCGGCACAGACACCGTCACCGGCGGCCTGCTCGATTTCGGCGACGGCCGTCAGCTGACCTTCGGCGTGTCGACCGAGCTGGCGCGCGGCCAGCAACTGACCGTATGGGGAACCGACAGCCGCCTGACCATTCCCGTGCCGTACAACGCCCAGCCCGACGTACCGAACATCTTCGCCATCGACACCGGCGAGGCACTCGACGGATCGTCGGCCGAGGTCTTCAAGATGGACGTGTCGGACCAGTACACCCGCATGAGCGAGGACTTTTCCCGCGCGATCCTGGGCGAAATCCCCCTGCCCTACGGCGTCGACGACGCGCGGCAGAACATGCGCATCATCGACGCCCTGTTCCGCTCGGAGACGTCCGGACGCTGGGAAGACGTCGGTTAACCCTGCCACAAAGCAGACACAATTCCGTCATCGCGTGTTGAACGCGTGCCTGGAATACCGTGCACGCAACCCGTCCGTACCCTGAATTTTCCTTGAAAAACGTGGGGTCCGCGCATCGTCACGCGACCGCACGACATCTCACGTTACTGATTAACGCTTTACGGGCGATTTCGGCAACCGAACTGACTTTTTATAGCCCTTCCGGCGATTGTGCAGCGCAAGGGGCGAGCTTCCGCTTCGCCCCGTGACGTTATCATCCTACCGCTCGCGCGCAGACGAAGTCGATTTCCTTCCTTCGATCCGCGCTGCCGGGCCCGGAAAGTAAGCAGAGGTCGACATGTTGGAAGCCAACACCTTCACGGTTCAAGGCGAAGATTTCACCGCGGCAGATATTGCCGGCATCGGCGCCGCCGCCGTGGAGGCCGGACTTCACCGAACCGCGATCATCGGCAACTTCCCGCCGCGGCAGTGCGGCCTGGCGACCTTCACCCGCGACATGTATGTCTGCCTGAAGGACGCCCTGCCCGACGCCGAATGGGACGTCATCGCCATGAACGACCCGGGCAACACCTACGCATATCCGGCCGACGTCACGCACGAACTGCCGCAGAACGACGTCGCCGCCTATATCCGCATGGCCGATACGCTGAACAGCAACGGCACGCAGGTCCTGTTCGTCCAGCACGAGTTCGGCATCTATGGCGGGCCGTCGGGCGCCTATCTGCTCGACATGCTCGATCGCCTGACCATGCCGGTCGTCACCACCTTGCACACCGTGCTGGAAACGCCGAATGACGAACAACGCCGCGTCATGGAGGGCCTTATCCGTGTCTCGGCGACGCTGGTCACCATGGCGCGCAAGGGCGCCGAGATTCTGAAGCGCGTCTACGATGTCCCCGACTCGAAGATCGCCATCGTCCCGCACGGCGCGCCGTCGCGTCCGCTTCGCGCCACCCGCGACTTCAAGGCGGCACTGGGCCTGGAAGACCGCAAGACGCTGATGACCTTTGGTCTCCTGTCGCCCAACAAGGGTATCGAGACCGTCATCGCCGGCATGCCCGAAATCCTGAAATCGTGCCCCGAAGCCGTCTATCTGATCATCGGCGCCACCCACCCGCACCTCGTGCGCAACGAAGGCGAAAAGTACCGCGACAGCCTGAAGGCCATGGCGCGTGACTTAGGTGTCGAGGACAGCATTCGCTTTATCGACCGCTATATCGGCGACGAGGAACTGGTCGACCTTCTTCAGGCCAGCGACGTCTACGTTACGCCGTACCTGACCGAAACCCAGATCACGTCGGGCACCCTGTCCTACGCCATAGCGGTGGGCCGCCCGGTCGTCTCGACCCCGTACTGGCATGCCACCGAAGCGCTGGCGAACGGCGTCGGCATCATTTGCCCCTTCCACGATACGGCTGCCTTCGCCACCGCCATCTCGGGTCTTCTGGCCTCGGACGAAAAGCGCGAAGCCATGACGCGGCGCGCCTACATGTACGGCCTGTCGTCGCGCTGGTCGGCGGTGGCCGAGGCCTACATTACGCGGGCCGAAGAGGATGTCCGGCGCTTAAGCGTCGCTGAAGCGGAAAAGACCATGCCTACCCGTTCCTTCACCACCTTGCGCCCGGCGACCGACGCCATAATGCGCATGAGCGACGACACCGGCTTTTATCAGCACGGCAAGTATCGCCTGCCCGACCGCGCGCACGGCTATTGCACCGACGACAACTGCCGGGCCCTGCAACTGCTGGCGCGCCAGTCGAGCCTCGGGCGCTTATCCCCGGAACTGGCGAAGCTGGCCTATGTCTATGCCGGCTTTATCGACCATGCGTGGACGGGCGAAGGCTTCCGCAACTTCATGAGCTTCGAGCGCAAATGGCTCGACGACGGTGGTTCCGACGATTGCTGCGCCCGGACGCTCGAGGCGCTGATCGAAACCGCGCGGTCCGACCTGCCGGCCGATATCCGCACCTGGGCGACCGACCTGGCGCAACGCGCCATTGCCGTAAGCCACCAATGGACCTCGCTGCGCAGCGTGGCCATCGTCGTGAAGGCGCTTCATCGCGCCTTCGGCGTCGTCGGCAATCCCCAGGACATCCAGGCGGAAATCCGTCACCACGGCCGCGTCCTGCACGACCACTACAAGCGCTTCGCCCGCCCCGACCATCCGTGGGTCGAGCCCTATCTCGCCTATGACAATGCCCGCTTGGCGGAAGGCCTGATCCTGGCCGGATCCTTCCTGTCGGACGCCGGGATGCTGAAGGACGGCCTGACGGCGCTGGAATGGCTGATGAAACAGCAGACGGTTCCCGTAAAGGGTTGCTTCCTGCCGGTGCCGACCTCGCGCTTCAAGGAGGACGGCCAGGTCCATCCGCTCTACGACCAGCAGCCGCTCGAGGCCCTGGCAAGCATCGAAGCCTGCCTGACGGCGGCACGCATCACGCACGAACCCGAATGGCAGGACGAAGCGCTTCGGGCGTTCGCCTGGTTCGAGGGCGAGAACAGCCAGGGCATACCGGTCGTTACGCCCGACGGCGGCTGTTTCGACGGCCTGACGCCCGCCGGCTGCAACCAGAACCAGGGCGCCGAGTCTATCCTGGCCTGGCACCTCGGCTGGACGGCGCTGAAACTCGACCTCAAGGCCGATGTTCCGGCGGCGCCGCGCGCCGCAGTGCAAGATAAACGTCGCGCCGACGCATGATCGCCCTTTCACCGTCCGCCCGGACGATATATCCTGACGCCGCTGGGATGCGGGGCGGTGTCTGTCTGTGGGAGACCTGAATGGACGGCAGTGCCAATACACCCAGGGGCGCCAAGCCCCTGACCGAGATGATTCAGAGCCCGATTACCCTGCGCGCCAACCCTGAACGCGTTGTGATCCGGCCTTTTCAGATCGGCATCGCACCGTCGGATTCGGCCATGGGCGCCTTTTCCCGCGTCGGCCGCATCTGCGAAGCTATCAAGGCGCTGGACGGCGACCAGGTACGCAGCGTGCTGGAAGAGGTCAATCGCGACTTTACCGGCCGCCACTGGCAGACGCGTGGCATCTTCCTTGAACGCTTCAAACAGGTGCAGGCGATCCACGGCGGGCTCGATACGCTCGACGAGGATCACAAGGCCCTGGTCGGCGCCTATTTCAGCCACGAATACAGCTACCAGGCGGCTGCGGTGATGAACCCCTCCGTCGTCGTCCACCCGGACCAGACCGGGGCAGGCAACGGCGCGGTCAACTTCATCCTGTCGACACGGACGGTCGGCGAAGGCCATATCTCGACCATCTCGTTCCGCGAAGGCACCTTCTTCGCCGACGGCTCGATCGAGATCAAACCCGAGACCGACTTCGCGGTGGCCGCGCGCCCGCGCGACGCCCAGCCGACCGAAGGCGCGGTGACGGTGCACAGCCACCAGGCCTGCCCGGTGTCGGAAACCGTGCTCTTTCCCGTGACAAACCAGCAGGCCAACGGATTGGAAGACCTGCGCATGGTCCGCTTCACGGAAGAGAACGGCAGCCAGGTCTATCTCGGCAGCTACACCGCCTATAACGGGCG
>JADMIO010957529.1_pt1 | contig 14413 bp, 8 predicted proteins | sample 8958161 | NCBI WGS metagenome assembly JADMIO01 (sample SAMN16585339, study PRJNA669376) | soil metagenome | isolation source: Crop rotation soil | place: USA: Cullars Rotation, Alabama | collected 2011 | reverse complement strand
AGCAACCGGGTTTATCAGATTATGCCGACAATGTAGACACCATGAAATTTATTTTAAATGATTAAATTCGGGCAATGAATTCAAATTATATTTGTGAAAAATGTGGCAGCGCTTCTTATGAACAAGTAACGCAAACACAGGTCAGATGCCTGCAGTGTGGGCATATGAGTATTTATGATGGCTTAATAAAAAAAGAATTTGAGTTGCATGCTGACGCCAATGTTTTGGACCTCGTTGAAATACAGGATCATGAATCAGCACCGTTGCTCAAACGTTTCATTAATTATTTTGTAGACATTTTTGTAATGGTTGCGTTGATGATGTTATTAGAATCCTTTACCACATTGAATGTTGAATCCAGCGATATTTTTACAACAATAATTTTAATATTTCTTCCGGTGTATTATACACTCATGGAATACAAATTTGGAAAAACGATCGGGAAATTTATAACTCGTACACGGGTTGTTTCTACCACTGGATCGCCTTTAACGTTTGCACAATGTGTGAAGAGAGCGCTTTGCAGATTTATTCCTTTTGAATCATTGAGTGGCTTATTATTTCACGGAATTTTCTGGCACGATTCGATTCCAAAAACAGTAGTCATAGAGGATAAATAAAATACTAAAGTTCAATGCAGATAAGGTTATTTATCACAGGCGGCACATTCGACAAAGAGTACAACGAACTCAACGGCAAACTTTTTTTCGAGGATACGCACGTTCCTGAAATGCTTGAATCCGGTCGATGCAAGGTAGATGTAAATATCCGCACGCTGATGATGATCGACAGCCTGGAAATGTCAGATGAAGACCGGAAAATTATCGCGCACAATTGTGTGCATTGCGAAGAAGATAAAATCGTGATCACACATGGTACTGACACGATGGTGGAAACTGCAAGAATACTCGCGGAAAAAATCCAGGATAAAACAATAGTGATCACCGGGGCTATGATCCCTTATAAATTTGGCAGTTCAGACGGTTTATTCAATTTAGGAGCTGCTCTTGCATTCGTGCAGACTTTACCGAAAGGAGTTTATATTTCCATGAACGGAAAATATTTTCACTGGAATAATGTGAGAAAAAATAAAGAGCTGGGATTGTTTGAGGAGATGCTATAGTTTAGTTATATGTTATGAGTTGAATCCAAATAACGTGCAACGTATAACTAATAACTTCTATAATTTTTCTTTCAGTTTCCGGACCACATAATCAACCTCTTCCTTTGTATTATGTTTTGAAAAAGAAAAGCGGATGGAGATCCTGTTCTCATCTTTTCCTAATGCTTTCACTACATGCGAACCCGCAGCAGCACCGCTTCCGCATGCACTTCCGCCACTGCAGCAAATTCCTTCAAGGTCTAAAGTAAATAGCAACAACGCGGATTTATCATTAGGTGGAAAGGAAACATTCAGTACAGTGTACAAGCTGCACTCATCTGTGTTGCCGTTGAAATCAACATCACTAAAATTTTCCTTCAGTTTGGAAATGAAATAATTTTTTAATTCACTGATGTATCTTTTATCCGCTTCAAGGTTGCTGTACGCTTTTTTCGCCGCAGCAGCCATACCTACAATGCCGTAAACATTTTCAGTTCCCGCGCGATAGCCACGCTCCTGTCCTCCACCATGTATCAGCGACCGCACTTTATTTTGCTTGCGCATGTATAAAAATCCCACACCTTTTGGACCGTGAAATTTATGCGCAGCACCGGAAATAAAATCAACCTGCATTTTTTGAACATCTATAGGTAAGTGCGCAAATGTTTGCACGGTATCCGAATGAAACAAAGCTTTATATTCTTTGCATAATGCTCCCACCTTTTCTATATCCAGTAAAGTTCCGATCTCGTTATTCGCATGCATTAAAGTGACAAGCGTTTTTTTATCAGATGAAGCCAGGAGGTTTTTCAGATCATCCAAATCAACATTTCCTTTGTTATCAATTTTTACCAAAACAGTTTCTGCTTTCATTTGGTCCCTGCAAAACTCTACGGAATATTCAACGCAATGATGTTCGAGTGGTGAAGTAATAATACGTTCAACACCCAGATAATTTACTGCACCCTTGATTGCTGTATTATTGGATTCCGTAGCACCCGAAGTAAAAATAATTTCTCCGGTTTGTGCATTGATCAATTGTGCAATTGTTTTGCGCGCATCTTCAATGGCAGCACGCGTTTCTCTTCCGAAAGAATATATAGTGGATGGATTTCCGAAATGCTCTTTCAAAAACGGCATCATCGCTTCCAGGACTTCGTCATCTATCGCAGTAGTCGCAGCATTATCGAAATAAACCTTCATGTTAGTTTGCAGTTGACAAGTTTTTAGTTTGCAAAGATAAGGATAATAAAAATTTCAGCTTGAATGTCTTTCTTATTTATTGCAAAAGTAATAAGCAGACTAATCAGCTGCTTTCAGAATTATGCGAAATGTAGTGCCTTTCGAAGAAGATTCTTTTACAAATATTTTCCCGTGATGGTATTCTTCTATAATTCTTTTTGCAAGTGTAAGCCCTAAACCCCAGCCGCGCTTTTTTGTGCTGAATCCCGGAGCAAAAATTTGCTCGAGGTCATTTTTAGAAATTCCTTTGCCGGTATCGCGTACATCAATGGTTACAAAACCATCTCTTTCAAATGCATTCACCGTAATTTCTCCGCGGTCATCCATTGCATCCAATGCATTCTTCATTAAATTTTCAAGCACCCATTCAAACAACGGCGGATTCAGCATCGACATAATATTCGGATCGCTGTTTTCCAGCATATAAATATTTATCCTTTTTGAGGCACGTTTTGCCATATAATCAATACCGTTCTGAATAATATCCGTAACACGATGACGCTGTAATTCAGGAACGGAACCGATCTTCGAAAAACGCTCTGCAATTAATACCAGTCTGTCGATATCCTTTTGCATTTCGTCAAACATTTCATCATCCTCCGCTGTGTTCAGCTTATCCCGCAATATTTCTATCCAAGCTGAAAGTGATGACAAAGGTGTTCCAAGCTGGTGTGCCGTTTCTTTTGCTAATCCAACCCAAACCTGGTTTTGTTCAGCACGACGTGCAGAAGTAAAAGCCGCATAGCTGATTACAAAAAATAATGCAACCAGCGCCAGTACATAAAACGGATATTTCCGGATGCTTACTAAAAGATAGGAGTCTTTATAATAAAGATATTGTTTCTCATTGCCCGGTAGTCTGATATTGATATACTGATGGATTTTTTTTAGCTTATGTAATTCATGCGGCAGGTAAGTTTTGTCCTTTTCAACTCTTATAGAATCAAAGTTTTTTTGTGCAAGGATCTCATCTTTTGCATTCGCCCAAATTACCGGGATATTCTCATTAAACTTTATTTTATCCAGTGATTTTGAAAGTTCAAGTTCATCAGATGTGTTGCTGTTTAAGATCTTGTAAGCATCAGCAATTTCAGCGGCTTTCTTGATCTCCTCCTTAGCAATGGATTCAGCAAGCCGGTGCGTATACCATAAAGTGAAAAAAATAATGCTGATGGCGAACAGGAAAAGTAAGATTTTAGAACGATTTCTATGTTGAAACAGGTACATCAGTGGTAAAAATAGAAAAAGTCTCTCAGAATGAATCGTTTAGATTTTAACATTTGTCGACATGGTTTATAACGCAATTTTATAATCTATAGTATAAAAAAACCGCCTCTACGAATAGGTGCGGTCTAAACAAAATGGATTGGTACCCTGGTTTTGTTGTGATACAAAGGTACTAAAAAGTATTATATCCTCCACATATTTGAGAGTAAAAGACGATTACGTTTCAACAACGTGGAGAAGAAATTTATACAATGCCTCGCATGCTTTTTCCTTGATTTCTGAAGGTGTTCCGCGGAATAATTTCCTAAGCCTGTGTTGTTTGTTTTTATAAAGAACTGAAAAGAAAACCGTACCAACAGGTTTCTCCCTTGATTCACTTCCACCCTCTGAAGCAAGGCCAGTTATTGCACCATAAATATCTGCCTTAATTAATTTAGTGAGATTCACCGCTAATGCATCAGTAACCTCCTGAGACTCACACGTATTTTTACAGATCACATCCTTTTTAACCCGAAGTAATTTCATCTTAACATCAGGAGTATAACAAACTATCGAACCCGATAAAACATCTGCAACGCCTTTAACCGTTGAAAGCTTATGCGCCGCTAAACCGCACGTCATACTTTCTGCAAAAGCCACTGTGAGCTCTTTTTCCTTTAAAGTATTGATAAATTTTCTCGTTGTATTCATAGAGGTAATTACTGCATTGCAACAAGTAGAAAAGTGCAAATGTTTTGCAAGACAAACTTTTTCGGAATTACTTGTATGAGAAGTTGTTTAAAGCTGGAAAAAATCACATGTGTTCATTAAAAAAAATGTTCTTAAACTTGGAATTATTCAAGTAATTCTTAAATTAGCTACGGCTGCAAATTTATCTCTCTCCTGTTGCTACTGACAATACAGATAATTGCACCCTTTTAGTAAGTATTAATTCTTGGAAGAATATTCCCAACCCGGATATTTTTAAAATTAATACAGGGAACAAAGTCAGTATAAGCAATTTAAAATCTTAAAAGTTTCGCATGAAAACAAAATCTTCTAAGGGAAGGTCAATAGCCGGAAAACCCAGGATCGGAGTACCTATACCGGCTGGCCGCATAAAAGTTGAAAAAAACGGGCAGTATAAAAGTAATGGCCAGCATAAATCTAATGGTCAGCATAAATCCAATGGAACAGATCATATGAATGGTGAATCTATATTGGGTGATGCTGAATTTTTAAAGATATTGCTGAAAGTAAAAAACGGCGACTTTACGCTTCGCTTGCCATCAGATCAAAGTGGCACAAAAAAATCTATTTACGATACGATGAATGAGATCATCGACCTTAATGAAAGAATGGTTTTTGAATTTCAGAAAGTTGGAAAAAGTATTGGTAAACAAGGAAAATTAACCAATCGGGTTGTGCTCGACGGTGCAAGAGGTTCATGGAGTTCATGTGTGGATTCAGTTAATACGCTCATTTCAGACCTTGTTCACCCCACGATTGAAATCGCGCACGTAATCACTTCAGTAGCAAAAGGTAATCTTTCGCAGGAAATGCCATTATCCATTGAAGGAAACCCACTACAGGGAGAATTTCTTCGCATCGCGAAAGAAGTAAACGGGATGGTGAAGCAGCTGAATTTATTCTCCATGGAGGTTACACGGGTGGCTCGTGAAGTTGGAACGGAAGGAAAGCTCGGTGGACAGGCAAAAGTAAAAGGCGTGGGCGGTGTATGGAAAGATTTAACGGACAGCGTAAATAAAATGGCAAGTAACCTTACCGGCCAGGTGCGTAATATTGCGGATGTAACCACGGCGGTGGCGAAAGGCGACCTTTCCAAGAAGATCACCGTGGATGTTAAGGGAGAAATATTAGAATTAAAAAATACGATCAATACGATGGTGGATCAGCTGAACTCGTTTTCATCTGAGGTTACACGGGTCGCGAGAGAAGTTGGAACGGAAGGGAAACTAGGTGGACAAGCGCAGGTAAAAGGTGTCGGCGGTACATGGAAAGACTTAACGGATTCAGTGAACCAGATGGCGAGTAACCTTACCGGCCAGGTGCGTAACATCGCGGATGTAACCACGGCGGTGGCAAAAGGTGACCTTTCTAAAAAAATTACCGTTGACGTAAAAGGAGAAATTTTAGAGTTGAAAGATACGATCAACACGATGGTGGATCAGCTGAACTCGTTCTCCTCAGAGGTAACCCGTGTGGCAAGAGAGGTGGGTTCTGAAGGGAAACTCGGCGGACAGGCAAAAGTACGCGGTGTCGGTGGTGTGTGGAAAGACTTAACGGATTCGGTGAACCAGATGGCAAGTAACCTCACCGGCCAGGTTCGAAACATCGCGGAAGTAACAACCGCCGTGGCCAAAGGCGACTTATCCAAAAAAATTACTGTAAACGTTGCAGGAGAAATCCTCGAATTAAAGAATACGATCAACACCATGGTGGATCAGCTAAACTCCTTTGGTGCAGAGGTAACGCGGGTTGCGCGTGAGGTAGGTTCCGAAGGTAAGCTGGGTGGTCAGGCAAAAGTAAAAGGTGTCGGAGGAACCTGGAAAGATTTAACAGACTCTGTGAACCAGATGGCATCTAACCTCACAGGCCAGGTACGAAACATCGCGGAAGTAACAACTGCAGTGGCAAACGGTGACCTATCCAAAAAGATCACGGCAGTTGCTGAAGGTGAAATTCTGGAGTTAAAAAAGACGATCAATACGATGGTGGACCAGTTGAACTCGTTCTCGTCAGAGGTAACGCGGGTTGCACTCGAGGTGGGTACGGAAGGTAAACTCGGCGGACAAGCGAAAGTAAAAGGCGTTGGTGGTACATGGAAAGATTTAACGGACTCGGTAAATCAAATGGCATCTAACTTAACAGGCCAGGTGCGTAATATCGCGGAAGTAACAACAGCTGTGGCAAAAGGTGACCTTTCCCGACAGATCACGGTGGATACTAAGGGAGAAATTCTCGAATTAAAAAATACGATCAATACGATGGTGGGACAGCTCAACTCCTTCGCATCGGAAGTAACACGGGTTGCACGTGAGGTGGGTACGGAAGGCAAGCTCGGTGGACAGGCACAGGTAAAGGGCGTTGGTGGTACATGGAAGGATTTAACAGATTCCGTAAACCAAATGGCATCTAACTTAACAGGCCAGGTTCGTAACATCGCGGAAGTAACGACCGCCGTGGCAAAAGGTGACCTTTCACTCCAGATTACTGTGGATGTTAAGGGTGAGATCCTTGAGTTGAAGAATACGATCAATACAATGGTGGATCAGCTTCGGGGTTTTGCTTCGGAAGTTACCCGGGTGTCGCGGGAGGTTGGAACGGAAGGGAAACTCGGAGGTCAGGCGAACGTGCCGGGCGTTGCAGGAACCTGGAAGGATTTAACTGACTCGGTAAACCAGATGGCAGGTAACCTTACAGCTCAGGTGCGAAATATTGCCGATGTGGCTATCGCTGTGGCAAACGGGGATATGTCGCGTAAGATTACTGTGGATGTGCGCGGTGAGATACTTCAGTTAAAGGAAACCTTGAATACAATGGTGGACCAGTTAAGGGAGTTTGCATCGGAAGTAACACGGGTTGCACGGGAGGTTGGAACGGAAGGAAAACTCGGCGGACAGGCAAACGTACCTGGTGTTGCAGGAACCTGGAAAGACTTAACAGATTCCGTAAACCAAATGGCAGGTAACCTTACTGCACAGGTGCGAAATATCGCGGAAGTAACGATCGCCGTGGCAAATGGTGATATGTCCAAGAAGATTACCGCTGACGTACGTGGAGAGATTCTTCAATTAAAAGAAACGATCAATACGATGGTGGATCAGCTGCGTGCGTTTGCTTCGGAAGTAACGCGGGTTGCGCGGGAGGTTGGAACGGACGGAAAGCTCGGTGGACAGGCGTTCGTGCCCGGTGCCGCAGGTACATGGAAAGACTTAACAGACTCAGTAAACCAAATGGCCGGTAACCTTACCGCACAGGTACGGAATATCGCAGAAGTAACGAAAGCAGTGGCAAACGGTGACCTTTCAAAACCTATTACGGTGGACGTTAAAGGTGAGATCCTCGATCTTAAAAATACGATCAATACGATGGTGGAGCAGTTGAACTCCTTCGCTTCGGAAGTAACCCGGGTGGCGAGAGAAGTTGGAACGGAAGGAAAGCTCGGCGGTCAATCACAGGTAAAGGGTGTTGCCGGAACCTGGAAGGACTTAACAGACTCCGTAAACCTTATGGCTTCAAACTTAACGGGACAAGTGCGTGGTATAGCGAAAGTTGTAACCTCAGTGGCAAAGGGAAACTTAAAGCAAAAACTATCAATTGATGCGAAAGGAGAAGTGGCACAACTTACGGATACCATCAACGAAATGATCGATACATTGGCTACCTTCTCCGACCAGGTAACTACTGTGGCTCGAGAGGTGGGTGCGGAAGGTAAATTAGGCGGACAGGCAAACGTACCGGGTGCTTCAGGAACCTGGAAAAACCTCACGGAGAACGTAAACCAGCTTGCCGCAAATCTTACAACACAAGTACGTGCGATCTCCGAAGTGGCCTCAGCGGTAACCCAGGGTGACTTAACAAGAACGATCGGTGTGGAAGCAAAAGGTGAAGTAGAGGCCTTAAAGGATACCATCAACCAGATGATCTCCAACCTGAAAGCGACAACCCTCCGAAACCAGGAGCAAGACTGGCTGAAATCAAACCTTGCGAAGTTTACGCAGATGTTACAGGGACAAAAAGAGTTGAATTCCGTAACCAAGAAGATCCTCTCAGAACTTGCTCAGGTGGTAACCGCTCAACATGGGTTATTTTATATTTTGCAGGAAGACGAAACCTTTATGGATTCAAAACTACAGCTCATTGCCTCTTATGCCTATATAAAAAGAAAGAACTCACCTACTCAATACGCAATGGGTGAAGGTTTGATCGGCCAGTGCGCAGTTGAAAAGGAAAGGATATTACTCACCAACGTTCCTAAGGATTATATCCGGATAAATTCAGGCTTAGGAGATGCTAAACCATACAATGTCATCATTTTACCTGTGTTATTTGAAGGAAGACTTAAAGCAGTTATCGAGCTTGCTTCTCTCGATGCATTCAGTCAAACGCACTTAGACTTTCTCGAAGGTTTGACGGAAAGTATCGGTATCGTATTAAATACCATCGAATCAAACTCCAGGACGGAAGAATTGCTTGTTCAGTCTCAGTCTCTCGCCAGTGAGTTGAAAAGTCAGCAGCAGGTATTGAAAAACACGAATGAAGAACTTGAAGAAAAAGCAATCCTCCTCGCTAACCAGAAAGAAGAAGTGGAATTAAAGAACCAGGAAGTGGAGGTTGCAAGAAAGGCGCTCGAAGAAAAAGCCGACCAGTTGACGCTGACATCCAAATATAAATCGGAATTCCTTGCGAATATGTCGCACGAGTTAAGAACCCCGCTCAACAGTTTACAGATATTAGCCAACGAGTTGATCGCGAACCACGATGGAAACCTCACGGAAAAGCAGATCCAGTTTGCCAAAACCATTAACTCCTGCGGTGATGACCTTATCCAGTTGATCAACGACATTCTCGACCTTTCTAAAATCGAATCAGGTTATATTTCTGTCGACTACTCTCCTATCAGTTTCACAGATATTACAAAATTTGTGGAATCTACATTCAAGCCAATTTCAGAAGCAAGACATTTGAAATTCAATATTGAAACTGAGGAAGATCTTCCGGAAATGATCGAAACGGATTCACAGCGCCTGAACCAGATCTTAAAGAACCTTTTATCCAATTCATTTAAGTTTACGGAAAAAGGCGAAGTGGGATTAAAGATCTATAAAGCAAATAATAACTGGAAAACAAAGAATGTTAGCCTTGAAGCCGCAGAAACTGTTATCGCATTTGAAATTTCCGACACGGGAATTGGTATTTCAAAAGAGAAACAAAATATCATCTTCGAAGCATTCCAGCAGGCAGAAGGCTCCACGAGCAGGAAGTATGGTGGCACAGGGTTGGGTTTATCGATCAGCCGTGGTCTATCCGACCTCTTAGGTGGTACCATTGAACTCGAAAGTGAAGCGAACATGGGCAGCAAATTCACCTTATTCCTGCCGCTTAAATTCATACCACATTCAGAGATCGAACAGCCTGAAATAATAGATGTTGAAGAAAATCAGCAAGTGGTAAAGAGCGGATTAAAGTCTTCTCCTGCATCCAGCTTTAACCGTGTAGATACCGATCTGTATTTCGTAGATGAAATCGGTGATGACAGGACGGATATTAAACCTGACGATAAGGTAGTATTGATTGCAGAAGATGATCTCACTTTTGCAAAAATATTGCTCGACAAAGCTCATGAAAATGGCGTGAAGGCTATTGTCACTCCAAAAGGAAATGATGTGATCGACTTTATTAATCACTTCCATCCGGATGCAATTACGATGGACATCAATATGCCTGATACGAGCGGGTGGAAAGTTTTGGATCGCCTCAAAACAGACTTTACTTACAGACATATTCCTGTTTATATTATATCAGGAAAAGATGAGCGAAATAATGGATTGAAAAGAGGCGCGAGGAATTATATGGTGAAGCCAGTGAAAAATGAATTACTGAAACACATGTTCCAGGATATTCACGATTTCAAAAATAAAAAAGTTAAAAAACTGCTGATTGTTGACGATAATGAATTTGAACTTTCGCTGATGATTGAAGGCCTTCAGGGCAGTGACATTGAGATCACCACCGCGAAAACTGCAAAAGATGCTATAGATGTGATCAGGAAGAAAGTTTTTGATTGTATCATTCTCGACCTCGTATTACCGGACGCGGATGGACTCGACATTATCAAGGAACTGGAAGCTGAAAATGCTGAACAGAAAACTGCGTTGATCGTATATTCCGCAAAGGATGTCACTAAAAAAGAAATTAATAGACTCAACCGTTTTGCAAATCGTATCATTTTGAAAAATGCATATTCACTTGATCACCTGATCGATCAGGCTGCATTGTTTTTACACCGTGCACATAATGAACTGCCTTCTGAAATGCGATCAAGAATTGAATCGTTTTATATGAAAGAAGATGTGCTGCATGGAAAAGATGTACTGATCGTTGATGATGATGTACGAAATTTATTTGCTTTAACAACCGTATTGGAACGTTACGGATTAAATGTTGTCACTGCTGAAAGTGGAATGGAAGCGATCGATATCCTGGAAAAAACAAAGAACATCGATATTGTATTGATGGATATCATGATGCCGGAAATGGATGGTTATGAAACGATGAAAGTAATCCGTAAAAATGTGAAGAATAAAGATCTTACGATTATTGCGGTAACAGCAAAAGCCATGAAGGGTGACCGCCAAAAATGTATTGAGTCGGGAGCTTCTGATTACATTACTAAACCGGTAAACGTAGATCAGCTGACTTCACTGATGCGCGTTTGGCTGAAGGTATAATGTTGAATGATATGTGAATTGCTACACTTATAGTTATATAGGTGGGTTCGCGATCACTAGGCATAATTAGAGTTTGAAGCCGAAGCATTGGCCCGCCAAAACGGCGAGCTAAGCGCTAATACAAGCGCTGACGCATCGTTTTGGCTTGTCTTTTTTGGTTACTTTTTTTGACTAAGAAAAAAAGTAACAAAGATTGGGGAGCATTTATGCGACCTTAGAAAATAAGAAAAATTGCAAACTGCAGAAAGTAATGGTTCAATTAAAAATACTGCGATGATTCAAAATCATCCCGTAAAAATATTATTGGTAGACGATAAAAAAGAAAACCTTCTTTCTCTGCAGGTAATCCTTGCAAATCCTGAATATGAATTTATTGAAGCTTCATCAGGTAAAGAAGCATTGAGAATTCTTTTAAAAGACCAGGACTTTGCAATTATCCTGATGGATGTGCAGATGCCGATTATGGACGGATTTGAAACTGCTGAATTGATCCGTCAAAGTGAAAAGCTGAAAAATGTTCCGATCATTTTTCTAACAGCAAACATGAATAGCCCTGAATATATTTTCAGGGGTTATGAAGCAGGAGCTGTAGATTATATGATCAAGCCGCTCTCCCCTGACATTTTAAAAGCAAAGGTGAGTATTTTCGCCGAGCTGTATAAAAAAACACATGAGTTGCAGGTACAGGAAGAACATATGAAAACGCTGAATAACTTTGTGCTTGCTGCAAACAAAGAACTTGAATTACAAAATGAAGAAAAAGAAAGACAAGCAGCCGAGTTAAGAACTGCCAACAAAGAGCTCGAATCTTTTGCTTATGTATCAAGCCACGATTTGCAGGAACCGTTGCGAAAAATACAAACCTTCGCTACAATCGTTCTTGAAAAAGAAAAACAAAATCTTTCTGAAAACGGAAAATACAATTTGCAAAGAATGCAGAAAGCAGCAGACAGGATGCAGCAGCTCATCCAGGGTTTACTGGCATTTTCGCGTACCAATATTGATAAACGCAAATTTGAATATGTCGATCTTCATGAGATCATTGACGATGCGATCATCGAATTAAAAGAAATAATTGATGAAAAAAATGCCGTCATAGAAGCCAATGAGCTTTGTTCAGCTCACATTATTCCTTTCCAGTTCAGGCAGCTGATTATAAACCTTCTCAGCAATTCACTTAAATTTTCAAATCCCGGTATCACCTCACACATCGTTGTAAAAAGCAAAAACATCAAAGGGAGTGAAATAAAAAACGAAAGATTATCACCTGAAAAAGATTATTGCCAGATCACTTTAAAAGATAACGGCATCGGCTTTGAATCACATTTCAGCGAACGTATTTTTGAAGTGTTTCAGAAACTGCACAGCAAGGATGAATATCCCGGAACCGGCATCGGCCTGGCGATAGTAAAAAAGATAGTTGATAATCACAACGGCGTAATCGTTGCTACAAGTGAATTAAAAAAAGGTGCAACCTTCGACATTTTTATTCCCGCATTATAATCTTTCAATTGACATCCTGTTTATAGGATTTTCGCTTTGCTCACTGAAGCAGGATCTTTCCCATTAATTAATGCAATTCATATTATTAAAATCATACATGTAAATGATATAAAATATAATACAAATAGTGTAAATAATAATACGTTTACCCTGTGTAATTTTGAATTACAATTTCGGTAGATCTGATTATTAGTAGTGAATCATTTATTAAATCAACTATTGAAAATCGATCTTTTCCATCTGGCATGTTATTTGAATAGACAGTTTGAACAATAAATGATATGGAAGGAAACAACAATACCACTGGTGATCAAAATATGGATGTAAACTCATTAAATACAATGGGCACATTAAGTGAAATTGTAACTGAGAATAAGCCGCACAAACATTATCTCATTAAATTTTCAAATCAAAGTGACATACTCAGCTGGCAACCTGCACTCGATGAATTCACCGTTGAAATTGAAAACAACAAATGCGGAAAGATTACGGGAGATGCATTAATTACTTCAAGAAAATTACACAAGTCTTTTATTGCTGAGGATGAAACTTCTGCATTACAGTTGTTATTGAACCTTGGTAAAAAACACGATACCACAGGAAGAATAAAAATTGTAAGAGTAGAAGGAGAAATCCAGACCGTTATTTTTAACCGATCTTCAAAAGTGTATAGATAGTTTTCTTATTTCCTTATTATGTCACGTTAATTATAAAAACTATAAATTAAAAAATCCCACATTATCGTGGGATTTTTTGTGGGCGCACACGGGTTCGAACCGCGGACCCCCTGCTTGTAAGGCAGGTGCTCTGAACCAGCTGAGCTATGCGCCCTTCAATTGCTTTTTTGAAAGGACTGCAAATATAGAATTTATCGCCTAAATAAAAAATAATTGCACAAAAAACCTCTGTGAATAAATTTAACTGTCAGTTTTATAGTGAAAATGTATATTTGCAATTATGTTGCATAAAGTAATATTTACGCTTTTATTATGCTTTTTCACTCATCTCCTGCTTGCTGATACATGCAATCTCAAAATCTCTGGACTTATTCTGGATCAGCATGATAACTCTGCACTCGATTATGCAACAGTTTATATTATAGAATTACAGCAGGGAACTTCTGCTGACTCAAACGGCTACTACGAATTCAGTAATATTTGTCCCGGATCTTATTCATTTATAATCGAACATCTTGCTTGCGCACCGGATACTGTGCATTTTACCATCTCTAAACCCATTACGAAATATTTTTATCTCGAACATCATGCTCATGAGTTGGCAGAGGTCATTGCGCTTGGAACAAAAACAGATAAAGAAAATACACAAACTACTGCTGTCATAGATCAAAAAGCACTTACAAAAATGGAAGGAAAAGACCTCGGCAACATTCTTTCCACTATTTCAGGCGTGAACCAGTTGAAAACAGGCACAACCATCAGCAAACCGATTATACATGGCCTGTACGGCGACAGGATCTCTATTATAAATAACGGCGTCAAATTAGAAACACAGGATTGGGGTTCTGAGCATGCGCCGGAGATAGATCCTTTTGCCTCGAATACGATCAAAGTGATAAAGGGCGTAGGAAGCCTGGAATATGGTACAGATGCTATGGGTGGAATGGTATTAACCGAACCACCATTGCTGCAAAAAACAAAACACATCAATGCCAATGTAAGCTTGATCGGACAAACGAATGGACACGGCATTACCACTTCTGCAAATTTTGAACAGGGCTTTAAAAAACAAATTTCTTATTTTATCCAGGGAACGTACAAACGACTCGGCGATGCACAAGCACCTCATTACAACCTTACGAATACAGGCTTGCAGGAAGGCAATCTTTCAGCAGGAATCGGCATTCTGAAAAAAGGCTGGGACGTAA
>JADMIO011127021.1_pt1 | contig 14414 bp, 22 predicted proteins | sample 8958161 | NCBI WGS metagenome assembly JADMIO01 (sample SAMN16585339, study PRJNA669376) | soil metagenome | isolation source: Crop rotation soil | place: USA: Cullars Rotation, Alabama | collected 2011 | reverse complement strand
CACTTTCTCAGGGTCGACGATCCAAGGGTTCTCGCTCGCGTCGCCGACGATGCCTACCCAAACAACGCCAGGGCCACCGGGAACCTGGGCCGAGACCCCCCTGAATTCGTAGTCCACCGTCGAGACCACCAGCGTGTAGTTCACGCGCGGTTTAGTCTTGAGCGACTTGTAACCCGTCTTGCCCTTGAACTCGCCGTAGGTGATCGTCTGGCGCGTCTTCTCGGTCAGCTTGTGGCCCTCGTAGATCGCGTTCAGAACCGACCACAGATAGCCAAGGAACGGCATGTCCCGCTTCTCCAAGTCCTTGAGCACGAACTGGATGAACTTCTGGGCCTTCTCCGCCTCGTTCCAGTCCGCGACGTTTTCCGGTGTCTCTTCCTCCTCCACCGGTTTCTCGTGGCTCGGAGTGACCGTGACCCCACTTGAGAGCACTTCCGCCTTCACACCCTTCACGACACCCTCGAGGATCGGCTCCGTGTCGATCATCTTCTGGTAGAAGCCCTCGCCAAACCGCGACTCCACCTCGTCGATCGACCGAGGAAGCGCGATGTCCATCGCGAAGTTCGGATATTCCGTGGACGAAGCGATGTATTCGATCTCCTGGATCGACTTGACCCCACCCACCGGGTGACGGATCGGCGTTGCAGTCGTGATCTCCTCGGGCATCAGATTTTCAACTCGTCTAGCTGGCTATGTACGGAGCCCGGCTGATGCGGAAGCGCACCTGCGTGGCCAAGGTGCGAGAACGAACGGATCATCGTGATCAAGATCCCCACCGCGTCCACCTGGTCGTCGTGCTTGCCCCTCGGGAACTTCTTCACCTCGTCCAGGAACCGCTCAATCCAACCGGAGCCGTCGTCGACCAGGATAATCCGGCCCGTCATCGCCAAGAACGACCAGCCACGGGCGCGGGCTTCCTTGTCCCGGTCTGCGTCCACGGGGATCACCTGGAACCCGTGCATCTCCTTCATCACCTGCAACTCGTGGACGAAGGAGAGTTGGAAGGCCACCGACTCCACGCCCACGTTGATCACCCGGTGGCGCTTCGAGAGCCTGGCCACCTCCTGGCGCGCCTTCGGTGACTCGCTTTGTTCGTGCCAGGGACGGAAAATGTAGATGTCGCCGTTCTCGGCCATCCCGCCGGGAAAAGCCGCCCAGAAGTCGTTGCCCGTCTTCTTGCTCACCGCAAGGTCGACGCCGAGCGATCGACGGCTCAGGGGAGGAACGTCTTCCGGCCGGCAAGTCCGGAACCAACTGGGATCCAGGATGCGGCCGGCGCGCGAAGGAGGCCGCTGCTGGTACTGGCCCTCGAACTCGTCGGGGTCGGCCATCTGTTCCTCGAGCTTCTCCAACCCGAGCCGCTCAGGACAGAGCAAGTCTCCGTGCTCTCTCCAGTCGGGCCAAAGCTTCACTCCTGCGGCGATGGCGGATTCCGGCAGGATCGGCTCTTCCTCGTCGCGGATCGCGTCCAAGGCCACCACCGTCCACTTTCCCGCGTCCGGACGGCTCAGAAGGTGCCCGCACAGGTCGTTGTCGGCCAGCCGCTGCATCACCACCACGCGAGGGATCACGAATTCGGTGAACAACTGCGCACGGTTCAGCCAAGTGTTGTCCCACCAGCGGAAAAGGCGTTCGCGCTTGACGTCGCTTTCGATGTCGTCGGGCCCCTTGTGAGGATCGTCCACAAGCCCCGCGTGATAACGGAAACCGCGGACGGCGCCACCGAAACCCGCGCCCCACATACCGCCCTGCTGGCGGGTCTTCCAGTAAGTCTTGGCCCGTTGTGAGCGGTCGAGCTCGCCGCCCCACTCGACGAAGTACTCGCGCGCGTCCCGCACCATGCCCTGGGCCAGCATCGCGCCGTAACTGCAAACCCCAACCGAGTGATACGGCCTCTGGCTAAGCAGGTACGAGGTGAACAGCCGCGAGAAAAGCTCGCTCTTGCCCGTTCCAGGGGCGATCCACACCATCAACCAAGGGATCTCGCCCTTGGCCACCGCCGTGAGAACCTCGCACAACTCTTTATTGTGCCGGTACATCTGAAACCGAGGGTTCACCTTCGCGATGTACTTCTCGAACGGCTCCGAAAGAGAAAGGGACTCGCGAGACGGCTCAGCGACCAGGCGCCGAGAGAATTCCGTCCAACTCACTTGACGTAGTGGATCAGCGGGTGGGAGAGGTCGTCCACCAGCATCAAAGCCGTCACCGGCATTGGCCTGGCTTTCGCGATCTCACGCGCTTCCTCGAAGCTCACTTCCTGGGTGTACAGATCCAGCGGGCTGAGGTTGATATGGAATGAGAACCGCTCCGCCGTGGTCTCTTCGGAGAAGCTCGCCAATCCGTCGACTCCCTGGAAGTGGAAGCACCCATAGCGGTTAGTGGGGATGTGGTGGATCAGCCACACCCGCTCCGGGAAACCATCGTCAAGCCCAAGGATCGGGCAGTGGTCAAGGACAGGGTTCATCAACCCACAACTTACGGATGGGTATCTTTGCCTCGATGAAGGTGGTCTCGTGCCTCATAGCCGCTGGTCTTCTGTGCGCGCCAGCCTTGGCAGGAAATAGGGAGTTACACCAAGGCTTCATCTTTGAATCTAGGCGAAACACAGCCCTCAAAGATCGCCTCAAGGGTTTTCCTTCTGAGGCTTATATCTATGCGGAAGAACTTTCGACGGATCTCGACAAATACACCTCGATCGAGCGGATTGAGAGTGACGCGCGTTTCTTTGCGCGAGAGAACGGATTTTCACCCCTCACAAAGGCAGAGTCTCTGAAAAAGCTGACGAACTTTCACCTGGCGATGACGGATGAAGAAATAATGGCGATGGAGGACAAGTTTCTCGCCCAAATCTACGTCGACGTCAGTGGCTACAAAATTCCAGAAGGCATCATCGTCGGACATGTTCGGGTCGAGGTTAGACGAGCGGGCTTTCTTCCACAAGGGCAAACCACTGACGTGGGAGTCTGGCACCGAATCAGCGATTACCAATGCGGCCCGAGCCGTACTAATGAAGCCATTACAAAGTGCTTGAAGGATCTCTTTGCTTTGCTTGGCAAAGACTGGAAGGATCAGCAGTAAGCGATCCGACCAGATCGTCACATTAAGACTAACTCGATCGGGCCAGGCTGCCCCGTAAGTGGTGGCCATGGAGCTTTCAACCGAGCAGAAGCGTGTTGTCGAACAGACCGTGAACGTCTGGGAGACCGGAAAAGTCACCGGTGACTACGGCCAGATCAGCCGCTACAACGACGGCCCCGACGACCGCAGGCAGATCACCTACGGCCGCAGCCAGACCACCGAGTACAGCCACCTCCGCGAGCTCGTCCAGCAGTACGTAGACGCCCGAGGAGTCTTCTCCGAAGCCCTCGCTCCCTACGTCGGCTACATCGGCAAGCGCGCCCTAGTGAACGACCACAAGTTCACCCAGCTCCTCGAGGACGCCGGCGACGACCCGGTCATGCGATCGGTGCAAGACGAGGTCTTCGAAGAGAAGTACTTCGAGCCCGCGCTCCACTGGGCCGAGGTGATGGGGTTCACGACCGCGCTCGGGATGCTCGTGATCTACGACAGCTTCATCCACTCGGGAGGCATCCTCACCTTCCTGCGCAACCGTTTCCCGGCCCGAGTCCCCGTCCGCGGTGGAGACGAGAAAGAGTGGTGCCGTCAGTACGTCGCCACCCGCGACGAGTGGCTCAAGCACCACCCGCGCAAAATCCTTCGCCAGACCCTATATCGCACCGCATGCCTCCGTGAGCAGATGGAGGCTGGCAACTGGGATTTGGCGCACGACATCCACACCCAAGGCGAAATCGTCAAGGGGGCCGGCTGATGCACCCCGCGACCAAGTCCGCCGCCGCGCTGCTCGCCACCATCGCCGCTCTCGTGGCCGGTATGGACGCCTTGGCGAAGCTCTACCTGGCCCTCCTGATCTTCGTCCTTCTCGACTGGCTGACCGCCATGATGGCCTGCCACCACACCAAAGAGGCCCTCGAGTCCTCCAAGCTCGCGCGCACGGGAGAGAAGGTCGTCGGCCACAGCATCGGCGTGGGCGTCCTCTGGCTGATCAGCGCGCTTTTGTTCAGCACCGCGAACCCCAACACGTCCGGGTTTGCCCAGGCCCTGATCCCCAGCGCCTACCTAGGCTACGCCCTCCTCAAGGAAGCCTGGTCGATCTTCGAGAACCTCGACCGGTGCGGAGTCAAGCTCCCGCCGTTCATCAAGAAGCGCCTCAAGACCGCCATCCACGACTTCGGGGAAGACAAACACCCATGAAGCAGTTCACCAGCCAAGAGCGAGCGATCCTCGCCGGGCTGGTGATCGCGGCTGTCGTCGCCGCCTATTACTTCTCCCCCAACGACTTCCACAAGCTGACGCCGCCGGCGAGCGTAAGTGGTTCCAATCCATGAACCTCACGATCGGCCTCAAGTTGGATTACAGGCTCGACGACTGCGAATCCTGGCATGTACTCCTCGGGGAGCACGTCGAAGGCGGAATCCAGTACTTCGCTTCGTCGCACGAAGAAGTCCTGGCTGGTGAGTTCGAATCCGGGTGGAGCTTCAGTGGCTACGGAGAAAACAGCCGGATCGAGGCCGACAAGGTCTATCCCACCCGTGAGGACGCCGTGACCGCTTTCATCGCGCAATTATTCCCGGGATCCGTTTGCAACCTCACGTTCGTGGACGCCCCTCCAACCGAAGCCGCAGCCCGGTCGCTGTACGACCACCCTAGGAGCCGCAAATGAGCGATGTCAAGCACTCAATCCGAATCGGAATCGACCGCCCCGGCGAAGACATTGCACCACACGCCGGAGTCGAAGTGATCCGGGGCCTCACCGAAGAGAGGGCGAATACCATCGTGACTCTGGGTTCAGCGCTCAAAGAAGAAGTTCAGGAACTCTTAAAAGAAGGCTTAGTCTTCGTTTGCGAACGGCGCGACCAGTCTTAGCGGATCTCATCCAAATCAAAAACGTCGTGGGTGATCCCCATCTGCTCAGAGGTCTTGACATTCTCCGGAATTAGATTGAACTCCTCAGATCCAGCCAGAGTGACCAGTTTTGTGATTTCAAGTGGATCCTCACAGATGAAATATCTGACTCGCCGCTTCACTTTGCACGTCAAACCAACCAAGAGCATTGGCCTGCTGCGGATGAGTTCTATCGTGCCTGCCAAATGCTGTTCGTAATCGTAATGCACCCATATCTGAGCCGTGATTAGCTCCTTTTTCCAACCTAGGGCGTCGAGCGCTTCAAGCACCGGCAGTACGCGCGAAATGAGCTTCTGAACCGTGTGGGTTTCTGCGAAGAATTCACGTCGATCGAACTGGGCTTTCATGTTTTCGAGGAACTCTGTAGGGAATTTCTCGCCACTAAACTTCACATAGTAGTGTGGATATCTCTCCATTTGGCAGCTCCGTTTCTACCCTTTCCGCAATTGATCCATCACCATCCGGATCAACATCTCCTGCTGCTCCGTCGTCAGCCGGTCGAATTCGCTCGGGTTCTCCCCGTCGTTCAACCCGAACGCCGACCGCTCCAGCGGAATCAGCCTCGCCATGATCGTCGCGTGGTCGCTCAGGATGCTCGATAGAAACTTCTCCTCCTTCAAAGTCAAGGCTCGGTTCTCCGCCGCCTTCTTGGCGATCAGAGCATCGTGCCGATCCATCGCTTTCTCCATCGACGAAAACAACCGGGCCAAGAACTTCCGGTGCCGATGCAGGAGCGAAATCACCCGCTCGAACGATTGCAGCACCACAACGTCCGTGTACTCCGCCTCGCGCGCACGCGCGAGACTGGAAACTTCTGGCAACTTACTGGAAACTTTCTCCCAGCCCTCTTCCTTCGATTTGTTAATGATTGCCGTGTGACTTACGTTGAAATCGGTGGCAAGTTCGTGGAAACTTCTGTGGCCGCTTTCCCACTCTGAGCGCACCTGTCTCCACTGGTCTTTGGTGAGCCTAGGCATCCACCACCCACTTCTTGATCACCTCGGCGAAGCTCTTCACGTCGTCCAGCCACAAACCGTGCCTCTGGACGATGGCTCGGAACTCCTCGAGGTCGTGACCGACCATGGCCATGACCTCGTCTCCGTCTTCGTTCTCTTCGATGATGCAGTGGCACAGCTCGTGGTCAAGGAGGGCGTATCTCTGGGCGTCGTCCAAGTACTCCCACTGATCACGTGCGACCTCGATCCAGAACATCGCACAACCTCGCTCTTGGCCCTTCATGGCCTTCTCCGCTTCGGTCATCACGAAGTTGGCGAACCGACCGCGGACGATCTCAGCGGTTGCAAGAACCGTGTTCTTGTGTCGAGTCCGCGACCGTGACCGCCAGCAGAAGCGCACGGGGAACTCCATCAGGTGCCAGTGGTACTTCTCGATCAGTTGCCGGCCAAGCGGAGCCAGGTCGGCCGTGGCGTCACTCCATTCGACGGGCTCCATCCCTAAGCGCTCCGTACGTCCCCAGGATCGTCGGTCGCATCGGCCCGAAGCTGATCGCGCGTCATCTTCACCAGGTCAAAGCTCACGTCCAGCCGCTCGGCGATCTCCCCCATGTCGTAGTCGTTGGCCAGGTCGCTCAAAACAAGCCGCTGGAAGTACCCAAACTGCTTCAAGGCGTCGGCCACCACCTGGTTGAGCGGCGCCCGGTCTCCCATGAAGTCGACCACGAACAGGCTGGGTTGCTGGGCTTCGGTGCGACAGGCTTCCACCACCGCCCCGTACATCGTGGGCAGGGTTTCCCGCACGTAGGACACGAGCACACGGACGTGGCCGGGCGATCCTTTGCGCACACCGTAGACCGAAACGGCCACCGCCGCTCGCACCAGCTTGTCCAGGGCCACCCTCTCGTCGACCATCTGCTCGACGTCGAACGACTTGTCGCCGATGAACTCCTCGTGTTCGTCGACGTCGGTGGTGTTTCTTAACGCGCGGTTGTTCTGGCCGTTCGCCGATCGCTTCATGTCGATCATGGCGTTGGAGAGGATCCGGTTCGCCCACGTGCGCCACTGAGCTCCTCCGTTGGTCTTGAACGTCTGGGCGGCTCGGTGGAGGGCGATCATGCACTCCTGGACTTTGTCTTCGTACAACGCGCCGGGAACCTCGTTCTGGCTCGCGATCACTTCGCAGAGCGACACGTTCTCCCGGATCAGCTGCTCCATGGCCTCCCGGTCGCCTGACTGGGCTTTGGCGATGGTCTCCACCGTTGTGTCGCGGCCGAGCTTCACGTGAGCCTCGCCTCCCTGCGTTTCAGCGGCGACCTTTCGGCGGCGATCGCGCGACGTCGGGCCCGTTCCTCGTCGGTCAGTTCAACTTTTGGTTCCTCTGGCTGGACGGAGTCGGCGATGGTGACCGTCATCGGCCCACGGCTCTCCTTCCAGATATCACGGCCCGTGCGGACAAAGTCGGGAGCCGCCGGGAAGTACCTTGTGCCGTTCTCTAGATACCAGCTCGCGGTCTTGGCGACGAACTCGGCGTCCAGCTCTCCCCACGCGGTGGCGTACTGGCCGGCCATCGAAGCGAAGTCGCCCGGGGTGAGCAACTTCGTCCCCGCCAGGAACAGGTTCGCCCTCAGCATCACCACGAAGGCGCCGATCATCGCGACCGTGACCTCCGAGTCGCACCCGCTGTCCACCACGATCGCGACCGCTTGACGTTGCAGTTCGTCCAGGTCGTGCGCCAGAGACTTGGTCTTTCTGGACTCTTCCTCGTCGGCAACTTCGAACTTGAGGAACTTGAACGGCCCTCCAACCGCTTTGCTCAGGATCACGGTGGCGCGCTCGAGCCCTTCCTTGGCAAGGTCGACCATGTTCTGCTGGATCGTCCACGGAGGGATCGCATAACCCGCGTCCGCCTTGATCTTCATCCAGGCTCGCCAGAGCTCTACGAATGTGGGGTCTCGAAGCGGTTCCGGGTACGAAACGCCGCCGATGATCTCCCACTCGTCAAGCGGGAAGTCCTCGACGGGCAACGGCGAGGGCTTGTGCGCGGGTGCGCTCTCTTCCTGATGCCCTTTGTAGATCTCTTCGAGATCTACTTCCTGATATGTCTGCAAATTCTGCAGGCCTGGGCTGCAATTCTCGCACCCCTGGTCTGCAGCTTCTGCACCCTCAGTCTGCAAAACTTGCAGGCCTGCGGATTCTTCAGCCCTGCCGATATTGCAGGCCTGCGGATTTTGCAGGCCTGCAATTCTTTCAGCCCTCCATTCCTTTCGCAAGTGACAGTTCAGCCGCTCTTCGTTGATGGCGTACACCGTGGGAGCAGCCACAGGCTTCTCCACCTCGATAAGGAATCCCTTGGAGACCAGCGAGGCACAACAGGCCACGGCCGTGCGTTCACCGATCTGGCATTCGTGGGCCAGGTCGGCTTTTTTCGCGTAGTACTTGGCTCCGCCAGGCTTCTCCTCCACGATGAACGCGATGGTCTGGAGCACCAAACGGTCGTTGGAGCCGAGCGCGGGGTCTTTACACTGAAAGACCAGGTTCGCTAATCGGTGGCTCACGGATCAGGCACCGCCGGATTGTAGGAGCCCCCGGATCGCAGGTACTTAGCAACTTCTTCCGCGTCCCGCGCATATTTCTCCGCGCGCTCTTTGCCGAGGAGGCTGACTACATTCAGGCTATAAGAAGTCGGTTGACCCGGCTCTTCGTGCTCAATAATGTGCCTCCGATCCAAAAGTCTTCGCATCGCTCGCTGGAACGTGGCTGGCTTGAACCGAGCGAGGAAGTGCTTCTCCAACGGCTCTCGTTCGAACCTGGCCCCGAACCAGCCGTTGTCCGTGGTCCCTTCGAGGTAGCACAAGATCTCATGCTGGATGTGGCTGTCGGAGTCGGTGGCCTCGAGCGAGTTTCTGGCGTCATGGAGCACGATGGAAACGATCGAATTGAAATGTTTAGACATCGGCTTGATTCAACCTCCCTTGCCCTCCTGCTTCTCAAGCAGCCGCAGGGCCTCGACGACTTTCCACCACCGCGATTCGACGTACTCAAGCCGCGAAGCCTTCTCGGTGAGGCCACGCTCCAGCGCGCGTTCCTTGGCTTGTTTCATCGTGGTGGCTTCTTTCACCGCCCACCCAATCGTCTTGCCCGTGTTGGCCTTCACCACTCACCGTCCTCGTCCACGTATTCGTCGTCGATGTCCACGGAGTGGATCCGCGAGATCTCACCGAGCCGATTGAGCCGCTCCTGAGCCATCCCCAGGTCGATCGGGCCAAGAACGCCACGCTCGACCAGGGCGGTCAGCTCGGCATGCTCCCGTCGCTGTTCGACTGAGAGCCCCTTCACAGCACCAACTCCCTCGGGACTTTGACGATTTGCCCGGAATCAAGCCGGATCTCCGCCAACCCGTCGCCCACGGCGATAAGCCGGCCCTTGCCACCGGGGAATGTCACTACGTGGCCCAGAGACTTCTGGTGGTCGACCTCCCGCACTGGCCACGGAAGGTGAAGCTCGTAAGCGGTGGCGCCGTTCAAACCGCCCCCCGGTGCTCGCGCATGAATTCGGCATGGCGCTCGCAGTACTGGCCGACCGCACCGCCCTTCAAATCCAGAGAAACGGTCGCCTCAACCGAGCAACCGAGCCAGTCGCAGACCTCCGGCTCTTTCGCTTCCGTTTGGCCACCCTCCACGAGTTCAAGCTCTGGCTTGTGGGCAAGGCCCTCAGTCGCGCCGCAGAAGTGGCAGACGCCTCGGTCAGCATCTGAGGCCGTGTTGTATCTCCTGCAACAAGGGCACCCGAACAGGTTCAGCTTGCCGTCCCGCACGAAGTTGAAGCCGAACCGCAAACCCAGAGCCTGAGACCGAGAAAACGTCGGGCCCTCGAGAATCTCGCTTCCAGGCTCTCCGCTCACGACGCCTCCGACTTCTTCTTAGCTGCCAGCCTCCGACGGGCTGTGGCAACACGCTTGGTAAGCCCTTGCCGGGAGTAACCTAACTCCTCGGCGAGCTTCTCCATGGTGTTCGCCTTGATGAACTCGACACGCTCGATCAACTCCTCGTCGGAAATCCGACGACGTTTCACGTGAAACGCGTCCGGCGTCCTTATGACGCAATCTGTCACGATCATACGAGAAAGGTGACGCGTAAAGTCGTCAAAAAGACGCACCTCGGTTTGGAATCTTCGTATGGTGGCTGATCGACCGATGACAAGGGGCGAGGTGAGGCAGTGGCTCACCGACAACAAGAGGACGGTCGGTTGGCTAGCTCTCGAACTACATCGCGACGCCAGAACCGTAGCTAAGTGGTTGCGAGAAAACGATCCTCACGAGCCTTCCGATCCCGCCATGTGGGAAAAGATCACTGGACTCTTGTTGCGCGAACCCGCGCCTCCAACACGCGCAGGCTCCCAAACTGAGCTGGATGAGAAGGCGGTTGACCTAGCCATGGAGGTCTTGCATGGGGATCAGGATAAGGCCAAAGACCTAGCCAAGGAAATTGTCCGCGAGGCTATGGAGCGATTGAAAACGCGTAGCGCGTAAAAAGTGGGCGTCATAGTGACGCAACAACGCGTATAGTTCTCAAAGCGACGCGAGTCGCTGAAGAGCAACCTATATGCCTGAACAGCAAGCCGGGGAAACCCAGCACACCCAGACCCCACCGTCACTGACGATCGACCAGCTCATCCGAGCAGGGAAGACTGTCGCCTTCACCAGCTACCGAGGCTTTAAGGTCGAGGTCTACGAGGCACCGGCCATCGTCGACCAGGCGTTCCGATACCGCCTCACCGGCCCCGCCGGCGTCCTTCCTGGCTTCGTCGCCTCCCCCGAACCCCATCCCTCCATCGGCCTGGCCCACGCTGCGGCCACCGTCGCGATCGACCACCTTCTCGCCGAAGCCGCCAACCCCGGCCCCGTCTGCGACTTCTACGCCGACGCGATCGACGCCGCTTGCGAGCGCATGATCGCTGACAACCCCCACTCGGACCGCGTGATCGACGCATCCGCAATCATCCTCCGGCAGTACGCCCGCCCTGCCGCTGGCCAACCCGACCCCACCGCGCTCAACCGAGCGATCCAGCAGGATCCCGAGGAAGCCTTCACCCCCTCGCCGCTCGGCTACGACGACTTCGACCGCATCGGCTTCGAAGCCGTCGAATCCTGGCTCCTCGCCAACGACCCTGAGTTCCAACGCGGCATCGACTCCAACAGCCTCGATTACCGCAAAGCAACGCGAGCCCGAGCCAAAGCCCGCTTCACCCAGCTAATCGCGGAGGATCCACGTCGGTGAAGCTGCTCCGCCAAGCCGCGCGCAACTTCCAGGGCGTCCACGACCAAGAGGTCGAGTTGGACGGCCATAACATTGCTCTCTACGGTGATAACGGCACTGGGAAAACGACATTCGCAAACGAATTCTTCTGGGGGCTGTTCGGGAAGGACATCTACAACCGGGCCGACTTCAAGGTCAAGCCGCTGGACGACCAAGGCCGTGAGATCCACAACCTCGACACCGAAGTGGAGATCGAGTTCGAACTGGAGGACGGCAAGACCAAGACCTTCCGCCGGATACAACGCGAGAACTGGGTCCAGCCCCGTGGCGCCACCAAGTCAGAGCTGCAGGGCAACGTGTGCACCTACGAGGTCAACGGCGTCCCGTGCCGCGAGCGTGAATACGTCGAACAGGTCGCGATGCTCGGCGGCGACGAAAAGACGTTCCGCCTCCTGACCGACCCCACCTACTTCCCATCGGTGCTCAAGTGGGAAGAGCGGCGCGCGATGCTGGTCGACACCTTCGGTGACGTCAGCGACCAGGACGTGATCGACATGACCCCCGTCCTCAAGCCGCTCACTGCGATGCTCGAGGGGCGTTCGATCGACGACTTCCGCAAGGTGACCGAAGCCGCCCGCAAGCGCGTCAACGACGAGATCAAGGAAATCCCCGTCCGCATCGACCAGGAAAGCAAGCGCCTTCCCGATGAGACGGTCGGTGACCACCAAGCCGAGGTCACCCGCCTCAGCGACGAGATCAAGCTGCTCGAGCGCGACCGCGCCGAAGCCGCCTCCGGTGGCGACATCGCCAAGACCAAGACCGAAATCCAGAACGTCGAAGGCAAGATCCTCGACCTTCGGAACAACGTCAAGACCGTCGAAAACCCAGAGCGCAACAAAGCCCTGGTCAACCGCCGCCGGCTGGGTGAGCTCCTGGAAGAGAAGCGCACGGAACTCCGCGTCGCGAACCGAAAGCTCGACGAACAGAAGCGCGACCACGAAAACCTTGCCAAGGAACTCGAAAGGCTCCGAGGCTATTTCGCCACCGAGAACGCCAAGGAGTGGAACGGGCACACCGAGTGCGCCACGTGCGGCCAGGTGCTTCCCGCCGAAAAAGTCCAGTCCGCCCGCGAGAAGTTCAACACCGACAAGGCCAACCTCCTGGACGAGATCAAGAAGACCGGTCAATCGAAGCGACGCGACCATGACGACCTCGCCCTGGTGATCAAGAACGCGGCGGAGTCAGTCGAGGGGATCGAAGCTGAGATCAAGAAGCTCGAAGCTGAACTCGAAGCCCTGGTGATCCCCGAAGCGGTCACCGTCGACTATCGAGAAAGTGACGAGTACAAGCAGCTCGACGCCCAGAAGACCACGCTCGCCACCAAGCTGGAGGAACTCCAGAACGGCGCGCAAGAGCGGGTCGGCGAAATCGACGAGAAATTGGCTGAGCTTCGCGGGAACCTCCAGAAAGCAAACCAGGCCGTTTCAGACGCGAAAGCCAGGGAAGCCGGCCTCAAGGAGATCGAAGCCCTCGAAAAGCGCGAGAAGGAGCTCAGCGCCCAAGCCGAGAAGCTGAACCGAGGCCTTCACCTGGCCGACGAGTTCGTCCGCGCCAAGGTCAAGCTCCTCACCGACCGGATCAACTCCCGGTTCCGCATCGCCAAGTTCAAGCTCTTCGAAGAGCAGATGAACGGCGGGCTCAAGGAGTGCTGCGAGGCCACCGTGAACGGCGTCCCCTACGGCTCGCTGAACACCGGTTCCCGCGTCAACGTCGGCCTCGACATCATCGACGTGCTAAGCCGCGAACGCGGTTTCGCCCCACCGATCTTCATCGACAACGCCGAGTCGGTCACCGACATCCTCCGCACCCAAGGCCAGCAGATCCAGCTCCACGTCAGCGAGCCGGACAAGGCCCTCCGCGTGGTCCGCTATGTAAGCGGCCAGACCATCCCCGTCAAGAACGGAGCCCAACGACCCAAGCAGAAGGTGATCGCCTAAATGGCCCTCGAACAACAGCAACAGGAACAAGCCCAAGAACAACCAAAGTCCGCTCCGTCCATGCCCTCGATCATCCTGGGCGTACAAAACAGGGTCAAAGACTGGTCAGAGAACCGGCGATGGGTCTGCCCGGCCGACTACTCGCCGGAGAACGCCCTCACCGCCGCGCGGCTGATCATCGAAGAAATGGTGGAGACGGGTGAACGCAACCCCCACCGTGGCAAGCGCACCGCCGACGTGGTTTCCACCGAGAGCATCATCGCGGCCCTCTTCTCAATGATCGTCCAGGGCCTCGACCCGACGAAGAAGCAGTGTTATTTCATCCGGCGGGGCACTGCGCTTACCTTGTTCCGAAGCTACTTCGGGGACATCGTGATGGCCGAGCGGGTCCGACCTGGCCAGCGAATCTACTTCGAAGCCATCTACGACGGCGACAAGGTGAAGATGGACAAGCGCGTGGGCCGAACCTACGTCGTGAGCCACGAGCAGGAGCTTGAGAACCAAAACAACAAGCCCGTCGGGGCTTACGCAGGCTCTCGCGTCGAGGAAACCGGCGAAGACCTCGGTTGCCTGGTGATGACCGCGGAACGGATCCGGATTTCGTGGGAGAACAATCCGGATTTCACCGAGAAGAAAACCCACACCAACTTCACCGCCGAAATGTATATGCGCACCGCGGTGCGGAAGTGGTGTAAGCCGATCATCAACTCCTCGAGTGACAAAGCCCTCCTGGAGATCATCCGGGCGAGCGAAGACGAGGCATTCGAAGCCCAGCTCGCCCAAGAAGCAGAGAAAGCGAACGCCGAAGCGCTCTCCCTTCCACCCAAGTCGGACGTTTCCACAATCGCCCCAGGATCGACCGGGGAAGCTGTGATCTACGTCAAGGACGAGTCGGAGAAGGTGCCCGTCGAAACGACTAAGCCAGAACCCGACGAGCCGAAGGAAGCGGTTCAAGAAGGCCCGGGGTTCTGATGGTGACGTTTGAACCTCTGGCCAGCTCTTCCGCTGGCAACGCCTACCGGGTCTCGTGCCCGGTAGCGGCCCCACTCCTCGTCGACTGTGGCCTCAGCTACCACGAGCTCTCGGTGGCGCTCGACTTTCGCGTCACCGAGCTCGCAGGGTGCCTCGTCAGCCACGCCCACGGCGACCACTGCAAAGCCGTGTTCGACCTGATGAAATCCGGTGTGGACTGCCACGCCAGCGACGAGACCTGGAAGGAGATC
>JADMIO010930534.1_pt1 | contig 14414 bp, 15 predicted proteins | sample 8958161 | NCBI WGS metagenome assembly JADMIO01 (sample SAMN16585339, study PRJNA669376) | soil metagenome | isolation source: Crop rotation soil | place: USA: Cullars Rotation, Alabama | collected 2011 | reverse complement strand
TGGGCCGGCATGAAGGCCCTATTCGACACCTGCCACGAGGTCGGTTACACGTGCTGGCTGCACGATCAATATCGCGATTACTACCTCGACGCTCCGTCGTGGAATCCCGAGTTCGCCGTGCATGAGGAGAGCGCCGGCGGCAAGCCGACCGCGTTCCCCGGCACGCGATTCAAGCACGACTGGAAGGACGGCCAGATCCCCCTGATGGACAATTGGGATGGCGGCGCGCAAGGGTACCTGAATAACGGTTTCATGCTGGGGCACCTCATCAAGAACTACGAAGCGATGTTCGAACATGGCGTGCGTCCGCAAGGCAGCTACCAGGATGTTTTTGGCTACATACCGCCGGATGAGGACTTCAACCGCGACCACCCCTCGACCCGCACCGACTCGATGAACGCCCGCGCCTCCGTCTTCCGCTGGGTCGCGAATCACCTGGGAATCGTCGGCACCGAGGCGGGATCGGACTGGGTCGTGCCGTTCGTCGATTACACCACCTCACGCTTCAATCGAGGCGCCAACACGGGGACCGACCCCGACCACCAGGATGCGATACCGGTTCCATTGTACGAACTCGTCTACCACGATGCGGTGGTCACCGCCGCGTCTCCGAATAACGTGAGGTCGTTCCTGCACGGCAATGCCGCCCAACTCGGGTACGGCCGCACCGATGCGAACCTGGACCAGGCGAAGCGTCTGGCCGCTCTGCATCGGAAGGTTGGTCTCCTGGAGATGACGAACCACGAATTCCTGGATGCGCAGAGAACGAAAGAGCGGACCACCTTCGCTGATGGAACAACAGTGACGCTAGACTGGTCCACCAACACGGTCGAAATCAAGCCCTGAGCCGCGGCGTCTTTTACAGCCCTCGGACTGGCGCCGCCGTCGCCCGCGGCACGACGACCACAGTCTCGCCCTTCGTCGTCGGGACCGTTCCGACTGCGCCCGAAGCGTCTGGGCGGAGGCATTGCACTTCGTACGGCGCGTCGCGCGAATCCCACGACGACTCGCCGCTATTCGTGTGCTCGAGGTGATAGACGCCCTGCCCGTCTTTGCGGAGATTGGGGAAGTGGCGATAGAACTCGGCCGCCCGCTTGATAATCGGATACGCCCCGTCGCTCAGCCAGCAACGATCCTGGGTCAACTGATGTCGCTGCCGGGCCAAACTGCCGGGGCCCTAAGCGACTCCGAGAATGTGGGTCGTGTGGCCGAAGATGCCCGAGTCCTCCGACGTGAAAACGAATAGCCGTGGTCCCAATCGCCGTCGTTTCGATAGTTCCACCGGCTCGTGTGGCGATTGTTGTTTTGGGCGTACCGATCGAACTTCGCCGATCGCTGCTCGAAGGGCTTGCGCGCGAGCATCAGGTCCTGCAATTCCTTCGCAACGTTGGATTGTTGAACCCGGCGCGAAGAACGAAAGGCCGTGTGCGCAGCTGGGGAAGCGTGATGTTCCTTGCAAGCTCGTAGTCGACCGCCATCCTGTTCGTGCTGAAATACGCCGCCATTTTCGAGTTGATCTCATTCAGGATCAGGAAGGACTTCGGATCCATGAGTTCCTGGACGGCGCCCGAGGGTGGGGAAGTGGCGTGCCTCGTCGCTCCGACCCAGGTTTCGACTATGACCAGAACCGGAGAGGTACTCAGCACGGGCTTCCAGAACTCATGCAACGGATCCCTGTTCGAATAGATCTTGAACGCCGCGGCGAGGGCTAATACGACGAGCAACGACGCAACGACCCAGGCGCGCAACTGCCGCCCGCGCGGAGTTTGCGGGGAGCCGCCGATTGAACGTCCAGTTCGACAGCGGAGTGGAACTCGGGCACGTACGCCCCGACCGGAAGAACGATACGAGGCTCGTCCTTGTGGGCAGGGTCCGAGTAATACTCCTGAAGACGCTTTCGGATCTCGGACGCCGTGGTCCGCACGACGGGGTCGGCGCTGGTGTCGTACTTGGGATTGCACTTGAAAACGGCGACCCCAAGCGTCCGTTCTTTCAGAGCGTCGCCGGCGCCGTCCAGGGTGCGTTCGACGATGTGCCGCAAAAGGCTCGGGTAGCGCCGGCTGTGCTGGAACAGTTCGCTGGCGAGGATCCTCTCTAACTGCGATCGCACTGCGGCGGGTTCCAACACTGGGGCCGGACTCGGCGGGTTTGGGCCGGTTTTGTGGGAGACTAGCACTGCTTTGGAGCACATCGTAGCACGAATTTAACCGAAGCCTCTGAGGCCGTTGCCCGTTGAAACTAAACCGTCGCTACCCTAGCAAACGGTAGATCTGACGGTATCGAGCGCCGCAACTCGCCGTAAGATTCACGCCACGAGTGTTAGCATCTTCCTCAGATCAGGCGTCCTCTGCCGGGCCGCCGCCGGACTAATACTGACCGAGGAGGTTGCAGTCATGAACCAATCATTCACTATCGCCGCGACGGCTGCGGTGCTGGCAGGCGCCATGTATGCGCAGACGGCCACGACGCCGCCGATCCAGCAAGCCCCACCCGCCGGACGGGCCGCGTCCGGCGACAGAGGAGGTGGCGGACGAGGCGCATTCGGCGGCCCCATCGAGCTCGGCCCGGACGACAAGCAGCTCTACCCGGACGCGCCCGAAGGGTTCAATGCCCGGCGCGACGATATTCCGCACGGCCAGGTGACGCAAGTCGCCTACGATTCGAAGACGCTGGGAACGCGCCGCCGAATCGGCGTCTACCTGCCGCCCGGGTACTCCGCTAGCCGCAAATACCCGACCGTCTACCTCATCCATGGCCTCGGATGGAATGACCTGGAGTGGACCGCGATCCGCCATGTGGAGGTCGTGCTCGACAACCTCATAGCCGACGGCAAGGTCGGGCCTATGGTCCTCATCTTCCCGAACGGCGATTCCACGATGACGCTGGCCGATATCGAGGCGAACGGAGGCGGCCCGCGAATGAACCAGGGGAACGCACAACATGCTCCTCCTTCTGCGGGGGGCGGTGTGGCCGACGCTGCTCCCGGAGGCCGTGGACGACAGGGAATGAACATGGAGCCGTGGCTCGCGCCCTTTGAGAACGACCTCCTGACGGACATCATCCCCTTCGTCGAAGCGCACTATTCCGTGTACGCGGACGCCGGCCATCGCGCGCTCGCGGGGCTGTCGATGGGCGGCGGTGAGGCGTTGAACATTGGCTTGGCGCATCCCGAGGTGTTTGCCTACGTCGGTGGATTTTCGGCGGCGCCGGACACGAAGGCGCCTCCCGCTCTCGTCCCTGATCCGGAGGTCCCCAGGAAGCTGAAGCTGCTGTGGCTGGCTTGCGGCAACAAGGACGGCCTGATCCGCGTCAGCCAAGGCGTTCACCGTTACCTCAAAGAGAACGGTGTGGCTCACGTCTGGAACGTGGACGGCCATGCACACGACACGCCCGAGTGGCAGAACAATTTCTACTACTTCGCCCAGAACATTTTCAAGTAGCAGACTTAGCGAGCTGTCTTAGCAGGGGAAAGGCCTGAGAGCGACGCCTGCACAGACCCGACGGCCCCGAGTCGCGATCGCGTAGTTCCGCATCTCCAGAATACCGGCTGGCCCAAGTAGCTCTTCTCCACGAGCGCGGCAGCGTTCACCTACCTTAAGTTCTTGGCGAACTCTCATCCGGCTGCAACATTCCTGTCAGAGCGGCTTGTCAGTCTGGCGTATGCAATCACACAAGCGAGGCCGCAGTCTCCCCTCGATTCCTCGGGTCGGCACGGAGGCCCCGCACAAGATGGCGCCACCGAATGCCGGATGGCGGCGGAGGCCCTGGGGCGAAGTCTGAAGAGGGAACGCGCCCATCCCTTCGGATTCATTTGTGGTTAAGGCCGTCTCTTCACTCGCCCGAAGTTCGCGTGGTTGTACAGCCATTCCGCCACGTCGCGCCCACGAAAGCGACACTCGCCTCGAGCTTGAAAATGTGGAATCCTGTTGCGCTCTGCGTCGCTATAGATAGTTTTGGGGTTGATCGCAAGGATCGATGCGAGTTCACGGGCTGTCATCAGCCGTTCAGAACCTTTCAAGCGATGATATCCGACCCCTGACGGGCGGCGCCGGATCGATTAAGGGGGAGGCTGACATTCGTTTTTCTCTTGATCAAACGCCTGGGATTCACGGCGCGCGGCTGTACTTCCACACAGTGACACGGCGCACCAGTTTCACCAAAAAATCGATTGCCTGGCATCGTCCGACAACTGAGGCGGAAGACCCACCGGCTGCGGCCTAATCTGACCTACGACCTTTTGCGCTAGAATGTAGTTCGAGATGATGAGGCGGCTGCAAAACGGTGACATCGGACGGCACATTCTCACCCTGTCCGTGTTGTCTGTTTTGTCGTCCGAACAGGCGGAAAACGGTAGACAGCAAAGACGGGAGAGACGGCTCTTCGATGCCGGATCTCTTTTAGAATGAGCTAACGAGAAGATTTGCCGAAGGGCGGGAGTAATTCAGTGGTAGAATGCCAGCTTCCCAAGCTGGACGTCGCGGGTTCGAGTCCCGTCTCCCGCTCCAAAATCAACAAGTTACAGACACCCAAAAAACCTGCACTCCACTGCACTCCATTAAGACGCCTTCCGACGAGGCATCTTCACTACCTTTCCTTTTCCTAGCACCTCCTGTTCGAGTTTTTTGGCTGCTGCCGCCCGGTCCTTCACCGAGGTCTTTGTGTATTCCTCAATCGCTACTCCCACCCCGTGCCCGCGCTGGTCAGCCGTCACCTTTGGATCGAGCTTGAGCCGGTGGCCGATGCTGGCATGGGTTGCCCGCATCACCTGAAAATCCACCCACTCCAATCCGTGAGGCTTGAGTTTAGGACGGATGTGGTCGTAGATCAGGGTATCCCTCCAGACGGGCTTTCCCTTCTCGCTCGCGAACAGGAAAGCCTCCGGCTCTGGATCGACCGCTGTGTTCATCCAGTCCAAGAGCAGTTCGGCGGTCCGTGGCGGGATAGCAACGTCCCGCTTCGACGGGTCCGTCTTCGGATCAGCGATGTCACCCCTGTATACGCGTTGTTCGACCTTCACAACATTTGCGTTCTCCAAAACATGACGCCGCTGGAGCGCGAGCATTTCGCCCGGCCGGAATCCAGCGAAGATCGCCATGTGTAGAAGAACCTGTTCCCGGAGCTCGACCGCCCCCAACGCGATATTCACCTCCACCGCCGTCATGGCACGAGTTTGTCCTTTCGGCGCATGTTTCGGTGTGTAGAGGCGAGTTGCCGGATTCGACGTGATCACTTTCTCCGCCATAGCCATTTCAAAAATGGCGCTGAGGTCCCAGCGCAGATGATCTACGACCGAAAACGACAATCCAGCATTGGCCTTTTGTTCCAGAAATGCCTGGAGTCCGGTCAGGGAGAAGTCCTTTAGCGCCCCATCCCCGAGTTCTTTCACAATGTGGTGCATGATCCGGTTCTCGGAGGTGCCTTGCGTTGACTTCTTCCATTTTCCGCGCTGGAACGGCAGGTAAACCTGATCGATGAACTCCCGCAGCAGCACCGGCCGGTTCCTGCCGTCCTCCGGCTCGTCGCTGCCGTTCACCGTACGCATGAACTCGTCGCGCAATCCCTGCGCGGCGGTCTTCGTCATGGTGCCGGCGCCCAGTGTGTGATACCGGCGATGCCCGGCATCGTCGTAATATAAGACCACCCATTTCTTTGCCTTTCCACGCCTCCTCAGCTGGAGGCTTCCTTTTTGAAATCTCCTGCGTTTCAAGACTTTCTCCTGATGCGCAGGTGTTGGTTTGGAGTGCTCCGAGTTTACCATCGTGCTCGGTACTCCTTCCAGGCTGGGGTGGTTGTTGTTGCGGTGTTCATGGCCAGGCGCTAAGCCTCGCCAACCACGCTGAGGTTTTCCACGCTCCTGATCCAATCGGTGAGCGCGCCGCGGCGGATGCGCACGCTTCGGCCCGCCCGGACATGATGAACAGGTGGCATGCCGCTCACCTCTCCGCGAATGAGGCGAAGCATGTGGGAATATGAGACCTTCAGGACCTGCGCGGCTTGATGCACCGTGAGGATTTCGTTGGGATCGACCGCTGTCGATTCTGGTTCCTTCTCCAAGATTGCCGAATTCATGTTCTCCCCCTCTGTGTTGCGGTTATTGCCGCTTGTTGGACTCCATCCACTGATCGAGCCACTCACGACGGACGAGCTTCCGGCGCCCCATCGCAATGTGCGTCAGCCGCGGGATTCCGGCGACCTTGCCGGCGAGAACGTGGGAGACGTGCGTCTTGGAGCAGCGGAGGATGGCGGCCACGTCGTTGATAGTCAAGATTGGTGCGTCTTTTGCGACTTCTTGCATAGGATTTACCTCATGAATTGATTGCTGAAATCAGGGGGAGCCCGAACAGCCGTGCCCATGCCCGCGCGCAGGCTCGCTGGACACGCGGTACAACGGTCGTAGAGGTCCAGGCTTCATTCGAAATCGCGATTAGTAGCGTCGGATGTTCGACTGCCGAGCGGAGCAGGGGCCATGCGAGCAGTTGTTCGTAGCAAATCAGAACCGCAGCCCGCTGGCCGCCGACATCGACTGTGCCAGGCGCGAAAAGGTCGGCTGCAAAGGTTGCTTTCGGACGGAGCGGGTTCCACATTCCGCCAGGAACCGGGATGCGTTGATGGACGGCTTCACGGGGCTCCCTCCCGATGATGACGACCGAGTTGTAGTATTGCGACGAGCCCGGGATCGCTTGGCCCGCGCCGACGAACACAGTTTTTGGGGTGCCGTCGAGGGTTGGAGACCAGAACGTGTCCGTTGCTTCAGTCCAGTGGCGAACCGCGCCTTCAGGGAAAACGAGAAAGCGGGCCTGCGACTGTATGACGATGTGCTGAAGCTGGTCCTCGATGAAGAAATCAGCGAGGCTGTCTTGCTGCGGCGAACGATGGATGCGGGTCATCTCCCCCTCCCAGCCCTTCGGAATCTTGATCGGCTCCGTTCCCGCGTTCAGGATGATGCTGGCTGCGGTAGTGGCCAAGAGGCTAACAATTCGTGTCGTCCTATGAATCAACATTGCCGGGAGCACCGTGATCGCCGCGATGCCGAACCACGCGCTACCGGGAAACAGAACGCCCGCAGAAATAAATGGCGACGCCCATCCGACTATGCATACAGGAGGAACGGCGGAGAGAAGGATGGCTGTCATCGCGGCGAACGGTTTAACGGCGGGCTGCCGCGTCCAGAAGGCGATCCATGGCAACGTCAGCACCGCGCTAGAGGTGAACCACAGAGCGATGGCTAGCACCGCCTTCGACGGCCAGTACGCTTCTGATATCGCGATCACGGGCAAGGAGGCCATGCCGTAATAAATAAGCGCCGTGAGACCGGCCGCTATTCGGCTCGGTTGAACCGCTATCAGACAGGGCGCGATCAGGCTCAGTGGTATCGCCCAGAACTGTCCACGCCAAGCGACAAGTCCAATCGCGCCTGCGGCAAGCAGACGAATCCAAATCAGAGAAGCCATAACGGGCGTAGCCTTGCGCGAATCACCGAGATCTTTATGGGCCCCATGTACCGCGAGTCGTAGCTGCCCCGGTTGTACGTGGAAGCCACCCAGACCGTGCCCAACTCCACGACATAACTTCCAAACGGCCACGGATGGAGACTACGACCGGCCCAATCGCGAGTGAGCGGGGCGGTTCTTGGGAGGAGCCTTCCATTCACACTCATTCCTGCAGGCGAGAGCGCTACGCGGTCTCCGGCGACAGCGACAACCGGCTTCAAGAGCGGTACGGCACCGTCCGGGCAGGCGGTTCCATGGGTGCGATAGCCTCTCGCACTCGATTCGGTGGCGAACGGTTCAACTGGACAGAACTCAATCAGCCGGGCGTTCGGGTCGGTTGTTCGCACATAGAATCCGAGGGGAAGGCTGTAGCTGGTATTGATCCGCAGTCCTGTGTAGACCGCCGCGGCGACGAGCGTCGCCAGTCCTGCGAATGCTGCAGCCAGGAGTCGCGTAACCGCGAGATTAGGAAGGCCACACTTCGGCATTGGCCTCTATCTCCACGGGCACTCCGGGCTCCGGCGTCGAGTGTTGCGTTTGAGGGTCGTTATCGGCCGGGGGCTCCTTCGCGGCCCGAGACTTCATGATCTGGTGCACATTACGGGCAACGACTTCGTAAACAGTGCGTGTGCTGCCATCCTTCGGCGTGAATTGACGCGTTTGTAGTGTGCCCTCGACGAAGATGTTGTCGCCCTTATCAAAGGTCGCCGCGATGTCGGCGAGTTCTCCGTAAAAGACAAGGCTGTGCCAGTTCGTATGCTCCTGTTCCTGATTGTTGCGGTCGGTGTAGCGGTAGCCTTCGGCCATTCGGACGTTTGCCACTGGGGTTCCTGACGGAAGATACCTAACACTTGGTTTAGCCGCGAGATGGCCGGCCAGTTCAATGCGGTTTTTTTGCATATTTCTTTAGCCCTTTTCGTCGGTGCTGCGATGTATATCGCCCTCGTGAAGATCGAGGTCGAGTTGCTCAACAAACCCGGTTGATACTGCCGCCCGCGCGGCGACGCTCCGCGGCGCGGATTGCCCCAGTTCGTTCCAAAAAGCCTCCTCCATCGGTGAAGTTGCCTGATGCGAGCCCGAATCGGTTTCGCCTGATTGAGGCTGCGGTTCGGGGGCGCTGATGACGTTGCGTGTGCGGTCGGCTGGTCGCTGTTGAATGATGCGACCGTCTTCGATAGCAAGGAATTGAGATGGCGGCCGAATCTCGGCGCGCTTCGCCAGAACTGGATCGGTGAAGTAAAGGATCTGCGTTCCGTAGATGGGGTGATGGCCGCTGACGAAGATCAGCATGTCGCCGGGCGCAACGATCCGCTCTGCCGTGCCATGTCCAGTTTTGGCCGGCGGGCGAAGACGCATCACCTCGTCTGGCGTGAGCAGTGGCCGCTCGATCTGGTCGACGGTGGCGCTCATGTGGTTAGCAATGGGCGCGAGCCGCGATCCTGAGAAGTTGAAAGTCGCTTTCTGGACCGTCTTGGTGCCCGTCATCTTCGAGAGCAGCTCAGCGGTGTCGTACTGGTTCGGTGCGTATGCGATTCGAACGTGGCAATTCGAAACGATGCTCTCGTTGGGTCCGTATTCGTCAACGATCTGTCGGATGTCCTGTGTGATCAGGTATGCTTTGAGGCCGTAGCCCGCCATGTAGGAGAGAGCATCTGCAAATATCTCCATGCGCTTCAGCGACGGGAATTCGTCGATCATGAACAGCAGCCGATACCGGTTGCGCTTCTGAGCGGAACCTTCGAAGTCCATCCGCTCGGTGAGCCGATTAACGATCATCGTGAAGATCAGCCGGATCAGAGGGCGTAGCCGAATTTTGTCGGAAGGCGGCACAACCAGGTACAACGAGATTGGGTGGACGTGATTAACGAGTTCGTCTATCGTGAAGTCGCTGGCTGATGTGTTGCGGGCGACAAGCGGATCACTGTAGAGCGTGAGCGCGGTCTTTGCTGTGGACAGCACTCCTGAAAAGTCCTTATCTTCCTTGTCGAGCATTTCCCGCACTTTCTCCCGCACGACAGGGTGCGTTGCGGTTCTTTCGCCATCCGGCGTTTGCCACTTGTGCCTCTGTTCCGGATCGTGTGGGAAGCTCTCCAGTTCAGCAAGGGTCTCGCGGAACGTCTGGCCCGGCCGTGTGAACACGGCGGAGAGATCGGCAAGGCTAGCGATCCGACCACTGGCTGCCGCCGCGTAGCACACATGCAGAACCATTCCTGTGGTGATGGACGCTGCGGCATCTTGCCAATATCGTTCCTGCGGGCTGTCTTCTCCCGTGCGGACAATCATATCTGCGACGTTTTGAGCGTCGGAGACATCGCGCGGCGTTCCAATTCGAACCTCTGCGAGGGGGTTGAAGCGGGAGCCGTTCGCGACTTCGACCGGTGAAAACTTGAAACACAAGTGGCCGCACTGCGCACGAAATCCAGCCGTGCGAGCCCAGTTCTCACCCTTGATGTCGTAAATGACCGCCGACTCTGACCATGCGAGGAGCGTTGGTATGACCAGGCCTACGCCCTTTCCGCTCCGCGTTGGCGCGAAAGCCAAGACGTGCTCCGGCCCGTTGTGGCGAAGGTATCGAAGCCGGCCGGCGTGCCCGTTGTACCAGCCTCCGACGTAGACGCCCTGCTCGTTGTCCAGGAGCCCGGTCTCCTTGATGTCAGAGGGCATGGCCCAGCGTGCCGAACCGTGTAGATCCTGAGCGTTGGCAGAAAGGCGGCGCGTCCGCCGGAGGTTCATGCCATAGACAAGAAAGACCGTCAGAGCAGCGCCGCCTACAACGATCAGGGCACCGGACAGCAGTGGAAGGCGAATTCGTGGATCGGAGGTCCCGCCGTGCCGGAACAGCCAGATTGCCCAGGCGAATGGCTGATAAATGAAATGCCGCTGGTAGTGAAGAATTGGCGTTCCGAGTGCCGCCTGGTATTCGAGGTGGTACGCCACAAATTGCGTCGCGATCGCATTGACCGCCATGAGCAAAGCGATTCCGACGAACATCGCCGGCCAGTTGTACCCGCCGACAAATCCGGGGTCAGGAGGCGTTCGATATGCGATTGGCTGTCCGCTCATGGCGCTTTCTCACCGCGAAAGGGCTTGAGCCTTTTCCCGGAGTTGGTTCGGCTTGACCTGGGCAAGGTTGTTGGAATAGGAAATGATGACGTTCGCGCCCGCGGCTGGAGGATCGGGCAGCGCCTGCTTGGGGTGTGCGACAACACTGCGCGGACTGAGCTTCTGAAGAACGTGATGATCTGTTTCGCCAAGGACTTCGCCACGATACTTGCCGGAGGCCGTGTCCGCAGGGTAGACCGTCGTCTTTTGGCCGAGCAGGTCTTTGGCTTTCCGGTCCGCCTCCACGAGCGACCGTTCGAAGTCGCGGTCCTCCGGGGCCTTGCGCCCGTCAACCTCGCCGTCCAGGACCTTCTCCTCGTCGATCTTTGCGTCCTGATCGGCGTCGCTGCGAGCTCGCTTTGCACCGACGGGAACAGGCTCGCGATGTTCGGTCGCGGTTTCCTTCTCGACGATGTTGACAGTGCTGGAACCACGCTCGAAATCTGCAACGTGTTGTGACGTCTCCGTTCGAAGCTGCGCCTGGGCCTTCTCCGCGCTTTTTGACTTGTCCAGTCCGATGATTAAATCGGCAGCCTTGTGCGCGTCCTTGGCAGCGCGGAAGATTTCGTTCTTGTCCTGCTGGAGGGCTTGAATCCAGGATCCGACGTAGGCGGCGTGCTGTTCGGGATTGTGGGGAATTCCGCTTTCGGCGGAGAGAAACACACTCGCGAGTTCAGCGCGAAGTTCTTCCTTCGCGTAGTTCTGATCGCCGAAGCGGTAGCTCTCATTGAGCGTCGGGCGATTCAGGCGGCTCGGGTGGCCGGTCCAATGCGCGAGTTCATGGAGCGCGGTTCCGTAATAGTCGGGAGCACTCTTGAATGAGGCCGGGGGCGGGAGATGAACAGCATCCGCGGCGCGGTTGTAGAAAGCGCGGTCGCGCTGATCGTGGCGGATGTCGGCGCCGGAATTCTTTAACATGGACTCGCCAGCCTCAGCAATTTCCCACTCCTGGCGCTGTCGGGGGGCGTACTCGGGGATACCATCGATCTGGCGCGCATTGAATACGGTGTAGATTCGGCGAATCGGGCCGGTGTTTCCGCGAGCGGATTCCCGTTCTTCAGGGTCGGCAGCATCCCGCGTGGGAGTGGATCGTTGGGCATTCTCAAACTGCCAGAACTCGATTTGAGATCCCCTCTCTCCCTTGCGGACCTGCCATCCGTTCTCCTGGGCCTGCCGGTAGGTCAACCATCGCGGATCGTCGAAGCCCTTTCGGGCCGCGACTCCCATGAGATGGAGAGCATTGCCACCGCGATAGGTGCGGTCAGTTGTGGGGTTGAACGGCAGTTGCAGGGCTCCCGGTTCCCACGGTTTCTGCCACGGAGCCGTGCCGTTCTCTAACATTTCGATGATCTGGTTTGTGACCTCTTGCCGGAAATCGCGCTTAGGCGCGAGGGAGGGTTGTTCCACCTGGGTGTCGAGGACCTGAGTTTCTTCTGGCATCGTCATTTCCTTTCCTCGAATCCCGCCTCCGCCTCTTCGGTCTCAAGGCCAGACCCACTGAGCAGGTCGCCGCCAAGATCATCAGGCGTTTCAATTTGTGAAGCCTGGTCCAGTTCCTCCGGTCGGTCGGTCGATAAGGGGTACTTCATGATTGCCTCAATTCATGCTAGCTTGTACAAGCTAGCATGAATGGCATTATTGCTCTGCTTTCTCCAGTTGTCAATGGCGGTCGATGCTTCGCTCAGAGTGACGAGCGTCGGCAGGGGGTTTCAGGCCGGGAATGTTCGGTTCAGGCGGAATGGCGAAGCCGTCCATATCTCCCAGCGCTAGGCCGACCATCCAAGATCGGGAGCGCACATTTCACAGACGCCTCGATGCGGCGCGCCCGCCATACACCAACGCAAATTTGCAGAAATGAGCCAACAGACTAGACTGTCCGTAAACTGACAACCATGCCTAGTTCACTCAATCAGCATCTCGCCGAAGCCGCTCGCATCTGCGCCGCGCACAACAAGGCCGCGCTCGCCCCTCCGATCCAGGCCTTTTCGCAGGCCGTGTTCCCGGTGTATCAGCGCCTGGAATACTGGCATATCAGCCACTCTACGCACTCTCTCCGTACTCTGGATCACGCGTTTGCCGCTTGGTCCGCTGCGCCGGACACCACGCCCGAATTGGACCTAGCCCTGGGGCTCTCGTGTGGTGGTCACGATCTCTCCTCGGTTCGCAAAATCACTTCGACGGATGTGGCCTCGGCGGAAGGGGGTCGCGGCGAGGAAGAGTTGAGGCTGCTGCTGAGACTTCGTCATGAAGTCGAGGGCGCCGCCGAGGTAATCGACGGAGTTGTAGCCGCCAACGTCACCTTGGCGGCTGCCGGCCACCCGCCTATCTCATCAAGGACGCTGGAGACCGTCGTCCTGTGTTGTGTGTGCCACGATTTCCCTTCGCGCAGGAGCCCTTTCCCTTTGAGGTCCGACTCTGCGGCCGGGCGCGTGCTGCGCATCCTCGCTGAGGCGGACTGCATCAACATGATCGATTTCGGCGACGGCCTCGCGAATTCCGCCCCCTTGGGCCCCATGGTTGAGCCCTGGGCCAAAGGACAACCCCTGACCCGCGAGGTTGTCGCGAAGCAGGCCCTGGCTTCCGTGAGAAGTCTTCGCTCCCGATTGCAGGCGGCCTACGGTCATCCCTCCGATTTGCCGCTCGACGAATGCTTCTCCGATCCAGTTCTCAGGTCGCTGGCCGTACGGTACGTCGCGGCTTGGGAGGCGGAGCTCGGCGTGGGGCTCCGGGTGCCGGCGGGCCTGGCCTGATTGTTGCGGCCGGGTGCCGCCGCCGCGCTCCGCCGGGTGCCGCGGCCGGCGGGCCGGGCGCGCTGTTCTCCCTGGGGGAGGCTCTTGCTGATGCGCACGACCTTCGCCTCGATCTCGTCCCGAAGGGTTCTGTCTCCCCACGCAAGAATGCCTTCCATCTTCAGCGGGTTCCCTGATAGCCACGAACGCTTGCCCCCGAGGTCGGTCGCCGCCATCGGGTCACGGACCGCGGCGCAAAGGATCAGGGCCCCGGCATATGCCGAAAAAGCCGAAACCGAGGCTTCGAAATACGCCGCGAGGCTGCCCGCTGCGGTCAGCGCGAGCGACCAGTTGCCGGCGCCTAGCGCCAGCTCCTTGTCCGCACGGGGCGGCAGGATCTTCGATATCGCGGCCAGAAACAACCTACTTTTGGCGGTCTGCTGGCGCGAGTGATGGACCCCAACCGTCAACGACCCACCGGGACGGACGCCCACTCCGTTCAGCTCGTGTACCTCGAAGAGGCGCTCGTCAATCAGCGCCGCGCCGCAGTTCTCACCAGAAACGCCCAAATACAGATGGGAGACACCGGGCACGTAGACCCCGGAGCAGACCGGAACCAGCTCCAAGGGCTCCGCACGGACCAGGCGCGCCGCTGCCAACGACAGGCTGTAGAAAGGCAGCTTGGATTCCAGATTCCTTTGGCCGCCCAGGCCTTCCACAAGGAATACCAGGTCGTCGGACTCATTCGGCATCGCGCCGTCTTTCGAAACCCATGCAATCGCGGGTTTCCGGCGGCGTAGCTCCCTCGATACCACATCTTTCATGGCCGCCTCTATCTCTTTCCGTAGTGCCTGCACATTGGTTTGCGTGACCGGCTGACGGTTATCGCCGAGGCAGTGCCATAGACTTCCCCAATGGGCGTCGGCGGCCTTCGCGCCCGCGCGAAGCGCCCGTCCGATAGCCCTCACGACTTCGCCGGCAGGGACAGACTTCCGCGCCGGGGGCCCTGGAGTCTCCTCGCCGCGAACCAGGCTCCGGATCGAGCCGACACAGTCGTCGAGCAGTTCCTGACCGGCACCGGGGCGCCTCTTAT
>JADMIO010820065.1_pt1 | contig 14415 bp, 10 predicted proteins | sample 8958161 | NCBI WGS metagenome assembly JADMIO01 (sample SAMN16585339, study PRJNA669376) | soil metagenome | isolation source: Crop rotation soil | place: USA: Cullars Rotation, Alabama | collected 2011 | reverse complement strand
CCGCGACAACTTGTCCACGTGGAATTCTAAGCTTAGGATCCCAATGTGCTGGAAACTTTCTGGAACTCCCATTTTGCCATGCGCGTTCAGATGAAAGCCAGAAGAGAGAGGCCTCTTTCCGCGCCGCCAATAGCCTTGCGGTGCGGGCGTGAAAAGCATAAGATGGCCGCAAGCTAAAAGAGGCGCGCTGCCCCGTTTGTGTGGTATCATAAACACTTTGGAGATAGTGCCAAGTGAAACCCGATCGAAGACTTGCGACCTTTATTTCGTGCCTGCTGCTGTTGAGCCTTATCGTCGTGCAGGCCAGTGACCGCCATGCCAAGCTCGGCGAGCGCCGCACGCTGGCGCTGCCGGCGGCGATGGTCCTCGACGAATCCGCCCAGCCGGTCATCGCCGCCAGCGGCAAGGTCGGCTTCGTCTCGTCGGTCACCACCGGCGCGGTCGTCTCCTTCAACCTGGCTTCGGGGCGCGTGATGTCGTCGCTCGTCGTCGGCGGGTCGGTGGGGCCGGTCACGCTGGTCGAGGTCGGAGGCCGCCGCCTGCTCGCCGCGCCATCGGCCAACGACCCGACGAACGACCACCCGGCGACCGTCAGCATCGTTGACGCGACGCGCGCCAAGCAACTCGAATTGCAGTCGCTGCTGGTGCTGCCCGCCAAAGCCATCATCACGCAATCCACCCGCGCCCTGCTCACGCGCGACGGCAAGTACTGCCTGATCGCTTCGAGCTACGACGAGCCGACGCTCTTCGCCTTCGACATCGCGTCCGGTCAGGTCGTCTCGCAGGCGAAGCTCGAAGGCCGCCCGTCGGAAGTCGCCCTGTTCGACGACGGCACGACGCGCCGGCTGGCCATCGCCAGCGCCAAGGCGAACACGCTGGCCGTCTTCAACCTTGACGCGCAAGGCGGGCTCGCGCAGGCCGCCTCGTTCGCGCCGCCGAACGCGCGCTTTGACGACGCCAACAACCCGGCCTTCAGCGGCGATGGCCGCACGGTCTACATCGCCGCCGCCGAAGGCGGTCAGGTCTTCGCGCTCGACAGCGACAGCGGCATCCTGCTCGACGCCATCGCGGCGAACTCGCCTTATCGGTTGACGGCCGCGCCCGCCGCCAACGGCGTTGAGCTGCTGGCCGTCACCGGCCTGCGCAACGCCGCGGGCGACAAGCGCGGTGGCGTCACCATACTCAAGAGCCAGCACGCGCGCCTGTTCGCGCAGGCCGAGTTCGCGCCGCCCGAAGGCATCGAATTCTCGCGCGCCAACAACATCGCTTTCACCGGCGACGCCGCCACCGCTTTCGTCACCTCGGCCACCGGCGTGCTCTTCGCCTTCAACACCGCGAGCGGCGAGCTTGAGTCCTATCAAGCCATCGGCAGCGAGTTGCGCCGGCTGGCCCTGAGCGAGAAGACGCAGACCGTCGCCGCCATCCGTTCGTCGCAGAGCGGCGACGAGATCGTCATCATCAACTTCGACCTGCTCAAGGACGAAGAGCCCGACCCCAACGCGCCGGCGATTGAAGGGTTGCGCCCCGCCGAAGTCGAGCAGGGACGCCTGAAGAATCTCCGGCTCATCGTCAGCGGCCAGCGGTTCGGCGATGGCGCGTCCGTCCTCGTCAATGGCGCGGAGATGGCCGCGGACCCCGTGAAGAATGGCAGCGCGCTCGAAACCCGCCTGCCGCGCGCCCTGTTCGATCAGGCCGGCACCATCAACATACAGGTCAAGAGCGCGAGCGGGCTGCTCTCAGAAGTACGCGCGCTGCCGGTCATCCGGCCCGGCGCGCCCGTCATTGATCGCATTCGCCCGGAAGAAGTCGCCGGGCCGAGCGCGTCCTTTGTCCTGAAAGTCAACGGCCAGAACTTCCGCGTCAGCTCGACGGTCTTTGTCGCGGGGCGCGCCCTCAACACGCAACTCGTGAATGACAGCACGTTGCAGGCGACCGTGCCGGACGACCTGTTGCAGTCGCCGGGACAGTTGAAGGTCGTGGTGCGCGACCTGGCGATCTCCGACCTGGTTTCGGCCAACGACAAAGACTTGCTGGTTTATGGCCCGCGCATCACGGAACTCGCGCCGGCCAGAGACCGCGTCGTGGCCGGCGACGTCGGATTCAAGCTGCGCATACACGGCCAAAATTTCCGCACCGGCGCGACCGTTGAGCTGAACGGCGTGCCTCTGTCTGCCGATGCGGTGATCGCCGCCGGCCGCGCTTCCATCAACGTCAGGGTGCCGAAGTCGTTCATACAGGAAGCCGGCAAGCTCGCGGTCGTCGTGCGCAATCCCGAAGGCGCGGCGAGCGACCCGGCGGCCTTGGACGTGCGCGCCCCGCGCATCGTGAGCTTCTCGCAGAGCCAGATTCTCGCCGGCGAGTCGCAAGCGCACTTTAATATCAACGGCGAAGACTTCCGGCCCGGCGCGCGCGTCTACGTCGGCAACGGCAGCGACCTCAACGTGAAGCTTGACCGCCACCACGTCCGCTTCCGCAGCGACTCGCACATCACCGTCACGCTCAAGGACGAGCTGAAGTCGCTGATCGCCCAGCCGGGTCAGCTTCAATTCAACGTCGTCAACCCGAACAATGGCGACGGCGTGTCGTCGGACAAGGCGTCGCTCGACGTGGTCGGGCCGGCGATTACCAACGTCGAGTTCAAGCCGATCACGGACACCAAGCAGGTGCGCGTGGTCATCGACGGCTCGAACTTCCGCAACGGCGCGCTCGTCGAGTTTGTCAAAGACGACGCCGTCGTGCGGCAGATGACGCCTGAGAAGTTGCGCGCCGACCGCGCCACGTTGACCGTCCGCGCCAAGTTCATCGAGGCGCTCGGCGTGTACACGGTGCGCGTGGTCAACCCCGGCCCTGTCGCCTCCGCGCCCTTCCGCCCGGGCGGTGACGGCACGCTTGCCGGCGGCGGTGACGATTAACGCTTTAACTGACAGAACTGCGAGAGGGACTGCTGACGTCTGGCAGTCCTTTTTCGTATACGATTCACCGACCCGACACTTTCTCGTGAAGAAGTGAGCCGGCGCGACCTTCCCGTGACCTTGCCATAGGTGATGACACGCATGCGACCGATCTCTCGTCCGAAACGGTTGAAGGTGCCGGCGGCCTTCCTGCTTCTCATCTTCCTGGCCCTCGCCTGTCTTCAAGCCGGGGCGCAGACGCCGCGCCGCGTCGCCGGCGTCGTCCTCACCGACCGCGACGAGGCGGCGGCGGGCGTGACGGTCGTCGCGCGCTACGCTAACGGCGAGCAGCGGGCCGTCAGCGACGCGGCGGGCCAGTTCACTCTCAACCTCCCCGACGAACCGCTGACGCTGACCGTCGAAGGTAAGAACCTTCAGGGCATGCCGCAGACCGTCGCGGCCGGCGGCGAGGCGTTGGGCGTCCGGCTCAGAATCAAGTACATCGTCCCCCCCGTCCACGAGAGCATCGTCATTCAAGCCGGGTCGCTCGACCCGACGATAGACCGCCGCAACGACACGATCTATAAAAACTCGCTGTTCGGCAGGGACGATCAACTCGTTCAGACCTTGAACGCGGGCATCAACGTCGGCCAGCACGAGGGCGGTGGTAAGTCGCTTGAGGTCCGCCGCTTCGGCTTTAACCTCGACCACGGCGGCGTCAACGGCGGCCTGAAGTTTCTCGTGGACGACATCCAGCAGAACCAGCCGAGCCAGGGGCATGGTCAAGGCTACCTCGGCCAGCTCAAGACCCTGACGCCCGAACTCGTCGAAGACGTGGACATTCTCAACGGGCCATTCAGCGCGCAGTACGGAGACTTTTCCGGGCTCGGCGTGGTGCACATACGCTTAAAGGAGTCGCTGCCCGATCAGTTCACCGCGCGGCTGCAAGGCGGCGCGTTCGCCAACCGCCGCGCCTTCCTCGCCTACAGCCCGCAACTGGACAGCGCCGCCGCTTTCATCGCGTACGAGCCGTCTTACACGGACGGCCCCTTCATCAACCCCGGCCGTTACCGCAGGGACAACGTCACCGGCAACTTCACCTACCGCCGGAGCGAGGCCGAAGCGTTCGGCTTTAAGCTGAATCTCGGCCGCAACCGCTTTTACTCGTCGGGGCAACTCCCGCTCGACCTGGTCGCCGGGGGCGAGCTGGACCGCTTCGGCTTCATTGACCCGACGACCGGCGGGCGTGCGCGCGCGGGCATCTTCGGGGCGTACTACCGTAAGGAGCGAAAAGACGGCAGCGTGTTCAAGGCCGACGGCTTCGTGACCCGCTCGCTGTTCGACCTCTTTTCCAACTTCACTTTCTTTCTGAACGACGAGGCGAACGGCGACGGGATTCAGCAGCACGATTCGCGTTTGCAGGAAGGCGGCACCGTTCAATACGTGCGCCCTTATCACCTCTTCGGGCGGCACGCGCTGTTGATTGCGGGCGGCAACCTTCAGGCCAGTCAGGTCAATCTCGGCCTCTACCGGCAGGAGGGGCGCGTGCCGTTCGCCGCGACGACGCAGGCGAACGCCGACATCACCAACGCGGCGGGCTACGCGCAACAGGGCATGGATTTTCTCGACGGCCACCTCCACCTGGATTTAGGGCTGCGCTACGACTACTTCCGCTTTCTGGTGAAGGACCGGATCAGCCCGGAATTTTCCGGCGCGCGCGGGCAGGGGCGTTTGCAGCCGAAAGCCAACCTCGCTTACACGCCCTGGCATCATTCGCCGACGACTTTCTATTTGAATTACGGCCGCGGCATCAACAGCCAGGACGCGCGCGGCGTCGTGCGCGGCGCGGAAGGCGGACCGCCGGTCGCGACGACTGACTTCTACCAGTTCGGCGTCTCGCATAACTTGAAGCGGGTCTCGGTGAGCGGCGACCTTTTCCTGATAGACCACTCGAACGAGCGCGTCTACGTCCCCGACGACGGCAGCGTCGAGTTCGCCGGGCCGAGCCGCAGCAGCGGCTACGAGCTGAAGAGTTCGCTACAGGTGACGCGCCATCTTTCGTTCAGCGCCGGGCTGACGCAGATCATGAACGCCTTCTACCGCGGCACGCGCCCGCGCGTTTACGTAGACAGCGCGCCGCACACGGTCGCGAACGCCGGCCTCGTGATGGCGGGGTGGCATGGCTTCACAGGCTCGCTGCTCTACCGGCACGTCGGCAACTACCGGCTCGACGGTGAAGACGCCCGGATTCGCGCGACGGGGCTGGACGTGATTGACCTGAACATGGCGAAGCGAATCCGCCAGTGGGTTGACTTCAACCTGGGAATTGATAATTTGACCGACAAGCGTTACTACGAGACGCAGAACTATTTCGTCTCGCGCGCGCGGCCGGGCGACGTCGCCGCCGCGCGCATACACGGCACGCCCGGCTACCCTCTAGGCGTGACGGTCGGGCTGACCCTTCACCTGCTCGCCAAGTGACCGCCCTCCGAGGCCGCGCACTCATCCGGCGGGCGCTACAGCAGGTTTACGCGGTTGTGCTATACTTTCAGCGGATCTTTGGAGTGAATCGGGCGGTTGCTGGCTCGCTGATTTTCAGCGGGCGAGAGGAAAGTCCGAACACCACAGGGCAACGGACTGGCTAACGGCCAGGCGGGGCGACCCGACGACAAGTGCAACAGAGAACAGACCAGCCGATGGCCGCGCCCGCGAGGGCTGCGGATCAGGTGATGGGTGAAACGGTAGGGCCGCAAGGCTTAATGTAAGAGCCTACCAGCACGGGTGGCGACATCTCGTGGCTAGGCAAACTCTCCGTGGTGCAAGACCAAATAGGGAGACGTCATCAGGACGGCCCGTCCGATGCGCGCCGCGGGAGCTTCGGCTCGTGCGGTGCGCGACAGTCTCCGGGTAGGTCGCTTGAGCGCGCGGAGCAATCCGCCGCCTAGATGAATGACCGTCGCCGCCGCGTTAATGCTCACGCCGGCACGCCCGCGGGCGTCGCCGTTTAATGACGCGGCGGAACAGAATTCGGCTTACAGATTCACTCCAAAGCGTGAGCGATGCGCCGGCTGGATGACGCATCGCGGCAGGCTTAATCGGCTTCGGAGACGCACCGTGAACAACACCAAATATTTGATCGGCCTCGCCGGGCTGGTCGTCGGTTTCCTCGTCAGCTTCTTCTGGGTTTCAAGCTATAACCGGAACAACGCGCCGGCGGCGCCGACGTCGGCCACGGCGATGCCGGGCGGCGCGCCCGGCGGCATGCCCGCGGCCAACAGTTCCGGCAGCCAGCAGGCCGTGATGGGGCAGGTGCAGCAGATCATCGAGAAGGCGAAGGGCAACCCGAAGGACTTTCAGGCCCAGATTGACGCGGCCGGCGTTTATTACCAGAGCGGTAAGGAGGCCGAAACGGTCGACTACCTGAAGAAGGCTTACGAGCTGAAGCCCGACGAGTTCAAGACCAACCAGCAGTTGATCGGCGCGCTGCCCCTCATCGCCACCTACTACGCCGACCAGAAGGACTACAACGAGGCGGACCTCTGGTTCCGCCGCTCGATGGAAGTCGAGCCGAGCAACGAGGCGATTCGCATCGAGCTGGCCTCGTCCTACATCCAGCGCCAGCCGCCGCAGCCGGACAAGGCGATACAGGAGTTGCAGACCGCGCTGAAGGCCAACCCGAAGGACGCTCACGCGCTCGGCCACCTGGTCGAGGCTTACGCGGTCAAGAAGGACGCGGCGGGGGCCGAAGACGCCCTCAACCGCATGCGCGAAGCCGAGCCGTCGAATAAGCGGCTGTCCGCCTTGCAGACCATGGTCGCCGACCTCAAGGCCGGCAAGCCCGTCACGCTCCCGAAAGAATAGTCCGCCGCTATGCTAAAGTTTGTTTTTTACTGTATTTTGGCCTACCTCGCCATGCGTTTCGTGCGCTGGCTGGTGACGCCGTCGAGGGCGAAATCGAGGCGGGGCAGGAACATCTCGCGCGGCGCGACGATGGTGCGCTGCGAGACTTGCGGGACGTTCGTCACCGAGCGCAGCGCGCTGGTGGTGGGCGGGCATGACTTCTGCTCGCAGACTTGCCTGGAGCAGCGGGCGCGGCGGGTTTGATCGCCGGCAAAAAAAATTCACTTTCATTAAAAATTTTTGCAGTATTTGCCCCACTTTTTCCGTCTATGCACTGTGAGGGCATACGGATCGCCCCGCAGGCCGCGACGAGATCGTAAATAGTACGCCGCCTGATCGCCAGACAATGTCTGCCGTTCTCAGCCAGTGGGCAGGGCCGGGTCTTTGCGCAGCCGGTTCGATGCGCTGAACGTCAGCGACATGTAGCCGCTAGATTCTTGCGCGACACCTGGGGGAAGAAATGGGCTTGATTGATAGACTGAAAGATTGGCTTAGCGGGCGGTCACCTCACGCCCCCGCACCGTCCTGCCCGACGGAAGCCGACATTCTCAAATATAAAGAGGGCAACCTTTTACCGCCGGCGCGGGCGCAGCTGGAGCGCCACTTCGCCGACTGCCACGACTGCCGCGACCTGCTGCTCCTGCTGGCGCGCTTTCCCGAAGAGGAATTCGCCGCCCGGCCGCCGCTGTCGAGCGCCGAGATTCAACAGCAAGCCGCGCGCGTCTTCCAGCACATCGAAGCCGACGAACGCCGCAAACCCATTCCCGATGGCCGCGCCGTGCCCGCGCCGCGACCGGGCTGGGTCTTTCGCCACGGCGCGCAGCTCGCGGCGGCGGCGATGGTCATCTGCGCGCTGGCGGTCGGCGTCCTCTACTTCTTGACGCGCGGCGAGTCGGCGACCGAGTCGGCGCGGCAATCGCTGGCGACAGCTATGAAAGGCGAGCGACGCAGCGCCACCCGCTTCTCCGGCGGCTTCGCCTATTCGCCTTGCGTGGCGACGACGCGCGGCGACGACGACTCGTCGGACATGAACCTGAAACTCGCCCTGATCCAGTTGGAAGACGCCGAGCGCGACGCCGCGCCGGTCGCGATGCGGCAGATGCTGGCCCGCGCGCACCTGGCGTTCGACCGCGCGGATCACGCGCAGAAGGCGCAGGAGATTCTCGAATCTCTGCGGGCGCGCGGCGTCGAGACGGCCGAGGTCTTTAATGACCTGGGCGTCGCGCAGTTTCAACTGCGGAGCTACGACGCGGCCATCGCCAGCTTCGACCGGGCGTTAAAGGCCAACCCCGGTTACTCGGAGGCGCTGTTCAACCGCGCCCTCGCCGAGCAGAGCGCGGCCCGCAACGTCGACGCCCGGCGCGACTGGGAGCAGTTCATCAACTCGACGTCCGACCCGAACTGGAAGGCGGAAGCCGAGCGCCACCTCGCCGCGCTGTCGAGTTATTCCCGCTTGTTTTAGTGAGCGACGCGGCTCACCAGATTGTCCATCACCCGATCACTTTGCCCCCCAAAAGAAGCGCGGCGGACTGTCGTAAAGATCAGCCCGCCGCGCTTTTTCTGTCCCCGCGTCCCGGCTACTTCAGCCAGGCGTCGCTGATGATGGCGTCCACCGTGACCGGCACGCTGCGAATGAAGTCGCGGGCCGCCTCGATCATCTTATGCTCAAGCAGCGCCGCGACCTCGGCGGCCTGCGCCTCGGCGACTTCGATGACAATCTCGTCGTGAACGCAGTTGACCATCTGCGCGTCGAACGGCTTGAGCGCGTCGTAGATCAAGACCATCGCGCGCTTGATGATGTCGGCGCTACTGCCCTGGATCGGCGCGTTCTTGCCGAGCCGCTGATTCGCCGCGACCTGCGCGCGGTCATTCGCGTCAAAAGAAAAAGTGATCAGCCTGCCGGAACGCGTGCGGCTCTCGCGCTCCTTGATGGCGCGGTCGGCGGCCTCGCGCAGGAAGGCGGCGACGCCGCTGTAGGCCGCGAAGTACTTTTTGATTAAGCCCTCGGCCTCTTCCGGCGCGCAGTCAATCCGCGCCGCCAGCCCCGGCGCGCCCAGCCCATACATAATGCCGTAGTTCAACTGCTTGGCGGCGGCGCGCTGCGACTTCGACACTTCCTCAAGTGGGATGCCGAACATCTGGCTCGCGGTGACGCAGTGCAGGTCTTCGCCCGACATCAGGGCTTTGACCAGCGCCGTGTCCTGCGACCAGTCGGCCAGTATGCGCAGCTCGATTTGCGAGTAGTCGGCGATGACCAGCTTGCGGCCCGCGGGGGCGCGGAAGCACGAGCGGTACTCCGGCGTGTTCGGCACCTGTTGCAGGTTCGGCTTGGCGCAGGCCATGCGCCCGCCGGTCGCGCCGATCTGCTGAAAGTCCGCGTGGATGCGCCCGTCTGACTTATGCACGTGATCGAGTATGGCCGTGCCATAGCTCGAAAGCAGCTTCTGCACGCTGCGGTATTCCAACAGCCGCGCGACCGCCGGATGATCTTTGGCCAGCGGCTCAAGCTGCCAGTTCCGCGTGCCTTCGACCTTGATGCCCATGCGCGAGAGCGCCTCGGTCACCTGCGCGGGGCTGTCCACGTTGATCGTCGGCGGCTCGTCGAAGAGCGTCAGTTGCGGGATGCCCGCCGACAGCTCGCGGCGCAGCTCGACCGACAAGGCGTCGTGCGCGCGTTCGAGGTTGCTCACCAGCCCGCGCCAGCACGTCACGTCAATCGCCATGCCGGCGATCTCCATCGCCGCGACCGGCAGCACGCAGTCCATTTCGAGCCGCGCCGCCTCCGTCAAGCCGAGCTCGGACAGGCGCTCCGTGATGGCTTCGTACAACGGCAGCATCAACGCCGCGTCCTTCGCCGCGTATTCGACTTGTGGCGAAGACAACTGGCCCGACCAGTCGCTCACCTGCATGGACTTGTCTACGGCCTGGCCGAGGTAGCGTTCGACGACGGCGGCGAGCGAGTGGCGTTCGTCGCCGCGGCCCGCGGCGATCAACTGGCTGGCGAGCAGCGTGTCGAACGCGCCGCGCACTTCGAGGCCGAAGTGGTGCAGCAGCATCTTCATATCGAACTTGGCGTTGTGAAGTATCTTCGTGACGCCAGGGTCGCCGAACCACTCGCGCAACGGCGCGTCCGCGAGCGCCGCGTAGGCGAACAGGTCGAAGACGAACACATGTTCCGGCGTGGCGATTTGCAGCAAACGCACGCGGCTGCGGAAGGGGTCAAGCCCGGTCGTTTCGGTGTCCGCGCCGAGCTTCGAGAACGCGGCGATGGCTTTCAGCGCCGCCTCCGCGTCCTGCCGGTTTGTGATGAGGGTGTAAGGTGTGTCGCTCAATTCGTCCGCCTTTGGTGTCAGAGTCGGCCGCGCCGACGCCCGCCGGCTTGCGGCGGGTTTCATGCGCCCGATATAGTAAAAAATTCTCGCACCAACTGTGTGGACAAGCAATTTGATTTTGGGTGGGACGTTGACTATGGATGCAGCGACGAAGCAGCGGTTGGAAGAGCGGCGCGAGCGGCTGATGGCGCGCATCAAAGGCGGCGCGGCCATCTTCCCGGCGGCCCCGGCGGCGATTCGTAACAACGACGTCGAGCACGAGTATCGGCAGGACACAGACTTTTATTACCTGACGGGCTTTGAAGAGCCGCAGGCGGTCGCCGTGCTCGTCCCCGACCACCCCGAACACCGCTTCACGCTGTTCGTGCAGCCGAAGGACCGCGAGCGCGAAGTGTGGACAGGCTGGCGGGCCGGCGCAGAGGGCGCGAAGCAGGAGTATGGCGCGGACGCGGCCTTCACGATTGACAAGCTCGACGCGGAGCTGCCCAGGCTCGTCGGCAAGGCGGACTGCCTCTATTACCGCTTCGGCGACCCGGCGTTCGACGAGCGGCTCGTCGGCTTCATGCGCCGCTTCCAGCGCGAGCGGCAGCGCAGTGGCGTCGGGCCGACTTCGGTGATTGACCCGGCGGAGATTCTCCATGAGATGCGCCTGATTAAAACGGACGACGACCTCGCGCTGCTGCGCCGCGCCATCGAGATCACTTGTGACGGACACCTGGCGGCGGCGCGGGCGCTGCGCCCGGGGGTGAACGAGTACGAGATCGAAGCGACGTTGCGTTACGTCTTCCGCCGGAATGGCAGCCCGCGGCATGGCTACGCGCCGATCGTGGCGGCGGGCGCGAACGCGACCGTGCTGCATTACGTGACGAACAACTGCCCGATCGGGCGCGACGACCTGTTGCTGATTGACGCGGGCGCGGAGTTCGGCTACTTCACCGGCGACGTGACGCGCACGTGGCCGGCGAGCGGCACGTTTTCAGAGGCGCAGGCGGCGGTTTATCAAGTGGTGCTCGACGCGCAGCTCGAAGCCATCAGAGTGGTGCGGCCGGGCGCGACCTTCAACGACCCGCACGACCGCGCGGTGCGCGTGCTGACTGAAGGCATGGTGCGGCTCGGCCTGCTCGAAGGCGACGTTGATCAGTTAATCGCGGAGGGCGACAAGTTCCAGAACCAGCCCGACGCGCCGCGCGGCTACAAGAAATTCTACATGCACCGCACGAGTCACTGGCTGGGGATGGACGTTCACGACGCCGGCCCTTACAAAGTCGCCGACGAGTGGCGGCGGCTTGAGCCGGGCATGGTGCTGACCGTCGAGCCGGGTCTGTACGTCGCGGCCGACCTCGAAGACGTGGACGCGCGCTACCGCGGCATCGGCGTGCGCATCGAAGACGACGTGCTGGTTACCGCCGACGGCTGCGAAGTCTTGTCCGCGCGCGTGCCGAAGACGATTGACGAGATCGAAGGCTTGATGATGGGCGCGCACCTCGGGGAGTAGATGAACGGGCAGACGCTTGCGCCTGTCTTTAAGTAGGGAGGTCTGATGCTACGCAATTCCGTCGCGGTGATGATGCTGTTGGTCGCGCTCGCCGCGTCCGCGCAAGCGGCGCAGGCGACGAAGGGCTACGAGCTGTATAGCTGGAAGGTGAAAGGCCGCTGGCATTACGCGCTAATTGCCGGCACCGACCGCGCGAAGAGTTACGACGAGATCACCTCGCCCGGCAGCCAGCTCATGGGCGTCGCCGCGCTCAGGGCCGAACTGAAGAAGCTGCCGCGCGGCGAGGAGGTCTTCTGGATGTCGGCCGCGCACGCGGGCGTGGTGAAGCCGCAGGCCAAAGGCTCGCCCATCCTCGAACTGCCTTCGCGCCAGCGCATCAACCGCATTAAAGCCTATTGTGAAAAGCGCGGCCTCAAACTCACGCTGCGGTAGCCGGCCGGCGGCGGTTTTTGTTTTTGACTTTTCCGACACACCTGCGTAAGATGCCAGAGACTAAAGTATGTCTGCCGAAGTCGCTTGCGGCGCTCTGAGCGCGAGACGGGTGACGCGGGGGAACCAATGCCGCGACAGCGTGCGCGGCGCGGGGCGTATCGAGTCCGGGCGGCTCGTAGGACACTTCCAGTCCGAGCCCGTCAGCTAACCTCGTAGGCTAAAAGGAAGGGCATTACGCCGCGACGAGATTCGGGCGCGGGGCGTATGGCCTCGCGCCTTTCCTTTCTCCGCAGCTCCGGCGAATTCCCTTGCTCCAACTTAACGACGCATGAGCGGCCCGATGGGCGCGTCCCCGCGGGCCGCTGAGGATGACTGTATATGCGAAAAAAGAGAACGCATCGAACGCCGGGGTGGCCGGCCGCCTTCGCCGGCCTGTTGCTGTTGTTGCTGATGATTTCGCTGCAAGGCTGTGGCGGCGCGGGCAAGAATGGCAACACGGTGACGCTGATCCTGGGCGGCTACACGACGCCGCGCGAGGCTTACGGCAAAGCCATCATCCCGGCGTTCAAAAAATTCTGGCGCGAGAAGACCGGGCAGGAAGTCGAATTTCAGGAGTCCTATCAAGGCAGCGGCGCACAGTCGCGCGCCATCGTCGGCGGCTTCGAGGCCGACATCGCGGCGCTGTCGCTCGAAGGCGACATAGACAAGATCACCGAAGCCGGTTTGATCACACACGACTGGAAGTCGAAGCCGAATGGCGGCATGATCAGCGACTCCATCGTCGTCATCGCCGTGCGGCCCGGCAACCCGAAGGGCATTAGCGATTGGGCCGACCTCACGCAGGCGGGGCTGAACATCCTGACCCCCGACCCGAAGACGTCGGGCGGCGCGCAGTGGAACATCAACGCCCTGTACGGCGCGGCGCTGCGCGGCTTCGCCGGCGTGGCGAAAGACGACCCGGCGGCGGCGCAGGAGTTCCTCAAGAACGTCTTCCGCAACGTCTCGATCATGGATAAAGGCGCGCGCGAATCCATCGTCAACTTCGAGAGGGGCGTCGGCGACGCGGCCATCACTTACGAGAACGAAGTGCTGGTCGCCAAGCAGGGCGGGCAGAGTTACGACTACGTCATCCCGCACTCGACTCTACTGATCGAGAACCCCGCCGCGCTGGTGGACAAGCACGTTGACAAGCACGGCGTCCGCGAAGTGGCCGAAGCGTTCGTCACTTTCCTGTGGTCGGCGGAGGCGCAGCGGGCGTTCGCGCAGTACGGCTTGCGGCCCGTGGACCCGGCGGTCGCCCAGGAAGTCAAATCACAATACCCGGCGGTCGCGGACTTGTGGAAGATGGATTACCTCGGCGGCTGGAAGAAAGTCGGCGACAGCATCTACGGCCCGCAGGGCGTCTACACGCGGGTCAGCGAAGAGTTGCAACGGTCGCGTTGAGCCGCGCCGCTCGGAGGAGATGAGATGAACCTCGAACCGTTACCGACCGACGGCCCGCGGCCGCGCGGTGGCCTGCCCGCCGCCATGCCCTGGGGCCGCTGGGGGCTGCGCTTCACGGCGGCGTTGTATCTCGGCGTAATGATCGCGCTGCCGCTCGCGGCGATTCTGGCGAACGGACTGCGCGATGGGCTGCGCGCGTTCTGGACGGACCTGATGAGCCCGGCGGCCTTTGCGGCGCTCAAGCTGACCATCTTGCTGGCGGTCGTCGTCACGCTCATCAACGCGGCGATGGGGACGCTGACGGCTTACGTCATCGTGCGCTATCGCTTCTACGGCCGCGGCCTACTGAATGGCTTGATTGACATGCCGTTCGCGATACCGACGCTGGTGACCGGCGTGATGCTGGTGGCGCTGTACGGCCCGCAGCGCACGCTCGGCGCGTGGCTCGGCGCGCATGGCGTGCGGGTCATCTTCGCCACGCCGGGCATCGTGCTCGCCCTGCTGGTGATCACTTACCCGTTCGTCATTCGCGCCGTGCAGCCGGTGTTGATGGAGGCCGAGCGTAGCGAAGAAGAGGCCGCTTACACGATAGGCGCGTCACGCTGGACGACCTTCCTGCGCGTCATATTTCCTACTATCGCGCCGGCGGTGATCACCGGCTCGCTGTTGTGTTTCGCCCGCGCCCTCGGCGAGTTCGGCTCAATCGTGGTCGTCGCCGGCAACATCCCGGGCCGCACGCTGACCGCGCCGGTCTACGTCTTCGGGCAGATCGAATCGCACAACGAGCGCGCCGCCAGCGCCATGTCGCTCGTGCTGCTGGCGCTGTCGTTCACGCTCATCGTGACGGTCGAGTGGTTGCAGACCCGCAAGCGGAGGGGCCATGTCGCAAGCGATAATCAATGAGCCGGCGGCGGTCGCGCCG
>JADMIO011222241.1_pt1 | contig 14417 bp, 11 predicted proteins | sample 8958161 | NCBI WGS metagenome assembly JADMIO01 (sample SAMN16585339, study PRJNA669376) | soil metagenome | isolation source: Crop rotation soil | place: USA: Cullars Rotation, Alabama | collected 2011 | reverse complement strand
GGCGGCGTGGGCGCCGGCTTCTTCGCGGGGTCGTCCTGCGCGTAGGCGGACGCCGCGAGGGCCAGGACGACGAGCGACGATGCGGTTCTCACGCTTCTCTCCGAGTTCCGGAAGACCTTGCCGCGGCGAGCGTAGCCGCCGCCGCGCGGCGCGATGAGGATTCGACGCTGAGCGAGGTACTCTGCGCCGCGTGGCAGCGCCCGTCGTCTCGATCGTCGTCGTCACGTTCAACGCGCCGGACTACGTGCGGCGCTGCCTCGACTCGATCCGCGCGCGGACGACGCTCCCGTACGAGCTGATCGTCGTCGACAACGCGTCCGCCGCGCCGACGCGCGCACTGCTCGCCGAGCGCGCGGCGCAGGGAGAGATCCGCCTCGTCCAGAACGAGGACAACCCGCTCTGGGCGAAGGCGTGCAACCAAGGGCTCGCGCTCTGCGACCCCGCGTCCCGGGCGCTGCTGCTCTTGAACCCCGACTGCGAGGCGCTCGCCGAAGACTGGGTGCAGCGGCTCGCGGCGGTGCTCGACGACCCGAAGGTCGCGGTGACGGGCGTCGCCCTGAACTTCAAGCGGATCGGGCCCGTGCTCGGCTGCGTGGACGGCCAGTGCTTCCTGATGCGCCGCGAGGCGTTCGAGGAGGTCGGCCTGCTCGACGCCGAGCGCTACCCGTGGAACGGCGCCCCGTTCGACTGGTGCGCTCGCGCCTGGGCGAAGGGCTGGATCTACCGGCAGGCGGCGGACGGACCGCGCTTCCTGGTCCACCACGGCCACAAGAGCGTCGAGGCGTCGGGACGCGACCTGCCGTGGGACCGCGTGGACGTGGAGGAGATGTACGTCCGGGCCGGGCTCGCGCCGACGCGGCCTCACAGGCTCACGGTGTGGCTGCGACGACGCTTCGGTCCGGCCTATTTCTTCGAACCGCGCTCGGCAGGGCGCCTAAGCTCGGCCCCCTTTTTGCGGAACGACGCCGACCAAGTCCTCGGCGACCGCAGGAATCGACAGAAAGGCCTGAAGTGAACCCGTACCCGATCCGTCCCCTCCTGGTCCACGGCGAGCGCCTCGCGCAGCTCAAGGCGTCCGCGGGCAAGCTGCCGCGTCTCGACGTCGACGACCGCTCGGCCGCCGACCTCGAGCTGCTCGGCAACGGCGGCTTCTCGCCGCTGACCGGATTCCTCGGCAAGGCCGACTACGACTCGGTCGTCGAGCGCATGCGGCTCGCGGACGGCGCGCCGTGGTCGATCCCGATCACGCTGGCGGTGTCGAAGGAGCAGGCGGACAAGGTCACGGGCCACGACGTGGCGCTCTGGCACAAGGACCGCCCGGTCGCGGTGATGCACGTCAAGGAGCAGTTCGGCTACGACAAGGCGCACGAGGCGCGGAACGTCTTCCGCACGGAAGAGGTCGCGCACCCCGGCGTCGCCGCGCTCATGAAGCAGGGCGACACGCTGCTCGGCGGGCCGGTCGAGGTCATCGCCGACGACATCAACACGACGTTCTCGACGCGGCGCCTCACGCCGACGCAGACGCGCGCGGAGTTCGCGTCGCGCGGCTGGCGGCGGGTCGTCGCGTTCCAGACGCGCAACCCGATCCACCGCGCGCACGAGTACCTCACGAAGTGCGCGCTGGAGATGTGCGACGGCCTCATGATCCACCCGCTCGTCGGCGAGACGAAGGGCGACGACGTGCCGGCCGAGGTCCGCATGCGCTGCTACGAGGCGCTGCTCGAGAACCACTACCCGCAGAAGCGCGTGATGCTCTGCGTGTTCCCGGCCGCCATGCGCTACGCCGGCCCGCGCGAGGCGATCTTCCACGCGCTCGTCCGCCGCAACTACGGCGTGACGCACTTCATCGTCGGCCGCGACCACGCCGGCGTCGGCAACTACTACGGCACCTACGACGCGCAGAAGATCTTCGACCAGTTCAAGGACGGCGAGCTCGGCATCCAGCCGATCTTCTTCGAGCACACGTTCTACTGCCGCGACTGCGAGTGCATCGCGTCGGACAAGACGTGCCACCACGACCCGTCGCGGCGGATCGCGCCGTCGGGCACGAAGGTGCGCGAGCTGCTGCGCGCGGGCGAGTGCCCGCCGCCCGAGTTCTCGCGGCCGGCCGTGGCGAAGATCCTCGTCGAGGCGATGCGCCAGAAGGCGCCCGCCCCGGCGGCGACGTAGCGCAGGACACTGAGACACACCGCCGGGGTCGACCTCTCGACCCCGGCCTTCGATTCAAGACGCGCCCGTCGACGTGACGAGGACGCTGGGAGAAGCGACACACAGAAGGAGCGGGAGAGACCCATGAACGACCCCGGTTTCGTGATCTGGTTCACCGGCCTTTCGGGCGCGGGCAAGTCGACCATCGCCGCCGAGCTCGAGCGCGAGCTGACCAAGCGCTACCTCAACTACGAGACCCTGGACGGCGACGTCGTCCGCACGCACCTCAGCAAGGGCCTGGGGTTCAGCAAGGCCGACCGCGACACGAACATCCGGCGCATCGGCTGGGTCGCGCGCACGCTGGCGAAGCACGGCTGCATCTCGATCTGCGCGGCGATCAGCCCGTACAAGTCGATCCGCGACGAGATCCGCAGCGAGACCGGCAGGTTCGTCGAGGTGTTCGTCGACACGCCGCTCGCCGTCTGCGAGCAGCGCGACGTGAAGGGCCTCTACAAGAAGGCGCGCGCCGGCGAGATCAAGGAGTTCACCGGCATCAGCGACCCGTACGAGGCGCCCGCGAACCCCGAGGTGACCTGCCGCACGCACGAAGAGACCGTGCAGCAGAGCGCGGCCAAGATCCTGCGCAGGTGCGAGGAGCTGGGGTACCTGAAGAAGTAGGACGGACTTGAGACTTGAGACTTGAGGCTGTAGGAACGGCGCGGGCGACGCTTCAGGCCGGCGACCCGCAGTCCGACGGCCTCGGCGTTCGAACGGGAGAACGCTCGTCCTGCCTTCACCTCAAGTCTCAAGTCTCAAGTCTCAAGCCTCCCTCTCCGTCCTCTTCCTCGACCCTGTCGGGGACGAGGGCTGGGGCGGCGTGGAGCGGTGGTTCCTCGACCTCGCGGAGGGTCTGCGAGCGCGGGGGCACGCGGTCGCCGCGGCCGGACGGCCGGGCGGTCCGTGGGTGCGACGTTGCGCCGAGGCAGGCTTCGCCACGTGCGAGCTCCCTCTGCGCAGCGACTTCGGGCCGTCGCAGACGAGACGACTCGCGCGGTTCCTGCGCGCGCACCGCGTGGACGTGATCGCGACGAAGCTGCACCGCGGCATCCGCACTGCGGGCTTCGCGTCGATCTTCGCCGGCCGGCCCGCCGTCGTCGCGTTCATGGGGCTGGTCGAGACGCGTCCGGGTCTCCGCTACCGATGGACGTACCGCCATCTCCTGGACCGCGTCGTGACTCTGTCCGAGCCGATGCGACGGGAGATCGCGGAGATCGGCGGCATCGACCCGGCGAAGGTCGAGATCGTGCCGCAGGGGATCCGCGTCGGCGCGTTCGACGTGCCGGCCGGGACGCGCGAGAGAGTCCGCGCGGCGCTCGACGTCGCCGAGGACGCGCCGGTCGCCGTCGCGATCGGCCGGATGCAGCCGCAGAAGCGGTTCGACCGCCTGCTCGACGCGTGGGCCGTCGTCGTCCGCGAGCTGCCGCGCGCGCGGCTGTGGATCGTCGGCGAGGGGCCGCTCTCGGGCACGGTCGAGAGGCGACGCGCAGAGCTCGGACTCGGCGGCAGCGTCGCGCTCCTCGGCTTCCGTCGCGACGTCGCCGACGTCTTCGCCGGCGCCGACTGCCTGGCGATGAGCAGTGACGACGAGGGTATCCCCGTGGTCGCGATGGAGGCGATGGCGGCCGGCCGGCCGGTCGTGTCGACCGACGTCGGCTCGATCGCGGCGGCGGTGGAGGACGGGAGGACGGGTCTTCTCGTGCCCCGCGAGGAAGTCGCGGGCCTCGCGGCGGCGCTGGTCCGCGTGCTGGGCGACCCGGCGGCGGCGCGCGCGATGGGCGCGGCCGGCCGCGCGAAGGCCGTCGAACGATTCGGGATCGACCGCTGCGTCGAGGACACTGAACGCCTCTTCCTGAGCCTGACGCGCAGACCGTCGTCGGCCGGTCCCGGTCGATAGCGGGCGGTCGGGCGGGCCGGCGACGTCGAGAAGGAGATCGCGGTGACCCGTCCGACCGCCCGATGGTGCGACCTGCACGTCCACTCGACGTGCTCCGACGGCACCGTCCGTCCCGCCGAGGTCGTCCGTCGCGCGCGCGACGCGAAGCTCGTCGCGATGGCGCTCACCGACCACGACACCTTCGACGGCGTCGCCGAGGCGATGGAGGCGGGCGCGGCGCTCGGCGTCCGCGTCGTCCCCGGGATCGAGCTCTCGCTCCCGCACGCGGGCACGTTCCACATGATCGGGCTCGGCGTGGACCCCGCGAACGCGCAGATCCGCGCAGTGGCCGAAACGCTGCGCGAAGGTCGCGGGCCGCGCAACCGCGCGATCGTGGAGCGGCTCTGCGCGCTCGGCCTGGCGGTGACGATCGAAGAGGTCGAGGCCGAGGCCGGAGGCGATGTCGTCGCGCGTCCTCACATCGCGCGGGTCCTCGTGAAGAAGGGCTACGTCGGCTCGATCGTCGAGGCGTTCGAGCGGTACTTGAAGAAGGGCGCGCCGGCCTACGCGGACCGTCCGCGCGTCGAGCTGCGCGACGCGATCGCGGCGGTGCGCGCGGCCGGCGGGGCGAGCGTGCTCTGCCACCCGTCGACGCTCGGCATCGACGACGACGAGGCTCTCCTCGCCGAGTTGCGCCGGTTCGCCCTGGCCGGTCTCGACGCCGTCGAGGTGCGCTGCGGCCGCTCGACCCGCGCCGACATGGCGCGTTGGGAGGGACTCGTCCAGGACGTCGGCCTGCTGCCGTCGGGCGGCTCCGACTTCCACGGTGACAACAAGCCCGACTTGAAGGTCGGCACAGGCCGGGGCAAGCTGCGCGTGCCGCTGGAGTGGCTGGAAGCGCTGGAGGAGAGGGCGAAGGCGAGGACCACGAAAGGCGGCTAGAGGCTAGGGGCCGGGGGAGAGGCTCGGAGGTGCACGCTCGTTGCCGTTCCTCTAGCCTCTAGCCTCTAGCCTCTAGCCTCCTCACTTCTTCTTCGCCGCTGCGGCCGCGTCCGACGCGTCGTCGAGCTCCATCGTGATGTCCAGCGTGTAGTCGCTCGTGCCGTCCTTCAGCTCCACGTCCTCGTCCATCTGCGACGACCCGTCGGGCGACGCGCCGGTCACGGTGATGTTCTCGCTGCGCGGCAGGAACGGAAGCGTGTAGCGGCCCTGCGCGTCGGCGCGGACCTCGAGCTCGATGTCGGAGTCCGTGGACTCCTGCTCCGTCGACGCGCCGACGGTCACGGTGACGACGGCGTCGGGGATCGGCCGACCGTCCGACGACTTCACGACCCCGTGCACGCTGATCGGCTTCTTCGCGACGAGCTTGATCGGCGGCGAAGACTCGTCGTCCGCGACGTCGGGGACGGCGTGGACCACCGCGAACCCCGGCTTGAACCCGAACGCGGCGGAGCGCGGGCCGGACGCCTCGAACACGCACTTGATCTTGCCCTCGGCGTCGGTGACGCCGAACTTCGAGGACCGCAGGACGTCGTAGCGGTCGTCGTTGTTCATGCCGAAGAACTCGACGCCGGCGAGCGGGCGCCCGGACTCGTCGACGACCTCGACGGTCGTCTCGACCGCGGGGTCGAACTCGACCGTCTCCTCCTGCACGAGCTGGTTCTTGTCCACCTTCATGTTGACCTCGGACGCGGAGACCACGCCCTTGGCCATGCCGTTCACGACGTAGTCGCCCGCCGGCATCCCCTGGAACTCGACGAACCCCTGCGCGTTCGTCTTGCCCATGACGTAGGCCGACATCTCCTCGTTGTAGACCACCATCTGCGCGTCGGCGACCGGGTCGCCCTCCGGTCCCGCGCCGGGCCGCGACTGAGGCGCGTCGGGCTTCACGAGCACCGCGTGGACCCGCAGCGTCGATCCGCGCGGCATCCGCAGCACCATAGGATTCAGGTCGTTCGCCGCGACGCTGAAGTGCTGGTCGAAGAGCGGCGTCCTGCCCTTCGCGGTGACGGCCACCGTGTACTGCCCCGGCGCGACCCCGTCGACGGTGAACTTCCCCGCGCTGTCGGTCGTCGCCGCGAAGCGGCTCTGGTTGTTGTCGAACACGACGCGCGCGTCGCCCACCGGCACGCTGTCGACCTCGGTCAGCACGGTGCCGGTGACGCTCGCCGCGGGCGCGAGCATGATGTTGAGCGTCTGCCCGTCGGGCTTGACGTCGTTGACGACGTGCATCCCCACGCCGTCCTTCTTCGCGACGAGGGCGAACGGCCCGTTTCCGGTCCGCGCGGAGAGGGTGATCGAGAACTTCCCCTCGGCGTCGGTGTCGGCGCCGACGAGCTCCGTGTCGGAGCCGCGGACGGCCTCGTCGCTGCGCGTCCAGAGCTTGAACGGTCGCGGGTGGTCCCACTCCTCCGTGGGGATGTTCACGATCTGGTTCAGCGTCCGGATCTCGTCCATGTCCGGTGCGGACGACGGACGCGCGTGGGATTCGCCCGAGGGCGCGAACAGCGACACGCGGGCGCCCTGGACGACCGCTCCCGTCCGCGTGCGCACGGAGCCCTCGATCTGCGACGGCTTCGGCTTCGGCGCGTGCTCGGCGGCGTCGCCGCGGCGCGTCGGCTTCGGCGGGGTGGACGGCTTCGGGGCCTGCTTCGCGGGCTCGTGGACGACGGTCGGCTCGTGCTGGGGCGGCGGCTCGGTCGACTGCCCCCGCAGGGTGAAGTAGGCGATGATCGCGACCAGGAGGCCGATCAGCACGCACCAGGCCGCGAGGAGGGTGGTCGAGGTCTTCATGGGAGTCTCCAACGTATCAACGCCCGCCGTCCGCGCTGCCCTTTTCGCCGAACCGGCGGGCGGCCCGGTCCAGGACGTCTTCGAGCCTGCGATTCGGCAGGAGTCCGGAGAGGATCGGGTCGCGACGGACGGCGTCGGGGTCGACGACCCCGGCTGCGACCGCTGCGCCGATGTCCTCGACGGCGGCGTCGCGCTCGCCAAGCTTCGCGGCGGCGCGGGCTGAGAGCAGGTAGTGGGCGGACGACGGGTCGTGCTCCAGCGCCTTCCCGGCCAGACGCAGCGCCTTCTCGTCCTGGCCCCGCGCGAGCGCCTCCCCGGCGCGCACCCCGAGCGACCGGCCGAGCAGGAGCTTCGATTCCTCCGCGCGGCCCGTGTCTTTCAGGACGCGCGACGCGTCGTCGAGGAAGCCCGCGTCGTCCTTCACCCCGGACGCCGCCGCGAGGACGAGCGCGGCCGCGGCGCCCGGCTTCGTCGGGACGAGGCGACGGGCGCGCGTGACGAGGGGGCCGAGGAGAGTGCGGTCCCGGCGCAGCATGGAGCGCGCCGAGCGGCCGAATTCCTCCGTCTCCCCGCGGTCGAAGAGGACGAGCAGCGCGTCGAGCGCGCCCGCGTACGTCGTCTCCGTCGCCTCGCACGCGAGCGCCGCCTCCGCCGCGAGGGCGGTGAGCCGTGGATCGGTCGGCAGTCCGGCGGCGGCTCGCTGCGCGTCGGCACGGGCGTCCGCGGTCCGGCCGTCCTCGAGGGCGAAGATCGCGCGCGCCGCGAGCACGTTCGGGTGCCAGGGACACCGCGCGACGGCGTCGTCGAGCACGCGGTCGGCGTCGGGACGGCGCTTCGCGTTGCGGAGCGCGTACGCGAGGCTCACGAGGCATTCCGGGTCGCCCGGACGCACCCTGCGCGCCGACTCGAGCGTGCGGACGGCCTCCTTGGCGCCTCCGACGCTGTCCAGGAGGCAGCCTAGCTCGTACCGCGCGTCGAAGGCCTGCGGGTCCACGGCGCAGGCTTCGCCGAACAGCTCGAGAGCGCGCGCGGGCTTCTCAGCGATGCGGTCGCGGGCGAGCGCCAGGAAGCCGTCGGACCGGAGACTGCGCAGGCCCGGCCCCGGCCAGAACGCGATCACGAGAGCGACCGCGAGCGCGACGTCCGCGCGGCGCGCCGGCAGCGTCGCCCCGCGCCAAGGCTGGGGCGCAAGGGCGACGACGAGGCCGGCGCAGGCGGCGAGGAGCAGCGCGGTGGCGGGGTGGGACAGAGGCGACGACGCGAGCGCGGAGACGGCCACGGCGGCGATCGAGGCGCCGAGGGCGACCGTCTCCGAGGCATGAGTGCGGGCGGCGGCGACGAGACGACGCGTCAGCAGCGCGAGCACGCCGACCGCGGCGAGGAGTCCGGGCGCGCCGAGCGCCACGCCGAGCTCGAGGTAGTCGTCGTGCGGCGTCTCGACGCGGCGGCCGAGCGAGGTGCGGAACTCGTCGGGGCTGCGCCACGCCGGGAACTCGTCGATGAAGGACGCTCCGGCGACGTGGAACGGACGGTCAGCGATCATGCGCACGGTCGGGCGCCACACGTCGGCGCGCACCGCGACGGTGTCGGCGCGGCCAAGCCACGAAGGACCGTCGCCGTGGGCGGCGGCGACGAAGACGAACGCCAGCGCCGTCGCGGCGACGACGCCACCGACGGCGAGCCCTGCCGCGGCGCGCGTGCGACCCCGCGCGTGCAGCAGAAGACACGCCGCCGCCCCGAGCGCCGCGAGGACGGCGACGTAGTCGGTGCGCGACTTCGCGAGCACCAGGTGCGCGGCGCCGGCGAGGGCGGCCACCGCGCCGAGTGCGCGGTCGCGCTTCCCGCTCGTGGTCAGGAGGAGCAGCGAGAGCGGCAGCGCCGCCGCCTGGAACTCCGCCGCGAAGCTCGTGTTCCCGAACGTCGAGACCGGCTCGCCCCGGCCGCGCCACGGAGCGAAGTCGAACCCGGCGCTCTGCGCGGCGCCGTAGAGACCGGCCGCGAGCGCGGCGAGCGCCGCCCCGCGGGCGACCGTCCGGACGGCTCGCTTCGGGTCGTCCGACTGTGCGACCAGTCGCGCGACCGCGACGCAGCCGAGCGCGGTCGCCGCGCCGACGAGCGAGCCTCGGGGCCAGGCGACGACTGCGCCGACGGCGGCGACTGCGCACATCAGGAGCGGCAGCGCGAGGATCGGGTCGAAGAGGACGTCGTCGCGCGCCTCCGCCGGCCGTCTGCGCCAGACCGCGACCGAGAGCGCCGCCGCGGCGACCAGGAGCAGCGCGAGCTTCGGCGTGTCGAAGCTCGGCAGGTTCGAGAGCGGAAGGAACGCCAGCGCCGTCGCGACGAGGATCGCGGCGGGCCAGACTGCGGACCGACGGAGGGGGAGCCGGCTCGAGCGGGTCAACCTTCCCTTAGACGGAGACGAGGCCGCGAGCTTCCCTCGTCACTCGGGGACGGAGTTGACGGTTGACGGTCCAGGCTGGGACGCGCCCGTGGAATTGTCAACTTCGAGCCCCGTCCCCGGAGTTGACGGTCGACGGGCGGCCGGTCACGTGTCGCGTCCGTCCTCGTCGCCGAACAGGGCTGCGACGAACGTCTCGGCGTCGAACGGCGCGAAGTCGTCCGCGGTCTCGCCGGTGCCGACGAACTTCACCGGGACGCCGATCTGGTCCTTGATCGACAGGACGACTCCGCCCTTGGCCGTGCCGTCGAGCTTGCTCACGACGAGGCCCGTCACGTTCGCGTGCTCGCGGAATCGCTGCGTCTGCTGCAGGCCGTTCTGGCCGGCCGTGCCGTCGAGGACGAGCAGCGTCTCGTGCGGCGCGCCCGGGAGGCGCTTGCCGAGCACGCGCGTGATCTTCGAGAGCTCCTCCATGAGGTTCTTCTGCGTGTGGAGACGGCCGGCCGTGTCGACGATCAGGACGTCGACCTTCCGCACCGCCGCCGCCTCCGCAGCTTCGAACGCCACCGCCGCCGGGTCCGACCCCGTCGGCTTGCGGACGATCGCCACGCCGAGCCGTTCCGCCCAGATGCCGAGCTGGTCGACCGCGGCGGCGCGGAACGTGTCGCAGGCGGCGACCACGACGGTCTTCCTCTGCGCCGTGAGCCACTTCGCGAGCTTCGCGATCGACGTCGTCTTGCCCGAACCGTTCACGCCCGCGATCAACACGACCGTCGGCCCCGAGCTCGCCCAGCGCAGGCCCTTCTCGGACGAGGTCAGCCGCTCGACCATCCGGCGCCGCAGCCACGGGACGAGGTCGTCGCCCGAGAGGATCTCGCCGACCCTCGCCGCCCCGCGCGCCGCTGTGACGAGCTCTTCGGCCGCCTGGACGCCGACGTCGCTCGTGATCAGCGTCTCCTCGACCTCCGTCCACAGCGCGTCGTCGATCTTGCGTCCCTTGACCAGGGCCTTGATGCGGCCGGTGAGCGCCTTGGTGGTGTTCGCGAGCGAGTCGCGGAGCTTCTTGAAGAACATCGCCTGAGCTTACGCTCAGGCATAAGCACTCCCACAGCGCGCGACGCACCCGCATCGAGACGACGAGGCGTGCCGCCGGTGGCGTCCCAAGAGGGACGCGTCCTTCTTGCGACATGCGGATTCCGGTCGGCTCAACGACAAGCGCGGACGACCAGTACCGTTACAGCGCGCAGCCTGACGAGCGCCATGAACCAACGACAGACCCGCTGCACAGCTTCATGGCTCGTGCGCTTCTCGTCCCATTCGTCGTGCCAGCCATTCGGCATCGTTCTCCATGGCGCGGTCGAGGGCAGGGTATCGCGAGCCCGATAGGAATGGACGCCCCTGCGCACGACTCACTCACTTGAGGCGCGGGCCGGAGCCGTCATCGCCTGCACGACGTCGTCGCCCTCGCGCGCACGAGGCCAGCGTGCGAAGCCGCGCCATGGGACTCTGCGCGCACGAGACGCCGCGAGGGCTATCGCCGCCGAATCGCCTGAGGCCGTGCTCGGCCTCAGGCGATTCCGCGGCGGACCCGGTCCAGCACCCCGTTCACGAACGCCCCGCTCTGCTCCGTCGAGAACCGCTTCGCCAGCTCGATCGCCTCGTTGATCGCGACCTTCGGCGGGACCTCGTCCTTCTGATAGGCCATCTCGTAGGTGCCCATGCGCAGCAGGTTGCGGTCGACCACGGCCATGCGCTCGATGCGCCAGTGCTCGGCGGCCTCGGAGATGCGCTGGTCGATCGCGGCCTTGTTCTCGATCGTGCCGCGGACCAGCGTCTTCACGTACTCGGCGACGTCCGGCTCGCGGCGGTCCTTGACGAGCAGGTCGTCGAGCTCCGGCAGCACTTCGTCGCCGCGCAGGTCCCACTGGTAGAGGAACGCCAGCGCGATCTCGCGGGCCTTGCGCCGGGAGTTCACGAGCGGCCCTTCCGCAGCCGCTGGTGGACGCCGACGAGGCGGAGCGCGTCGAGGGCGACGTCCGCGCCCTTGTTGCCGTGCTTGCCTCCCGCGCGCTCCATCGCCTGCTCGTCGGTGTCGCAGGTGAGCACGCCGAAGAGCACCGGCAGGCTCTCGTCCAGCCCGACGCGCATCAGCCCTTCCTGGGCCGCTCGGCACACGTGGTCGTAGTGGTCCGTGTCGCCGCGGATGACCGCGCCGAGCGCGACGACGGCGTCGTGCTTCCTGCGCCGCGCGAGGGTCTGCGCCGCGAGCGGCAGCTCGAACGAGCCGGGCACGCGCACGACGGTGACGTCCTCGTCGGCGACGCCGGCGCCGCGCAGCGCGGCGACCGCGCCGTCGAGCAGCCTCTCCGTGACCTCGGAGTTGAAGCGCGACACGGCGATCGCGATGCGGCGGCCCTTGCCGCGGGGTGGTTCGTCGTACTCTTTCAACGCTGGACAGCCTCCGAGCCCGTCGAATGTACCCGCGACGCGAGGCGCGTCGCAGAATGCGATGATGAGTGGACTGCTGACGGTCGACGAAGCGCTCGCGCTCGTGCTGGAGCGGGCTGCTGCGCCGGTTCGAGACGAGGTGGACGGCGAGATCGAGCGCTCGCTCGGAAGCGTCCTGTTCCAAGACGTCGTCGCGGACGCGGACTACCCCGCCTGGCCGCGCAGCCGCGTCGACGGGTACGCAGTCCAGGCCGCCCGCACTCCCCGGTCGTACGACGTCGTCGTCGAGGTGCCGGCCGGCAAGGCGCCTGGTGACCGCATCGGGGCGGGACAGGCGGCTCGGATCTTCACGGGCGCTGCGGTCCCCGACGGCGCCGACGCTGTGGTCATGCAGGAGAACGTCCGGGTCGACGGCCGCCGGCTCCACCTGACGGCGCCGGTGGAAGTCGGCGAGAACATCGCTCCGCGCGCGAGCGAGCGCGCGGCGGGCACGGTCGTGGCGAGCGCGGGCACGGTCGTGACGCCCGCAGTCGCGGGTGCGTTGGCGTCGGTGGGCTGCTCGAGGATCGCCCAGGCCCGGAAGCCGCGCGTCGAGATCCTGCCCACGGGAAGCGAGATCGTGCGCGTCGGGGAGAGCCCGCCGCCGGGGAAGATCCGCAACAGCAACGCTCCCGCGCTCGCGACGGCGGTCTGGGACTACGGCGCGCGGTCCGGCATGCCGATGCCCGAGATCGTCCCCGATTCGCGGCCTGCCCTCGATCACGCCCTGGCCGCGGCGTTCGACAAGGAACCGCAGATCGTGCTGCTCACCGGCGGGGTGAGCGTGGGGGACTATGACCTCGTGCCGGCTGCGCTCGCCGACGCGGGCGTCGAGCGCGTCTTCCACGGAGTCCGCCTCCAGCCTGGGAAGCCGCTCTTGTTCGGCGTCCGCGGGGCGACGCTCGTCTTCGGCCTGCCCGGGAACCCGGTGTCGGCGCTCGTCAACGCGGCGCTGTTCGTGCGTCCCGCGATCCGCAAGATGCTCGGACGCCCCGACGTGGTCCCGCAGACACTCGCGGCGACGCTCGGCGCCGACGTCGGTGCGGGCGCCTGGCGCAGACGCTACGTCCCAGCGGCGACGACGTGGGCGTCCGACGGCCGGCTCGTCGCTTCGCCCGTGCGGTTCGCCGGCTCCGGCGACGTGTTCGGCTTCGCGCGCGCCGACGCACTGATCGTCGTCCCGGAGGACGTGCCGCGGCGGACGGCGGGGGAGCGTTGCGACGTCATCCCGCTCGCCGGGAACGCTCGTTGAAGTTCCTGCAGTCGTTCCTTCTCGCTCCGCTCGTCGCCGGCCTGCTCATGGCGGCGTCGTTCCCGCCGCTGGACGTGGGCTGGCTGAACCCGGTCGGCTGGGCGCTGCTCTTCGCGTCGATGCGTCTGCGCCGCGGCGAGCGCGCCGGCCGGCAGGCGTTCGCCACGGCGCTCGTCGTGTTCCTCGTCGGTGTCCGGTGGATCATCCCGCTCGCGTGGCCGCTCTGGCTCGTCGTCGCCCTGTGGAGCGCGGTGTGGGAGGCGCTCTTCGGCCGGCTGGCCGGCGCGTACCTCGCGCGAGGGGCGTCGCCGCCGGCGGCGTGGGTCGTCGTCGTCCCGCTCTGTCACCTCCTGACCGACATGCTGCGGACGACGGTCCTGTCAGGGTTCCCGTGGATGCTCCCCGGGTACTCCGGTTGGCGGAACCCGGTGCTGCTCGGCAGCATGGACCTCCTCGGCGTGCACGGCGCGACGCTGGCGATCCTGATGCTCGGCGCGGGCGCCGCGGAGGGCGTCGGGCGGATCTCGCGGGGCGAGGCGCGCTGGGCTCGCGCACTGGTCCCCGCGGCGGCCGCGTGGGCCGCCCTCGCCGCGTGGACGTTTGCCAAGCCTGCGCTGGAGCAGCGCCCGGGCCCGACCGTGCTCCTGCTCCAGCCTTCGATCCCGCAGCAGTGGAAGGAGGACCTCGTCAAGAGCGGGAGCACGGAGACGCCGGCCGAGGTCGTCTGGGAGAAGCAGGAGGAGCTCGCGGGACGCGGCCTCGCCGACGCGGCGAGGACCGGTCGCCCCGTCGATCTCGTCGTCTGGGCGGAGACGATGGTGCCGGAGGCCGCGATCCGGCCCCTCGAGCCTGGACGGCCTCTCTTGAACTGGGATCAGGACGACGCGGGAGCGGTGATCCCGTCGCCCGGCGCGGGACGGCGCGTCGCGCGCGCGGCGCAAGGGGCCGAGTCGCTGGCGGGGATCATGTCGCTCGCCGACGCAGAGCCGCGTCGGCTCGAGTTCAACACGATCGTCCTGCTCGACGCCGACGGCCGCGTCCGAGGTCACCAGGACAAGCAGCACCTCTGCCCCGGCGGCGAGTACATCCCGCTGCGGTTCCTCATCCCGTTCCGCGAGCGGTTCGAGGCGTACCTCCGCGAGGCCGTCGGCTTCCTTCCCGACCTGCAGCCCGGCGAGGCCGGCAGCACCGTGACGCTGCGCGGCGGCGGGAAGGCGGGCGTGATGATCTGCTACGAGTCGCTCTTCCCGGAGGTGCCGCTCCCGATGGTCCGCGCGGGGGCCGACGTCCTCTTCAACTGCAGCAACTACGGCTGGTTCGCCGGGACGTCCGAGATGGGCCAGGCACTGGCGGTCGCGGCGGTGCGGGCAGCGGAGCTGCGACGCTCGACCGTCCTCGCGAGCAAC
>JADMIO010909351.1_pt1 | contig 14418 bp, 9 predicted proteins | sample 8958161 | NCBI WGS metagenome assembly JADMIO01 (sample SAMN16585339, study PRJNA669376) | soil metagenome | isolation source: Crop rotation soil | place: USA: Cullars Rotation, Alabama | collected 2011 | reverse complement strand
GGTGTTGACACTCACCGCCTGCCACGATTCAACCGCCCCTTCCTTACCCTGGCATCCCTCGGCGGTTTACCAATGGGACTCCGTCGAGTTGATTGCCATCCGCAAAGCACACCTCGGCCCACCAATGGTTGCACGCGCGCTCGCTGTAGCACACACGGCGATGTATGACGCCTGGGCTGCCTATGACGCGACGGCAAACGGGACCCGGCTTGGCAGCACACTGCGTCGTCCGGCATCCGAGCGTACAGCACAAAACAAGGATCGCGCAGTGAGCTTTGCGGCGTACCGCGCGCTGGTCGATCTCTTCCCAGCCGAGATGCCGACGTTCGACGACCTGATGCACGAGCTCGGCGACGATCCCGCGGACGTATCGACCGATGTCACGACCCCGCAGGGGATCGGTAACGTCGCGGCGGCTGCCGTACTGACCTATCGTCACCAGGACGGAGCAAATCAGCTCGGCGATCTCGCGCCAGGTGCGTACTCCGATTATACGGGATATCAGCCAGTCAACACGCCGTCTCAGATCAACGATCCGAATCGATGGCAACCGCTGCTGGTGTCGGATGGGCAAGGCGGAACAACAGCGCAGAAGTACATCGCACCGCAGTGGGGTAACGTCATCCCGTTTGCGCTTACATCAGGCGCGCAGTTCCGTCCGGCTTCTGTGCCCAACTTGTACCCGAGCGCGGGTTATACGACACAGGCACAGGAGCTGATTGATTTCAGCGCCAATCTCACTGACGAACAGAAGACCATCGTCGAGTATTGGGCAGATGGTCCAAACTCCGAATTGCCGCCCGGGCACTGGGCACTGTTCGCAGAATGGGTCGCCCGGCGCGATCATCACAACATCGATGACGATGCGAAGCTGTTCTTTGCGCTAACCAATGCGTTATTCGATGCCAGCATCGCGGTGTGGGACTGCAAGAGAACCTTCGATTACGTGCGTCCAATCACAGCGATTCGATTCCTGATGGCCGGCCAACAAATAAGAGCCTGGGCCGGTCCGTTCAGGGGTACGCAGACTATCCCCGGTGAACAGTGGCAAGCCTATCAGATCGCCGGGCAGCCGACTCCCGCATTTCCGGAGTTCAGCTCGGGCCACAGTGCATTCAGCGCAGCAGGCGCCGAGGTTCTCAAGTCGTTCACCGGCAGTGACCTGTTCGAAAATACCGTCACCATCAAAGCCGGGGCATCGCGAGTAGAGTCCGGTGCGGTGCCGACGTCAGACGTCACGCTGACCTGGCCCACGTTCACCGATGCAGCGAACCAGGCCGGGATGTCACGCCGGTACGGCGGTATTCATTTCAAGGAAGGTGATCTGCAGTCGCGCGCAATGGGTCGCCTGATCGGCGCCCAGGCCTGGGCAAAAGCGCAGGCTTACTTCACCGGCAGTAGTTAAGCCTCAGCCTCGACGTAACTATCCGTCGGCGGACACGAGCAAATGAGATTCCTGTCACCGTACGCCGACTCGACGCGAGCCACTGCCGGCCAAAACTTGAAATCGAGCGTCCACTCTGCCGGAAATGCCGCGCGCTCACGCGTGTACGGATGCGTCCACGCGGATGCCGTGACTCGGCTCACCGGATGCGGCGCGTTCTTTAGCACGTTGTCCTGCCGATCGGCTGCACCGGTCTCGATCTCTTTGATCTCTTCGCGAATAGAGATCATCGCTTCGCAGAACCGATCGAGCTCCTCCTTCGGCTCGCTCTCCGTCGGCTCGATCATCAAAGTACCCGGAACCGGGAACGACACTGTCGGCGCGTGGAATCCGTAATCCATTAGCCGCTTGGCGATGTCTTCGACGTCGACTCCGCTCCCCTGCTTCACCACACGCGTGTCCACGATGCACTCGTGCGCGATCGTCCCGTGCGCGCCTTTGTACAGCACCGGGAACGAAGCCTCGAGTCGCTTTGCGATGTAGTTCGCGTTGAGAATCGCGACTTTGCTCGCGAACTCCAGCCCGTCGCCGCCCATCAGTTTGATGTAGGCCAGCGAGATCGGAAGAATGCTGGCGCTCCCCCACGGCGCCGCCGACACCGCGCCAACCTGGTCGCGACCGTCGAGACGGACCACCGGATGGCCGGGCAGGAACGGCACCAGATGCTTCGCTACCCCGATCGGTCCCATTCCCGGTCCGCCACCGCCGTGCGGAATGCAGAACGTTTTGTGGAGATTGAGGTGGCAGACATCAGCGCCAATGTCCGACGGCCGGCAGAGTCCGACCATCGCGTTCATGTTGGCGCCATCCATATAGACCTGACCACCGTACTTGTGCACGATCTCGCAGATCTCGACGATCGACTCTTCGAACACGCCGTGGGTCGACGGGTAGGTGACCATTAGCGCCGCGAGATTGAGCCCGTGCTCCTCCGCCTTCGCTCGCAGATCAGCGACGTCGATGTTCCCGCGGTCGTCCGTCTTCACGACGACTACCCGCATCCCGGCCATCACCGCGCTCGCCGGATTCGTCCCATGCGCCGACTGTGGAATCAGGCAGATGTTGCGATGCGCTTCGTTCCTCGAAGCATGATACGCGTGGATCACCAGTAGTCCTGCCAGCTCGCCCTGCGATCCGGCGTTTGGCTGCAGCGACACGGCCGCGAATCCGGTGATCTCCGCGAGCGCGCTTTCCAGCTCATCGAACAGCTGACGATAGCCATCCGTCTGATCGAGCGGCGCGAAAGGATGGATCTTCGCGAATCCTGGCCACGTGATCGGCATCATCTCCGCGGTCGCGTTCAGCTTCATCGTGCACGAGCCGAGCGGAATCATCGAGTGCACCAGCGACAGGTCGCGCGACTGCAGCTTGTTCATGTAGCGGAGCATCTCGGTCTCGGCGTGGTGCTTGTTGAAAACCGGATGCGTCAGAAACGACGTCGTACGATTGAATCGCTCGTCGTAGCGCGTGTCCGCGTTGAGTGCGAGATCATCGACGCCAAAATCAGGATCCTTTCCGCCGTTGAACGCCGCCAGAAGATTGGCGACGTCATCATCGCTCACGGTTTCGTCGAGCGCGATGCAAATCGTACGATCGTCCATGAACCGCACGTTGATGCGCCTGCCCTGCGCTTCATCGATGATCGACTGAGCGTTGCGCTTCCCGACCGCGACACGAATGGTGTCGAAGAAATCGTCATGTACGATGGTGAAGCCGAGTCGACGCAGGCCTTCGCTCAGTGCAGCGGCGTAGCCATGAACGCGACGTGCGATTCGATTCAATCCCTGCGGGCCGTGATAGACCGCGTACATGCTCGCCACCACCGCCAGCAGTACCTGCGCGGTGCACACGTTGCTCGTCGCCTTCTCGCGGCGGATGTGTTGCTCACGAGTCTGCAGCGCCATTCTCAGCGCGGGCTTGCCGTCGGCATCTCGCGAGACACCGATAATTCGTCCCGGGATGTGTCGCTTGAACTCGTCACGGGTCGCGAAGTACGCGGCGTGCGGTCCACCGTACCCGAGTGGGACGCCGAACCGCTGGGTGTTGCCGACAACGATGTCGGCTCCCCACTCACCCGGCGGCGTCAGTAACACCAGACTCAGAATGTCCGCGGCAACTGTGACTAACGCGTCGTTGGAATGGGCTTGTTCGACTGTCTTGCTGTAGTCGAAGACGGCGCCATCCGTCGATGGATACTGAACGAGCACGCCGAAAACTTCAGGCGTGATCTTGAAACTCTCGAATGGCGAGACCCGCACCTGGATGCCGCGCACCCCCGCCCGCGTCTTTACGACGTCAATGGTCTGCGGGTGACACTCGGCAGCAACGAGGAAAACTTCCTTGCCTTCCTTGCCCTTGAGCGCGTAGCTCATCGTCATCGCTTCCGCCGCGGCCGTCGCTTCGTCCAGCAGCGAGGCGTTGGCGATTTCCATCGCCGTCAGGTCCATCACCATCGTCTGGAAGTTGAGCAGCGCCTCCAGCCGTCCTTGCGCGATCTCGGCCTGGTAGGGCGTGTACGCCGTGTACCAGCCGGGGTTCTCGATGATGTTGCGCTGAATCACCGGCGGCGTGACCGTGTCCGAGTAACCCATGCCAATGAAGGAGCGGAAAACCTGGTTCTTGGCGGCGAGAGCGCGGAAGTAAGTCAGGACCTCGAGCTCGGTTAAGCCCTTGGGCAGCTCCAGCGGCTGACGCGCGCGGATTTTCCGGGGAACCGTCGCATCTATTAGCGCATCGAGCGAGGGAAAGCCGATAAACTTCACCATCTCGGCCACGTCTCGCTCGTCGGGTCCTACGTGTCTTGGAATGAACGATTCCGCGGGCGGAATCGCGGTTTCAACGTGCTTGATTGTGGTACTCATAGGAGTGACAATTTAACACTCTATGCACCCCCGGCGAAGCAATCGGCGCTGGCGCTTTCTCGTTGCGCCGCCGCGGTCTGGCGCTGAGAACATGGCGCGAGATGTCGCGCTCCAGGCGCGCGCTGCGCGCACCGGCGAAGTGGTCTTCAGCATTTACTCCTGGGTGCGGCCGACACTTTCCTTCGGCCGGAATCAGACTGCCAGAAACCAGTACGATCTTGAAAAAATCCGTGCTGCGGAACTGGACGTCGTGCGCCGTCCGACCGGCGGGCGCGCGATCCTGCATCATCGGGAGGTCACTTATAGTGTCACCGCACCGATCGACGGCAGCAGCTTGCACGCGACTTACTCCGCCATCAACCGCATCCTGCAGCTGGGACTAAACACCCTCGGCGTGATGGTCGAAGCAGCTGCCGGATCGGAGCGCGCGGAAATCCCGAGCACAAAACCCTGCTTCGAGGCGCCAGCGAAAGGCGAGCTTATCGCCGAGGGCGCCAAACTCGTCGGCAGCGCCCAGTGGCGTGAGAACGGCGCGTTGTTGCAACACGGGTCCATCCTCGTCGATGATGACCAATCGTCGCTTTTCGATTTGTCGGCTACCCCGGTCACCACCGAGCACTGGAATCCGCCTGCTTCGCTGCATTCCCTGCTCGGTCGAGCTCCGGATGCAAATGAGCTTGCGGCCGTGATGCGTGATGCGGTGCGAACGCTCGAGGATGAAGAGGTGACGGAGTTGGACGAAGAAGAGGTGCGCGCGGCTATGATCGAGCGCGTTCCGCAATTTCTCGACGAGGAGTGGACATGGCGGCGGTGAAGTACACGAGCGTCCTTTGCGCGCTGTTGCTCTGCGGGTGTGGCGGTGAATCGGGCAGGATTGCGGGCGGGACAGTCGCAATCGCCGCGGGGAGCGACCCGGGGACATTCATTCCAGCTCTGGTACAGACGACCACCGCAGCCGAAATCGTCGACATGGTTTACGACAGGCTTGCCGATATTGGCGATTCGCTGAATATCGTCGGGGACCACGGGTTCACACCCAGACTAGCCGATCGCTGGACCTGGTCGCGCGACTCACTCAGCATTGCGTTCCACCTCAACCCGAACGCGAAGTGGCACGACGGCCAGCCGGTGCGCTCCAACGATGTCCGCTTCACTATCGCCACTACCAAGGATTCGAGCCTCGCCGCGCCGGCTGCCTCGGTGATCACCAACATCGATTCCGTCAGCACACCGGACTCTGCCACTGCCGTTTTCTGGTTCCATACTCGCTCGCCACAGGAGTTCTACGACGCGGTATTTCAAAACCCGATCATACCGGAGCATGTATGGAAGAACGTTGCGCCTGCCGGGTGGCGCGGCTCCGAGCAGGCCAAGAATCCGATCGGATCGGGACGATATCGTTTCGTACGCTGGATTCCTTCGGCAGCCGTGGAGCTCGCAGCAGATACTTCGAACTATCGAGGGGCGCCAAAGATCCGGAGGTTGATCTGGAGCATCGCGCCCGACTTCAACACCCTGCTCACCCGCTTCCTCGGCGGCGAGATCGACGTCTTTGAAAACCTGCGGCCAGAAAACGTCGCAGCGGTTCAGAAGCAATCTGGCCGGGCGATGAAACTGAATCCATGGCTCTCCTACATGTTCCTGAGCTTCAATCTTCGGGACCCTGCAAACCACGATCGTCCGCACCCGTTGTTCGGCAATCGGGATCTGCGCCGCGCTCTGACGATGGCTACGGACAGAGCGTCCCTCGTTCGCGCCGCCTTCGATACTCTCGCGTTGCCCGCCCTCGGTCCCACTGTTCGCGCTTACCCGTCCACGGATCCGAAAATCCCGCAGATTCCCTACGACCTTGCTGCGGCACGAAAGCTTCTCGACTCACTCGGCTGGCACGTGTCGGGTAACGATAGCATACGCATGCGGAATGGCCGCCCACTCCGATTCAACATCAGTGTGCCCGCAACCAGTGCGCTCCGAGTAAAATTGGCCGTGCTGCTCCAGGAACAACTTCGGGCCGCTGGTGCTCGGGTCGATGTCGAGCAACTCGCGTTGCCCGCAATAATCGACAAGGCCGGCAAACACACCTTCGATGCAATAATCGGCCAGTGGAACACCCAGCCGAGTCCCGGCGCGGTGCGTGGATCGTGGGGCATCGCCGCCTCGCGCGCCAACGGCAATAACTGGGGATCCTACGAGAGCCCGACTTTCGATGCCTACGTCGACAGCGCGGTCAACTCGTTCGACGCCGCCAGGCAGCGACAGTATTTCACAAAAGCATATGAGACGATAAACAACGACGCGCCGGCAATCTTCCTGGCAGAGCCGCGCCAGATTTTCGGATATCATTCCCGCCTGCAGCTCACCAGCGTGAGACCAGATGCGTGGTGGGCGCACCTGCCCGAATGGTCGATTCCGGCGGACAGGCGCATCGCACGAGACAGTATTCCGCCTTCGTCGGCCGAAACGACCGCGCCCGCCGATTCGGCGGGCAAGAAGACTCCCTAGCGGGTGCTCCGCTACTTCGCGCGTCGGCTCGGCCAGTCGGCGGTCATTGTCACGATCGTCGCCGCAATCGCGTTTCTGCTCATCCATCTCGCGCCCGGCGATCCCTTCAGCGCGATTCTCGACAACCCGAACGTCGCCGAGAAGGTGCGGGCGACGCTTCGCGCGCAGTACGGTCTCGATCGTCCGCTCGCCGAACAGTTCGTGCGCTATGTGAATTCGCTTTTGCACGGCCAGCTGGGATGGTCGTTCTCACACGATCAGCCGGTCAGTGAAGTACTCGCAAGCGCATTACCGAATACGCTCCTACTGATGTCGGTGGCGCTGGTTGGAAGCTTCGTGATCGGAATACTCGTCGCCTTGATTCAGGTTGCGCGCCGCGGGACTTTCACCGATCAAGCTCTGAGCGGCATCACGCTGTTTTTCTTTTCGATGCCCGATTTCTGGCTCGGGATTCTCGCGCTGATCGCCTTCACCTACTGGCTGCCGATTTTCCCAGTCGGCGGGGCGGTCGACCCGGTGATGCACGAATTCCTGGGCCTCGGCGGGCGGATCATGGATCGCCTGAGACATCTCGCGCTTCCGAGCCTCACCCTGATTTTGCTGGCGGCAGCGAGCGTCGCGCGTTTCCAGCGTGCTGCGCTGCTCGACGTACTGCCCGCCGATTACATCCGCACCGCGCGCCTGAAAGGCCTGACCGAGCGGCAGATACTCAGGCGACACGCCCTCCGCAACGCTTTGCTGCCGATCATCACGTTGATCGGTTTGTCTTTCCCCGCACTGCTCACGGGAGCCTTCTTCATCGAAAAGATTTTCGCGTGGCCGGGAATGGGTTACGCGGTGGTCAATGCAATTGGGTCGCGCGATTACCCGCTCGTCGTGGGCGGCGTGATCATCGGCAGCATCATGGTGACAGTGGGCAGCCTGATCGCAGATCTACTATATGCCTGGGCAGATCCCAGACTCCGCGGCCACTGAGCCGGCGCGGCCGCGCCAATCGCCGCTTGGACTTGGCGTGCGCGCGATTCTGCGCAAGCGATCTTCGCGCGTCGCGCTGGCGGTGCTTGGCGTGATCGTTGTCATCGCCTTGCTTGCCCCGCTGCTCGCGCCGTACGACCCATCCGCGCAACCAGACATCGTCCGCGGGAAGGATCTATCTCCTTCGCTGGCGCATCCATTTGGAACCGACCCCTACAGCAGGGATGTCCTTAGTCGCGTGCTTTACGGTGCACGATTGTCGTTGACGATCGGCATCCTCGCGACGGTCGTCAGCCTGACTTTCGGTGTCGCCTACGGCGCGGTGTCGGGTTACCTCGGCGGACTCGTCGACGCGATCATGATGCGTTTTCTCGATGCGCTGCTTTCGATTCCGCGGCTTCTCCTGCTGCTCGGTATGCTGGTGGCGTGGCCGCACCTCTCGATTGGCGCGCTAATCATATTCCTGGGACTCACCGGCTGGTTTGGCCTCAGTCGCATTGTGAGAGGTCAGGTTCTTGCGTTGAAACACGCCGAATTCGTCACCGCTGCGGAAGCGCTTGGTGCGAGCCGGCGACGGATTCTGGTGCGACATCTGCTGCCGAATCTGGTCTCACCGATTGTCGTTGCAGCAACTTTGGGAATCGCACACGTGATAGTTCTCGAGGCAGGGCTTTCCTTCCTTGGGATCGGGGTGCCCCAACCGATGGCGAGTTGGGGCAACATTATCTATGACGGCGCTGACGAGATCGGGCGCCTTTGGTGGATGTCGTTGTTTCCGGGACTGTTTATGGTGATAACGGTGATGACACTCAACGTGCTCGGCGAATCCTTGCGCGACGTCTACGAGAGACGATGACTCCACTGCTCTCAATTAGGGACCTTCGCACGTACTTTCACACCGAGGCGGGCATCGCGCGCTCGGTCGACGGCGTCTCCTTCGACATCGGTGAAGGAGAAACGGTCGGGATCGTTGGTGAGTCGGGCTGTGGCAAGTCGGTCACCGCCCTGTCAATTCTGCGGTTGATTCAACCACCGGGACGTATCGAGCCCGGCAGTCGCATCGAGTTCGAGGGCTCCGATCTCGTCACGCTCGACGACGATGCGATGCGACGAGTTCGCGGCAACCGGATCTCGATGATTTTCCAGGAGCCGATGTCCGCCCTCAATCCCGTGTTCAGCATCGGCGATCAGGTCGCAGAAGTCATGCGAATTCACGGAGGTGTCAGTCGTCGCCAGGCGTGGGATCGCGCCGTAGAGACGCTCGCGCTCACAGGGATCCCGTCTCCCGAAGAGCGAGCCAAGCAGTATCCGCATCAGTTATCGGGAGGAATGAGACAGCGCGTGCTGATTGCGATGGCGTTGATCATGAAGCCGAAACTGATCATCGCTGACGAGCCGACGACAGCGCTGGATGTAACCATCCAGGCGCAGATCCTCGATCTGCTGATGCAGCTGCAGAAGGAATTCGGCACTTCGATTCTGATGATCACCCACGATCTCGGTGTTATCGCCGAGGTGGCGGAGCGTGTGATCGTGATGTATGCCGGAGAAGTGGTGGAACAAGCGAGCGTGAGCGAGCTGTTCGCGCGTCCGCATCATCCGTACACAGAGGGGCTGATGGGATCGATGCCTCACATCGGCCACGAGATGGAACGACTGAATGTCATTCCCGGAACGGTCCCCGCGCCGACCAATTGGCCCAGCGGGTGCCGTTTCTTCGACCGGTGCCGCTACTCGTGGGATCGTCCGGAACACGAGCATCCACCTCTCTACGAAGTGGGCGCCAGTCATCAGTCGCGCTGCCACTTGGCTGTCGAGCCGCAGCATCGCAATCAACCACACGAGCCGCTGGTGGTTCGCGAAGGAGCTGGCGCAGCATGAGCGCAGCCGCCGCTAGCAGCAAGCCGATGGCCGCCAGCGGCAAGCTGCTGTCCGTGAAGAATCTCGTGAAGGATTTTCCGATCAAGAAGGGAGTTTTTTCCCGCCAGGTCGGCGCTGTGAAGGCCGTCAACGATGTCTCTCTCGACATCGAGCGCGGCGAGACGCTGGGCGTGGTTGGCGAATCCGGCTGCGGCAAGACGACCACCGGACGCACGATTCTGCGCCTGCTCGAGCCGACTGCCGGGGAGATCAATTTCGAAGGCAAAGACGTGCGCGCGCTCAGTCGCGGCGACCTCCGCGCACTACGCCGCGAGATGCAGATCATCTTTCAGGATCCGGTATCATCGCTCAATCCTCGCATGACGGTTGGTGCGATCATTCGCGAAGGCCTCACGATCCACAAGCTCGCCGAAGGCGCCGCGGCCGATGCGCGAGTCAGTCAGCTGCTGCAGGAGGTTGGTCTGCGCGCCGAGTACGCCAACCGCTACCCGCACGAGTTTTCGGGTGGACAGCGCCAGCGCATCGGCATCGCGCGCGCGCTTTCGGTCGAACCCAAGTTCATCGTTTGCGACGAGCCGGTGTCGGCGCTCGACGTGTCGGTGCAGGCGCAGGTGATCAACCTGCTGGAAGATCTGCAGCGGGAGCACGATCTCACCTACATGTTCATCGCGCACGACTTGTCCGTCGTCGAGCATATCGCCGATCGCGTCGCCGTGATGTATCTCGGGAAAGTCGTCGAGCTCGCGACCGCTGACGATCTTTACCGCGAGCCGTTGATGCCGTACACCCAGGCGTTGCTTTCCGCTGTTCCAGTCGCCGATCCAAAAGCGCGCAAGCAGCGCATCATTCTCGAGGGTGATGTGCCGTCGCCGGCGAGTCCCCCACCCGGATGCGTTTTCCATCCCCGCTGCCATCATCCGGCGAAGGATGTCGCCTGCATGAAGATCGTGCCGCCGCTCGAGGAAAAAACGCCGGGACACTTCGCTGCTTGCATCAAGCAGCCGCCGACGACAATTAGCTGGGAACAACAAAAGGAAGTCGGCGGCGTACATCCACCCGAGCGCTATCTTCCGCTGGCCGCAGTCCATGCATAATCGCGTACCACTCACCGCTCACCACTAACCGCTATGGCAAAACGCGACCGCGACGTGTTCGAGCAGCCCTCGGCCGGGACTGTCACTCACGACGAGCCACCGCCGGGGATTGGCCGCGGGGTAAGCACTAGGACGTTCTTCGGACATCCAGTAGGGCTCTCGACTCTCTTCTTCACCGAGATGTGGGAGCGGTTCTCGTACTACGGGATCCGTCCGCTGCTGGTGCTGTTCATGACCGCCGCTCTCGCGCAGGGCGGCTTTGGCTTCGAGCGCGATACCGCTTCGTCGATCGTCGGCATCTACGCCGCCTCGGTTTATCTGGCGTCGTTGCCTGGCGGCTGGATCGCAGATCGATGGCTGGGCCTCCGCCGATCGATTTGGTACGGCGGCATCTTCATCGCGCTTGGCCACCTGTCGATCGCACTGTCCATCCTTTTCGCGCACGCCGCGTTCTTCCTCGGCCTCATTCTCATCGTCATCGGCACCGGCCTGCTCAAGCCCAACGTCTCGGCGATCGTCGGCGATCTCTATCCCGAGCGCGGATCCCGACTCGACGCGGCGTTCTCCATTTTCTACATGGGCATCAACATCGGCGCGCTGGTCGCGCCGCTCATCACCGGCTACCTCGGTGAGAAAGTCGGCTGGCATCTCGGATTCGGCGCCGCCGGCGTCGGCATGCTGATCGGACTTATTACCTACCGGCTGCGCGCCGACAGCACGCTGGGCGACATCGGAACCAGGCCCGCGTCAGCAGATCCCGCAGAGCACCGCCGCGTGAAGATGTGGAGTGCCGGCGGTATTGCCGTGATTGCGTTGCTCGTGATTTTGACGATGAGCGGCGCGCTGCACCCCAACCCGGTGGCGATAGCAGAGAAGATGACTTTCGTCATCGTCGGACTCGCAATCGTCTACTTCATCTACCTTTTCGCAGCCGGCGGCCTGAACACAGAAGAGAGGAAGCGCGTCATCGTCATCTTCCTGCTGTTCATCTTCGCGTCGATTTTCTGGTCGGCGTTCGAGCAGGCACCAACGTCCTTAAACCTGTTCGCGCGCGACTACACCAACCGTGTCGTCTTCGGCTGGGAGATGCCCACCCTCTGGCTGCAGTCAGCGAACTCGGCGTTTCTCATCGTGCTGGCGCCGGTTTTCGCGGTGGTCTGGGTCGCCCTCGGCAAGCGCGGCCGCGATCCGTCGAGCGTAGCAAAGTTCGCGTGGGGACTGTTCTTCGCCGGCGTCGGGTTCGTCGTGATGTGGTGGGCGGCCGACATAGTTGTGAACAACGGCGGCAACATTCGCGTCTCGCCGTGGTGGCTGGTGTGGAGCTACTTCTTCCAGACGATCGGCGAGTTGTCCCTGAGCCCCGTCGGCCTCAGCTCGATGACGAAGCTCGCGCCGATCAAGTTCAAGGGACAGATGATGGGGGTGTGGTTCATGGCGTCCGCGCTGGGCAACCTGATTGCGGGCCTCGTTGGCGGAAAAGTCGATCCCGAAAAGCTCGACCAGATGCCGCTGCTATTCCGCCAGACGTCAATCTTCCTGTTCCTCGCCGCAGTCGTGTGCGGACTGCTCGTGTTCGCCGTGCGGAGAATGATGGCGGGAGTGCCGGCGGGGCAGCGCTAGCCGGCATCTCGGCGTAGAGATCAGCGCGTTGTAACGGGCATCCAGAATACTAAAGCCGGGAGCTGCCAGCTTAGGGAGCTATTTAGCGCCGTGCATCGGTTGAAAGCACGCTTTCATCTGGATCTGCGCGCAGACCAAAATCAAAACCGTGCTCTGCGCTTAGCAGCCCCCTAAGCTGGAAGCTCCCGGGTTTTGGTATTCTGGATGTAGGTCGAAGCGCCCCGATCCGTACGCCGAGATCATGGCCAGTTGAACACCGACGATGGCACCGACCTCTCCCGATTATAGAAGATATCCCGTGGCTCGGTGCGGAAGATTCGAGTGAAATCGTTCGCTACGAAGCGGATTTCCCAGCGGTGGCCGTGGCGGCCGCGGACGGGGAACGCAAAATCGAGCCGCGCGGTGCGACGTGATTGCGGCGGGGACGCTGCGAGCAGGCTGACTCCTACCGAGCCGGACCACGGGGTAGTTTGGCCAAAGGGCGAATCCCCGGCCCACAGTTTTCCCGCGTCTGCCCAGCCAGCGACCGCAACCGTTGCAAAGGATTTGTAGCGGCCGATGAGATAGCGGTCCTCCGCTCTCGCGACGATTCGGCGTCCACCGCCGACATCGGAATCCCTGAATCCGCGCAGACCGCCGTCGCGATCCGCGAACGAAAGCTGAAATGGAATTCTCTGCTTCCAGCCACCGCTGAAAGTGAGATCGGTCATCACCGTCTGCCGATTGAACGGCTTCAAATACAACGCACCGCGCCCGTGTGCGAGCATCCCGTCATAATTGCCGTCTTCAGCGCGCCGAGCTTCGCCGGCGATCTCCATCGCCGTATAAGAAATGGGCGTTGCCAGACCACCGAAAATATTCGTCGAGCCGAACCAGTCGCGCTCCTTTCCCCGCAGGAATGTGACGCCCTTGCCGAGCAGCGTCGCTACCTGCACGCCGGTGCGCAAATCCTCGCTGCCCTCGAGCGCGTCGAATCCGCTGACGCGCAAAAAGTGCACATTGCGCAGGCCCCAAAGTCCATTGATGCGCGCAGTCTGATGCTTGGTGTAACGACTGAATAGCGCCGTACTCGTGTCGGGCAACACGCCGAGATCGCTTATCGTAACCGGTGTCGCGGATGGATCCTCATCCTCGAAGGACAGAGATCCGCCGACCAATGCAAGTCGACCTTGCGGCGGTCCGATGCGAACTACGCCGCCGACATCACTGTAGGAGCGAATCAGCTTTAACGCTGATGGATCGGCGCCCGGCCGGCGAAAGTAGAAGTATCCGTTCTGATTGCCGGCAGTGGTTCGCCACGACAGCCGTTGCAGATCGGTCAGGAACGGGTGACTGAGCTCCGTCCTCCAGTCGCTGCCGAGATCACGGCGCCCACCCTCCGCCGCGAGCTGATACGGCCGACCGAGGAATTGGTAGTCGACAAACTTGCCGGCGAACTCATCGCGGAATGGCTCCCTTCCCTTTCGCCAGACGCCATCGACGTGAATCGCCGCGCCCATCAGGTTGTCTTCGCCTAGCTGGAGCGCGTGGATCGCGCCCGCGCTCCCACCGAGGCCCGCGCCGAGTATCAACGAGACTTCGTCGACTGTCGTTACCAGCAGGGTGACACCGCCGTTGCCATCCGGGTACGCCAGCACGCTGGCGTCGGCGATGAACGGCTGGGATCGCAGGATGCGCTCGGTCTCGGTTCGCCTCAGCTCCGTGCAGCGATCTCCCAGCTGCAGCGCGAGATAACGCCTGATCACGGTCTCGCGCGTCGTCACGTGCTGCTTAGCCGCGAACCTGCCGGCGCGCTGCAGAATGTTGTCGCCCGTGACTCTGAATGGCGGATTCGGATCGATGTCGATCCGACTGATACGCTCCCCCTTGCAGGTGACGGGTAGGCTATTCAGGTTTTGAGGCTGAGCCACTGTCGCCGACGCGGCGGCGAAGAGCAGTGCCAACGTACCCTGTCGAAGAGAGATCACTCGTGTTGTCCGCGCGCAAGCCGGTTCCAGCCTGCACAGTTGCTGTTACCGCTAGCATTCGCCCCGATGGCGAT
>JADMIO011418069.1_pt1 | contig 14421 bp, 9 predicted proteins | sample 8958161 | NCBI WGS metagenome assembly JADMIO01 (sample SAMN16585339, study PRJNA669376) | soil metagenome | isolation source: Crop rotation soil | place: USA: Cullars Rotation, Alabama | collected 2011 | reverse complement strand
TGGGAGACCGCCACTCGAAAGGAGATCGCCACGTTTGGCGGCTTCCTGGGATCGGTCTGGTCGGTCGCGTTCTCTCCGGACGCCGAGCGTCTTGCAGCCGGCAGCAACGGCAAGGAAGCAATCAAACTTTGGGCCGTGAGCAGCCACCAGGAAGTGCTAACCTTGGAGGGCCAGGGATCGAGTTTCGAATCCACGGCTTTCTCGCCAGACGGCAGCATCCTTGGTTCCAAGAACGCGCGCGGAGTGTTGCATCTCTGGCGCGCGCCGTCCTGGACGGAGATCGAAGCCAAAGAGACAAAGTAGCGGCCCCGGTCGGGCTTTTCGACCTTCGACTTTCGAGGTTCTTTCGGATTTCGGTCCTCGTCCTTCGGACTTTTTCTACGGATTCTGCGCTGGCTATTCTACTTCGCCGTGCTGGCTGACCGACGGCTGAAACACCTCGCCGAAGACTTCTTCACTTTTCTTGTCACCTTCTGTGAGGAACGCCTCAGAAATGGAGTGAACCGACACACTGAGTTTTGACGTGAACACAGAACCGCTGCGAAAGGAAAACGTATGAAGAACAGAAATCGCTCAATCTTTGCGCTCGCACTCCTCCTCCTCGCCCTGATCGCGAACTCAACGATCTCCCGGGCAGCGGAGTCTCGTTACCGCCTGATCGACCTCGGGAGCCATCGGTTCTACACCGACTTCTCCGGCCTCCAGAGCTGGCTGCTCAATAACGACGGTACCGTCGTCGGTGGCATGGGCACCGCCTATCCTGATCCCTTCGACTTGCAGCCCGACGGCTTCACCTCCCACGCCTTCGAATGGAAAAACGGCTCCCTAACCGATCTTGGTGCCAATGCGTTCAACGATAAGACGAACTTCAGCCAGGCCTTTTGGATTAACGATCTCGGCCACAGTGTTGGCATTGCCACCTATAACGCTTCGAACGCCGCCGCCATACCGCTTTACAAAGCCGTGCTTTGGAAGGACCGCCAGATGATCGATCTCGGAACTTTGGGCGGCGAGCAAAGTTTCGCGCAGGCCATCAACAATCGCGACCAGGCGGTCGGGTGGGCGCTGAATCTTGTGCCTGCTTCCGAGAAGATTTGGGCGGATTATCCATGGCCATTTGGCACGCAGCAACGCGCCGTTCTCTGGGAGAATGGTGTCGCGCGCGACTTGGGCACCTTAGGGGGGCCAGGCGCCTGGGCGACGAGCATCAACGACAATGGGCAGATTATTGGCCAATCGTTCACATCCATTTCTGCGGGGCAACCAAGGCAGGTCGAAGGATGGTCCTGGTCCAGGCCGGTCACAGGTTTTTTGTGGGAGAATGGCAATATGGTAAATCTCGGCAATCTCGGCGGCACTTTTGTCATGCCCACTCGCATCAATAACCGTGGACAAGTGATCGGATTCCTGACCATCACAGGCGACACATCGTCCCGTCCGTTCCTTTGGGAAAATGGAATGCTCAAAGACTTAGGTACTTTAGGAGGCAGCTCAGGTCGAGCGAACGCTATTAACGAATCGGGAGAAGTTGTCGGCGGCGCCAGGCTCGCGAATGGACTTAACCGAGCTTTTCTTTGGAAAAACGGCGTGATGACAAATCTCGGCACTTTAGGCACTCACAGCCAGGCTTGGGGAATAAATTCCAAGAGCCAAGTTGTCGGGACTTCGGGGACTACTCACCCAAACCTGCGCGCCTTTCTCTGGGAAAACGGCGGCCCCATGCTCGATCTCAACCAACTCATTCCTCCTGGCTCTCCCGTGGTTGCGGTGGCGTATGCGATTAATAATCGTGGCGAGATTCTCTGTAATGGAACCAATGAGCAGGGTCTTTTCCTACTGGTTCCGACGCCGCCTGTCTTGGATATTGCGCGGGTCGAAAACAACGTCGTGCTCTCCTGGCCCACCAACCACACCGGTTACACGCTCGAAGCCGGGACCAACGTGAGCCCGGTGTCAAACTGGACGCCCGTGCCCGGCACTTCCTCGATAGTGGGCAACCGTTACACCATCACCAACAACGCGGCGAGCGGGAACCAATTCTTTCGCCTGAGGCGCTGACCTTGGTCACACACCAGTTGCTTTAGCAAAGAACACCGTCAGCAAAAACGTCAGCACAAGATTCAAAGTTTTGGGTGAGCTTGAGGCACGCTTCAGGAGGATAGGGCTCTGCCGGAGTGCAACCCGAGCGCCTGTGGCGTCCGTGAATTGCAGGTGCATTCACCACCGGCCTCAGTTTCAAAGAGGGCATTTCGCCGAGACCTATCGGCGCCTTAAGGTGGGAAAATCTTGAATCAGTCAAAAGGGAGCATTTTCGACCCGAAGTGGTCCCTTTTCAGCGACCGCTGACAATTATCCAAACGCAACAGAATTATGGAGCTTATCGGGTAACCTTCCTCGATCATTCCTGTATGTAGATAGTGGTAACCATTCGAAGACCAAAACAGACTTTCAAGTGAAGAATCGTATCAGCGGCAATCGGGCCGCAGTTGATCTCGGGTGACGAGGCAACCAACTGTGATTCTTCTCCGGAACCGAATCAAGGCACCGCCTGCCATTCTAAAATAGATACCCAATGAAAACATGCATTCTAAAACTCTGTTTCGCGCTGGCCTGGGTGGGGCTTCTGGCCATCCCCACCGCGTCGCAGGCGCAATTCACCTACATTACGAATGGTGACAGCACGATTACCATCACGGGTTACACCGGCTCCGGCGGCGATGTGACGATCCCCGGCTCCTTCAACGGCTATCCGGTGACCAGCATCGGCGCTGGGGCGTTCTTGGGATCCGTCCTGACGAATGTGACCATTCCCAACAGCGTGATCACCATCGGCAATGGGGCGTTCGAGTATTGTTCCGGCCTGACGAACGTGACGATAGGCGGCAGCGTCATTACCATAGGCAGTGCTGCATTCGCGTATTGTGCCGGCCTGACAAGTGTGACCATTCCAGACCGCGTCACCAACATTGCCGCTGATGCGTTCCCTTTTTGTTACGCCCTGACGAATATTGCCGTGGACGTGGCCAATCCCAGTTACGCCGGCGCCGGCGGAGTGTTGTTCAATAAAACCCTGACCACGCTGGTTCTCTATCCCGGAGGCTTGACCGGCAGCTATGCGATTTCCAACAGCGTCACCAACATCGGCGCTGATGCGTTCGCGTCATGTTCAGGACTAACGAACGTAACCATTCCCAACAGCGTCGCCAACATCGCCGATGGTGCGTTCGTTTTTTGTTTTGGTCTGACGAGTGTGAACATTCCCAACAGCGTCACCAGCCTCGGAAAATATGCGTTTGAATTCTGTTCCGGCCTGACGAATGTTTTTTTCCAAGGTAACGCGCCAAGCGTGGATGGCGCCGCAGGCATTGCGGATAGTTCAGTTTTTTACGGCGATATAGGCACGGTGTATTATGTGACGGGCACCACGGGTTGGGGCAGCACTTTCGGCGGCTGGCCCACGGTGGCATTGGCTGCACCGCAGGTCGGCGGCAACATTGGCATTCACTCCGGCAATTTTGGTTTCACCATCACTGGCGCCACCCACCAAACCGTCGTCATCGAAGCCTGCGCGGATTTGGCTCATCCCGTGTGGATGGCCATCGCCACCAATACCCTTGCGAACGGTTCGTCCGCTTTTAGCGATCCAAAATGGACGAATTATCCCAGCCGTTTTTATCGTCTGCGCTCACCATGAACCACAACTTCGATGAACGCACCAAGAATATGGCTCAATCCGCCAGCGCCGCGCGGCACTGAAGAAATTCGGCATACTCCTACCATCATCATGAAAACTGAAACCCCCTCTACCGGAACATCATGCTCGAACACGTTGGCAGGGCATTTGAGAACCGTCTGCCCCAAGTGGATATCGCCGTTGGTGCTGCTGCTGGCGATGCGGGCGACGGCGCAGGTCAACTACGCGGTTTCCGGCAGCACGGCTTATGTGACGAACAGCCCCAACGCTTCCGGTAACATAGTCATTGCTTCCACTTTCAACGGCTATCCCGTCACCAGCATCGGGACTCAAGCGTTTAACTACTGCGCCAGCCTAACGAGCGTAACGATTCCCAACAGCGTCACCAGCATCGGCTATGAAGCGTTTGGATCATGTTCCGGACTGACGGCCGTATCCATTCCCAACAGCGTCACCAGCATCGGCGATTATGCTTTCTACGATTGTTCCAGCTTGTCGAGCGTAACGATTGGCAACGGCGTCACGAACATCGGCTATTATGCGTTCGCATATTGTTACGGCCTGACGAATATTGCCGTGGACGTGGCCAATCCGAGTTATGCCAGCGCGGGCGGGGTGTTGTTCAATAAGGCCCAGACTGTACTGACTCAATATCCCGCAGGCTTGACCGAGAGCAGCTACGCGATTCCCGACAGCGTCACCGACATCGGCGATTTAGCGTTTTACCACTGCACCAACCTGACGAGCGTGACAATTGTCAACGGCGTCACCAACATCGGCAATTTTTCGTTCGGCTCCTGTTACGGTCTGACGAATATTGCCGTGGACGTGGCCAATCCGAGTTATGCCAGCGCGGGCGGGGTGTTGTTCAATAAGACCCTGACCATGCTGGTTGTCTATCCCCAAGGCTTGAGCGACAGCAACTATGCGATTCCCGACAGTGTAACAGCCATCGGCAATGGGGCATTCTATGGTTGTTACCTCCTGACGAGTGTGATGATTCCCGACAGCGTCACCACCATCGGCGTTAGTGCATTCAACTCTTGTTCCGGCCTTACGAGCGTGACGATTCCCGACAGCGTCACTAACCTCGGCGGCGCTGCGTTTTACCGTTGTTCCGGCCTGAAGAGCGTGACGATTCCCAACAGCGTCACCAACATCGGCGATTATGCATTCTGGTATTGTTTCAGCCTGACGAGTGTAACCATTCCTGACAGCGTCACTTCCATCGGCTATTTTGCATTCGAATATTGTTACGACCTGACGAGCGTGACGATTCCCGACAGCGTCACCACCATCGGCCATAATGCTTTCTATGCTTGTTCCAGCTTGTCAAGCGTGACGATTGGCAACGGCGTCACCAACATCGGCAATTCTTCGTTCCATGAATGTTGGAAGCTGACAAATATCGCGGTGGCCGTGGCCAATCCGAGTTATGCCAGCGCGGGCGGGGTGTTGTTCAACAAGACCCTGACCACACTGATTCAATATCCTCAGGGCTTGACCGGCAACTATGCGATTCCCAACAGCGTCGCCAACATCGGCGATTATGCGTTCTATGACTGTTGGAAGCTGACAAGCGTGACGATTCCCAACAGCGTCACCAACATCGGTTCTGGTGCGTTCGACGATTGTTCCGGCCTGACGACCGTGACGATTCCCAACAGCGTGACCAGCATCGGCGATGCGTTTTACTTCTGCACCCGCCTGAGGAGCGTGACGATTGGCAGCAGCGTCACCAGCATAAGGGATTATACGTTCCAGGCTTGTTCCGGCCTGACGAACCTCACCTTCTTAGGCAATGCACCGTCCGTGGGCAATTCTGCGTTCTACCAAATTGCCGCAGGCGCGAAGGTTTATTACTTCTACGGCACCACCGGTTGGGGGCCAACGTATGGCGGCTTGCCCACGGTGATGCTGGGCGCACCGGCGCCGCAAGTCGGCGCTGCGAGCGCGGGCGTGAAAGTGGATGGTTTCGGCTTCACCCTCAATGGCGTCGTCAATCAAACCATCGTGGTCGAGGCCAGCACCAATCTGGCAAACTGGGAACCCATCTGGACCAGCACTCTATCCACGCTCTCCACCAATTTTGTTGATCCTGATTCGGTGAACTACCCGAACCGCTTCTATCGCTTGCGGTCGAACTAATAGAGAGCTACGCGGCGAATTTCTTGGACCAGGTGGGATTGGATTTTGTTCCGGTACACCGATCGATCGAAAGTGCGGTCCAGCGCGTAATTGCTGGCGGGATAACCGATATAGGAAAACTGCAGGTCGCCGCCCGGGGCGCGCGTGACTGTGAGTTAATTGTGACCTGGCGCGTCTCCCAGATTGTCTGGAGAATCGATTATTGGCGCCCGTTCTTCACCAACCAGTCGGCCATCACTTGTGCTGGCTGCTGGTAGATCATTCCCCAACCCCTACCCGATAATAGAACGGGCCGGGGCCAACGGCGTTCGTGTCGGTGAAAGTGGTTGTGCCCGCTTGGCCGACGATATTGCTGGCGACCAAGGAAAAGGGCGACGGGGCGCTGAAGTTGTTCGCGCGCTCGAGAAGGTAGGTTCGGTTGGTCACACTCTGCCATGCCACATCGATTCCCGTCAGCACTTTGGTGGGGCTGAGCAATCGCAACGCGGATGCCGCGTTGGTCGGGATCGTCCCGACGATCCATTCCTGCCAGTCGTTCAGACCGTCACCGTCCGGGTCTGCTGTATCCGCCGAGCCATCGCTGGGCAGACCGTATTGCTGCAACCAACCGAGGAAAGCGCCGCTCACACCGGGCTGGAACTCATACGCACCGAGGTCGAGGGCACCGTCGGCGATTCGAGGACGGCCATCCAGGTCGGTCGTGGTGAATGCAAACCCTCCGGCGGCGTTGATGCACGGAGAGTTGGATAGCAAGCGGAAATTGCTGCCAGCCGGATCGATGAAGATGGGCGGATTAGTGATGTTGGCACCGCCGCTGCCGGGACTCGGCGTGGTGCAACATTTGATGAACGTGCCGGCCACGTAATTCTCATATTCCGGCGCAGTGTTGTAGTAGAGGATGCAGTTAATGTGGGTCAAAGCGACCGTGCCACCGCCTGTTTGCACCGCCGTGTTTCCCGTTACCGTGCAGTTGTAGAGCCTGCCACCACTCTGCCCGCCCCCGGAGGCCGCCGAGTTGCCGGTCAGCAGACAATTGTACAGGAGACCATTATCATCGCCGCCACCTAAAGTTGATGAATTGCCTTGAAGGACGCAGTTGGTTAGGACGCAGTTTTCAGATCCTCCGCCGCTGATGACAGATGAGTTTCCAATGAGGGCGCAGTTGACCAGGATGCTGCGGGCCGCCCCTCCACCCTGGCCGCCACCCGGGTGGCCCGCCGTGTTGCCACGTAGCGTGCAGTTGTTCAACGCGCCTTGATACACCCCCCCGCCTGATGCTGTAGCCGAGTTTCCAACCAGCGCGCAGTTAGTCACCACGGGCCATAAAGTGACAACGGGGTTAGTAGACCGACAGTAAACGCCGCCCCCAAGGGAGCCGGAGCCATTTGTCAAAGTGAACCCGGACAGGATGGCCCCATTGGTGAGATACGCGCAGCGCATTGTGCCCGACCCACTAATCATGGTAAACGCCGGACCATTTACACTCATTACCAACACTGCCTTTTCAACTGCGACACGATTGGTTCCGTCTGCGATGGGCGCGGTCCTGCCACCAGTCTGGTAAACGCCATTGGTCACCAGAATTTGGTCGCCGGCCACGCCGGCGTCCACGGCGTCTTGAATGTTTGTCGCCGCGGTGACCCAATTCGTGTAGGGCGGCGTCGGGTTGGCGCTGTTGATGTCCACGTAAAGTACGGCGGCAGGCGCAGCGGCCATGGTCAGGAACAGAGAGACCATCAGCGCGCTGATGCGATTGCGCGGAGCTTCGAGTTTCCAAGATGAATCAGGGAAGATCGTTTTCATGGGATTTTAGCTTTCATACCCTCGCTACAGCAACTAGACACAGAGATTACAGAAAATCGCTGCAAAGTTGGGAATGCGTCAGGTGGATTCTGTCTACTTTGGCGGGATCTCCTCGCTGTTTCAGCACCCAGGAAAGGTGCATGAGCGGGGGAATTCGGTCTGGATGTTTGTCACCCGCAGGTGATTCGAAACTGACCGTCGCCGGACAGGGCCCGCTGGTTCTTTCATCTTATCCGCAGTTGTGGGCGTGCGGGGCGGGGTTGTCGAGGCGATTTGAACGCCAACATCGTTCACCCGGGACGCGACGTATTTCTCTTTCGCTGCCGCGCTGCACTTTTGGGCCGCTGCGTCTCGATTTGTTAACAAATCTAAGCGGTTAAAGGCCAGCCCCACTCACTGTGAGGTTAAAATATCCTTCATCGGAGTCGGAGCAATCGGTGGTGTCGGCGATGACATACAGCGTCACCCTGCCAGTGCCAGCAGCCGTCGGACTGAACTTAACGGTGAAAGTGGTGCTGCCGCCCGCAGGCACGTTGGTGACCATCCCGGATCAGAAGCGCAGTGAGCGCGACGAGTGCATGATTGATGATTCTCTTCATCGAACTATTCATGGTCATTCCAGGTTTTCGAGTTGAGCGCGGTATTAAGCGGCGCCAGATGTCGCGTAGGTATCGGTGCAGATTCCTTCCTTGGGTGCAGCAAATTCGCAAGCTTTATCCTGAACTTATCTGCCCCAATTTCAATGAGATCGAGATAGTATTTCTACTGTTAGAATCCAGAAGTCGAGAGGGGAGAACCGACCCTCGCCTCCTGCGCGCTTGACCAGTCCGGCGAACCTCCTCGACCGGCAGAATTCTCATCCTTAAGCTCCACTGATGACCACGGATGCGCCTTCTCAAATTAATCTTGCGCCCGAGGATTATCACGCGCCCGGAACTACGCCGGCTCCAATTGTCACACAGCACGATTCGGCTGAGGAAAAGATCAAACTGTTCCGATCCTTTTTTCGAGGCCGCGAGGATGTTTATCCTCGACGATTTGAAAGTTGGAAAACCGGACGTGCGGGCTATCAACCCGCCTGTGGTAATGAGTGGGTTCGCGGTGTCTGTGAGAAGCCCAAGATCAAATGTAGTGAGTGCCTGCATCAGCGGTTTCTGCCTGTCACTGATGACGTGATCCGATGGCACCTTTCGGGAAAGGATCCTTATGGGAATGCATTCGTCGCGGGCATTTATCCTTTGCTGACAGATGAAACCTGTTGGTTCCTGGCCATCGATCTGGACAAAGAGAATTGGCATCAAGATGTGCAGGCCATCCGCGATACTTGTGAGCGGATCGGATTGCCTATCGTTGTGGAACGTTCGCGCTCCGGCAACGGGGCCCATGTCTGGATGTTTTTTGAAGAGCCCATTCCCGCGCAACTCGCCCGCAACTTGGGATCTCATGTTTTGACCGAGACCATGGAATCCAGACCCGATCTCGGACTTCGTTCCTACGACCGCTTGTTCCCGAATCAGGACACCCTGCCAAAGGGAGGATTCGGTAACCTGATCACGCTGCCGTTGCAGCACGGACCCCGTCAGCGCGGCAATAGCGTATTTCTCAATACCGATTTTGAACCTCATGACGACCAATGGGCATACCTGTCCTCTGTTCCGAAGCTCGCATACGGTACCATCGATAGAATTGTGCGGATGGCGGAACGAAGGGGAACTGTGATCGGCGTCCGTGTCGTAGAACCCGATGAAGAAGATGACCGGACGCCGTGGACAGCACCGCCGTCGCGCCGGCGCGGCTTGGCACCCATCGCAGGGTCGCTGCCGGAAAAAATGGAGTTGATACTTGGCGACCAGATCTACGTGGCCAAGGAAGGATTACCGCCGGCATTACGGAATCGAATCATCCGGTTGGCCGCTTTTCAAAATCCTGAGTTCTACCGGGCTCAGTCCATGCGATTGCCCACCTACGACAAGCCCAGAATCATTCAATGCGCCGAAGATCACGCCCAACATATTGCACTGCCGCGAGGATGTCTGGGGGAAATGCAGGAGCTACTGAAGGGGCTTGGAGTACGGGTGGTTGTCCGCGACGAACGATTCACGGGAACCGAATTATCGGTGACGTTTCATGGAGAGCTCCGGCCGGATCAAATAGCGGCGGCGGAAGCGATGTCCGCTCATGACATCGGAGTCCTGGCCGCGACTACGGCTTTTGGAAAAACCGTGCTGGCGGCATGGTTGATTGCGCGTCGAAAGGCCAGCACGTTGGTGGTGGTTCACCGCGAGGCGTTGCTCGAACAGTGGGTTGAACGGCTTTCGACATTTCTGGGGGTGCCACCCAAGTCCATTGGTCGCATCGGGGGCGGCCGGAAAAAATCCACCGGACTCATCGACGTGGCGTTGGTGCAAAGCCTCGTGCGGGAGGGGATCGTGGATGACCGGGTCGGGGGCTACGGCCATTTGGTCGTGGACGAATGCCATCACGTGTCCGCTCACAGCTTTGAACTGCTGGCGCGCCGCGCCAAGGCCAGATTCGTGACCGGGTTGTCGGCCACCGTGACCCGGAAGGATGGTCATCACCCGATCGTGTTCATGCAATGTGGCCCCGTTCGTTACCGCGTCGATGCGAAACAACAAGCCGCGGCTCGCCCGTTTGTCCACCACGTCATCGTTCGGCCAACAGGCTTCCGGAGTGTTGACCCGCCGGAACAGGATGTTCGCATCGAGTTTCAACGGCATTACACGGCGCTGGCAGCCGACAACCTCCGCAACCAACTCATCTGTGCCGACGTGTTGGCCTGCATTCAGGAAGGACGCTCGCCGTTGGTGCTCACCGAACGTACCGAGCACCTCGATGAACTCGCGCGGAGACTTTCGTCATCTGTCACCCATTTGATTACTCTTCAGGGCGGCTTCGGCCGGAAGGAACTTAAGGCCGTCCGCGAGCGGATGGCCGCCATTCCGGAATCGGACAGCCGGGTGATACTGGCCACGGGGCGATACATTGGAGAAGGGTATGACGACGCGCGCCTGGATACACTATTCCTGACGTTGCCTGTTTCGTGGCGTGGGACAGTGGCCCAGTATGCCGGCCGACTGCACCGGCTACACGATGGCAAACGCGAGGTCCGGATTTACGACTATGCCGATCTTGATGTTCCGATGCTGAGTCGAATGTTTGACCGGCGCTGCCGCGGATACGAGGCGATTGGTTACAAGTTCCTGTTGCCCGCCAGCGCGGTGCCCGGATGGCCGGCCGAGGTTCCACTGCCAATCGAGGCGGAGTGGAAGAAGGATTACGCTGCCAGCGTGAGACGCCTCATTCGGGACGGAGTGGATGTGCCTCTGGGAAATCTCTTCGTGCATGCCGCACAGATGCCGACGCATGATGCCGAGGGGATTGCCCGCGCCCGCAGCGCCAGCGAGGCCTTTTTCTACCGACGCCTCCAGTCGCTGCCTCCGACCGCGGATCGTTTTCAGCTCAACCAAATTCTCCCGATCCCCTTTGGTGGCCAGGCGACGATGGAAGTGGATTTTCTCTACGCAGACGCCAAGCTGGTCATTGAACTGGATGGCGCTCAGCATCTGGCCGACGCCAACGCCTATCGGCGCGACCGGGAAAAGGACGCCCTGCTGCAGGAAAACGGGTATTTTATTCTGCGGTTTCTCGCTGAAGATATCGGCCGGCAACTAGATTTGGTTCTTGATACCATTCTGCGAGCCCTCACCAACCGCCAGCGGCGCCTCTAGGCCGAAACCGGACGATGATTGAACCCGTGCCAACGGCAACCTACGCTACAGCCATGATCGCTACCCGGCTTGTTCCTGCGGAAATGCCGTGCGGCAAATACACTCCCCACTTGCTCTCACACTCGTCCACGCGCATGACCATGCACGCTTCGCCCGGGGGCAAATCCACCGATCGCCCACCAAGAGAAAATCTGGCCCCAACTGCACCACCGGCAGGCATCGTTCACCCACCAGTAATCGCATATTCATCGGAGCCGAATGTTTGGCCCACACTGGCTTACCATTCAAGCCGTGCTGGCCGAATTGGAAACGCTGGAAATTAAGTGACCAACTCGCCCATCTTCCCAAGTTGGTAATCTTCAAACGCCTGTTGGATTTCGGTACGGCTGTTCATCACGAAAGGGCCGTGGCCGACGACCGGCTCGGCAAAAGGTTCTCCGTCCATCACGAGAAGCTTGGCATCGGCCTTGGCTTTCACCGTGATGCCATTACCAGCACGCGCGAAGATTGCGAGGTCGCCTTCGCCTGCCTCCTTCTCGCCGTTCACAACTACGTCGCCACTTAAAACGAAGAACGTCGTAGTGTGGCCGTCGGGCAGCGGAAGCTCCGCTGACTTACCAGCTTTCAAATTCACGTCCCAAAGATTGATGGGCGTGAAAGTTTTCGCCGCGCCTTTCTTGCCGCCGAATTCCCCGGCGATGACACGCACCGTTCCGGCGTCTTGCGGTAGCGTAACGTTTGGAATCTGCGCTTTGAGCAAGGTTTGATAGCCTGCCTTCGCGCTCTTGTCCTTCGCGCGGAGGTTGACCCAAAGCTGAACCATTTGCAGCGTGCCGCCTTTGTGCGTGAAGTCCATCGAGTGAAATTCCTCGTGGACGATGCCGTTGCCCGCTGTCATCCACTGCACGTCGCCCGCGCCAATTTTGCCGCCACCGCCGCTTGAATCGCGATGCTCGAGCTCGCCTTGATACGCGACGGTCACGGTTTCAAAACCCTTGTGCGGATGTCCGCCCACGCCGCGCTTCTCGTTACCGGGCGGGAACTGATACGGTGCGGCGTAGTCGAGCAGCAGGAACGGACTCAACTCGCGACCCAGGCCGTTGTAGTCAAACACCGAACGCACCGGGAATCCGTTGCCGACCCAGTGCATTTCCGAACTCTGATGGATGCGAAGCAGCTTTTTCATATTTTTTCTTTCGTTTTCGTTTCTATTCACACCCACACCGTCGCTGCCACAGCGATTTCAGGAAAATACCTTGTTCGTTCAGTGAGCATGCCCGGCGGGTTGGTTACTGAAGTCGAATGGATTCAAGTCGAGGATTGAATGTAGCCAACAAAGCCAGCGAGAAACTCGCGCAGTTTCTTCTTCGTGCTTTCATCCACAAGTTGACCGTCGGCGTTGAATGCCCCCGCCGCCCGAGAAACGAGCAATCGCCCGCCAAACCACAGTCTCGTTTCCAACGCGCGCAGCACCGACAGCCAGGCGTCCTGTGCGAGCAGCGTGCCGAATCCGCCGGGCGACGCGCCGATAACGGAAACGGGCTTGCCGGTGAAAATGGGTCGAGGGCCGTCCTCGATGCGGGAGAGCCAGTCAATCGCGTTCTTGAATGGGCCGGGAATGGAGTTGTTGTATTCCGGCGTCGCGAGCAGCAGGCCGTCGGCGCTCGCGATGGCGTCGCCCAACTCGCTCACGGCGACAGGAATGCCGCTGGCGGCCTCGGCGTCGCCGTCATACAGCGGGATGCCATGGATGGTTTTCACAAGCAATTGCGCGCCGTCGGGCATCAGTCCGGCGGCGGCGCGCACCAGCGCGGTGTTGAATGAACCGGCGCGCAGGCTGCCAGAGAGTCCGATGAGTGTAGTCATGGGGAATCATTTTGCGGGGACGTGCTTGCCGGTTGCGCCCTTGACGTTTTTTACCACCTGCTTGCTCTTGAAAATGATGGTGGGATGATTGGTCGCGTCGAAGACACAAAGCAATGCCGATACTGTTTACTTCTTCTTGTCCTTCTGACGGTGAACTTCGAGGTTAAAGAACCAGCCTGGGCGTCCGTGTTCAACGAACGTCTGGACGAAGCCAGGCACGGTCTTGGTGCGATTCCAGTCGCGCTGTAATTCACAGTGAACCGAGTTCCAAGTCGTCGGCCTCGCCCCCGCCTGCACCATGCGCTCCAGCGCGGCGCGATGCGCTTCGGGCGAAGTGCCGCCAATCGCGTCCGTCACGGGATAAACCTCGTAGCCTTCGTTCAGCGCGTCGAGCGTAGGGAAAAGCTGGCACGCCTCAGTCCAGAGCGCGCACATGATAAGTTTCTTACGGCCCGTGCCCTTCACGGCGTCCACGAAATCCTGGTCTTCCCAGGAATTGATGCTGGTGCGGTCAATCGGCTTCACCCCGGATAACACTTCGCGTATGGGGGGGATGGTGTCTTCGTTGACGCCGTTGCTGACGTTGACGGTGGAAAGAATGATGGGCAGCTCGTAGAGCTTCGCTGTCTTGCAGAGCGCCACGACATTGTTGATCAACGTCTGCCGGTCCATGGACTCGACGGTGGAAACTTGCGGAGGCTGGTAATCAATGAGAATGAGAGTGGCGTTGCCGGGCGAGAGCATGATGTCTTTTTTTGGGTCGCGAGGAGCTGTGCTTTTCATATTCGAGTCTTTCGTTTTGGTTTGTGATCTCGTGTAACGGGAGAAGGTTTAACAGAATCCGGCGGGCTGAAAACCACCTTGTTGCTTGGCTCACCATACCGATTCGATATGCTAGCCGCAAATGGAACTCCGGCACTTGCGCTACTTCGTCGCCGTCGCCGAAGAACAGAACGTGACGCGCGCCGCTGCTCGGCTGCATGTCTCGCAACCGCCTTTGAGCCGGCAAATTCGCGATTTGGAGGAGGAACTTGGCGTCGCCTTGTTCGATCACGGCGCAAAAGCGGTGCGACTAACCGAGGCGGGGAAAATGTTCCTTGCCGAAGCTCTTTCCAGCACAGTGGGATCCGAAGCTTGGAATTCACGTGACTTGAAGTCGCG
>JADMIO011718067.1_pt1 | contig 14422 bp, 14 predicted proteins | sample 8958161 | NCBI WGS metagenome assembly JADMIO01 (sample SAMN16585339, study PRJNA669376) | soil metagenome | isolation source: Crop rotation soil | place: USA: Cullars Rotation, Alabama | collected 2011 | reverse complement strand
ATCGCCGGGTTTTGGAAGAAGATGTTCACCAAGGACGCGAGGATGAGCCCGAACAAGCCGATGAACATGAACCGGCCCATCGCCGACAGATCGCGCTTGGTGGTGGCGCCGTAGATGGAGAGACCGGCGAAGGAGCCGGCGCTGACAAAGAACACTTGGGCGATGGACGCCTCGGTGTAGACGAGAAAAATCGCCGAGAACGTCAGGCCGGTGAGCGCTGAGTACGCAAGAAACATTGCACCGGTGGCGGCGGCGCTGGCGCGCTGGGCGACTGAGTTGAAGGAGAGCACCATGCCCACCTGGGCGAACGCCAAGATCCAAAACGCCGCGCGATTGCCCCACAGGAGCTGAATCGCGGCTTCGGAGTTGGCGACGGACCAAGCGACAAGGCCCGTGACCGCGAGACCCAAGGACATCCAACGGTAGGTGCCCCACATGAAGGCGGTGGCTTCATCGGCACGCGCGCTGTCGCGCATGGTTTCCATCGGCAATTGTTCAAAGCGTTGCATGGACATCTCCTGGTCTCCGAAATTAGTCACGACTTACAACTACGCAAGACCCTGGCCGCTTACAGCATGATGAGGTCGTCGTCTTCGATGAGCTCGTAGTCGTCGGGCGACAAGATGTCCTTGGTCTTCTGAATGCGATCGGCGGTGATCTTCGAGAGCTCGGTCTTCATCTCCGGATGGCGTGCCATGGTGGAAGCGAAATCTTTCTTCGGGAGAAACAAGAGCTCGCCCCGCGACAAGGCGGTGCAGGTAGCGGTGGTGACAGAGTCTTGAATGAGCGAGATTTCGCCGAAAACGTCGCCCTCTTTTAGCGTAGCTAGGACAACTTTGCCGCCACCATCGGACTTCTTGCTGACCTCAATGGAGCCCTTTAGGATCAAGAACAATCCCTGACCTTGCTCTCCTTCGGCGATGAGCTCGTCACCCGGGTCGACCGGAAAATCTTTGAACTTCTTGACGATCTCGGTGCGGATGGTTTTCGGGAACGGTTTGAAGATGGCGCTGGTCGCGGTGAGGTTCGCGAGGAAGCGGTCGTGGGTAAATTCCTTGAGCGCTTGCGTGACGCTCGCCAGCTTGTGCGCCTGATCCTCCAGCGAGGCGCGCTTCAACTCGAGAAGGTCGCAATCGTCGAGCGCGGTGACCGTAGCGGTACGCGGCGCCTTCGAGATGAGTGCCATTTCACCAAAGACCGCGCCGGGATGCAGCCGCGCCAAGTTCGCCGTCTTCTGGCCCATCTTGCGGGTGACCTCGACGTTACCTTCCGAAAGAATGAAGAACGAGTCGCCCGGCTGACCTTCGGTGATGATGGCGTTGCCTTTGACGAAGCGGCGCAGCTGCAAACTCGCGAGCACCACCAAGAAGGAGCGGTGATCCAAAAAGCTAAACAACGGGATCGATGGCAACTTCTCCGGGTAGTTGGCGATCTTGTCGGTGTCGGCGGCTTCTTTGGTCGCCGCGTCAATTAGCGCCTGGCCGGACAAGCCACTCAAGTCACCGGCGGGGTCCTTGTCGGTGAGCACGCGGCGGGTTGGGCCTTCATCAGATGGAACAACGCGGTCAGAGGTCTTGGCGTAGAGGTCCGCCATGATCTCGATGGCCTCGATTTGCTTCGGATCGAGCGCCGCCGCCATTTTTATCGCCACGAGGGCGGCGAGCGGGTGGCCAGCCTTGATGGCGTGCCAAGCGATGGCGCTGTAGATCTCCAACGCTTGAGGCCGCGCCTTCAGATTCAGCAGGGTGTCGGCAATACGAAAACGCGCACGATAAAAGTCGGGAGCGCCGCGCACAACGCGCAGGTAACTGCCGAGCGCATCATTGTACTTACCCTGTCGGAGCTCGTCTTCGGCCTTTTGGAAAACTGCCAGCGCGGTGTCACCCATCCGGGTCTCCTAAAAACTCTTACTTCACGTCGTTTCCGCCCGCCCCCATCACGACCTTCTTCACCACGCGCGCGAACTGCTCGACGCGGGCCGAAGCCTGTCCAAGCGCTTCGCGATTGCCGGTTTCCAAATACTCCCCGAGCGAACCAAGCGCATCTTCCACCAAGCGGGCTTCCGTAGCCAGCGTCTCGTTGCCGCTCGATTTGCAGGCGTACACGAGGTCAACCAACCAAAAGAGCTGCTCGCGGAAGCGCCCCTCGAGCGGCCGCCTGCGCAGCATCAGTGCGATTTTTTCCACCGACACGCGAGGCACCGGCCTTTCGGGAAGGACCTAGTTGGCTTTTAGCTTGGGCTCGCCGATGCAGCGGCAGGTGCCCTTACCTTCGAACATCTTCTCGATGAACGAGCGCAGAAGGCCGACATCGTTGGGGTGCGATTCAATGAGCTGGCGTTCGTTGTCGGGCAGCACCGACAACTTGAGCGCGACCACCGCGCGAACCGTACGGTCCGCCTCAATCTTGAAGTTGGCGATGCGATAGCAGCTCAAGTCCTTGAACGAGCGCTGCAACCACAACTTCATGTTGTGATCGTCGAGCGTCTGCGCCAAGCGGTCTTTGACTTTTATTTCGACTTCGCCTTCAACGAACATTTGAGAGCTCTCCGGCAGCGCCCCCGTAATAAGGTAGACGCCGCGCTTTGTGTCATAGCCGACGGCACGGGACTCTCGCAAGGAAGTCAGCGCCCGGGCATTTAGGTGCTTCGGACGACATTGACCGCCAGAAGAGGACCGTCAACACTAACCGCGTGGCTCATTCTTCTTACGTGGTTTTAGAATCTATCCCGGTCGCACCGACTTCGGATGACTCGGTGCCGTTTCAGTCTCTTCGCCTACGCCCCAACGCGATTCTTGCTCAGGACACCCTGGCTGTTGCTCATCTACGGCGAGACGGCGAAATCATCCGAGTTGAACTCGTGATCGAAGGCAGCCCGCCGAGGCTGGAGCACGTCGAAAGCGCCGTCTTGCTCATCGCCGAACGCGCCTTCGCCAACACCGATACTCGCGCACTCGTCGTCGGCCTACCGCAGAGTAAAGCGCACTACGCATGGAGTCTGGTGAATCTTGGTTTCACCTTTGTCGACGACGAGGCCAGCGCCCGCGCCGGCGAGTTGGTTTTGTCATTAACCCGACAGACCTTCACGCGGCTAAGCACCGGGTTGGGAAGCGCGACCTAGTCGAGCACGCGCGCGTGAACCAACGGTATCTCGCCCTTAGCGTCTCCTCGACGCTGGCGATTTTTTCTTGGTGGCCTTCTTGTTCGCCGCCGGTTTCGTTGTGCCGGACTTGCTGAAGTAGGCGCGCATGGGCTTGAAGTAGAACTCCTTCCAGCCCTTGGAGTATTGTTTGGCTTGACCCTTGGGGATGTCGGTATGCACGATGACGACGCGCGTCCCGCCGTCGATCGCCTCGAAAAGTACCTCCAAGCATGAGTCGCCGCTACCCTTGGGAAACTCCGTGGAACGCCAGCGCTGCACGATGCGCTTTTTGGGCTCCAAGCAGACGTTGACCCCACTGATGTAGCCGTCCCAAGCGGTAAACGCGCCGCCCTCTTTCGCATCGACCGTGGCATCGGCACCGGTGAAGGCGCTGTGCTCCTTGGCATTCAACCAAGCGTCGTACAAACGGCTCGGTGACACCGCGAAATCAGCGGCGAGTTCGACTGTTTCCGTTCTCATGGCGTCTCCCCCAATGAATCGGCAGAGCAAAAGCCACAAGACGAAGATGCAGACAAGCCCGCGCTCCGGGTGGTAGCTTGCGCCGCGCCATGCGTTTTGTTCGCACAACCTTGCTGACGGCCGTGATCGTGGCGGTTGGCTGCACCGACGGCGAGTACTTCGGCACGACCGCGCCCAAGCATCCCCCGAGCGAGCTGTGGATCAACAACGCCACCGAGCCCGAGTGGGTCGACCCGGGAAAATGCGCCGACGCCATTGGCGGTGAGATCATTTTCAACATCTTCGCTGGCCTCACCCAACCGCATCCGCAAACGTTGAAACCGATGCCTGATATCGCGAAGCGTTGGGAGCGCAGCGCTGACGGCAAAACGTTTACATTCTACTTGCGCAAAACCGAGTGGTCCGACGGCACGCCGCTCACCGCGCGCGATTTCGAATGGTCGTGGCGACGCGTCTTGGACCCAAAAACCGCCTCGAAGTACTCGAGCTTCCTCTACGTGTTGGAACACGGTGACGCCTTCAATCAGGGCGCGCTTCTGGTCACTGGTCTTGCAGCAACAACCACCGTCGACGCGGTAAAAGCGGCATTCGAAAAAGTCGTGGCGGTTGAAAAGGTCGAGGCCTCCACCCGTCCACTTGGAATGTTCGTCTATCTCGGCGGCGACGACAAAAGCCGCGCCGCGCTGAGAAAAAAAGCGGTCGCCGATTTGAACGGCGCAAAGCTCGAGAACAGCACGATGACGGTAGAGGTGGCGCCCGGATCAGTCGTCGGCGTGCATGCCGTGGACGATCTCACCCTCAAGGTCGATCTAGCTCAGCCGGTGCCCTACTTCTTGGACCTCGCGAGTTTCTACACCGCGATGCCGGTACCAAGGCACGTCATTGAACGCCTCGAGCGCGAAGGTAAGAACACCGATCTGTGGACCCGCCCCGAAAATATCGTGTCGAACGGCGCCTACACCATCTCGGAATGGCAATTCCGCCGTCGCATGGTGTTGTCGAAGAATTCACACTATTGGGACCAAGAGCATGTGCGCACGCCGACGATTCGTTTGCTCGAGGTGGAAGGCTACAATACGGCCCTCAACCTCTATCGCGCCGGCGAGATCGATTGGATCGGCACCAACACCAACCTGCCCGCCGAATTCATCGACCATTTGAAGACGTTCAAAGACTACGAGGTCAGTCCGTATCTCACCATCTACTGGTACTGGTTCAATACCGAGCGCCCACCGCTCACCGATGTGCGGGTGCGCGAAGCGTTGAGTCTGGCGATCGATCGCGAATCGATCTGCAAGTATGTCAAACGCTCGGGCGAAATCCCCACCGCCGACATCGTTCCCGACGGACTCGCCGGCTACAAAGCCATCAAGACACCACTCTTCGATGCTGAGCGCGCGAGAAAATTATTGGCCGAAGCCGGCTTCCCAGAGGGCAAAGGTTTTCCGGAAATCAGCCTCATCTACAACAGCGGCGAAGGTCACAAGCAGCTTGCCGAAGCGATGCAGGAGATGTGGAAGAAAAATCTTGGCATAACTATTCGCCTCGAGAACCAAGAGTGGAAAGTGTTCTTGAACAACATGGAGAACGGCAACTTCGACATCGGCCGCCTGGGCTGGGTTGGCGACTACCCCGATCCATACACCTTCCTCGAAGTACTCTCGCCACATAGCGGCAACAATCACTCGAAGTGGCGAGATCCGGAGTACGGACGCTTACTCGAGGTGGCGAACCAAACGGTTGATCCCGATGCGCGACTTTTAGCACTGCGTGCCGCTGAGTCGTATGCCATGGCCGCGCGGCCGCTGTTGCCGGCGTATGTCTACACTCGCGATCACACCGTCAAACCGTACGTGCGCGGTTTGTGGACCAACTACCAAGATCGTCACCCGTTCAAATATCTGTGGATCGACGAGCGGTGGTACGACGGCGTGCAGGCGCAACAAGCGGACAATCCCCCACCGCCGATGATACCACTCGAATGAACGCGACTTTGAAAGGCCTTCTTTAGTGGGACGCTTTCTTCTGCGCCGCATGCTCGAGGTCGTCCCGACCCTCCTCATCATCGTCGTCGTGTCGTTCTTCGTCATTCGCTTGGCGCCCGGTTCACCGTTCTCGTCCGAGAAAGCGGTGCCGCCGGAGGTGCTCGCCGATCTCGAGGCCAAGTACGGCTTCGACAAACCGGTGATGACTCAGCTCGGCCTCTATCTCGAGAACCTCCTCCACGGTGACTTGGGCTTGTCCACGAAGTACCCGCAACGCACCGTCAACGAGATCATTGCCGACGGCTTTCCCTCCACGTTGATGCTGGGCGGCGTCGCGCTCATCTGGGCGCTATTCTTCGGCATCGGTGCCGGTATCCTGGGAGCGGTGCGTCAGAACACCAAGTTCGATCACGCGGCGATGGGCGCGGCCATGGTGGGCATCAGTATCCCCACCTTCGTTTTGGGTCCGCTACTCGTGTTGATCTTCTCGCTCACCTTCTATTGGTTTCCGCCGGCGGGATGGGGAACGTGGCGCCACGTCGTGCTGCCTGGCGTGACCCTCGGAACGCTCTACGCCGGTTACATCGCCCGTTTGACTCGCGGCGGCATGCTGGAAGTCGTGAGCGCCGACTTCACCCGAACCGCGCGCGCCAAGGGGTTACCGGAACGACTAGTCATTTGGCGGCACATGCTCAAAGGCGGCCTACTTCCGGTTGTGAGCTTCTTGGGCCCAGCCGTAACCCAGATATTGGTCGGCAGCGTCGTCGTCGAAAAAATCTTCGGCACACCGGGCATTGGTCCGTACGTCGTCGACGCCGCTTTCAACCGCGACTATTTCTTGGTCATGGGCATCGTTGTCGTGGAATCGGTGTTGCTCCTCGGGATGAACTTCGTTGTCGATCTCGCCTACGGCTTTTTAGACCCACGGATACGCTACGAATGACCAGCGCCGTCCTCACCGCCGAAGAATCAACGACGCTCGTCGCCGGCACGTCGCTTTGGCGCGACGCATGGCGACGGCTGCGCAAGAACACCATGGCGGTGGTTGGCGGCGCGGTGGTTTTCTTTTTGGTCATCGCCTGCTTCTTCGGACCGTTCGTGGTGCGCAGCACCTGGGGCTATGACTTCGAAACGCAGAACCTCGCCTACGGTGCGCAGCCGCCATCGTGGCAGCACTGGTTTGGAACCGACTTCTTCGGACGCGATCTCTTCACCCGGGTGCTCTTCGGCGGTCAGGTGAGTCTCACCGTTGGCCTCCTCGCGGCACTCGTCGCCGCGACGGTCGGGACGCTCTACGGAGCGGTGTCGGGCTATGTTGGCGGCCGCGCCGACAGCCTGATGATGCGCGGCGTGGATATCCTCTACACCCTGCCATACATGTTCTTGGTCATCATCCTGGTGACCATCTTCGGACAGAACCTGTCGCTCTTGTTCATCGCGCTCGGACTCGTCGGCTGGCTGACCACGGCGCGCATCGTTCGCGGTCAGGTCTTGTCGCTGAAGGAGCGCGAATTCGTTCAGGCAGCGCGCGCCCTTGGGACGAGCGGCCGTGGCATCATCCTGCGCCATCTCATCCCCAATACGTTGGGCCCCATCATCATTTATTTTACGCTGACCGTGCCGTCGATGATCTTGCAGGAAGCCTTCTTGTCGTTCTTGGGTCTCGGGGTTCAGGCGCCGCGGCCGTCGCTGGGCGCGCTCATCACCGACGGTGCCAACCAGATGGTGGTGTTTTGGTGGGCGCTGGTATTCCCGGGCTCGGTGATGGCGCTACTTTTGTTCTCACTGAATTTCTTGGGTGACGGCCTGCGCGATGCGCTCGACCCGCGGATGAAGTCATGACCAAACCCCTGATCTCGGTGCGTGATCTGTGCACCTACTTCAAGACCGACGACGGCATCGTCAAAGCCGTCGATGGGGTGTCGTTCGATCTCAACCCTGGCGAAACGCTCGGCATCGTTGGTGAGAGCGGCTCGGGCAAATCGGTGACCAGCCTGTCGATCATGCGGCTCGTGCCACAACCGCCCGCCTACTTCCCACGCGGCTCGGTTCACTTCGAGGGTCGCGATCTGTTGAAACTCGCGGACAAAGAAATGCAGAAGCTGCGCGGCGATCGCTTGGCGATGATCTTTCAAGATCCTATGACCTCGTTGAATCCGTTCCTCACCGTGGGTCGTCAGCTCACCGAAGTCCTCGAACAGCACAAAGGTCTGTCGTCGGCCGAAAGCAAAAAGCGCGTCATCGCCATGCTCGAGCGCGTCGGCATTCCGGAAGCCGCCACCCGCTTCAACCAACATCCTCACGAGCTCTCCGGCGGCATGCGCCAGCGCGTGATGATCGCCATGGCTCTCTTATGCGAGCCGGCCTTGCTCATCGCCGATGAGCCGACCACCGCCCTCGACGTCACCATCCAGGCACAGATCTTGGATTTGCTGCGCGAGCTGCGCCGCTCTTTCAATACCAGCATCATTCTCATCACCCACGACTTGGGCGTCGTCGCCGGCATGGTCGATCGCATCGCCGTCATGTACGCCGGCAAGATCGTCGAAACTGGGCCGGTGCGAAGCCTGTTCAAGTCGCCATCGCATCCTTACACGCGCGGCCTACTGAAAAGCGTACCGCGGCTCGATGAAGCGCGGCGCGACATCCTGGTGCCTATCCCTGGCTTGCCGCCCGATCTCTCAGCATTGCCACCCGGCTGTCCGTTCAAACCGCGCTGCGAACGTTCGGTTGAGCGCTGCTCGAGCTTCTACCCGGAACCGACGACGATCGCCGAACAACACTCGGCGTCGTGTTGGAACATGGAAGGTCGCGTCAGCTCGGCCGGAGTTCTCCCATGAGCGGTGAGACCTTGCTCGAAGTCGACAATCTCAAAGTGCACTTCCCCGTGCAGCGCGGCGTCATTTTCAAGAAGGATGTAGGCACCGTACGCGCCGTCGACGGAGTGTCGTTCTCGGTAAAGCGCGGCGAAACCTTGGGTCTGGTTGGCGAGAGCGGCTGCGGCAAATCCACCACCGGACGCGCCATTTTGCAGCTGTCGAAGCCCACCGAAGGTCGCGTCGTCTTCGCTGGCCACGAAGTCTCCCGCATGTGGCGCGGCAACAAGCCGAGCCCCGAGCTTCGTCCCCTGCGCCGGCGCATGCAGATGATTTTCCAAGATCCGTACGCCAGCTTGAATCCGCGTATGACCGTCGAGGACATCATCGCCGAGCCACTACGAAACTTTGGTCTCGCGAGCGGCGACCGGCTGCGACATCGGGTGCAAGAGTTGATGCAGCAGGTCGGCATGGACCCGCGCTACATCCGCCGCTACCCGCACGAGTTCTCCGGCGGCCAGCGCCAACGCATCGGCATCGCCCGTGCGCTAGCCGTCGAGCCTGAACTGATCATCTGTGACGAACCGGTGAGCGCACTCGATGTGTCGATTCAGGCGCAGGTGCTGAACCTATTGAAGGACCTGCAGGCACGCCTGGGTCTCACCTACATTTTTATCGCCCATGACCTCGCCGCCGTACGCCATCTCTCCGATCGCATCGCCGTCATGTACTTGGGCCGCATCGTCGAAGTCAGCGACTTCGCGACCCTCTACAAAGCGCCGGTGCATCCTTATACCAAGGCGCTGATCTCCGCGGTGCCCATCCCCGACCCGGAGGTCGAAGCCACGCGCAAACGCATCGTTTTGTCGGGCGACGTGCCAAGCCCAATGCGTCCGCCAACCGGATGCCCGTTTCATCCGCGATGCAACGAACGCGTCGAGAAGTGCGATCAGGAGCGGCCGGTGCTCAAAGAAGTGGCATCTGGGCAAACCGCGGCCTGTCACCTCGTCTAATAAATGGGGACACACAAGACACACACCATTTATTTTTCATTGAAACGAGAGGCAGCGTTGCGGCGCGCTTGGACAACCCACAGCGTGATGGTCAAAGGGAATAAATGGTGTGTGTTCCCATTTATTCGGAGCATGTCCCCAGGGTTGCTTCCGGTAAGGCTCTCTGGTTGTATCGGCGGACAGGCCGGGAGGAATCGATGCGCCGAATTTTCGTTGCCGTAACGATGTTCATAGTTGGTTGCAGCGACGGGAAGACGAACAAGTGTTCCGGATCGGGTTGTGAGAGCTGTAGCGAAGCGGCCGACTGTGACGACGACGACGCCTGCACCACCGACAGTTGCGTCGACAGCGCGTGCCAGCACCTCGACAAGGTTTGCGATGCACCGCCGGCGGCGACTTGCACTGACGCGGCTACGTTGCACGCGCCGGAGACTATCGGCTCCTGCGACACCACGACGGGAGACTGCACCTACGAAGCATCCGACATTACTTGCGCCGACGTCTGTGCAACCGCGACGTGCGACGACAGCGGCGCGGTCGCTTTATGCGACTGGTCCGGCTGCAACCTGTGTAACACCGAGGACGCCGACAACTACGATGCCGGCAGCTGTGGCGACGGGCTCGGTAAGAACGTCGCGCTGGCCGAGGGTTGTTCGCTCAAGTTCTCGGGCTTTGCGGTCACTTGTCGCGGCGCCGGTACCACAAGCTGCAGCAAGACTCAGCATGAGAATATCTATACCTGCCAGTCGGATGGAACCTGGGCACCAGAGATTGGCTCGTTCGGTGCTGCCGGCGCCTCCGGGCCAGAGCGCGCGATCGACGTATGGAGCGACGACTGCGGCAACACCGCCGGCAAAGCGGTTCAGTGCGATAGTTTCTAGTCGCCGCGGTTATCTAGATAGCGTCTCCGGGCCACCGACAAAGGCCGTCCACGGTTTTTCTGTCAACCCGGAAAAGGCCATCTGACGGGCTATTCCCAAGTTGACAACCGCAAGATGGGATTGTTACGGCCGCGTCTCCACCCCCTTAGGGAGACGACTAGAATGAAGTCATCGATACTGTTCTTGGTTGGAGCTGCTTTCCTCATTGGTTGCACCGAAGATCCGCCAGAGTCGCCGCACGGCACCCCGAAGGGGACGTGCACCGTTGGTGACCGTCGCTGCAGCGGAAACAACACCGAAGAGTGCACCGCGAGCGGCTGGAGCGTCGATCAAACGTGCGCCAACGGCTGCCAGCAGAGCGTCAACGCCGGCGTGCGCAATGCGTCGTGCAAAGCCGCAAACGGCGACCCGCAGAACACCGACACGGTTTGCGACGGCAGCGCCACCTGGATTTGCGACGGCACCGAATTGATCGTTTGCGATGGTAACGAAGAGCAAGACCGCCAGGACTGCGACCAAGGCGCCGGTGGTTGGTGCTACGATTTCGGTGGCGAATGGGAAGCCGACTGTGTCGCGCCCATGGGCGAAGCCTGCAGCTACAGCGGCGAACAGGGCATCATGACCATTGGCTGTGGCGCCAACGGCGAGCCGACGAGCGGCGCGGCATGTGACGTCAACGACGGCTGCGTCGAAAACGTAGCTTGCGACGAAGTCGAGGCGCAGCACTGCGTAGGTAACCGCGTGTACCTCGGCTGCAACACGTTCGCTGATACCGTCGAAGGCGGCCAAGCAGTGTTGTTCAACTGCTCGGGCGCTGGCAACGGCACCGGCACTTGCACCGACGGCGTTTGCTACCACAGCGTAGCGGGCGAGATGTGCCTCGAAGGCCTCATCGCCTGCGGCGAAGGCTATACCTGCGAAGGCCAGACCGCGGAGGCGGCCGGTACCTGCGTAGCAGTAACCGAATAGTTTGAATACCGAACGTTGTTCCCGCGTCCATGGCGGCGCGGGAACGACCTCGGCGACTAAAAGCGACATTTTATTTGGGGAGCATAGAATGAAGGCCTGGATCCTAGGTTTCTTTAGCGTTTGTGCCTTGGCTGGTTGTTTCGAAGACGAGGTACCGGAATCGAACGGCTATCGCCCGAGCTCGAAGTGCGTGGTTGGCGAGCGACGCTGCATCGGCGACGCGGTTCATGAATGCACTCAGACCGGCTGGGCCGTGGCGCAGAACTGCCCGCCTGGCGAATGCTACGCCGGGGTCTCCAATGGCCTGCGCGACGCCGAATGCGGCGAGGAAGACGAGCCAAACCCCTCTGGTTGCACCCAAAACGCTGAGCATTGCGCCGGCAACAAGGCCGAAATGTGTGACGCAGGTGAATGGATCACCATCGACACCTGCACGGCTTCGGAGAGCTGCGAGATGAGCGGCACATCCGCGGTATGTGCCGCCAACACCGGATGTTTTTCCGGGCAGCAGCGTTGCTCCAACGACCAGGTCCAGGAATGCAGCGGCGGCACGTGGGAAACGATCGACCCGTGCATCGGCGCAACCTGTGAGCTCACTGCCAACGGCCCCGAATGCGCTGCGAACGAAACCGGAGTTTGTGACGGCAGCGCCACCTACGTTTGCGACGGTGACGTACTAGTGATCTGTGACGGAACCACGGAGAGCAGCAGCCTTGACTGCAGCGAGGGCGGCGGCTGGTGCTACGAATTCGGCGGCGCCTGGGAAGGCGATTGCGTCCTGCCGATCGGCGAAGCATGCACCTATGACACCGAGGACGGCATGTTCACCATGGCTTGCGGTACAAGCGGCACGCCGTCGGCAAGCGCCGGCTGCGACATCAACGACGGCTGCGTCACCGGAATCAGCTGCGATGACATCGAGGGACAGCACTGCGTCGGCAATCGCATCTATGTCGGTTGCAATACCTTCGCGGATTCGATCAGCGGCCAAGCGGTCACCTTCGATTGCGACGCCGTTGCCGGCGGAGCCGCTTCGTGCGAGCTCGGGCAGTGCGTGCATAGCGTCGTTGGTGAGGACTGCATAACCGGTATCATCGCCTGCGGCGCTGGTTATGTCTGCACCGGCGAGACCGACGAATCAGCTGGTACCTGCCAGGCCGAGTAGTTCGAAGTTAATATGCAACGACGTTGCCCGCGCCTCCAGGCGCGGGTATCGTCGGGGCATGAACCAACACCAAAAGTCGCTATTCTCCCGCGCCCTCTGGGCGTTGTTTTTCGTTACCGCTTCCGCTTGTGCCAACACCGTCGTCATGGTGCCGCGCATGAGCCCCGCCGAGATCAATCTCGTCGGCTACAAGCGCATCGCCATTGGCGGCGTCGGCGGCCAAGACGGCGACAAGATCGTCACGGCGCTGTCGCAAGCCCTCACTGACACCCAGCGCTTCGAAGTCCTCGATCGCCAGCACCTAGGCGCCATCACCAAAGAGCAAGACTTCAGCATCTCCGGCCGGGTCTCGGATGAGTCGGCGATTTCCATCGGCCAAATGATTGGCTCGGGAGCGCTTTTGGTCGGCGACGTCCTAGCGAACGCCTACACCGAAGATGTCGTCGCCGAGAAATCCACCTGCCTAAAAGACGGCAAGCAGAAACCGTGCACCGAATACACTCGCTCGGCCAAGGCCACGTTGAGCGTGGCGTTCAAGGTACTCGACACCGAAACCGGCAAAGTGCTGGCGGCCAAGACGGTCGACGCTGGCATGGCCCAATCTCGCAAGAACGAGAACACCCCGCCTCCGGTGTTCGACAGCAAGGAGGCATGGATGACGTCATGCCGTAAGCAAGTGGTCGACGACTTCATGAAAGTCATCGCGCCGTATCAAATGAACGTCTCCGTCGAGTTGCTCGATGACAGCGATCTGCCGGAACTCGAAGTGGGCAACAACTTCGCCAAAATCGGCAAGTGGGCCGACGCCATCTTGCAGTACAACACCGCCATCAAACGCGCCAAAAAGAACAAAGACATCGATAAGGACGTGCAAGCCAAGGCTTTCTACAACCTCGGCATGGGCTTGAGTCTCTCCGGCAACTACGACGCCGGTGTCGCCGAGCTCGAGCGCGCCTACAGCTTGGAGCCAAGCGACATGTTCTTGGGCCAAATCCAACGCATCAAACAGTTCAAGATCGACGACGCGCGCTTGGCCGAGCAACGCGCCGCGGCGGAACAAGCGACGCGTTAACCGCGACCAGTGGCTTTACTCAAGGCGCCCTGCAGCGCCTCGATGGTGAAGGGCTTCGCCAAAACGAAGTCTACGCCACGTGAGCTGAGCTCCGCCTCACTCGTGCCCACTGCCCAGCCGGTGATAATGCCCACCAAGATATCCGGCTGAATCTCCCGCACCTTGCGGGCGAGCTGCCAACCGCTAATGCCCGGCAAATCTAGATCGGTGATCAGGAGATCGGTGCGCCGCGCGCCAAGCGCCTGCGCCGCTTCGCTCGGGTGCGTCACCACCGCCACGTTGTGACCGTGCTCTTGCAACAAGTCGCGCATCATCTCGGCCACGGTTTGGTCGTCATCAACGACCAAAATCGATAGTGCTTCTTTGTCGAGCTTCGTCGCCGCGCGGCGCAATGCGAGCAACGGCGCGAACACCAAACGAAACACCGTGCCCTGTCCCGGTTCACTCTTGAGTTGAATCTGCGCGTCGTGGCGCCGCAGGATCCAATGCGACACCGACAACCCCAAGCCCGTGCCGCGCTCGGCCTTGGTGGTAAAAAACGGTTCGAAGATGCGTTGCTGCACGGCTTCCGGCATACCGTGACCGTTGTCCTCGACGACTATCACCGCTTTGCCTTCGTCTTCGAAGCAGCGGATCGCCACGGTGCCACCTTCATCCACCGCATCGAGCGCGTTGCGCAACAGGTTGAGCAAAACCTCGCGCAGCTCGGCACCATTGCCTTGAATATGCGGCGTTGAGCGAACATCGAGCTCGAGCTTGACGCTTTTGGGCACGCGCGTTCGGACGAAATCACATGAGTCGCGCACCACCGCTTCGAGATCGACGTCTTGCCAAGTGTCGGTGCCGGCGGGACGGGAAAATTCTTGAATGCGCTGCACCACCGCCGAAGCGCTACGACC
>JADMIO011664299.1_pt1 | contig 14422 bp, 12 predicted proteins | sample 8958161 | NCBI WGS metagenome assembly JADMIO01 (sample SAMN16585339, study PRJNA669376) | soil metagenome | isolation source: Crop rotation soil | place: USA: Cullars Rotation, Alabama | collected 2011 | reverse complement strand
GCTCTTCCGATCTCCTCGCCCCAGACCTCGACCGTCTCCGCGGGGTGCCAGCGCCTCAGCGCCGCGGCCGTCGCGCTCAGCTTTTTTTAAACCGTGCCTGCTCGCGCTCCGAGGCCGCGCGGGCGTGGTGCGGGCGCGGCACCTGGAGCGTGAAGCCGAGCCGGCGCATGGCTCTCCAGGCGGTCGTCTCGTGCACCGAGCGGCCGGTGCGCTGCTCGATCCAGGCCGCCACTTTCGGCGCCGTCCAGAGCCCGCCGTCGGGCGCCTCCGCGCGCAGGGCCGCGGCCAGTTCCGAGGCCACGGCGGCGTCTACGCTGGGTGGCGGGCCGGGCTTGGCAGCGGACTGCTGGTCGGGGACGGCCTCGGCGCCGCGCTCGTTGTAGCGTTGGGTGAGTTGCGTGACCCAGCCCGAGGTGCGGCCCACGCGGCGGGCGGCCTCGGCGGCGAGCGTGCCGCGCGAGATGAGGTAGAGGGCTCTCCAGCGCGCCTTCTCGTTCGGCCGGCGGCAGGAACGGTAGCGTTGGAATAGCTCTTCCGTCGTCAGGTGCGGTTGAAGTGTGATGCGGCGGCTCATGCCCGCGTGTTACCTGACCTTAATCCGTTCCGCAAGTCGGTATAAGAAGGTAAAAAGACCAGGGGTGTAACTACCGGAAGAGGTGCGACTGAAACTCTCAAGACGCTTTTCCAGTCCACGCTGAGTGTAAAGATACGGTTTTACTCCACACCACCTAGCCGCTTGTTCGAGCGCAATTTGATGAGGAGTAGAATCGCCGCCTTTTAAGGCCAACTTTTTCTTATGCTCTTCCGTCAGATCATCAGGATTCCCTGTGAGGCGGGCGATCAGCTCTTCGTCCAGTTCAGCGAACTTAGCCTTTATCTCAGCAACCCAAGCTTTACGTTTACCGCTATCCTCAGAACTTACCTCAGCAGGATTGATTCTCGTCGCTTGATCGAACCAATTGTATGCTTGGGCATACCTATGAGGGAACCATCTGAAATCATAACCGGGTGGGTGCCTCGCTGCCGCCTTGTCTCACCTGCATGCGGAGCCTTCTAAACTGATCCTCATCGGAGACGGCAATCTGATATAGCTGTTTCTTCGTGACAGGGAGCGCATCTGAGCCATGAGTCTCATATAAAGTCTGGGCAACAACTTCATTGATAAAGCCACGTCGCGCCTCTACATAGAACTTTTCAGGGAAGTGACCGTCGAGGAGCCGCCAAGCGTGGATAATGTGACTGTAAAGATCGTCGGCACATCTTTCAGTTAATTCTTCTTTGGCCGCATCCTCGGGTAGATTTCTCGATGCGGCGTATCTCTTTATCAAGGTCGGATTTGGGGCATTTCTGTACCACAGTAACTCGGCCACATCTGCTAAATCGTCAGCCATATTAAAGGGGAAGATATAGTTGCCCATAAAGGGTGTCAGGAAAATAAAGAGCCCGAATAGCAGACAATAGTATTTCTTTGTCTCCTTTACTTATTGCCTCCTTCGCGGAATTCATTACAACTTCACAAACGTCAAGTATGAAGTCCGGACTATAGTTGCTGGCAAAATCACCGGGCGCAAACTCAACATCTTTCCACTTAGACTGTTTGCCCATTATGACCTGACCTGTGGCCTTACCCCTCAGAAGGAATCGTAAATATCCACATCGTAGCATTACGGCCTTAAGCGTTTCACGTTTATCTAGCTGCATCTACATTGTTAAGGACGGAGAGTTGATCGGCTGTATCACCTTTCAAGACAAACTGCTGGTCACGGCCTACCGTGGGGCGGCCATATCTTTAAAGCAATGTCGAACAGTATTCTAGCGTGGCAGCGTATGGCACCTTCGTACCCATTCTCCATATCTAGAAAATAGCGATTAAGGTTCAAGGCACTGCGGGCGAGGATGGCTGGCCTTTTACAAGACCATGATGTGTTTGGGATTGAATGATTTAATGCTTATAGGGATGAATGAGAATATGTTATTATTGATGTAATTTTGATGCTGGGAGCAGGCTATCATCAGCACCCACGTTGCCGGAACAGCACTGCTCTGAAGGCGGTGCGTCATGTCGAAAAACCGAACTCCTAAAGCCCCAACGCCGAAAAAGAAGTCCGAGTCAGGGCTGACGGGCGGCCCCAGCACCATACGCGGTGTGACCTATCAGATAGACCACGCCGTCTACCTCCTTCTTGATCAGATAACGTTAGCCTTAGCTGACCCCTTCACGCCGCGCTTGATTGCCACGGAGCCGCGCACCACTTCGCCGTCCATGGCACGGTGGGATATCAGGACTATTCCGCCTGAAACGACGTTCGAGGCTAAGTTTAATCCTAAGCGCGAGGAGTTAGTTGATTGGCTCAAACTCGTAGCGAGTTCCGCCGTCGGTGTGCCCGAACGAAGATTCTGCTTCGTTTACGCTGAAGAACGCGCGGCGGCGAAACTCATACAGACCGTCAAAGCGCTGCGCCGAGTCGCCGTCGAGGTAGGCGGCAACAGAGAGGAGTTTGACAAGAGAGTTCGCCACGAAGAGATAAAAGGCGCGGACGAGGTGCCTACTCTTCTTGGCGAGGATTCCGTCGGCTTGCTACAGAGGATAGTGCTTGAGCAATTATCCGAAGACAGTCTCGCCAGCGACATCCGCTTGAGAGTCAGATATCTCGTGCCCCCTGAACAGGCCGTCGAACTGCGTAACCTTCTCTTTGAGAAGCTTCAACGCGCGGCCCCTTCAAGGGCGAACTTTAATGTAAACGAAATCATTCATGAACTACGCGAGAGTGGGCTCACTCTCTTCTCACCCCAGCGGATCGACGTAGGGGCATTGTCGGCTGACGCGTTCGCGGCGCTATCTGTTTTGGAAGGGTGTAGAGTCGGGCTGCCTGTCGAGGTGATAACGGCTGTGACAGGCATGACTGCGAGTAGCCTTGAGGCTGAGTTGGCGTTACTTCATCAGGTATCGTCCGAGGGCGACCTGTGGTCGCTGGCACCGCTCGGCGCGAACCTCGCACACCCTAACGAGGCCGCTCTGCGCGCGCGCGCGCTTGAGGAAACCCTTGTCTATATTAAGACCCACGGTAAATCGGAACAGGCGCAGCGGCAAGTGCCGAATGTGATTGCCCTCGCCAACGCGTGTAGCGACACACACCCGCGTCTTGTGGCTACAGTCTTCGGCGTCCTCGACAAGCTGCTCAAGGAGATGGGCAAAAAGCATCTAGTGCGCGACGTGGCCTTGCTCTCAAAGTCGGCAGCGCAGCGCGCAGGTGTTGACCGCGAGATGAAACTCGCAATGATTCGCTCACTCATCTGCGGGCTAACATGGTATTACCAACGTATCGGAGACCTCGAAGAGGCCGAGGTGTCGGCCAGAAAGAGCTACCGCTGCGCCGTGGAAGTGGACTCGAAGATAGACCTCGCCTTCTCCGCGAAATGCACGGGCAGACTCCGAAGGCTTGAAGCCGAGGACATGCCGCCGTCGAGCGAGCGCCGAGCGCGGCTTAGCGAAAGCGTCGGAATGCTGACAGATGCAATTCGGTATTTCGGAGAAGCCGGAGACTACGAAGCCGAGGTTGGAGATTGCTACAGCCTTATGGCGCGAACTAACCTCGTCATGGGAGACCTGTCAGAGGCTCGGAGTAATCTCGACCGCGCTCTGGCGCGTATCCCGGAGGATGGTGGGAAGGATCGCCTCGACGCGCTTATCTTAGCTGGTGACATCGAAATGGCCGCCAACGACACCAACGAGGCATTACGTCGTTACGATATTGCTGTCGCAAAAGCCATGTCGCCGGGCCGCGAACTAACAGAGATGCGCGCGCGGGCATTAAGGCAGCGAGGACGCGCTCTGCGAAAGATCAACAAGATGGATGGCGCGGAAAAAAACTTTATAGAAGCGGTACGAATTTGGACAGAACTCGACGAGCCGAATTTCGCTGCGGAAGTAGAGTTTGAAATGTTGAACCTGTCAGTGAAGATTTCAGAGCACGCAGAGGCTATTTTGCTGGAGGAGCCTGCCGCGGTTCGTGTTCAGGTAATGAAATTCCACATGAGTAATCTCGCGCAACATAATCAACGAAATGCGAGGGCGGCAGGGCGGCGCGCCGAACCACCAGCAAAATACTGGAAGGAATTAATTAAGCGCGCGCACGAACTCGTGGGATTCGAGGTTATTTAACAATGGGTAGGCAGACCAAATTACAAAAGACGAGTAAGAGCGCGGCCGAGCGACGAATACTGGCACTTGCAAACAACCCCCCCACCATTGACCTTGCTATCATGCTGATAGCAGAGAAACTGCTGGTGGACGTTCCGCACCCTCCGACAGATCTTAGAGTGCTGGGGCGTCGCTTGAACGTCAGCGGGTTCGACAGCGAAAAGATGCCGCTTTCGGGAGAGCTACGGCGTGACGGGGATCAATTCCGCGTGGCCTATTCTTCATATCTCTCTCAAGCACAGCGCCGATTCACTATTGCACATGAGCTTGGGCACGCGGTCTTTGCCATGAGCGGGCGCAACTACCCGCGCGGCGGCGAAGAGGTCGAGCGCATCTGTGACATGTTTGCTGCCGAGTTTCTGATGCCTACCGCCGAATTTCAGGCAAGACTCGGCAGCGTCGTGACGGCAGAAAGTCTCCTCGTTCTGGCGTCGCTTTACAGGTGCCCGCTTCAGTCACTTGCAATTCGGGCGGCGGAATTTCAGCCTATCTCTGTGTTCATGATAGAGAAGCAGGAGGTGAGGTGGTCGTACGGGGCGATTGTGGTGAGGGACGGCTCATTTAGCAAGAACGGCTTTTACATGAAAAATGCCCTGGAATCGGTCAAGACAAACTCAGCAGGCAACATCACATTCGTTATGAGCGGGGAACTGATGCCGACAGAAGGACACCTCAGTTGGGTACCTGTTGCTAACGGCACGATGGCGCTTTGCGTCTTACAGAAGAGTAAACAGACGAAACTCCAAATGAGCCGCGCCTCCGAGCCTTCCAGCGAGTTAATAGCAGGATAAAGATAAATCGCTACGGGCTCGTTTAATCTTCAGGTAACTCCTCGTTCGCACTCAGTCAGCCTAACGACTTCTTGTGAGAGTCAGTCAGGACACTACCTCACGCTGTTACTAAATATCACCTGTGCCAAAAAAACTGCAACGCGACTTAAGGACAACAAAAACATCGAAGCAGCTATAAATTTTCATTGCTTTGCCCTGCAATGCGGGGTTAATCTCACACTGTAACATCTTTGCGTCGGCCGCCCTCGCTTCTCTCGGCTAACCGGCGCACAATTCTGAAGTTCGCCCGGACACACTAATACTAGGCCGCCAGCAGTACGACTCACGGCAGCTCAGTCAAGCTAAACTGTGTAGACAGCCTAGAGCAGCGACAGCATGCTTTGGAGCACGCTCAGCGTGACCTCTGTAGCCGAGACAACCATGGAAGCCTCTTCAGTCTCGGTGCCAGCACCGTCGGCAGTGGCTGTGGTTGACATAACCCCTGCCACGGTCGTATCCGTCGCAGGCTGTGGCGGCGCGACTGTAGTTGACATTTCCCCCGCGAAGGCCGTCAGACTAAGTGTGAGAATCAGTAAGGAGGTTGTATAGAGTCGGTGTAAGGGTTTCATATTGTTCTCCTAGAAAGGTTTTAGCTGATGTGTAGTGGGCGGTGAGGGTGAAGTCTTGTCCTGACCACCCGTGACGAGTTGCGACGGCGCATCTTAGCACCCCGCCAGGTTGGGATGTGCCTTCCCGCATCCGCTGGCACTTATCTGCTTAGCGCGTAGAGAATGTCCTCACATGAGCATTTCGAGTCAATTACTTCACCAACTCGCTGATCCTACCCTCTCCCAAGATGAGCGGGCACGGCTTCGTTGCCAACTCGCTAAGCAGTTGGAAGACATCGGGAACTACGAAGCAGCGCGTGACGCAATGGGAGAATTATGGCTGGGCGTCGGTCACCGTCCCATAACGAAAGGAATCAATGAATCGGCGGCGGAGGCGGAGGTACTGTTGCGTGCTGGTGTACTGACAGGGTGGCTTGGCTGCGCCAAGCGTATAGAGGGCACGCTGGAAGCGGCAAAAGACCTGATCAGTGAAAGTCTCACAATCTTTGAGACTTCAAAGGATAAGCTAAAATTAGCTGAAGCTCAGATGGAATTAGGCCATTGTTACTGGCGGGAGGGTGCTTTCAATGAGGCTCGTGACCTGTTAAGGGCGGCATTGAGCCAGCTGCCGTATGACGCCGGTGACCTTAGAGCTATCACCCTATCGCGCCTTGCAACGGTCGAGAAGGTCACCAATCGGCTTAGTGATGCCCTTTATCTACTTGAAGAGGCTGCGCCATTATTAGAAGCGAGCAGCAACCATACTCTCAAAGGGAAGTTTCATAATGAGTACGCACAAGTGCTACGAAAGCTAGGCACAGCAGAACTTCGGGATGACTATACGGATCGAGCCCTAATTGAATATACCGCTGCCAGTTACTATTTTGAGGAGGCGGGGCATAGACGCTATCAGGGTTATGTAGAAAATAACCTTGGCTATCTATTTGGCACCGTCAAGAAATATACAGAATCTCATAAGCACTTAGATCGGGCACAGGCCCTTTTTACCAGCCTTAAAGACAGGGTGCATATAGCGCAAGTTGATGACACTCGCGCTAAAGTTCTACTTTGGGAAGGGCTTGCTGCGGAGGCGGAAAAGCTGGCGCGGGCTGCCTCACAAGCTCTCGAAGTAAGCGACCAACGGTCATTGTTCGCGGAAGCCTTGACGACGCATGGTGTCGCGCTCGCGCGCTTAGGTAGACATCAGCAGGCGCGGGCCACCTTACAGCGTGGCATCGATGTGGCATATGAGGCAGGCGACTCAGAGGGGGCAGGGCAGGCCGCGCTATCTCTTATCGAGGAGTTGAGCGAGCATCTTGCCGAGGACGAACTAATAACAGTCTATGACTGCGCCGCCGATCTACTCTCTGCCTCGCGCCATCAAGCCAACAGAGACCGATTGCTTGCGTGTGCGCACCGCGTGATGCATCTCGTCGGTGCGAGCACGACACCCCACACATGGACGAACTTTTCACTGAAGGAGGCATTGCACCGTTACGAAGCGCGACTAATTGAGCGCGCGCTAAAGGACGCGGGCGGCGTGGTGGCGCGCGCGTCCAGGTTGCTCGGTATCAAACGGCAAAATTTGGACGCCAAGCTGCACCAACATTATAGGCACCTCTTACACCTACGGCCGCCGGTCAAACCACGCAGAAGCAGCCTCATGTTCCGTGATGAGTGCTGTGGCGGGGCGCAGCTCGTTACAATCCTGCACGTTGAGGATAACAGGACTGTTGCTGATGCGGTGAGGCACACTCTGGAGCCAGAAGGCTGGATAGTAGAGTCTTGTGATAATGGGTTAGAAGCGCTAGAAAAGATCGAAAGCGGCGCTCACTATGATCTGCTGATCTTAGACAACGAACTGCTGGGGATTAGTGGCATTGAACTTATTAATCGAACGAGGGTGCTGGCGCATCGACAACGGACGCCAATCATTATGCTTTCAGCGAACGATGTTGAAAGAGAAGCGCGGCGATCCGGCGCCAGCATGTTTTTGAGGAAACCACAAGACATACTTTCCTTAGCTGAAAATATTGCGCGCTTGCTAGCTCGTAAGTCGAGACAAAATTAGTTCTCATACCTAATCTCCACGAGCACCTATCAGACCTTGACCCGCCCTGCGTGGCCTCCTTTTAAGGCTTTAATTCATTGACGGTCTACTCCTAATAGTGATAAGTTGCGCCTCTACTACTATAAATTGTAGCGCTATCGCTATGCACCTACTTAAATTGCTTGGTTTCATCTAACTCAAATTCTCACTTGACCAAATTTCTCGTCGGAAATTCTAGTGCTCAAGTCGGTACCTTATCTGCAGAAAATCCTTGGCATGGCATTTACCTGAGATTGTTGCGGTGATAATATTCTGTTGCAAGTGTAAGATTTAGTTGAATGCTTAATCGTAAGACGGTTCTAGAGGAATTTCACTGTTCGTCAGTAACTTGATAGGGGAAGAAGAGATGGCCGAAAACAGTGAAATAGAATGGACAGACGCAACATGGAATCCGGTTACAGGATGCACCAAAGTTAGCCGCGGCTGTGATAACTGCTACGCTGAACGTATAGCGGAACGGTTTCGCGGCGTTAAAGGACATCCATACGAACAGGGATTTGATTTAAGGTTATGGCCTGAACGGCTCAATATACCTAAGACTTGGAAACGCGGGCGATTGATATTCGTCAACTCGATGAGTGATCTTTTTCATAAAGGTATACCTAGAGAATTTAAAAATAGCGTCTTTGAAACGATGGAAGAAGCCAATCAGCATATCTATCAAGTTCTTACCAAACGCAGTAGTTTAATGCGCGATTACGTGAACGGGCGGTACAAGCATAATACAGCCCCTCCTCATATCTGGCTCGGAGTCTCCGTAGAAGATAAAACTGCTCTAACGCGGGTAACACATCTCCGGCAGGCAAATGCTAAAGTAAGGTTTTTATCAGTTGAGCCGCTACTTGGTCGGATAGGTAGAATCAACCTTAATGGCATTCACTGGGTCATTGTAGGTGGGGAAAGTGGGACAAACAGTCGGCCTATAAAGTTAGAATGGGTGCGGGAGGTTCGTGATCAATGCATTGAAAAAGGTGTTCCGTTTTTCTTCAAACAGTGGGGTGGACTTAGGGCCAAGTCTGGCGGAAATGAGCTAGACGGGCGAACGTGGTTCGAGTACCCTAGTGTGGATTTTACCGCCCCGATTTCCAGCAGGGCGATGACAGTCTCATAGCTATGGCTTGGAGTCTCACCTTATGGCTGTCCCAACAGAAACTATTTGGCCTCTCGATCCTCACACCCTGGCAAAACATGAAATCCTAAGGCTCTACCTCCAAGCTTGGTTCCCAATCCTAAACACGTACCACAGGAGGGTTATTTATGTTGACGGATTCTGTGGCCCAGGTAGATATGTAGGAGGAGAGCCAGGCTCCCCTATAATAGTTCTTCAGCTTGCCGCGACTCACATTAAGGCTCTTACCGGAGACCTCATTTTTTGGTTTATTGATGCTGATAAAGATCGCGTCGAATATCTTAAGACAGAACTTGCTCGCCTGATACTTCCAAATAACTTTACTGTAAGGGCATCTCACGGTAGCTTTGATGAAAAGCTGAGAGTCCTCCTTGATAGAATAGAGGAGAGAAATGCACAGCTCGCGCCTACATTCATTTTCATTGATCCTTTTGGCTTTTCAGGAGTCCCATTCTCGTTGGTCAGGCGAGCCCTAGAAAAGCCCCACTGTGAAGTCCTGATTACCTTCATGGTAGATTCGATTAATCGCTGGTTACACCACCCAGAGCAGAAGGTACGTGAGCACATAGCTGAAATCTTCGGCACTACTGAATGTTTCAATATTAATGCGGACGCGCCGAACCGAGTTGAGTTATTACGAGACCTCTATCAGAGGCAGCTCGAAGGGGCAGCAAAATTTGTAAGACACTTTGAAATGCGTGACAAAAACAACCGCGTTCAATATTTACTGTTTTTTGCTACTAACCATCGCCTCGGCCACATTAAGATGAAAGAGGCTATGTGGGCAGTTGATCCTGAAGGAGACTTTCGTTTTTCGGATGCTACCAATCCTGGACAGAGTGTGCTCTTCGGCGCAGATCAGACAGAACTGCTTTGGCCCATTCTCAAGATGACATTTGTGGGTAGAGAGATGGCAACCGAAAGAATCCGCGCATTCGTCGAAGACAAGACCGCGTTTTTAGGCACACACATGAAAGCTGCACTTAAAGAGCACGAAGGGCAGGATGTACCGGCTCAGGAAAGAATTCATGTGAGAAATGTTAAGGCAGACGGAAAAAACCGGCGGAAGGGCACATTCCCTGACGGCGTTTATGTAACCTTTCCTGCCTAAGCCTCTATTATTACTTCAACGGGTATTGTAAAGTTTAATTCAAATGGGGATACCCGCCTTACAATTGAAGGGTAGGGAAGGCAAGGCAGGCATAAGTCTCACTGGCTGAAACAACTGATAGAGGTATTTGTTATGGCTGGCCCTCTGCAAACCAGTGTGAGCCGCTATTTCCCAACGTGCTGACGAATCTACTGGTGTGGCTCTGTGATATCCAACGCCATGACCAACCAACGACACGACTGATTTCATGCTCCTTCAACGGTGCCGTCGATGGTAGACATTAGGCACCTTCTTTGTTCGTAACGAGAAAAGCTTGGGCACAGGAGAGTGAGTATCATATGAACAAGAAAACAAAAGTAACCAGACCGTTTCCCTTAGCAAACCTTGAGTATCTATTCTCGCAGAAAAAGTTGTGGCTGAATCCAGCCTATCAGAGAGAGTCTGTATGGACGTTATCACAAAAGCAACTACTTCTAGATTCCCTACTTACAGAGATAGACGTACCGAAACTTTATTTCAGAGAAATTTCAAGGGAGGGCTACGAGTATGAAGTTGTTGATGGGCAGCAGCGGCTGAGAGCAATTTTCGATTACATGCATGATCAATTTAAGATGCCCTCGGACTCCGATCCCATGGACGGACATGAAGTAAGGAACCGCATGTTCAGCAAGCTTCATACTGATCTTCAAATGAAACTGCGTAACGCATTTTTGGATATTGTGATTCTTAGTTCCGCCTACAATGATGATGATATAGAAGAGACCTTCCTTAGACTTCAGAATGGCACTCCATTAAATGCAGCAGAGAAGAGGAGGGCGATAGCCGGCAACATGAAAGCTGTGGTGCAGGATCTGTCCTCAAGTAAAGTTTTTGCCCTTTGCAGTTTTAAAAACAAGCGGTTCGCCTACGAGGATGCCGTCGCTAAAATACTGCATTTGTTATTAGCTAGAACAATTACCGACATCAGACCAGTATCCATTGGAAAAACGTATGAAGAAAATAAATCTATCAACCGAGGGTATCCTGTGGTTGTTAAAGCCGAGAAGGCTTTCAGATTTATCCAGAAATCGTTCAAGGGCGGTCCTTCCCCTCAACTTAAGAAGTTTTCAATCATTACCCTTACCTACTTAACGGTGGAATTACTTGAACAGTACAATCTGTCGGTATTCCCCAAAGAATTTGCTGGTAGCTACATTGAATTTGAGTTAGCCAGAAGGAAAAATGAGGAATTGCCGGAGGGAGCTCAAGATTCCGAGTTAGCAGCATACACTAACGCCGCAAGATCGGATAGCCTTCAAGATATGCGTTACAGGCATGAACTTTTGCGAAAGAGGATTATCAGAGACATTCCAGAGCTTGTCTTAAAAGATCCCACTAGAGGATTCTCTGATGAGCAAAGAACGGCAATATTTTGGAGAGATAAAGGCATATGTCAGGGGTGTCGCAAGGAGTGTGATGAAAACGAGTTTCATGCAGACCATATCATACCTCACTCTGATGGAGGCGAAACTAAAATTGCGAATGGTCAGGTATTATGCCCTGCATGCAATTTAAAAAAGGGTAGCCGAGCTAAAAGGCAGACAAAATCAATGTCTAATAGGGCGTTCGAGCCGACCGCGAGTTAGTGACTATATCAAGAACTTGACCAGTTTCAGGGATACGTGCGCAGCAAATCAATTCTAGCGCTGCCGATCTTCGAAACTCTCACGCAAGGATTGTCTCCTTACTGAAAATTTTCACTTGGCCTGCTCGAAAAGACCAGTTCAAGTCGCCGTGTGACCGGATTTCCTTGTTCCCTTCTTTAACGCTTTGGCTATAGTGCGTTGAAGTAACAACCTATCCTTCTCGGGGCTTGCATAAATCCTCCGCATGTCTCGGCTGATTGTAGCCTCGCTGACGCCTAGCTCTCGGGCTATGCGCACCTGCGTCCCTTGCACCCATCCCCAGCGCATGACCAATTCCGCCACGCGGGCACGACGCTCTTCCGCCTCACGTCTGCGTTGCGTATGGTAGCGTCTACGCCCGCCAGCTCTTCTGTATGCCTCTTCGGCACTCTTGGGTACACAAATCTTGCTCATTTATATGTTCGCTGACATTCTTGAAGTTGCACGTTTATAAATGCTGCTGACCGCCAAGGTGAGCGAATGCTTGTGAAGTGGCCCGACAAGGCGATATAGGGCGTCAAATCTGCCGCCGTGAGAAAATCTATAAACGTGCAAGAAAGTGTATTAGAAACTTGCAAAAAAGCTCTCCCTGTCAGATTTTTGTCAGGATTACAGGGGACTATACCATCCGACTTTGAATGCTCTGGGGTGGATATTCCGCTAGTCTTTAAGCTTCAATGATCTCATTATGTCTGACGCGGTGCGGGGACGGACAAGTAGTGGCGAAAGGATGAGCGTGTCTTGGGAGAAAACTTTGATCCCTTGAGATGGGAGGGGTGTTAGAGTCCGCGTATTATTCAAATAATACGCGGACTCTAGCTGCGCCGGGTCATATGAGATATTCCCGCACGATTTCTAAGTTGGAACTGTCTTGTCGAAGCAGGTCAGTTCACCGTCTGAGGAAGAGCAGATGGCAGTAGGCAGATGGCAGTAGGCAGTTAGAACCGGAGAGACAGTTACAAGAATCGGAGGCGGCGAGCAGTAAATCTCGCCGCCTCCGGTTATTTAGGGCAGACGCATCTTCTTTAAGAGGGATGCGTCAGGGAAGACCTCTTGTCTTTCAACTGCCAACTGCCAACTGCCAACTGCCTACTGCTTCACTATGGCCGTGGTTTCTTCTTCTTCCGCGCCGCGGGGGCCTTGTCGTCGGGCGAGACTTCTGAGGGGATTCGGGTGCGGTCGTCCACGTTCGGGTCGCGCGGGCGCTCGGAAGGCGGGATGTCTGCGGGGTCGATCTCCATCCGGTTCGGCCCGTCGAGGATGGGGCCGCCAGCCGGCGCGGGCGTCTGGTTCGTCTTCGGCATACTCTTCCTCTTCGCCGCGGGGCGCGGCTTGCGGCGCGCGCGTCTCTGGGTCGGGTCGTTGGCGGACGCGGCGGACGGCGCGTCGCCCGTGTGCGGCGCGGACAGGACGGGCGCGGCCGCGCAGGCGATGAGAACAACACAGACCAGCAGTTTCATCTTCCCCACTCCAACGGACAAACGGCTCCTTCCGATAACTCGCGGGCCGCGCCCTCTGTTGCAGAGCATAGGTCGTCCGCGGTCGCCGTGCAACGCGCCGCGCCGGTCGCCGCATCCCCGGCCGGGCCACCACTCCCTTGACACGACGTGGCGGACAAAGTACTGTGCGGCTCTCTTGCACCCGCTCAACACCTGGTAGGGCCAGGACTACCAGAGCAGGCTTTCCATTCGCATTACCATATCCGGTTCTCATCGGTAGGAATTCCTCGTGCCGGTGGGGTCGATGACTCTGACGACCGACTGCTTCGCTTTCATCTACTGCCGGCGATAGTTTTTGCGGGCGAGACGGCCTCGCCCGGCTCAGCCGGACACGTGGACACACGTCGTGTAGCGCTTGCGCCTGACGTGCCTCCCCGAGTCCGCCCCCGTGTCTTCAGTTCCAAAGGAGAGTAGTTCGATGAAGAGCTTTAGGAGATGGGCCTTCGTCCTCGCCACCGTCGCGGCGCTCTGCGTGCTGGTGTGGAACGGCCCCCGCCCCGCCTCCGGCCAGAATAGCGCTGCCGGCAAGAAGTCCGAGGTCAACGACGCGCGCTCGCGCAGCGACAAGGGCGCGAAGAAGATGCTCGACCAGAGCATCAAGAGCGGCAAGGGCGAGGAGTCCATCCTCGAACCCGACGGCCGCGAAGAGGGTGAGGAGGAGGGTGAAGACCCCGACCTCCCGCCGTGGATGGCCGGCAAGATCGACAAGGCCGCCTACCTGCGCCTGCGCGCTGACTACGTAGACCTGCGGCGCGGCCGTCCGCACAACCTGCCCTTCAACCCGCGCGAGCGCGCCATCGAGAAGATGAAGAAGCAGGAGAACGAGAAGAAGGCGCGCCGCCTGCTCGAAGCACGCTTCGGCGTGGCGGCGGCGACCGCCTCGCTCGCCGCCGACCCCGAGTGGAGGCCGCTCGGGCCGTACCCGATTCCGAACGGGCAGACCAGCGGCACCTCCGTTCCCGTCAGCGGCCGCACCATCTCCATCGCCGTCCATCCGACCGACCCCAACACCGTCTACGTCGGCACGGCGCAGGGCGGCCTCTACAAGTCCACCAACGGCGGCACCAACTGGACGGCGCTCTTCGACTTCGAGCTGGAAACGCTCGCCATCGGCGCCATCGCCATCGACCCCACCGACAGCAACATCGTCTACATCGGTACGGGCGAGCCGAACCAGTCGGCCGACAGTTTCGCCGGCCGCGGCGTCTACATCATCCGTAACGCCAACTCGGCGGCCCCCGTGTTGACCGGCCCGTTCCGCCTCAACGGCGCGGGGCAGGACGTGTTCACGGGACGCTCCTGCGGCCGCATCATGGTCAGCCCGCTCGAC
>JADMIO010380262.1_pt1 | contig 14423 bp, 22 predicted proteins | sample 8958161 | NCBI WGS metagenome assembly JADMIO01 (sample SAMN16585339, study PRJNA669376) | soil metagenome | isolation source: Crop rotation soil | place: USA: Cullars Rotation, Alabama | collected 2011 | reverse complement strand
CCGCCGAACCAAAACGCTCGGCCAAAAGTCAGAGATGAACAAAACGGTAGCCAGGGAAGCACTAGAGAAGATCTTGGCTCCTCTGAATGCCAAGCAGGAACCGGAGACCGGTAGTATGCCCCTCGGTGCTTTCGTGCGGGATGTGTATTACCCGTTCTGCCGCAGAAAGTGGAAGCGTTCTACCAGGATGACAACGGAGGATCGAATCGACCATCACATCATTCCCGAGTTTGAGAATTCGGCCCTCCGCACGATTGGCCGTGTTGCGTTGCAGGATCTATTAGACCGTAAGGCGGCTGCTGGACTCTCGTTTAGTGTCGTGAATCATCTTCGGTGGGACCTTCGCCATATCCACCGTGTTGCAGTTGCAGAGGGGTATATCGAGCGAAACCCCGCTGAATTGCTCTTCACTCCGCAAGCCGCGACCCGCGCCGACAAGCGTGTGGCGACGGCAGAGGAGGTAGCGCGGGTTTTCGCTGTGGTGAATCTCCGAGAGCGGTTGATTTTGAAGCTGGCTGGAATTGCAGGTTTACGGCCGGGGGAAATCTTTGGCTTGAAGTGGGCCAACCTGGAACCGCCCTTTGCGGAGATCCGGCAACGGATCTACCGTGGCGATATCGACTCTCCAAAGTCTCCGAAGTCGATTCGCAAAGCGGCGCTTGGTGAAAGTCTGCTCTCCGAGGTTGCGCAGTGGCGAGCACTCTGTCTTAAAACCGCTCCTGATGCTTGGGTGTTCCCTTCGGAAACGGGCGGCACTCCTCTGAGGAAGGACAACGTATGGCGTCGGCATATTGGACCCAAGCTCAGGGCCATTGGTCTTGGCTGGATCAATTTCCAGGTGTTGCGTCGTAGTTGTTCCTCGATGCTCAGTGATCTCGGAGTGGATGGAAAGGTAGTAGCGGACCAGCTTGGACACACGTTGGACGTGAACCAGAACGTTTATACGCGCGTTGGATTCGAGCGGCAAGAGGAAGCCATGAACCGCCTGGATTCAGCGTTGCGGGTGAACTAACGGAGTATTGTGGAGTATTGGTTTTTGGTGATGTCCGTAAACTGTTGAAAATATGGAGCGGGAGACGGGACTCGAACCCGCGACGTCCAGCTTGGGAAGCTGGCATTCTACCACTGAATTACTCCCGCATCAACCACTTACAAGCACCGCTGGCTCCGTTTGGCTCCATGTCGCACAATGCGCATTGACCTTGGGTGCCTCCAACGGCCTCCATTAGGATACCACTACGCAAGGACAGCCTCCAGGGCATTCACCGCTGTCCGCTTCTCCTCCAAGTCTGACTGGGTGTAGACGTCCAAGCTCACGCCGATCCCATGGCCGCGCTGATCGGCAGCGACTTTGGGATCTACCTTGCCGTGGCCCAAACTGGCGTTGGTCCTCCGCATGACTTGGAAAGTTGCCCAGCCAAGCCCTACGGGTTCCAGTCGAGGAAGCATATGGCGGTTCCAGACGTTATCCCGCGTCAGAGGCGTTGTGATCCTCTCACTTGGGAACAACCAATGCTCAGGTGCGGTGAAGGCGGAATGCGCCCGCCACTCTTCCACGGTGCGGAGTAGGCCGTCAGACAATGCCGCCTTCCGCGTGCCCCGCTGGGTCTTGGGGGTATCTAGCTTGCCACGGTAGATTCGCTGAGTGACTTCTACCGATTTACCGGACAGTGAACCCCACTTGAGAGCCAAAATCTCCCCTGGACGCATGCCTGCAATAAGTGCCAGTTGCGCAATCAGCTTCTCCCTGGTATCAAGCACGTTCAAAAGCTGATTCACTTCGTCCTTTGTCATCACCTCCTGAGTGGGACGCTTAGCATCCCTCGGAATGTAGAGCAGTTCGGCAGGGTTGCGTTCGAGATGGCCCTCCTCCACGGCCATCCGAAAGATTTGACGTAGTGTCCACCGTAGATGCGCTACGACGCTGTAGGAGTAGTCAACCTCTTTGCGATGAAGAAACTCCTGCAATTCACCCCTGCTAAAACCATCCAGCGTGCGTTCACCGAATGCAGATAGCAGATGAAACTTCAAGCGGCCTTCGTTATCACCAGCCGTTGATGCCTTCCACTTGCCTCTATAAAACGGTAAGTACGTGTGCTGCACAAAATCACCGAATGTGGGGGCTGCTGCTCCTGTGGCAGCATTGAGAGGCCGCAAAATCTGCGCCAGCCGCTGCTCGGCCTGTGTCTTGTTCACATCGGCCCAGCGGGCCTTGCGCCTGTGTCCTGCGTCCCACCACTGCGCTACCCATTGCTTCCCTACTCGTTTGAGACTCCCTTTTTGAAACCGCTTCCGCGTTTGGATCATTTTATGCTCCTTGCGCGGTCACGGCCTTGGTACGGGCGATGCCAGTAGGATACCCTGAGTGGCGACGGGCTGTCCAGAGGGAGCATACTACGCACATTTACGCTCATTCTCGGCCAGCCACTGCAACAGGGCCTCCCGGCGTACCAGTTTCCTGCGCCCCATGCGGATAGCAGGCAAGGGTGTAGTCCCCGGCAACTTCCCCGCAATGGCCTTCGAGACGTGGGCCTTCGAGACTTGAAGCTCACGCGCCACCTCCTGGGTTGTTAGGATCAATTGAGCCTCCTTGGCATCATCTGTTAGTTCTCCCTTGCTGCCGCACGTACTTCGGCAGCTTGTTTTTGTTTAACTGTTGGGGAGCCGTGTGTTTCCCCCTCCCGACTTCCCAAACCCTAGGGCGTGGGAAACCGGGAGATCAATCGTGATGACGTGCCGGTTCTAATCAGACTGTGCGGGTTGGATCATGCAGCATCTCGAAAGAGCTGATTTGATTCCCCAAATTCCCGCACTCTAGGGTTCGGGAGATTGGGAAGTCAAGCCGCTTCAGGCTCCTCTTCAGCGGGCGCATCCTCCACGAGGTAAACGTGCTGACTGTTCGCCGTACCGCGTCTAATCGCAAAAATGTTCTCGCGGTTCACGATGGCTGCTGCGGTGTGCTTCGCAATGCCCCTTGCCATCGCTCGTCCAACTACATCCGTCTTGATGAGTCCGGGCGATTCCTTGACAATCCCCCGGATCACCTCAACATCGCCGGTAGCTTCATCCGCTGGTTGCGGACAATCCCCTGAAAGTTCAAACCCGCTGCCTTTGACGTACCGTAGGGTTCGCGTGGGCACGAGTGCAAGCCGGTTTTTGAAGGGGGCCAATGTGAGGGTGTCCAAAGTAGTCTTCTTCCCGCCAGCCGCAACGTCCAGCTTGAAGGCCATATCCACTGCCGCCTCAATGTCGCTAGATCCTCGGTATTGTTGCGCGGTTGTTGCCTTTCCCGTGTGATGGAGGATCACAACGGTAGCCCCGAGATTTGCGAGATGCCTAAACTTCTTCATGAAACGGCGTGTATCGGTGGAACTGTGCTCCTCACCATCATGGAATTCCACTAGCGAATCCCATATCAGCAACGGTTGATGGCTGCGTGCGTATTCGATGATTATCGGATGGTCAGGGCCACCCGCAGGTTCACGCTCCCACCCACCCCAGATGTGAAGGTCAGGTGTCTCTTTGATACCGAGGTCATGCAGCCGCTGCTTCACGAGGCACGCTGGATTCTCACCATCGAGGTACAGGACCTTGCGCTGAGCCACCTGCTTTCCAAAGATTTCCCGCCCGTGCGCCACAGCGCCTGCAAGGAAGTATGACAGCCACGTCTTACCCGTACCGCTGGCAGAGCTAATCAAGTTGACACTACCTTCTGCCAGTAGGTCAGGCACGATCCACGTCAACTGAGATTCCAAGGTCCAAATGTTGGTAAGCTCCTCAATACTGCGGATGGGCCTCCGCGCTGCATGCAAAAGGTGTGCGGCGCGGGATGCCGTTTCAGACTGTAACTGCCCGTGGAAGTAGCGAAACAGCCTGCTCAAGATGGGTAGACCCTCCCTTGGTTCTCCACTTTTGAGTAGCATGCCTTCCACTGAAACCTCAACCGGCGAGGCCTCAGAGTATTTCTCGGTTTTAACTTTGTTCCCATCTACGGTTTCTACCGCTTCCCTTACCTCCGTCATTCCTGATATTGTTTGCCCATAACTCTGTGGCTTAAATTCCGGCATTACTTACTCCTACTTTGTGGATGCACGTGGACCATGCCCGGAGGAAACACTCCAAAGGTGGACGTGCCTTAGTTGTTCGTAGCGGTCAAACCTACTTTGTGCTGGACTGTGCCAAGGTCCTGAGAGAGGCACACGTTGAAATTGGATCTAACAGGGGTGTATGGATCAGGCAACCTCTCCGCTCAAACACAGGAATCAAGAGACAATGGGCTTGAAGTCTGTGTCAGGGAGAAGTTACGCAATCTTCCCGTGGTGCAATGTTGTGCATCTCGGGTACTTCGGAGGGGCTGACGGGGAATACCACCGTCAGCAAGGCACGATATTTAGGTCTTCTGTGCCCGGAGAGGGCAGACAGGGAGGCCAGTGCCACATACTGTGGCGTATCGTGCATCTGGGCTGCATCGGCGGTCCTGGGCGCGCTGTCATGCAACCTGCTTTGTACATTGCACTACGTATGCCAGAACGGGCAAGCGTGAGGGCGGTGCAAACACAGGTACTTCTGGGTAGGGTAGGGGGCGAGGACCGATGTTGGTATGAACTATTTACACACCAATACTGGTAGAATTAACACGCTCAGCGTAAGAATTACGCAAAGGTGCTCGGCCATTTGCTGTGCGGAGCAAAGGCGCACACATATTGTAGCACGGGAGTGCCCAAGGTCCAAGCGGGTAGGGCCAGTAGTTTTGAGCGTCCCCCGTTGCGCTCTGCCCCGGCGCAATTCCGCTTGCACGCGGCGTTGCGCCAGCGTTATTCTGTAGGCGAAGACAAGGCGAAACCGCGTGCAGCCCGATCCCGATCCTCCCTTGACTACCCAGCAACTTGCTGAAGTGCGCCAGCGGTACGCCCTGCTGAGCGAATCCGGCCTTCAACAGGCGTACACCGAGGCACTTGAACGGTGCCGCTTGGATCAATGCGGTCGAGCACCGCAGCCCGTTCACATCCAGGTGTTTGTGCAGACATGGAAGGCGCTGCGCAAGGCACGGTGAGATACTATTTGAAACCCTTGTGGCACTCGAGCGTCTGAATGGGTGGCGCTGGACACGCGCCTACATATTATGCCACTTGAACATTATCCACAAGCGGGCTTCGAGTTACTCGATGACCGAGTACCTATCTGGCGCTTCATGAGAATGTCTACCTTTGCAAAGTTCATTGAATCAAGGAGCCTCTACTTCTGCCGTGCGGACCTCTTTGATGATGAGCACGAGGGTTTACCACTGGAAGAGTACGCTAGGCACGTGATAGCCAATCTGGGGCCGGGCTCACCCTTGTACAAACGGTCATCATCTCTCCCTTCGCCAATACGAGTGTTCATAAGGAGGCTGAACATTTACTCAAGTCGAATGGTTATGAGAGCATTCCCATCGTGAAGTCTGGCTTCACCGGATACGATCACTTGCTGCCCACGGGAGATGACATTAAGAAGTTCGGGCGTGGAATATGGGGTAGGTTCGCCTGGGCAAACGGCTCACTTCGCTGTCACTGCGTCCTCCGACTTCAAATCCTCAGCAACCTCTGAAACGCCGCTTGGTAGCAGTCGTAATCCGCCCACGGTGTGAAGTCACCAATTTGCGCGTGCGGCGGATGGATACCGAGATGTCCCGGTTTGCACCGCTAAGCGGCAAGGTGGATCTGCGACGAAGTTGTGGATCTGCGACGAAGTTGCCTTGTGGTGGCCGCAGCGCAACGCCGCAAAACAGCGTCTGATTGAAGCGATGGCACGCCAGGAACGCCTTGGGGCATGTCAGCGGCAAGGCCCGAGCAGCACCTACTCCGATTAGCCGAGGGGCGGCGAGTGGCGCGGTACAGGGAGTTGAGCCACCGCGCCAGCGGACGAACGCGGCTAATTGTTCCACCTCATCGCGCGGAACCTCTCCACCACCTGCTTCCACTCAGCAGTGATGGGCTTGGGCAGCACCGCGACTGCACCGTGCGCTTGGAGCTTCAGCAACTCCCCCTGCTTACTCAGCCCATCGCTTATCCCAATGATCGGCACATCCGAGAAGGTGGAGTGCAGCCTCTCAATGAGATCAAGGCCGTCCTCCCCCTGGAGATTCAGTTCAACCAGCATCACTGAGAAGCCCAGGCGCTGAGCGAGCCGCCACGCTTGCTTGGAGTCGGAGGCAAGGAATACGCGGTGATCTCCGTTAAGCGCCTTGTGCGCCTCCTCCAAGAAAGCCGGATCAGCATCGACGACAAGGATCATCGTTTCCTTAACCTGTGGTGAGGGATGCTTGCGGCCTTAACCGCAAGTGCCTGCCAGACATTGAAGAGAATCTCGAATGATATCCGATGGCCCGGTGTTGCCGCATCGGGCAAGAAGCCGATGTCCCCCCACATCTGGTGTGGGCAATCCCCACAACATTGGCCAGGGCGAACAGCGGTCGGCATGATAGCGTGGTGCCAGATGCTACGGGAGTACCCCCCGGACGCGAACGCTGCCGCTGAGCAGGCGTTGCGCGATGCGCTGGATGCAGCGTGGGCGGATTATCAGCAAGCTGGATCTGCGGACAAACCTGAGGCGTGGCGTCGCTACGCGCAGGAGTTGCGTCGGTTCCGTGATTTGGTGCTCTCCCGAGGGTGAGCCATTCGCAGATTCGTCGCGTTCGCGGCGCACCGGCTGTCGGACTTCATTCAATGGTGTCTTCACGCAGGATACTGGCGCTGAATTGGCAGTCTTCTTGCTTCTCGTGATTGCGATGTCCGATGTTGTCTCCGACAAGCCGCTGGATTCGCTGGACGACATCAGTGCCTCCCTTGCGCACTCGAAGAATGAAATCGCATACGTCCATGATCGGCTTGAGTCGTTGTTGATGGAGTTTCATTCAATCAACCACGAGCCGTCGAATACCCTCCGCACTGACTGGCACTCGGAATGCGAAGGGCGGTAACTGGGGTTTGCCACCTTCCTGTCGGTGTATTCCACCATACGCCAACCCCTTCGGACTTCAAAACTTGCTCCGGGGGCGCAGGCGGAATGCACGCCAGCCGAACGGCTATACGCCGCGCCTTCCGCAATGTCTTGGCGGGTCCCGCAGAGACGCAAGTGCTTCTGCGAACCATCGCCTATGGCATTGTCAGCGATAATGGGCGGCAACTACTGACCCCGTGTTCTCACTGGGGCGGGGCGGTTCGGACTTCGGGGGAAGCCATGCCGCCCCGCGCTAACCTCGGATATCAGCCCATAGCAGTACTCGACTGCGCCGCCTGAGGATAGGCCCAAGCAGTTGCAGCCGCGTTCTGAAGCGATACACGGCTGCAACCCGGCGCGCGTTTTTGATGGGCATTTCCTCACGAGCAAATACTTCCCCGTGCCATTCATAACCGCTTTCCAAATCAACCAAAACGCATACTGTAGTTGAGCCTATGGCTGCTTCTGCCCTTCCCATCGCATGTATCGAGAAGAGACGGTTACGCAATGCCTTTTCACACGCGGTTTCGGACTATAACCGAATGAACTCCGCGCAAGCACTGGCCGTGATGCGTGGTGAGGGGTTTCGGTTCACTGAGCAAATCGCAGAAGCGTTAGGCCGCATGGAACAGGCGAAATACGCGGTCCTAGCGCACGAGCAGGAACACGGCTGTTAACGAGCCGGGGGTCTGACGGTGTGCCCAAAAATCGCTTCCCCGCGCGTCTTCAAGTCCTCCGAAAACATCTGGCACATGTGGCCATCCCACGCGACAAGCATCAGCCCGGAACCTTCCGGCATGTCATCAACCAGCACAACGATGGCTCCTGCGGGCACGATGGCCGCGACCTTGGTTCCGGCATCATGCAGCTTAACGGCGACGGTTGGGGTGTTTAAACGGAGGCGGGTTCCCCGAGGCATAGAATGCGTGTGAAATCATACCAAAAAGTTTGGGGAATGCCAAACTTCAGTTGATGCCAATTTGGGCTTTTTGCATCATCGGCGATGCGGCTGCACCGTTCCAGTACAACCCCGCAGCCGGGTTCCCCGGACGCAGCCTGTGGTAGGATGCAGGCAGTTTGTGCCGCGAAAACGCCGGGATTCAGGGTCGGCGCGCCCCTAGTGGCCGAGCACGGCTGCTGAAAGCATCGCAGATGCAATCAACGTGCGGCTACGACACCACCGTCGTCTCCTAGCGCACCATTTGTGCTACCCTGAACTGAGCACTCAAGGGCTGTTTAAACCGTTGACCGGCTGGCTCCTCTTCGCTGCCCGTGAAGGGGGTCCACATGGATTCGCAAATGGCCTACCGCCCTACGCCGCGAGAACTGGAAGTTCTCAGGTTGATCTGCGAAGGATACTCCACCAAAGAAGTTGCCGCCAAACTCGGGATCACCTTCAGAACTGCCGCATGCCACCGTTGCCATCTATTGGACAAGGCAGGTGCCCGCAATGTGGTCCTCCTGTTCCGATGGGCCGTCGATAACGGCTACGTGACCGTCGATACTCCGGGAAGTGGTCCTAACGACGCGACGGTGCAGCGTGTCCTTGAGGCCGATGATTACGGCAACCAAAAGCCAACCGCCACGGAACCATAGCTCACCATTCCGACTTGGCGAGCAGATATCAATTGACGCTGTGGAGCACGCCAACCTTGGAGAATGTGCGTGCCGCATGGTGGCGGCCACGGGGTAGTTTGAATCAGTGAGGTTCAGTTTCAAGATTTCGGCGTTGTTGGGTGCTCGACGATGAAGCGGTTGAAACGCCGTAGAGCGGCCTGAAATTCGCTCGCAGCCGCCTTGCGGTTGCCCTTTACAGAGTCACGAAAGACCTGACCGGATTGTTTGACTTCAAGCCAAAGTGCCCGCTCAGTTTCATACAGCTTCATCGCTTGGCTCGTTGATTGTGGCATAGAACGAACCTCCGCTTTTGTGAATTTGAACCGATTATGCCACGGCAATAGCCGCACGTCTGTTCAGTATTGCTCAGCGCGTCGGAAAGGCAGGGCGACTGATATCCAGCTCGGCGCTCCCGCCTTGGCATTGAATTGCAACCGACCAGCAATTGACGAACGACGAAATGCGGTCAATTGGCCCCTAACGCTCACGCTAAGGGCGTTGACCGATGAGTCTAGCGTTCCATTAGAACCAACAGCCGAGTGAGCCTCGCCGCCCCGATGCACCCGAGGCCATTGAACTGCCTTGTAGAGGATGCCCTCCCGTGAACGTCAATTCGAGGCCCGGTGGGAGACATCGTGCATACAAGAAAGCGGCGCGGCTTATGCCCCCATCCCCCAGTGGGACTCTCGAGACGATTCTGGTCGTTGATGACAACGACCTTATCCTCGATGTAATTGTGGCAATTCTCAAAGACGAAAAGTTTCGGATTCTTACAGCGGATAGCGGACCCGCCGCCCTCAAACTCGCAGCCGAAACCACCGAAGTAATTGACTTGCTGCTTTCCGATGTGGATATGCCCGAAATGTCCGGCCCCGACCTGGGAGAAGCACTAAAAAAGTCCAGACCCGATATGCACGTGATGCTGATGTCGGGAGGAGACAATGGTAATTTGCTGGTTCTAAACTACGGGTGGGCGTATATTCAGAAGCCGTTTGTCGCGGTGAAACTGGTTCAGATGATAAAGCATGTGTTGCACTCGGAAAACCGATCACAGCCTGGTGGCCAACAATTCGATAGCCGGAAGGATTCCGAGCGGCCGCAAAAATAAGCCTTGGCTGTGTTGCGGTACGACATAACAGGCGTGAGCGTGCCGCGCCAATCAGCCACCAGTAGACGGCGCGGGTTGGTCGGTGCGGCCCCCAAGTACAGGTGGGAAAGTGCACCAGTGGAGCGTACTCCGGGACCGCAGTACGATATTGAAGCATCCCGCACAGCATGACCAGTTTGGCTCGTACTGGTGAGGTACGAGTACCGAGGATTTCTTTGCTGAGGTTCGCCTTGGTTGAGCAACCCGCTGGATCGCTTGGACCCTACAGGCCCTTCACCAAGTCCACAACGCGGCACCCCAGGGTGTCGGCAATCGTTTTCAGGGTCTGGAGGCTGACGTTGCTCTCCCCGCGTTCAACGCTCCAGCAAGTGCCCGTGCAGGTCTTCGTGGTAAAATCAAAGCACCTCCCCAGGAAACGGAAGAACTACTTTGTTTCCGCGATTAGCGTCTATGCTGGTGGAGGCAACATCCCACCTCAACGAAATATACACACTTCTTGAAATTCTGGTGCTCCGAACTGGGGCACTGGTCCTCCTCTCCATCTTCATCTACAAGCAGGTGCGCAAGCACTGGCGGGAACGGTGACCTAACAGTCAGGTTTAAGGTAGGTGCCGCAGGGGTGGGGTCAAATCTCGTGAATCTGCCCTGGCCGACGCGCGGAATGAGTCAGCGCCCCAGCTTCAACCCAAAATCATTGGGCACGAGGATAAGGCGTCCTGGGTCTTGAGGGTTGCACCAGTTGCAAGCGCATGGGAACTTAGCGGTGTGCTGTAAGGCTGATTTTGTCATTTTATTTTTTTTTAAATTTCTCAGATTGAGAGATACTTACCTGCGCCCGCTCCTCCGTGGCTCGGGGATCATGCTTTGAATGACCCACCCCCGGCCTCACGCCCCTGCTAGGATGCCTCTCCTTCGCGCTGGGAAGCCCTAGGTTGCATCGCCGAAGGTTGATTGCAGGGACGTGGCCTAATGGCCTGCGTCCGGTCAGCACACGCACGCCACATGCCGTTTATCAACTCATGAACAAGGGTTGACAGCCGATGCCACCAAGCGCATACTGCCGACATGGGAAAGAAGCCGAAATGCACGAAGGCCGTAGCCTACGTGCGAGTGAGCACGGGGAAGCAGGATCTGTCGATGGAGGCGCAGGAGGAGCGTATCAGGCTTTACTGTCAACTTCACACCCTGGACTTGGTGGAGGTGATCCGGGAGCGTGGGGTGACTGCGAAGATCAAGCTGAACAAGAGGCCCGAAGGCTCCCGCATCGCCAATCTCACCGCTGCGGGGGTGTGCCACATCGTGGCCCTCAAGTTAGATAGGCTCTTTCGGCATGCCGGGGATGCCCTTCATCACGTGGAGGAGTGGGAGGAAGCAGGCATTAGCCTGCACTTGGTGGACATGGGTGGGCAGTCCGTGAACACAGGCTCAAGCATGGGGAAGATGATGCTCACCATGCTGGCAGGGTTCGCAGAGTTCGAGCGCAACATGATTGCCGAACGGACTACGGCAGCACTGAGCTACAAGCGCACGCACGGAGAGGCTTACAATCATGCCCCATACGGCTATGTCGTGGAGGGCGGCAAACTCCTTCCTGACGCATCGGAGCAGCGGGTGATAACCAGAATGCAGGCGCTACGTGCGGAAGGTACCAGCTACAACGAGATAGCCCAGGGGTTGAATGATGAAGGCATCCCCACCAAGCGCAATGGGACATGGGGTAGTCAAACAGTGAAGAACGTGCTTGAACTTGCCGTGCGCCTTGGCGGGGCGTAGGGGGAGGGCGGGGCGCACGTCTTACGGACCTTCCGTGATGTACCGTGAGCACATACAAAGGACTTAGCCGTGCGCACCCGGCTGAGAAGTTACTTATGCGGAATACTTTCGGCTAATTAACTAACTTGGCGGGAGATCGCACCTAACCAGTTGAGGGTTAGGATCTTATAGCCTGTGCAGGTGTGCTGCGGTTACTTCCGCAAGCAGGATTTATTGGCAGGAAATGACTGCGGGACTGTTAAGCTCCCCCGCCTTTTTCATCCTCACGCCCACACGCTTGCCTTTGCGCTCCTGGAATCCTGCTGAGTCAAGGGCCTCCTCAAACTCCGAGTTGGACGCAAAATCGTTTCCTCTTTCCTCACACCAAGCCACGTACTTTGCACGCAGGACGGGTTGAAACTCCGACGCATGCTCATCTACAACACATCGCTCCGCGATGAACGTGCCCACATCCCCCACTGCAAGCTGGGGAGGTGCCGGAGGTGGGGCAGCAGCATGAGCGGAAGTGGATGACGCACGTGCCTCAGCTTTCGCTTGGATGTCGCGGAGTTGGTGAAGTGCCACACCCCTGCACGCATAAGTACTCCACCTGAGGCACCGCATCTCGTACGGTTCGTCAACGCCGTAGGGCCTTACCTCGTTTTCCCAGCCGCGTTTCTCAACGAGGAGATTGGCACGCACCAAACGGAGGATTGCGTCCCATGCCTCCTCCTGCGTGGATCGCATGAGTTGCGCGACAGACTCCACATTGAACGAGGCGTGCTCAGTGAGGGCTTCAAAGAGTCGCCGGTCGGATCGGCAAAGATCCTCCAGGTGAGGAGCAAGGTAGAGGTCACGGAGAGAGGCCTCCCGCCGCTCCGCACGCTCCTGCGCTTCGCGTTGGCTCTCAGCCCATGCGGCCTGCTTCACCCGCTCCGCAGCTTCCTTTGGGTGGCACAGGGCACAACCCCACGTGTTGGGCCAGTCCTCCGCACTGACAATTACGGCTGGGTAGCCGCAGGCACACTTGGCCCTGACTAAGCACGTGGCTCCCGCATCCTTCAACGTGCCGAGGAGGGTTAGTAACCCTGAGGTTGGTTCTAAGGTGGGTTCAAAAGATGGCATTTCAGTAAACTCCGTTTGGATCTCGCTCTGCGATTGGGCTTCGTGGAGTGCCGTAGCTGGATGCAAGGCTAGGCACGTGCCTTCCCTGATGCTTCACTTTGCAAGTGAGGCACAGGCCCACGCCGGTTGTGCCGTTCACATCGCGGACAAACAGCGTGGTGAGACATGCCCCGCAGTAGGGCACCTCCGCTTTGGGAGGCGAAGCCTGCCGTTTGCGGGCGTGCTCCGCTGCTTCGTGCTCCAACTCGGCACGTGTGGCTGCACGTTCCCGGAGGCATTTGGGGCAAAGGGGCGTGTCGCCGGGTGCAGCGGGGTAGACTTTGCACCGCTCACATTTGGCTTGATAGGTTGATCGCATCTCAGGCTCCCTTCGGTTGGGAAGCAAGTTGCTGTTTCAAGGTGAGGTAAGGGCCGATGTAGGAGCTGCGTATCTCGTTTGCCTCACGGCAGGTGGGGCAGGCCATTGCGGACACTTCACAGACGCAGGCGTGCCCCTCGGGGCAGGTGGCTTCAACCACCCAACCACATCTGTCCGGCACGATGTGAGTGACTTTGAAGCCCCGGTAATACTCACCCTGCCTCACACCGCGCCTGCCATGCCTCACGTCGGACTTAACGTCCTTCATCACGAGGGTGGCCCTTAGCCAACTCACGCCGTTGGGCGCAGTAATCGAGCACCTCACGGTCAGCGGGCACACCCGGATCATAGGTGGAGCGGGCATAACCCGGCATTACCTTCGCGTTGAAGTCACGCACCTCCTGCCGCACGGCATCCTGGTAGGCATCAATCAGGCCCTGCGGAGTCTGGATTTTGCCCTCGGCAAACTGGCGCTGGACTCGCTGGGCTGCGCCGTTTTCAAGGTATTGGCTGTACTCCCCCGCGTTTTGGTTGAGGATCTCTTGGCACTTCTCTTGGACTTGCGAAGCCGTGTAGGCCTCAGACACCTTCTCCACGGCCTTCCTCGTGAGTTGGTTCTCAGCGTCCAAGAACCTGCCCTCACGGATGCTGTCAATCCAATCGGGGTTGGGTGTGTAATCGTATAAACTCATCTGTTTGAAATCTCCTCCCGCCTTGAGCGGGTGTGTTGAAGGTACTTGCAAACTTATTCATCGGGTGCATCGCACCCGGCACTGCAAAAGGGCAAGCCGCATCCCTCTCCTTCGGTCCAGCGAAGAGGTGCGCCACATCCTGGGCACGGGGTAGCGGCATAGGTTGGCGTGTTGTCCATCGCCTCGGTCACCGAAGGGAAATCAGCCAACGTGAGGAGGCCCTTTGGGAAATGGGACATGGTTGGTCCGTCCTTGTGTAGAGTGATGTGCTTTCGCCCTCCCCGCCTCAGGACGGGGAAGGACGGTCAAGGGGACTTCAAGGGTGGGGACGTTTCGTGCCCCGAAGGTTGCGAGTGGGGCGCACCTGAACGGTGCAGGAGCTGCCTAGACGCGATTCTGCAAGAGCATCGCTTCAACGTCACTGCGCCGTATTACCAGCCTGCGGCCAAGGCGTGAGGCAGGTAGTTCACTTCGGCTGATGAGTTTGCGGACGTGATCCGGGCTGCAGCTCAACTCATGGGCTGCTTCTGCCACGGATAGCGATGCAATATCGGGGAGGGGTACTTCGAGGACGGCAATTGCCATAGGGTGACTCTCGGGTGAGGTTCGCAACGCGCTACTTCCTGCGGATCTGCCACGTGGTGGTGACGTTCTCATCGGTGTAGTGGGGACCGCTGCGCTTCGGGAGGGGCTTTTTGTGCAGCGGGTGCCTCGTGTCGCCAATTGCACACATATCGGAGGGAATGGCGTACTGCACATCATCGAGCGAGATGTTTGGCGGGGGCGGGGCGGG